>Ga0307373_10015499_pt1 | contig 10358 bp, 15 predicted proteins | sample OX2MG_FD_202534 | JGI IMG/M metagenome (GOLD analysis project Ga0307373, IMG submission 202534) | Soil microbial communities from Risofladan, Vaasa, Finland - OX-2 | ecosystem: Environmental > Terrestrial > Soil > Coastal area > Acid sulfate soil | place: Finland: Risofladan, Vaasa | collected...
GGCCACCTGGCTAGTTCTTGGGGATCTGGCGCTGGCCCGATCCAACCACGAAGGCGCCCGCGACCGATATGAAGAAGCCCTCCCCCTGTACCAGCAAATCGGGGACCTGCTCGGCGAAGCCAACTGCATCCGCAGCCTGGGCGACATAGCCCTGCGCCGATCCGATCACGAGGGCGCCCGCGACCGATATGAAGAAGCCCTCCCCCTGTACCAGCAAATCGGGGACCTGCTCGGCGAAGCCAACTGCGTCAAGAGCCTGGGCGATATCGCCCTCAGACGATCCCGTCCCGACGGCGCCCGCGACCGATATGAAGAAGCCCGCCTCCTCTATCAGCAAGTCGGGGACCTGCTCGGCGAAGCCAACTGCATCCGCAGCCTGGGCGACATAGCCCTGCGCCGATTCGACCAGGAGGGTGCCCGCGACCGATATGAAGAAGCTCTCCCGCTCTACCGAGAAGGAGGGGACCTGCTCGGCGAAGCCAACTGCGTCAAGAGCCTGGGCGATATCGCCCTCAGGCGATCCGAGCACGAGAGCGCGCGCGCCCGCTACCAGCAAGCCCTCCTCCTTTACCAGCAGGTTGGTGACGTGCTCGGCGAGGCGAACTGCATCCGCAGCCTGGGCGATATCGCCCTCAGGCGATCCGAGCACGAGAGCGCGCGCGCCCGCTACGAGGAAGCCCTCCTCCTCTACCAGCAAATCGGCGATCTGCTCGGCGAGGCCAACTGCGTCAAGAGCCTGGGCAGCATTGCACTCAAGCGATGCGATTACGAAAGCGCCCGCGTCCGCTATCAGAAAGCGCTACAGCTCTACCAGCAGGTCGGGAGCCTGCTCGGCGAGGCCAACTGCGTCAAGAGCTTGGGCGACGTCGCCCTCAGGCAATCTGATCGTAGCAGCGCCCGCGCCCGCTACGAAAAGGCCCTCTCCATCTACGAAGTCACCACAGCGCCTTACTCGATTGGCTGGACTCATGTCCGTCTAGCCCTGCTCGCACCCCCCGGCGGCGACCGTTCCAGCCATTGGGCAGCTGCTCGTAAAGCATGGACCAGTATCGGGAGAGATGACCTCATCGCAGCGATCGGACCCAAAATCCAATAACAGATGCACCCCGCTTCACCGCGCGCACTGGGTGCACGGCTCGGCGAACACAACGAGGCCCAAGCAGCGCCTGGACAGAAACCCCGCCCCTCCAGCCCTCCTCCGAAAGACGGCAAAAGCCGCGGCACTAATCAGTCAGGCAGACGCCTGAACCCGCCAAGATGTTCACGCAAGCCAGCTCGAGACAGTCGGGTAGATCTGCCGCAGCGCGCGCAACGCACTGTCATGCCGCGACGAGCGTGGGTGGAGCCTGGAATGCCTGGAGCGCTAGAACTCCATCCGGTCGGAAAGGTAACCAGTGGTGACTACCTCGCCGTGCTCACCGCGTTCGGCGGGGCCCAGTTCCTCCGCGTCGATGTCGTAGATGCCCTCAGGAAAGCCGTAGCCGCGGCCATCGGCGTGGGCCACTATCGCTATCGCCTTCTCGGGACCCAGCCATGTCAGGACCTGAAGCTTGCGGATCTGGCCGAGGCCGGACTTGATCGTCACCTGGTAGCGCACAGGCCAGGCTCGCTGCTCTCGCATGTCCCGATCATGCCCGACAAGAAGATCTCTGGGATCCCGCGACCGAACTGGGCGAGACTGAGGGCCAGCGAGTGATCTGAGGCAGCGGCCCAGGGAAGGCAGAAACATCAAACCTTCCGCTTCTGCAGCTGGGCGGGTGCGTGTCAATGTGGATGGCGCGGCTTGACGGATGCGGTCGCCGATTGGACAGTGACCGGGCCCAGTGGGGCGATGGGGCCGCGTGCTGTCATCAAGGAACCGGGGGCAGCATGGAGCCTGCGGCGGCCAGCCGCAGGACCGCAAGACAAGGAGGCCACATGCCCGGACCGTTCATCTTCATTGCCACCAACCGGCTCAGGGACGGCAGATTCGACGCCGAGCAGCGGCGCGTCCCGGAGCTGTCTCGTTTCATCGAAGCGAATGAGCCCCGGCTGATCGCCTTCAACGAGTATGTCAACGAGGAACGCAGCGAGGTAACGGTCGTACAGGTCCATCCGGACGCGGCCTCCATGGAGTTTCACATGGGCATCGTCGCTGACCGCGCCCGGCAGGCCTACGCCCAGACGCTGGAGGCCACCACGGGCATCCAGGTCTTCGGGACGCCCTCCGAAAATATCCTGAGAATGCTCAGGCAGCAGGCGGGATCGGGGGTGCCGCTGAGCATCCACCCGCTGCACCTGGGCGGGTTCACCCGCGCCAGGGAAACCTGAGACCCCGGACGAGCTCGCTCACCCCGGGGACAACCTGGGAAGGCCAGTCCGGCCAGTACACCCTCATGACCCTGTCCGACGACACTCACATGCCGCGTGTTGGACGCGTTTACCCTTCGTATTGGTGCTGTGCTGGGCCGGGTTCAACGCAGAACTCGTTGCCCTCGGGGTCGGCCATGACGGTGTGATGCTCGTGGCACTCCAGGACGGTGGCCCCAAGTCGCTCCAGCCTGGCGACCTCGGCCTGCAGCGGACCCGGCGCACGCAGGTCGAAGTGCATCCGGTTCTTGGCCGTCTTGGCATCGGGTACCTGGGCGAACCAGATGTTCGGGCCGCCCCAGCCTGCGGCTTCCACGAAAGCCTTGCTGCTGGTCGAGTCCTCGTCCACATCTGACCCGAAGACCGAGGCCCAGAATGTGGCGAGCGCGAGAGCATCTGCCGCGTCGAACGTGACGGACTTGATGACAGCTGCCATCCCCCGACGGTAACCAGCTCACCACCGCTTCCGCACACCAGTTTTAGGGAAGGCGGGACGGAGCGCCGCCATCTTCTGGCTGGGGGCTGCTTGTCCGGCAAAACACAATTCCGGCGCCGCCGACTGCATGCAGGACGCTCTCGGACACGCGCTCGTGCCGCATGTCGTGTGAGGGCTGGGCACTGGGCCGCAGAGGTACCATGATGGCGGTCGTGCTTGCGCCCCTCACCAGGTAACTGGCGAGCACGATCCGCGCTGTCAGGGCGCCTCACCGGAGGAGCGCCATGGCTGCGACCGTCCTGGCAGTTGCCGCGTCGTCGTGGGCAGTCCTGATGGGCATCGCGCCGGTCCTGCAGATCCGCCGCATGCTCCACGCGCAGTCCTCACGCGAGGTGTCTGTGGGCTATTTCACGGTCCTGCTTATCGGATTTCTGCTGTGGATCGCCTACGGATCGTTCGCCAGGATCCCGGCACTCGTGATCCCCAACGCCATCGCCTTGCTTGTCGGAGCGGCCGTGATAATTGTCGCCCTCCATCTCCGCCGCCCAGCCAGGGAACCAGCGGCACCACCCGATCAGCGGGCGCAGCAGTGACGTGTCCCGGCCCCGGAACTCACTCATTTGCCGCTTACAAGGCGCACGATTATGCAGGATCTTGAGCATCATGCTTGGCTATCCAGTCCGGGTCGGCATCATGGAACGCGTCGCTGATGTCTGTCGTGTGGCATCCCAGTTCGCGGAGAGCCTGGACCAGCTGTCGAGCCGTCATCGGCTCTGGGGTTGCCCATGCCTCGTGCCCGTGTGGCGGAGATACCACCGCGAAGTACGATCTTCGACGAGGCGGATTGAGATGGTCATCGGCCCATTCTCCACATGCGTCGAGTGGTTCACACCCGAGAACGCAGCCAAACGGGCCACGCTCGACCCGGAACTTGTGGCGTGGCTGGAACACCTTCGCGACATCGTGCGCGAGCATTTCGCCGCCCTGTCATGGCCAAACCCGGCGAGCATTGACGTCCTGTGCGACAGCGAGCAGCGCGTCCGGGCCAGTGGCGGCTGGGATTACTTCAGATAGACCGGGACCGGCTCGATCGCCTGACCAGCCGGTCCTTCTGCCGCCGACCGGCTGATTGGGTGCTGCGGACCCTACGCGCCGAGGGTAGCTTGCCCCAGTAGCGCTGCGGTGTTGCCCAGAATGATGGAGAGCGTGATGGACGCCATGCATGACGCGGATCTCACCGACGTCGAAAAACGTGCCTTGCGGGCGCTTGAGGTCGCACCCGCGCCTTGGATTTCGCGGCTGGAGACTCGTCAGGGCATCGGTGGCTGCAGCTTCATCCATGCTGGCGACGATCCGGCGGTGGACAATGAGATGTATATCGACGTGCACCTCGGCGCCATCCGGCTCGCCTCTCCCGATCCTCGGCTCGACACAGTCATCGACTTCGTTGCTCACGCGCCCGCCGATGTAATCCGGCTTATCGCAGAGATCCGGCGGCTCCGCAACGAGCTCGCATGAACATTCGCATCTGCCGCGAGTCGCACGCGGCGGACGGCATCAAAGCGGGGTGAGGATCATGAGTATCTCATCGCGGTCGTCGCCTGGGCCAAGCCGCAGTGCGCGGGGCCAGCGCCCGGTCACCTTCCAGCCGAGCCTGGCGTAGAAGGTTTCAAGCCCGGTGCCGCCGCGTACGGCGAGGCGGAGCTGCTCCAGGCCCATCTCATCGCGGGCGGCCTGCCTGGCTTGCCCCATCAGGGCGCTGCCGATTCCCTGGCCGCGGAAAGCAGGGCGGGTCTGCAGATGGCTGACAGTGCCCCAATGGGCAATGAGCGGGTTAACGTCATGCCGGAGGCTGAGCCAGCCCGCCAGTACGCCGCCGGACTGGGCGAGCAGCAGCCGGCTGCGGTCAGGGTCCAGGCCGGCGATGAGGTCGTCAGCCACTGGTGAGACGTGCGCGCTGTCTACCGGCGGAAAGGGAAATCCCACCGCTCCGCCGGCGTTGGTGACTGTGACCCAGCACTCGATCAGCTGCTGTCTGAGTCCAGGGCTGACCTGCTGAGGATGGGTGCACTGGCGCAGCATCGGAACAGTGCGGCCGGCCACGCCAGAATTATCCCAAGGCGCCTAGCCGCGCAGTATGAACATCCGCTATTGCCGCGGACAGGGTTGGATCTCTGCGTACGAGCACCAAGCCTTACCGGATGAGCGTTTCCTTCGGGCGTATCACGCAGAACTCGTTTCCCTCCGGGTCGGCCAGGACAGTCCAGGACTCTGCGCCGGTCTGCCCAATGTCGGCCCGGCGCGCCCCGAGCGCGAGAAGCCGCTCAATCTCCTGGTCGCGGTCCCCAGCGCTGCTGGTGAGGTCGAGGTGCACGCGGTTCTTGACGGTCTTTGCGTCGGTGACCGGCATGAAGCACATGCCGACGGGCGCGTTCTCGTCGGTCCCGATGACGATCTCGCGCTCACGTTCGGAGAGAACCTTCCAGCCGAGTGCCTGCGTCCAGAACCGCGCCAGCCTGGGCAGGTCGTGAGCGTCAACGACGATGTGATGGAGTCGGACAGGCATGCCGTCAGTATGCGCGGCTCGCCGGACTGGTTCGGCGAAACCCGCCCGCTTCTGCCGCTGGCCGGGAGGTGGCATGGCCGCTGTTGTGGGTCAGGCCGATGCCGCCTGCTGGGGGTCGTGTGCGGCCTGCAGCCGGTGGCGGACTTCCGTCAGGGCGAAGCCCAGCAGGTTAAGCCCCTGCCAGGTCTGCGGCACACAGTTATCGGCAACCCCCGCCAGGCAGAGCCCACCCAGAGCCGAACATCCTCAATTGCCGCGGACCGGGATCAGCAGCTAGGACAGCGTTTCGACCTCGGTAGTGAACGCTCCGCCGGCGTCGCCGGTATTGATGACGCTGCTTGGCTCCAGCAGGAGCACTGCGGTCTCGATGTCAGCGCGCGGGCAGTGCTCTTCGCCACGCGGCACCACGAACAGGTCGCCTGGCCCAAGGACCACGTCGCGGCCACGCATCTGGATGGTGAGCTCGCCGCTCAGGACGAGGAAGAACTCGTCGGTGCCGTCGTGCTTGTGCCAGGTGAATTCGCCCTGCAGCTTCACGATCCGCACGTCGTAGTCGTTGATCTGGGCGATCTTCTTCGGCGACCAGTGCTCAGCGAAGCGTGCCAGCATGGCGTCGACATTCACCGGGTCCATGCCTGCCATGATGACACGCACGCAGTCCACCAGACATCTCGATCCATGCTTGCCCGGATGCCAGATCTATCGTCAATCTGCTCACCCGGTGCTCGTTGCCGTCGTTCCAGCAGCGAAGCAGTCGAACCACACGCGGCGCGCGTGCGGAGGGGGAAGCGGACCGTGAACCGGCCGTGGTCGCGCCGCCTTCGAACCGGGCCACGGCGCCCAGCGGTGGGGTCGGTGGCAAGCTTGGGGCGTGGATTCGCAGGATGAGACTGAGGTGGCCAAGGTGGTTGCCCGGCTTGTGTCCTTGCGCCAGCATCAGCATCGTGGGCAGCGGTCCCCGCACAAGCCGTTGCTGGTATTGCTTGCGTTGGGGCGCCTGGCCGTGGCAGGTTCCAGCGAGCTGCCGTGGTCAGAGGCCGAGACCAAGCTGGCCGCACTGATCGCCGAGTTCGGGCCGCCGTCGCGAACCGGCAGGACCCAGAGCGCTGCCTACCCGTTCACGCGGCTGCGCACCGATGGGATCTGGGTGCTTGACCGTGATGTGCAGATGGACCTCGTTGGGCCCCTCGCCAGAAGTCATGTCACTGGCCAGTTCGAGGCATCGGTGGAGTCGGCACTGCTGGCCCAGCCGGCCCTGATCCGGGCAGCGGCCCGGGACCTGGTGATGAGCAACTTCCCTGCCACCGTGGCGCCGGATGTGCTGGAGGCGGTCGGACTGGACCCCCATGAGGTGCTCGGCGCCAGCGACCTTCTCCCATGGGCCGGTGGCGTGCCGGGAAAGCGCAGGCGCGACACCGGATGGCGGTTTGCCGTGCTGGAAGCCTGGGACAGGCAGTGCGCGTTCTGCGGGTATGACGGGCAGTCCGCGGGGGCGAGCGTGGGGATCGAGGCCGCGCATGTGCGGTGGTTCGCCTTCGATGGGCCAGACGCCCTGGACAACGGCCTGGCCCTGTGCGCCTTGCATCACAAACTGTTCGACCTGGGAGTGCTGGGACTCGACACGGGGCTAAGGGTCATGGTCTCAGCTAGGTTCTCCGCCCGGACCCCGGCCGGCCGCGCTGTTTACGGCTTGCACGGGTGTGAACTCTCCCCCCGGCCCGGCACTGCCCTGCCCGCGGCCGTCCACGTGACGTGGCACGCCCACCAGGTGTTCAAGGGCGAACCACTGGCAGCCTGAATCCCGGCAGCCCGCCACCCTCAACATCGACCGCTATTGCCGCTGACGGCACAGCATGCGGGGCGGGTGGGCCATGATGATGTGTCATGAGGGTCCGGTTCGCCGGCAGTGGTGATGCCTTCGGCAGCGGTGGCGGTGACCCACCTGCATGGTGACCACTTCGGCGGGCTGCCCTTCCTGATCCTGGACGGCCAGTTCTCCCACCGGTCCGCGCCGCTGCTGGTGGCCGGGCCGCCGGGCATCGGGGCCCGGCTGGCCGAGGCGATGGAGACGCTGTTCCCGGGCTCCACCCATGCCCGCCGCCAGTTCCCGGTACAGGTCACCGAACTGGCTCCCGGCGGGACACCCGCCGAACTGGGCGCGGCCCTGGTGCGCGGGTGGCAGGCCGGGCACGCCTGCGGCGCCCCGCCGCTAGCGCTGCGGGCCGACCTTGGCGGCGTGCGCTTCGGCGGGCCTGTCGCCGGTTATCCCCCAGACCAGCATCTCGAATGGGTCAGGGTCAGGCTGGCGCATGTCAGCTCGCTGCCAAAGATCCAGGGTAACTGGATAGGTACCTGAGGATGCCTTTCCTGCTTGGGCGCCGCATAAGCCCGTGATCACGGCTACCGTCGCGATCTGGCGCCGTGCCAGGATCGCCGCCGGTTACCGTAGCTGTATGCCGCCCCGCCTGTCCGGCCGCCAGCTCGGCCTGTTCGACAACCCGGTCGGGGCCTTCAGCCTGGAGGAGCTCGCCGACGCCGTGCGCGAGCTGGAACGCCGGCGGCCCGGCCTGACGGTGGAGGAGATCTCCGGCGCCATGTTCGCCGAGCTGGCCATGAAGCGGACACGCCGCGCCAGCGACCTGGTCAGCGAGGCCATCAGGATCGCCCGGGCACGCGAGCCGCGGCCCGGGATCACCGGGTCGCAGTGGCAGGCCAGCACTTCCGAAGTCCGCCAGTGGGCGGCCAGCAGCGGATTCCAGATCGATCCCGATGGCGCTATCCCCGGGCCGGCCATCGCCGCGTACAACCAGACGCACCCGGGCCGGCCCTACTGAAGCCCGGCCCGGCGGCGGATACCGCTGGCCAGCGAGCTGTTCCCGGCGGCCCGCCAGGGACCGGTTCTCAGGTCGTCCCGGGCACCCACGGCGTTCCGGTGGCGGCTCGCGTGAGCGCGCCGAGCTTGCCGATGCCGTGCTTGGCGGCGGTGGACGGCAGAGCGGATGGCGCAGAAGGACCCGGCCCCGGCCATGGATCGCATGCGGCCGGAAACCTTGATCCGGAGCTTGCTCATCCTGATCTCCCGCTTGTTATCGAAAGGCGCCAGCGGGCCGGCGGTGAACCTCAGGTAGCCGTCCTCGCGGGCCAGGAGCCGTTCCGCGAGGGCGTGGTGCTTGCGCATCAGCGGCCCGGCCCGGGCGGCGGTCTGGTTCCTCCCGATCAGCAGCGCCGGGTGGTAGCGGTGCCGGACCTCGGACATCCTGGCCTGGCCCGCGTGTTCGAGGGTGCCGCCGGCGGCGAGGGAGGCGCCGGCCAGGCGCTTCATATCCCGCAGGGCGTCCGCGGCCTGCGCGGCCCAGCACCACTGGCCGGCCGGGGCGGCGTCAGCGGCGGGAGACGATACGGTGCTCAGTCACCAGCGCCCGGATAACATCCGGCAGGTCGATCACCTGGCGGCGCTCGGTCCCGGTCACCTCCGCGCCGAACAGGCCTGTCCCGCACCCGGCGCACCAGCCCGGCTCGTGCGTGACCACCTCATCCGGCCGGCCGGTCAGCTCCAGCGTCGCCCCGGGCTGGCCCCTCGGACGGCCCGGCTTGCGCCCGCTCTTGCCCCGCAGCGACCTGGGCACCGGCTTTGCCAGCCCCTCGGCTGACGGCGGCTTCGATGAGCTCCGCGGGTTCTGCCGCAGCCGGGCGCCCAGCGCGGCCACCACATCCCGGGCAGGCGGGACATCGGGCACGAACCATACTTGATCACCGCCGGCGGAACGTAATCAAGGCGCCACGCCGGGCCGGCGCACCGACACCGCAGGAAACGGCACCGCCAGCGGGTCAACGACCTATCCAGTTACGATCCAGGAACGCAGGAAATCTGGGGTTGCCAGGCCGACCATCGAGAATCACCGGGATGATGGGCCGTTTGCGCCTGGCGAACTCCTTCAGCGCAAGCTCCACCTCAAGGTCCTGCCACGGCCCGGTTCCCTTTGGCCCGACGAACACCGCGACGGACCCCACCGATTTCAGGTTCTCGTGCAGCTCATCCGGCCATCGCTGGCCCGGGTCTGATTTCGCGGGGAGCGAGCCAGGGCAGGATGCCGCGTTCCCTGAGACACGCGGCGATCGCAGCGACCTGCTCGAAGTCCCTCGAATTATGGCACATAAACACGTCGTATCTGCTGGCCTCGATCTTGCGCCTGATTTCCTCGGCGCTGCGGCTACTGTAACAGCCGGTACGGACACGCTTGTTGACCTTTCACTCGTCTTAATGGAAAGGCAGGCACAGCTGTGCCTCATGAGCGTGTTGCTGGAAACGGCTTTAAAGCCCGGCCTGCCCTATGGAGAAGAGGGAAAGGCCTACTTTCTTTGCGGCCCAGAACTCCGCCGAGCAAATCCTGCTACGGCCAGAGGGCGGCGGATAGGATGCCATCGTGCACGGTCAGGCAATGGGGTAATTTCAACGCATTGGCCTGAATTATACACACGAGACGTACGCCAGCTGACCTCCCAAAGGTCATCGTCGGTGTGCCGCAAGCGGCGATCCTAGCCGTCTCCCCCGTCTCAGGAGCCTGAAGTCGCCAGGAGCTGCTTGGCTTGCTCGTACACACCGGCCGGCAGCGGCCCTTTCCCGGCGATGGCCAGGTTGTCATGCAGGTGGCCAATGCTGGACGTGCCGACAATGGTGCTCGACAGCCCCGGATGGCTGAGCGTGAACCGCAGCACGAACTCCAGCGGCGGCATGCCGTCGAGGATGCCGTCCACGCCGGCGGACTCCCACCGGCGCTGGCCCTCGCCCTCGGGCAGCCCGAGCGGCCCTCGCTGCCAGTTCTTGTCCTCGGACGGTGCTCCGCGGGCGGCGCCGCCCCGGATCAGGGTCCCGGCGCCCGCCGCTGCCGCGGCGGTGATCAGGTCCTCGTGCTCGCGCTGGACCGCCGAATAGGGGATCTGGAACACGTCGAACACGCCCATCGCGATGTGGTCGGCCAGGTGGGGCAGGATCCCGGACATCCCGAT
>Ga0307373_10015502_pt1 | contig 10357 bp, 4 predicted proteins | sample OX2MG_FD_202534 | JGI IMG/M metagenome (GOLD analysis project Ga0307373, IMG submission 202534) | Soil microbial communities from Risofladan, Vaasa, Finland - OX-2 | ecosystem: Environmental > Terrestrial > Soil > Coastal area > Acid sulfate soil | place: Finland: Risofladan, Vaasa | collected...
CTTCGCATTTGAGAAGTTCGTATCGAAACTAGTTTCTGTCACGCACCAGGCGTCATTTCTGTAAGCCGCAACCCGACAAAAGCCGAATGTAATAGTAATAGCGATAGTAATTAAGCAGTAAATATAAAGTGGGTAGTACGACGAATTGACATAAAAAAATAACTTGACTTCTAAGAAGAGCTCTCTCAAACTCGAGATCACCTGCTGTTGAAGCTTCTACTTCGCTGAGGAAGACTATGCTGATTGCAGGACATTCGTCTATCCGTCTACGGATTCGCTTGCTGGGCGTGAAATCGCTGGAGTGGAGCAAACTCCGGAAAGCAAGATGTGGTCGTCAACGCGGCATGTTGCAGCTTGTTTCCCAATATCACTGCCGCAAGTCAGTCGATCAAGTCGCCAACCGCCGACAACCATTCCTCGATACAAGTAATACAAAGTCTCCAAGGAATCCATTCTGGAAAGGAAATATTCGATCGCGAGTACTCCCCGCTGCACTCACACTCCTGCTGGGATCTGGAGTTGCCCGACCGCAGGCACTCTACCAGACACCTGGATCTAGTACTACATTTCCCGTTGGGAGCCAGCCGACCGGTGTGGCTTCCGCAGATTTCTTTCGTTCCGGCTATCAGAGCCTGGTCGCCGCCAATTCCGCGAGCAACACATTGACCGTATATCCAGGCGACGGACCGGGCACCTTTGCATCTCCGACGACAGTGTCAACCTGTACTGGCCCGACGTAGGTGATTGCCGCAGATTTCAATGATGATGATTATCCGGATGTTGCCGTTGCTTGCTCCACGGCGAACGAAGTGCAGATTCTCTTGAACAACCGAGCCGGCGGCTTTACACCATCCACGCCTATTGCGGTAGGTGCGAGTCCGGAGGCGCTTGTCGCTGGAGATTTCAATGAAGACGGGTTCCCGGATCTAGCAGTTTGTAATTCTGGAGACTCCACCATAAGTCTTGTGCTTAGCCAGAACACTTCTGGGAATATCACCTATAGCACGAGTGTGATCGGCGCTACAAATCCCGCATATGGCATCGCAGCAGGGAAGTTCGATGGCAGCGGGCACCTGGATCTCGCCTATACGGATTTTCTTTCTAACGCGACGCGCATTTTAATTGGCGACGGAACAGGCAATTTTACGCAGGGTTCTTCCATACTTGCTTCCCAATCAGAGCCGACCGGGATTGTTGCCGCAGATTTAAATCACGATGGCAAAACTGATCTGGCTTTTGTGAATGCGGGTGTAGCGACAGTGAGTATCTGCCTGGGGAATGGAGACGACACATTTACTTGTGAGGACAATACGATACCACTGTTCTTGCCGCATGGGGCTTCTGGCTCCGCATCCATTGTTGCCGTCGACTTCAATGGAGACGGAAATCTCGATCTGGTCACCAATGCGCTTCTGCAAAATGAAGTCTATCTCTTAATGGGCAATGGTGACGGAACCTTCCAGTCTCCCCAGCAAGTCGAAGGGGATGGAAACGATACCCAGATATCGACCGAGCAGTATCCAGTGAGCAATGGACCGGCGTATCTGGCGGTGGGTGATTTCAATCGCGATGGGAAACCTGATCTGGCTATTACCGAGCATGAGGGCGGCGCCGTCGCACTGTTGATGAATAACACATTGCCCACGCCAGAACCCGGCGGGGATAGTTTCGCGACACCCACCAGTTGGACCAACATGAACGGCAACATGGCGGACAGTATCACACTGGCCGATTTCAACCACGATGGATACGTGGATACCGCTGTCGCGTACCTGGAGGACAACGACGTGCGCGTCCTCATGCATGGGAATACGGGCGCGGTGGCGGTCTATCCAGTCGGCGATCAACCTTACGACGTCGTTTCCGGTGATCTCAACGGGGACGGGTACGCGGACCTGGTCACCGCCAATACAGGCGACGGCACAGTCAGTGTCATGCTGAACAATGGGTCAAGCGGCAACGGAACCTTTGCCTCCGCGGCGACCTATTCGGTCGGGCATGACCCATTCCAAGTGGCGATCGGGGATCTCAATGGAGATGGCATCCCCGACCTGGCAGTTACGAACAATGGCGACAACACGGTTTCCATCTTGTATGGCGCGGCTGGCGGAACCTTCACTGCCGGGCCGACACTGACCACCGGCGCGCAGCCGTATGGCGTCGCCATCGGCGATTTCAGCAATACGGGAAGAAACGATATTGCCGTCACCTGTTATTCCACGTCGCAGCTGTATGTTTTCCCGAACAACGGGGGTGGAACATTTGGACCACCATACATGTATGCGACTGATTCCAACCCAGCCGGGTTGGTGATTGGAGATTTCAATCGTGACGGAAAGTTGGACATCGTTACTGGAAACACGATCGCCAACGACATCTCGTTCTTTGCGGGAAACGGCGACGGCACCTTCCATCCTGGCATCACCAGCGGAGCCTTGAATTTTCCCAACTCGATTGCCGTAGGAGATGTGAATGGCGATGGCATCCTCGATGTAGTTACGAACGCTTCCAATTTCAATGAAGTTGCAGTTCTTTTAGGCAAAGGCGATGGAACATTTCAGGCACGCACGAACTTTCCTGCCGGAACGCGTCCGTGGGCGGTGGCCTTGAGTGATTCTAATGGCGATGGCAAAGTCGATATCGCGACAGCCAATGTCTACAACACGGTGGATTTGGCTACTGTAGCGGATCAGCAGAGGTACGAGACCGAATATCTTCCCGTCGGAGGAGGCAATCCAAGTGGCAACCTCTTGCTCAATATGTCTGGAACGCAGATCACACTGGGTGATTCCCCGAACGATTACTTCCCGATCGCCGACAATTCGGCGATCACTCTGACGGCCACAGTGGCGTCGCCGCTCGGTGGAATAACCCCCACCGGAACTGTGATTTTTGAGGACAACAGCGGGCTCGTTCTTGGGACGGCTGCCTCGAGCGTCAACAGCAGCGGAACAGCCTCTTTGACGCTGCCGAACCTCGGAAGTGGCCTGCACATTTTCACTGTCCTTTATTCCGGAGATACCAACTACCAGCCGAACAATACAGCTTCCAATCCCGGCGACTTCATCGTGATTGCCGGTTCTACGCTGAGTCTAAGCCTACAGTCTTCGACCATAGCGACAGGCAGCAATCTAACCTACACAGTCACCGTTGGCACGGCTGGAGGAGGAACAGACCCCGCCGGAACCATCACGCTCTATGGGATCCTTCCGTCCGGTGCAACTCAGGCGTTCGACTCAGCACAGACGTTGGTTGGCAACGGGAACGGAACCTCGTCTGCCTCCAACAGTGTGAACCCTGGCATGTCGCCGGGTAATTATGAGCTGTACGCGGTATATACCCCAGCCGAGGGAAGCACCTACACAACCGGCAGTTCGTCCGATGAACCGCTAACTATCCTGGCCCCAAATCCAACTTCTACCACTTTGAACTGCGCGCCGGAGATTTACTTTGGTTTCCCCACCGGTGAAGACGAGTGCTATTCCCAGGTGATGGCCCATGCCGCCGTGCTTCCTCAAGGCGATGTGGATTTTGCCATCAATGGCGGGTCAGAAAACGAGGAAGCGATTCAGGATTTGGCCGATTATTATTCCACGCCCACGCTGATCGGCTATTACGCGACCTATATATTCCCGGCGCCGTCCGGCTCTTATACGGCGACAGCTGCATTTCAGCCAGGGGACATAAATGGCACCTATTATTCGGGCTCATCCGCTTCGGGAACGTTTTAATTTCTAGCTTTTGCTGAACGAATAGTCTATCGGGACTCGGCGAGAAAGGAGAGAGGATGCTCCACTTCGATCGAAAAGACTCAGCAACCGGTGTGAAACAACTCTGCTACGTCACGGGGAGCATTCTGGCAGGGTTCGGCCTGGCTTTGAGCTTTGCCATCGCTCTGCCGGTCCGGGCTCAGGCCATGAAGCCACCCACTAGCCAGCCTTCTGTAGATAAGGGAGTTTTTTTACCCCCTTCGCAGTCGTTGGCGTCGATCCGCCAGGATGCAACTGCATTAGCGATCCTCCGTTCCTATCAGAACTCGGTAGGAAAAACCCCATGGATAAGTATCGAGGGCACTGGCGAAATGATTCCAGAAACACTCCGAGTCGCCGGAGTGACGTCTGAACAGAATGCAACACTGTCGATCCTTGGGCATCGTGGGTACAGGCTAGACATTCAAACCCCGAAAGGCCTGATCAGCATTCGCATGGATGGGACGTACGGAGCCATGCAACGTCCTGATGGGCATGTGATCTCGATGGATGCAGGGGACGCGGCAACCGGTCTCCTGGCGTTTCCGCAGTTCGAGGATCCGGTTTTTCCAACTGACAGCGTGAGCTTGATGAATCAGGGTACGGTTTCGGTGGACGGCACGAAGCTCCAACGCGTTACCGTCGAAACTCCGTGGACAAATCCCCCTGCCAAAGACCAGGTGCGAGCGGGAATCAGCATCACGGATTTGTATTTCGATCCGGCAACCCACCTGCTGATCAAGAGCGCCAATATCCTCCAGGGAACAGATCCTCGACTGGCGCACTACATGAGAGTGATTACATACGGTGACTATCGCATGGTGAATGGAGTCCAGATGCCGTTTCTTTTTAGCGAATCCGTGAACGGACATCGCATTTGGACCCTGCAATTAAACCAAGTGCAGTTCCACGGCGGAATGAGTGAAGAGAATTTTCGATTTTGATAGCGATCAAGGGTCGTGTTGCGATTGCCGGTTTTTGCTCGGTCGACAGCATGGCCCAGTAAAGGCATGAAAAGACCATTAAATAAGAGCCGAGTTCGCAGGAGATCTCGTTCTAAGGCTTTTGTGCGATCAAACGATCCTATGTTGCATGTTGAGGAACTTGGACTTGCTGGAGAGAGAAATCATGAAAACGTTGCTCGTTTTTCCTAAGCGACCGGCGATAACCTGGCTGAAAAGGTGGGACTTTGCAGTGTCGATGCTTTTCGTCTGCATGTTTCTGCTTACAAATCCCAGTGCACACGGTCAGACCCCGAATATCCTGAATGTCGATGACACGACCTCAACGCCGATCCCGGGAGCCGGGCACGACTATATACACATGTTGTCGGAAACCGTGAATCCGGCCAATGGTTCGGTCAGCCTCCGCATCGAGCTTCCCACGCCCAAGGGACGCGGCATTACGCCTTTCTTCTCCATCGACTACGACTCGGACAGCGTGCAACACTTGACGCCTGGCGCGACGCCGGGATTCGCAATCTGGGCATCCGATGGAGATACATGGGAATCATACAATACAACCAATGCGCCGGGCGGATGGTCCTTCGCGGTTCCGAGTCTTTACTACAACGAGTCTCAGGTTACCGAAGGATCCCTGCCGAACACCTATACTTGCAATATCTACTCCAATTACATGTTCACGGACTCATCGGGCGGACAGCATGCCCTGAATATCGGGACCGAGCTTTCTTTGAACGCCGGTACATGCACCGGGGGAGGGGGCTATCCGCAAGGCGGTGATGCTCAGGTGCAGGCAGCCCTTACTGGCACGCCTCCCGATCAATACAACCCGTACGCGCCACCACCGTTCCCCGTGAAGGTCTACACTCCGGATGGAACGGTCTACACATTTACAGGAGTATCTCCTTCCACGAACCAGTACACCGCACTTCCTTCCTCGGTTGAAGACCGCAATGGCAATATATTGAACTTCATCGACTACGGACCCTCCGGCATTCTGGTTGTCGATCACCTTGCGGTAGTGGATACAGCCGGCAGATCGGTGATCTCCTCCAGCGGGAGTTCGAACGGCGCGACCGAGACGCTTACCGTCGGCGGTCTCACGTATCAAATCTACTGGACGACCATATCGGCAAATGCCTCTGTGCCGTCGCAATGGGCAGGGTATTCCCCTGGCCCAGCCCAGAATGGCCCGTCAGGTATAGACGCCTGCATAAACGGGTTTCCTACTGCCATGCAGGACACCCAAAGGGCTATTTCTCAGATCACGTTACCGAACGGCCAAAGCTACTATTTCCATTATGACAATCCCTACGGCCTCCTCAGCGAGATCGACTACCCCACGGGCGCCTGGGTGAAGTATTCATGGAAACCCAGCGACAATTTCAACGAGCTTGCCGATTATCCCGGCTCCGAAACTGTGAGCGCCCCGTGCCAGGACCAGTCATGTTTCCCCCCACCTACAATGCAAGTGCCTGTGACGAATGGATGCTTGTACCAGTACGCCAGTCCCGTTGTTGCCACACGCGAAGTCGGGTTCACCTCGGGCGGGACCGTTGCGCAAACTCAGACGTTTACCTATTCCACTTCCTGGGGGCCGACGGGGACTTATGACGGGACACAATGGAGCCAGAAGACGACGAGTGTGGTGACCACCGACAACGTGCGCGGCGGGATTAGCGCAACCACGAACTATACTTACACCGCATTCCAAATTCCCAGCAACAATCCACTCGACCCGTCGATATTTCCGCCCCTGGTTCCTCTCGAGAGCCAGATCGTTTACTTCGATTACAACGGAAATACGCTGGAGACCGTGAATAAGACGTGGGTTAACCAATATGAACTCGGAAGCGTCCAAACCACTCCGGCGGGTGGGTCGGCGTCGAACGTGACCTATGGCTACGCCAACAGCCCATTCAGTCTGGTGACGGCGAAAAACGAATACGATTATGGTGCCGCTAATCCGACTCGCATGACCAGCACCGCGTACCAGCAGTTCGCGGGTGCGCCCGGCGATCTCGTGGACCGCCCATGCTTAGTTGTGATCTGTTCCTCCGGATCGAGCTGTACAAGTTCGTCCGCAAATAAGTTAGCCGAGACTGATTACCTATATGACGGCGGTACGGCCACGTGCGGAGCGGCGGGTTCGGCGTCGACGTCGCCAGTGAGCGGCTTGCCGGCAACGACGCACGACCCGACTCTTTTCGGGCCGGGGTCGAGTACGCCAAGGGGCAACGTGACCAAACAGGTCAGCTTTTCCAACTCCGGCGCTTCGCCGACTGCTGCGTACACGTATGACGAAACCGGCCAGATCGTCTCCATGACGGATCCGAACAACAACCAAACCCAGTACGCCTATGCGGACAGTCCGTCCGGAGGAAACCCGTATGGGAATTCTAATGCTTACTTGACGCAAATCACATATCCAACCGTGAACGGCGTCACGCCAACGAAGAGCTTTTCCTATAACTATTCGTTGGGGTATCTCACCCAATCCAAGGATGAAAATGGGCAGTCGACAAATTACACTTATAACAGCCCTCCCGCCGGTTGCAGTTATCCGGACGGACTGGACCGTCTGAGCGAGGCGGACTACCCGGATGGAGGAAAGACGACATACTGCTATAATGACGCGGCACTCACCACCACAACAACCACTCTTCAGACTCCGGATCCACCGAAGGCGACAGTGGCCACGATGGACGGCATGGGACATACAATCGAGACCCAGTTGACGACCGATCCATATGCCACGGCGGATACCGTTCTCACGACTTACGATGGCGAGGGGAATGTTTTTACGGTATCGAACCCATACCAAACCACAGGCGATTCCACCTATGGCTTGACCACCTATACCTACGATGCGCTGAACCGCAGGACGCTCCAGGTGAATCCAGACCAACCGCCTACCAGTGAAAGCTGGCTCTATAACGGAAACACGGTTACCTTCACGAACGAAGATGGTAATTCCTGGCAACGAACCACCGACGCGCTTGGTAGATTGACCGGTGTGGTCGAGCCCTCCCCAGGAACCACCGCTAACTATACCTATGACGCTCTGAACGATCTGACCAGCGTGGCCCAGGGAGCCGAGTCTCGCTCCTTTACCTACGATAGTCTTGCGCGGCTTAGGACAGCCACCAACCCGGAGTCCGGGACCACCACCTATACTTACGATCCCGATTCCAATCCGATTACAAAGACGGACGCCCGCGGCATCACGACCACCTATGCCTACGATGCGCTCAATCGGGTGACTGGGAAAACATACTCCGACAGCACGTATCCGGTGACGTACACGTACGATACGAGTACCGGGCCCAGCCCGATGAACACGATTGGCAGGCTGACGGATGAGAAGAGGACGGTGCAGACAGTCACCGTGACGGAGCGGGCCATCGATCAGTACGATGCCATGGGCAGGGTGCTCTCCGAGCGGCAGTGTTTTGTTGGCGGCTGCGCGGGGACAGCGTACACGCTGACACACAGCTACGATGTGGCGGGGAATGTAATTCTTTCCAATAATGGGATGTCCAATGCGAAGGCGGTCACCTTGGGCTACGGCTACGACGGAGCGGGTCGCCTGCAAGCGGCGACGAGCAGCCTGAACGATGGCGAGCATCCGGAGGTGCTGTTCCAGGCCACGCAGTACAGCGCGATCGGGTTGACGCAGGCCGGCTATGCGCTGCCCAGCGTGGGCGGGACGCCAGCGTATAGCCAGACCCTCAGCTACGATAAGCGGCTGAGGCTGACCGGGGAGACGGACGCGGCGACGAATCCAACCTCGGGCATGCCCTATAGCTATGCGGTCAGCTATGATGGGGCTGGCAATGCTACGGCGATGAACGATTCGCTGATGGGAGCGTGGAGTTATACGCCGGACGCGCTGAACCGGCTAAGCACGGCTGTATCGAGCGCAGGGACCTACTCGGGGCTGACGCTGACGGAGACCTACGATGCCTACGGCAACCGGGGGAACCAGGTGCCGAGCGGGACCTACGGGGGGCCGGTGCCGCAGCCCTCGCTGTTGACGTTTAACGGCAACAACAACCGGGCGGACCAGTGGAGCTACGATGCCGCCGGAGATGTGTTGTACGATCTGAGCAACATGTACGAGTACGATGCGGAGGGGCGGCAGACTGGTACGCTGAACTCGCTGAGCGGGCTGACCGGCTATGTGTACGATGCGGAAGGTCGCCGGGCGATGAAGGTCGTGGTGACCGGGTGGAACACGCAAAACCCGACGACCACGGTGGAGAATGAATACCTGCTGGGGCTGAACGGGGAGCAGGTGTCGGTGCTGGACGGCAGTGGCAACTGGCAGTGGACGAATGTATATGCGGGGAGCAAGCAGTTGGCCACCTATGACAGCGCGGGGACCCACTTTGCGCTAACAGACTGGCTGGGATCGAAGCGGATGGAACTGAGCGTGACCGCGGCTTCGACGGTATCCGTGGGAGAGCAGTGCACCAGCCTGCCCTTTGGGGATGGCCTCAACTGCACCGGGACCGACGTCAACCAACTGCACTTCACCGGCAAAGAACGCGATGCAGAGAGTGGCAATGATTATTTCGGAGCCAGGTACTACGCTTCATCGATGGGCCGGTTCCTGAGCGCCGATGATGGCGAGTCGCAGGACGAGAGCGATCCTCAAAGCTGGAACCTCTATAGCTATGTTCAGAACGACCCGCTGACCAACACTGATCCAGATGGGCATGATTGCGTCAACGCGAGCGGGGCGAGCTCAGGATCTATCCTCGTCCAATCAACGGAGAACGCGGCGGATTGCGCCAGTGGTTTCACCTATGTTAACGGCACCGTGAACCCCGGGTCTGCTACCTACAATGGCGAGACCGGCCAGCTAAGTTATTCGATTTCAAATTATGCGGATGGCAGCGGCATGGCAGCCACCGTTGTCAACAGCGAGCCAGCATCCTATAGCGAGTCGTTGCAGTACAACACTTTTGGTCCGCCGAGCGCGCAGACATGGACGAACGGCGCGGGTGCGGTGAATACCATGGGCGCAGTAGCTTTAACGGGAGCCAGTGTGGTTGCACCCGAGTTGCTGCTTGAGGACACCCCGCTCCTGAGCCTTGGACTCGGAACGGAAGACCTCCCAGGGGTGCTCTCGAAAGCTGCCTCGGCTGTGGGCAACCAAGGGGTTAAAGTGGCAAGCCGGGATGTTGCAGAGCAAGCGGCTAAAAAATGGGTTGGTGAAGGCGCAAGGCCCATTACGGATCGCGCTACGGGGAAGGTGGTGGGTGAAGTCAGCGCCGATGGAACCAAAGTTGCCCGCTTCACGAGCGCCGAAACGAAGGGGTACATCAACCTCGTGGACAAGATCACGGGCGGCAACCTTCATGTGAGGTGGTAAGTGACTGAAGCTGACCTCGAATACCTCAAGTCGCATATAGACCAGCACGTCGAAATCCTCACCCGGCGTGGAGAGCGGCTGCGGGTAAAGGTGATTTCCGTTTTCGATGGGGAGTCCGATCCAGACGTGTTTTTCTGGGATGTCACAAGCGACCCGGTCAAGCCTGATTCGGAACGATCTCAGGGACAGTCTCTCCCATTAGCAGAGATCGTTTCCGTTAAGCCCGCATAGTCTCATAGAACGTAACCATAGGCGGCCTGTACTGC
>Ga0307373_10015503_pt1 | contig 10356 bp, 15 predicted proteins | sample OX2MG_FD_202534 | JGI IMG/M metagenome (GOLD analysis project Ga0307373, IMG submission 202534) | Soil microbial communities from Risofladan, Vaasa, Finland - OX-2 | ecosystem: Environmental > Terrestrial > Soil > Coastal area > Acid sulfate soil | place: Finland: Risofladan, Vaasa | collected...
CCCACGATCACCGTCGGTTACTTGCCTTTATTCTGCGCTTCTAAATTACCAAGCCAGGGGTCACCCAGCATCTGGCTGGTCATCTGTTGGGCCGTGAGGTTTGCATCCGTATCATTCCAGTAACCACTGACGTCATTTACCTAGTTCGGTAAGATACGCTCCACCTTGGGCATGCTGGAGCAGCAAGTCAGCAGACAGGTGGCCGTCAACAAGGCGAGCGCTGAGATTTTGCTTACAACGTTACTCATTGCCGCCACCTTTTATCATGCTGTCAAAGACGTTATCTGCATGTCCGGCAAAGTATTTCTTGAAACTGGCATTCATGGCATCTGAACGCGCCACCATGGCCTTGACGTTGTTCATATTTATTTTCACCAGACTCCAGATTGTGCCGGTTTTCGGATCCCGCCAGTGTGCCGCAATCTGCGCACCACTGATGTTCTGGTTGGTGATGCTTTCGATTTGTCGCGATTCAGATTGCTCGTTCTGATTGTCCTGCCCCATGCCGACGGACGCGCCATAATCATGGGAAACCACATGCATGAATGTGGACAGTACCCGTGCCACTTCAGCACGCGCATGTTCATCCGCAGTCGAGGTCTGTAAAGACAAATCATTCATGGTGGGAGTGGAACCGATGCCGTAGATATAACGGTTACCATCGTCCTTGAGCGTCTGGCTACCCTGGTTTACCCAATCAGGAGCGCCCGTGATGCCCATGTTGCTTACCGGTTTACTGGCGCAGGCGGACAAGAACAAGGCTGTTACCACGGTGACAAACACAATACGAATCGGTTTGATGAAGATCATGGGTATCTCCGTTTCCTCTGTTTATGTCTGCCGACAGCTGCCGGCACACTGATTAGCGTATATATTATCCCGGTGATTCCGCAGTCGCCCAACCCATTGCTGACAAAGTAAATATGTCTCCGCATGTTTCTGTAATCGGCATGGTCAAAACGCTGCAGCCGGGTTAATCTTACTGCCATGAAATCAAAGGTTCTGGTAGTGGCAATAATGATGCTTGTGGGCTGCGCGCACCTAGCCAGTGATGCGCACGCGCATACGTTGAAACTGGCTATACAGGATGACCAGGCATGCCAATCCCAGGGCTGGCATTATCCCGAACCCCGCTATATCACCTGCCGCCTGCAAATTGACGACCAGCGCCAATACAAGTATTGGATGAGCCTGCAGCAGATGCACCAGACCTACTATCAGAACCTCTCGGCTCCTCCGCCCTACCCTTACCGGGATTCCTATCGGCCCCTGAACCCGGATCATTACCAATGCCAATACGTCGGCGAAAATGGCCAGGATTACATCCTCTGCAGCGAACGGTCTAAAACCTGATCAACCTGTGGAAGACCCTTGGAACTCATCGTCGGGGGACCCCCTGTATGCACGCATCTATGCCAGCGTGCTACGTATCCCCCGTGGCCGGGTCAGCACCTACGGATATATCGCCCGGGTGGTCGGTGAATGCAGCGCCCGCCAGGTCGGCTATGCCTTGGCGGCCCTGCCGGAAGGCAGCCGGGTACCCTGGCATCGAGTCATCAATTACAAAGGCGAGATCAGCGGCCGCAAGCACGGCAGCGGGTCGAATGACCAGCGCCAACGACTGCGTGCGGAAGGCATAGCTTTCGATTTTAAGGGCAGAATCAATCTACAACGGTACGGCTGGCATCGCCATTAATTCTGAACGATCTTGGTAATGCAGTAATGTGATGCTTGACTATTACTAAGTTAGTAATATACATTATCTAACAGTATAACGTACTTAAAAGCATGGTATGGGTGAGGAAGAAAGCCATTTACGCAAATTCCAGAAGGAGCTTAACGCCGGTATCGTGGCGCTGGTATTGCTCGCCACCCTGGCTGATGCCCATGAACCCCAGTACGGCTATCAGATCGCCAAACAACTGGAACGGGACAATGAAGAAAACACCGTCATGAAACAGGGCACCCTCTATCCGGTATTGCGCTCCCTGTCCGCTGCCGGTCTGCTGGACAGCTACGTAGAACCCTCAGTCAGCGGTCCGCCGCGACGCTATTACACCATCACCACGGCCGGCCGCATGGTGCTCGAGCAATGGAAGGACGCCTGGGTCAGCACTCGGGTTTTTGTGGATACCATCATGAAGGACAACCGCCATGAATAAACCTGTACCCCGCAGCATTCAGGAATATCTGGACCAATTGCGCGAGCAGCTGACGGGTGCCGACCCAGCGCTCATCCAGGATGCACTCTACGACGCCGAGGAATACCTGCGTGGCGAATTGCGCCAACATCCGGATAAGACCGAGGAACAGATCCTGGCTGCCATCGCTACTACCTACGGTGCGCCCGATGAAGTGGCTGAGGCCTACCGTACAACCGAAGTCAAGGTGCAAGCTGCATTGCGCACACCGCGCCCGCAAAAACGCCCCTCCTTGCTGGGTAAATTCTTCGGAGTGCTGGCGGATCCACGCGCCTATACCAGCCTGTTCTATATGCTACTGGCGCTGTTCACCGGCATCTTCTATTTCACCTGGGTGGTAACAGGCACAGCACTCTCATTCGGATTGCTGCCGCTGATAATCGGAATTCCATTCTTCCTGTTATTTCTCGGCAGTGTGCGTCTGCTGTCTTTGGTGGAAGGCCGCATCATCGAGGCCTTACTCGGCGTGCGCATGCCGCGACGCCCACCCTATCCAGGCGGTTCTGTAAAACTCATTACCCATATCAAAGAACTGCTCTCGGATGGACGCACCTGGTCAACGCTATTTTACATGCTACTGCAGCTGCCGCTCGGTATCCTGTACTTTACATTGGTGGTCACCTGGCTCGCAGTTTCGCTGGTACTGATTCTTTCCCCGCTGTCGCACATCTGGGGTGATTTCATCTATATCAACGGCCCAGTCGTTGTTTCATGGTTCTTCACGCCGGTGCTGATAATTACCGGCATCCTGCTTTTGATAGGCCTTATGCACTTCGCCCGAGCAATTGCATCTTTACATGGGCAAATAGCAAAAGCGCTATTAGTGAGGCTAGCGGATTGAATCTTAGTCTACAACTATGGCTGATTTAAGGCTTACAAATACACTGTAGATCAAGCATGGATTTTTAGCTATGTCAGATCCCGTTGGAACCGCCCGGGAGTTTGGCACTCAATGCACGTAATTGTGCTTCAAGTTCTTGCACGCGTTCAATAAGCGTCATCGCCAAAGCCACCCCGCGCGCGTCCAGTTCGAAATCATTGCGTAAGCGGTGTGCGGTTTTCGCTGTTATCACGTAATTGGCATTGAAAGTTGCCGGCGACCGGTCTTCTTCGATCGGGACTATGACACCATAATCGATCAGGTCCTTAATGTCGTCGGCTGACAAACCGGAAAGTTCGGCCAGTTCAGATAACGTGATCGTATTGTGTTCATCCAACCACAGCATTTCAGTGAGTATGGCTTTCATTTCACGCCTCCTGAATTGAAATGCCCGCGTGGGTTAAACCTGGAATCCTCGGCCAGTTGGGTGAAAAGCGAGCGTTCCTTATCGGTCAGTTCGCTGGGCACAACGATCTGCACCATGGCGTATAAATCTCCTGCGCCGGAATGCGGCTTGGGCAGCCCGCGCTTGGGGAGACGCAGTTGCTGGCCAGCGTGGGTGGCCGCAGGCACCTTCAAACGCACCTGGCCGGCGGGTGTCGGTACCTCGATGCTGGTGCCGAGTGCCGCCTCCCAGGGTGCCAATGGCAGATCCAGATAAAGATCATGGCCGCTGACGCGGAACAATGGATGCGGATGCAGGGCGATGGTGAGATATAAATCACCGGCACGACCGCCGTTTAACCCGGCCCCACCCTTGCCCGGCACCCGCATGCGTTGGCCGTCGGTGACACCCTTGGGTATGCGGGCGTTGAAAACCTGCGGTACCCGGTGCATCACGCCCTGGGCGTCATATTCGGACATGCTCAGATCCACATTCACCTGCGTGCCATGGAAAGCCTGCTCGAGGGTCAGATGCACCACGGCTTCGTAGTCCTGTCCAGCCATGGGCGCATGCACCCTGTGCGTCCCGCCACCCCGCAAGCCGGCGAACAGGTCCGCTAGGTCGATATCATCGAATGAAAACCGGGTATCGCTGTAGCGCTGCTGCCAGTCAGGTGGTGGCTTGAACTCCTCTCCTGGTTGCTGCTTACCCAATTGATCATAGGCAGCGCGCTTTTCCGGATCCTTGAGTGTCTGGTAGGCTTCAGCGATATCCTTGAAACGTTCTTCGGCATTGCGCTCTTTGGAGACATCTGGATGATACTTGCGCGCCAGCTTGCGGTAAGCGCTCTTGATCTCCGCCTCGCTGGCGGTATGCGCGATACCCAACACGCTGTAATAATCTTTGTACTTCATGTGTAGTCCAGCCGACAGTTCATATGGACACCATGTGCCCTAATGAGGTTGCCTATATTGTGAAGCTTAGCGCTTAATTGATTACATCGCATGGGATTCGGCATGACGTGCGTCGCCAGCGCCTCACATCAAATGCTTGATTACACCAGATCTTGCTGCCTTGGCCCATCGATGAGCCAAATGAGTATATTGACTGGTATGCTCTTTGAGTTTTTGACAATTTATCAGAGCACAACGGAAAATTGAAAGGCCTACTGCAGTAGCCAAGCCGCTGCAGTAGGCCTTTTATATCAATCTATATGCCAATAGCGCTGAACTCGGTACTCAGTACACGGTGAGATACTGCCACAAAGATTACTGAATCTTGCTCATGGTCTGGCTGATGCGTCCCTGGTTCATGATCTGCTTTTTCTCCATCGCCTGCGCCTGCTTGTCTGCCTCGGCTTTGTTTACTGCCGCACCTACCTGGATCACACCCACCATACCAAACAGGTTGTGGGGGACGCACTCATAGATGTATACGCCAGGCAGATTGAGGGTGATCGTGAGTGACTTGCTGATCCCACTCTCCCACGATTTTGCTCCCGTTGGTATTAGTACCGATTTGCTGTTATGACCAGGGTCCGTAGCCTCAAAGGTTACTGTGTCTCCAGGTTGCACACGCAAGAATGTGGGATCGAACACGAAAGTGCCGCCGGGGCCTGTGTTCAATTCCTTGACTACAAAATTAGCCGCATTCACCTGTACTGCAGCCAGAATTCCCAGCACTCCAAAGAGGATCGACACGATATTCTTCATTACTTTATGCTCCGTCAATTAAAGGTAAATACCAGACCTAATATGCACTTATGCCCTACCACAGTACCCACAAGGCCAGATACAGGGTGTTGTTGTCGGTAGCGCTGCGTCCCGAACCGTCGTAATTGTTTGAGCCTCCATTGAATTTGTTGTAGATCACATACTGGGCAGTCGCCTGCACATTGAGGGCCGGCAGCCAGGTCCATTGCAACACCCAGCCATTGCTATTGGGCGAGCCGGTGGCACTGCCAAAGACCGATGCAGGTGCATACAGCACCGTGTCGGTGCTGCCGGTGGTATTAAAGTAGCCGATGGTGGGTCCGTAGGTTTCGTTCCAGTAATAGCTCGCATCTAGGTTCCAGGAATTGAGATGGTTGCTGCTATTGGCAGCCAGCCCGTAGGCAACGCTGGCGTTCAGGTCCTGCTGCTCGTGTATATAGGTGGCATGTAAAGCCAGCGAGTTCTGGCCGGTGATGTACTGGTACTGGCTATCCAGGCCCACGTCCCTGTAGTCATCGGTTGGGCCTGAAAGTAGGTTTCCGTTACCGGGATACATGTGCGCGGATAGCCCGAATGCGCCCACTTCAAGATCGCTCTGGCCGTCGCCCGTGGACCAGGGGTGCTCCCAGGCAAAACGCAAGTATGGAGCTAAACCTGAGATCACACCGGTTGTGCTGCTGTTGTAAGGCTGGCTGACACCTGCTTGGCTTGAGCGGTACAGGCTCATCTCGCCATACCAGGTATTGTCGAGCCAGGCGTAGGCGCCTAAACCAGCTACGTTCTGCGCCAGCCCTCCGGCGATCAGGGGTGCTGCGGTTGGCGTGGCCGCCACTCCCGATGATATGAACGGGAAACCCCAGGCGGGTGTGCTGTTCCATACGTCCTGCACTGTGGGATTGTTGTTGAGCGTCAAACCCCAGACCATCGTGTGGTCGCCCCAGCTCAGGTCGCGCGCATAACGGATATCGGTATTATCGATGCTGAAATGGTCGCCGGGTTGCTCATAGGTAATCTGGGAGAAAGCCCCCATATGCTGGGCAATCGCGCCTGCATAGAAAACGCTCAACTGCTGCGGAAACTGCACGGAACCATTCTGGGAATCCGGCTGGGCACTGCGTGTCACCGAATTAGATATAATCATCATGACCGAGAGTGGTGGGAACTGGTCGATGCTGAGCTTCTGGCTACCGCCACTCAACTTTTCCGGGCCGAGCACATAGCCATGCAGCTTGAAATAGCGGCCAAATGCGTTCAGCTGCGGCGCTATCGTATGACAGGCGCTGCAGGCGAGCCCGGTTTGACGCGCGAAACTCGGGACTGCCTGCGCTTGCATGGAAATCAGCGCGAGCAGCAGTCCCAGGAAGAATAGCGGAAGACGCAGACTATGCGAAAACTTGGCATTCATTTGGATGACTCCTGAATTACGCCATTGATGGTGTGGAATATCCGATATTTTCAGGCTCGCAGTTTATCGGCAGTCCACACCCTAAAAATTGACCTAGATCAGGTCGTTGCTGAAAAGGAACAGCTATTGCTTTGGATTTCCCATGGATTCGCACAGGGTCCGCAGACGGGGCAGATTCACCAGGCGCACGTTTCTACGGTCCACCGCGATCAGGGAGTCCTTTTCGAAACGCGCGAACACCCGGCTCACGGTCTCGGTGGCCAGCCGCAGATAGTTGGCGATGTCGCGGCGCGACATGGCCAGGTTGAACTCATAGGGCGAGTAACCGCGCAGCCGGAAGCGCTCCGACAAGCCGATGAGGAATGCCGCCAGCCGTTCTTCAGCGGTGAAATCACCGGCCAGGGTTGCAGTATCGGCGATGTCCTTGCTCATCAGCCGCATGATCTGTGTAAACAGCCCGCTGATCTGGCTGGCGAGCGCGCTGAGTTGCGCATAGGGCAGGACGCATACCGTAGCGGTATCCAGTGCCAATGCATTACATACATGATGTCCCGGATAGATCGCATCAAGGCCCAGCAGTTCACCGGGCAGATGAAAGCCAAGCACATGCTCTCGGCCTTCGCTGTCCACGGTATAACTCTTGTAGGAACCGGCGTGCACCGCGTAGATCGCCCCAAACTTGTCGCCGATGCGGAACAGATGATCACCTTCATGGTATGGCCCCTGGCGTTCCACCAGGGCATCCAGGCGCTCCAAATCCTGGCCATACAGTCCGCGCGGCAGGCACAGTTCCTGCAGCGAGCAGGTCATGCAAGCTTCCTTCAAAACGCTGGTTACTTCCACTGAAGAAGTAGGCACGGTCCTTATAGCCTCGGAATTTAGAGGCTTAAGGATAACCTATCTGTGTTCCTCTCAAAAGCAGCAATGTCTGTGATGAATATAGACGCTAATACTCACACAACACGCGAATAGGTATTGGCAGTTTTTTCATGTGGCAAATAGGCATCAAAAACCATGGCCAATGTCCGGCGCAGGAAACGGCCGCGCGGCAATACTAGCAGCCTGTCTGCTTCCACCTGCACCAGCCTATCCATCTGTAAGGGTTTGAGAGCCGCCAATTCGCACGCGAAATACTCACAGAACACTATGTCATGGCGGCGTTCGATGGCACCGAACGGCAGCTCCTCGTAGCACATGAGCCGGCCGATGACATCGGCGCGTATGCAATCATCGGCTGTCATAACATAACCGCGTTCGATTGGCAGGTTCCCGGCATCCAGGGGCGCATAGTAGCAATCCAGGGCCTTGGCGTTCTGGGCATACATATCGCTAACATGGCTGATGGCGGTCATGCCGAAACCCACAAGGTCCAGGCCCGCGTGGGTCGAATAGCCCTGGAAGTTGCGCTGCAGCGTGCCATGGACGCGGGCTTGCACCAGCTCATCATCCGGAAGAGCAAAATGGTCCATGCCCAGATATTCATAGCCGTGTCCGGTCAGCACTTCCACCGCGCACTGCAGCAAACGCAGTCGCAGATCGGCATTTGGGAGTTCAGTATTATGGATATGCTGCTGGGCTTTGAAGTATTGCGGCAGATGTGCATAACCGTACACTGCCACCCGATCCGGACGCGCCCCTGCCACCGCCTCCAAGGTCGCCGTGAACCCGGCTTCGGTCTGCTTCGGCAGGCCATAGATGAGGTCCGCCGATACTGAGCAGAAACCGGCACGGCGTGCAGCAGCGATAAGCTCCAGACAATGCTGTGGATCCTGTACCCGGTTTATCGCCTCCTGCACCTGTGGATCAAAATCCTGGAAACCATAACTGATGCGGTTGAAACCGATATCAGCCAGGGTCTGCAGACGCTCGGCCGTGAGGCCGCGTGGATCGGCTTCGATGGAAAATTCCCGTAGCGCCCGCTCTTCGAGCGTGAAGACTTCGCGCAAGGTATTGAATAGATCGATGAGTTGCTCGTCATTCAGATAGGTGGGTGTGCCGCCACCCAGGTGCAATTGCCGCACTGGCCGGTCACGGTCGAAGCGCGCCCCCTGCAGATGGATCTCCCGGTGTAGGCGTCGCAGATAGGCTGCGATACGCTCCGGCCTGCTAGTGATAAGTCGGCTGCAACCGCAGTAAAAGCATGGGCTCTTGCAGAATGGTAAATGCACATACAGCGACAGCGGGCTGGGAATGAAATCCTCATTGCTGCGCTTCACTGCTTGCTGGTACACCGCCTCGTCCACTGCCGGCCCAAACTGCCGGGCGGTCGGATAGGATGTGTAACGCGGACCCGCCACGTCGTAACGGCGTACGAGCTCGGGGTCGAAACCGATGGCTATCATGGCATGTTTAACTTGCATACGTCCGACTATACGCTAAGCCCTCACCACCGGTCTGACCATGACGTGGATCAATTGATTGTGATTTTTAGCCTCGGGCCAAGTAACCTGGCGACCCGGCACGGCGCTCCAGAGTGTTCCTCTTAGCCGCCTTGCGCGGCACATCCACGCCGGTGATGCGGTCATTGTTGTGTGCCACGTAGAACAATGATTTGTCTTTTCGGCACCGTACTCTTTTTCCATCTGCCGCAGTATCTTGCGACCTTTAATGGTCAATGGCATATTTGTCTACTCCAATCCGAATCAAGGTTTATATCAATCACCACCCAATTCAACATGTCCCAATTCTGTCTGCAGGCGCACCCGGAAGCCATCCGGCTTGAACACCAGCAGATCACAATTCAGTAGTTCCAATAAACGGTCACCGCTTTTCAGTGCCAAAGCGACCGTGCGTAACAATGCTGATGATTGTTGCAAGCCCCTATCCAGGATCACCATGATCCAGGATTTATCACTCACCTCAGCAACCTAGTTTCGGTCACTTAAGGCCTTACTGAGTGTTTCTATTATGGCCGTAGACACGGAGGTGCATCGTTGACTTGGATCAAACGCTGCGCTATCAGTACGGTACATACTGCAAAACAGGCTGGTTACGAACAAAGCTGGATATACTTCGGAGGTTTTATGGCTTATGTTTCACAAGGTTATGTCTAGATTTTGGGGTAACAATGGCTAACATCCTGATCGTCTACTCCACCGTCGATGGCCACACACATAGCATAAGTAAACACCTCGGCGACTCCCTGATCACCTGCGGCGATCAGATCAGACTGGCATCCGTGAATGAAATACCAGCCACGGCACTGGATGAATACGACAAGCTCATCGTAGGCGCGAGCATACGCTACGGAAATTACCGCCCCGAGCTGGTGAGCTTTGTGAAGCAGCGAGCAGATATTCTTAACAGCAAACCAAGCGCATTTTTTACCGTTAATTTGGTAGCACGCAAGCCGGGGCGCAATACGCCTGAGACCAATCCCCATGTTAAAAAACTGCTGCTGCAGACGTCCTGGCGACCCACTGAGGTGGCAGTGTTCGCCGGCAAGCTGGACTATCAGCGTTACCAGTTCCTGGATCGCTGGGTCATCCGTTTCATCATGCTGGTCACCGGAGGCCCGACCGATCCCGCCACTGTCCAGGATTTCACCAACTGGCGGAAAGTAGAGGCATTTGCCACACGCATCCATAACCTGTAGTTGATAAGCTTGTTGTCAAACCGCGAAAAATACCTACGGTAACTGGAGGATATCGATTTAAATTGAGCAGTGAATCATTAAAGATTTTGGAACTTGAATACTAGGATGTTTTTATCAACCTCGGCCAGACCATCTATCTTCTGTGATCTGATGCTGTCATGGAATATTGCCTTAATAC
>Ga0307373_10015506_pt1 | contig 10355 bp, 7 predicted proteins | sample OX2MG_FD_202534 | JGI IMG/M metagenome (GOLD analysis project Ga0307373, IMG submission 202534) | Soil microbial communities from Risofladan, Vaasa, Finland - OX-2 | ecosystem: Environmental > Terrestrial > Soil > Coastal area > Acid sulfate soil | place: Finland: Risofladan, Vaasa | collected...
GCCGCGAGTTCATCCGGCTGCGCCTGGAGCCGTTGCGCGCGGGCAAAGAGCTGAAGGAAATCGCCGTCGGCGTGGCGCAATCGCTGATCGGCAAGTCTTCGCCGCCGCCGGCGTTTCAGCGCCTGGTCGACAGCATGTGCGCGCTGCACAAGCAGTCCTATATCAAGACCATCGAAGGCACCGCCAATTCAGGCCTGCAGATCGAGCTCGAGAAGATTCGCGTTCCGACGCACGTGGTGGTGGGCGAGGACGACCTGCTCACACCGCCCGCGCTGGCGCGCTCGATAGCCGAACGGATTAGCGGTGCGCGGCTGACGATCATCAAAAGCTCGGGTCATCTGCCGAACCTCGAGCGGCCGCTTGAGTTCAACGCCGCCGTGCTGCCCTTTCTGCTGGAGCATCGCGACGCCGCGCAATGAGCTGACATAAGACGCCGCACGCCGCCAACTCTGTCTGGAAGAAACCTGTCTGAAGCAAAGGCCGGCCTTCCGGCCCGCAATGGTTTGCGGGCCGGAAGGGTCGGCGCCCGTCGGCGCTCAAGTCAGGGCGTGGGAGCCGCGGACGGAGTCGCGTTGATTCCGATCGCCGAGAAAGTCACGTCGTAGTTCATCACGTTCGCAGCCGGGGTTGCAGCGGGCGTTGCGCTGGAGCTCGGGTTTGGCGTGGGAAGAAACGTTCCAAGCGACTCACATTCGAAGGTGCTGGTCGCGTCATCGAATGGAAATGAATATGCGGTGGGACAGGCTGCCTTGAGGTATTGAAGCCACGGCAGTATGTCGCCTATCCACGTCGAATTGTTGGTTGTGTTTTGGCACGACAAACTGGCGACCGTCAGGTTCCAGGGCGTAGGCCACGAGGCGGAGTTGTCGTTTGGAAACGTCGGGCAGCCGCAGCACGTAGAGTAGTTGTTGGGGTCGTTGTAGCAGGACACGGCGCTACCAGTACCGCTGCCGTTGCAACCGAACATCTTGGCGAAGGTGTCTCCGGGCCCGGACTGCGCAATCGCCCCGCAATCTACGCCCGCGAAGGTTCCCGTCGGCGCGTTTCCGCAGAAGTCGTCCATGCTCCAGACGGCGTTGTTCGATGCGCCGCAGGTCTGGATCAAATTGCCGTTGTACTGTGCGTTTCCACAGACATTGCCATACTGCGAATTCGTGCAGTCACTTGCCGATCCGCAAGTGAGGACGCAGGAGGTACTGGGCGACGGAAGCTGCGAATATCCGGTCGGGCAACTCGTATTAATGTCCCACGTGAGTGGTCGGCAGGATCCGCCCACGCAGGTTCCGGCAACCGAGGTGCAGTCGGCATCGGAGGCGCAGGCGCCCGGGCACAGCCCGCTGGAGGGGCATGCAGAACCGTCCGGGCAGTACGAATCGTTTGTCGAACTATAAGCGCAGGCCGGCGCGCCCGGTAGGCATACATCGTTCTCCCCGCAGACATACCCGGCGGGACATCCTCCATCGAGGCCGCAATAGGGCGTGATTACACATTTTCCGCTCGCGATGTCGCAGGATTGACGTGAACTGGGGCATGGATTGGTGAGCGAGCAGCTTGGCTGTGGCTGACAAGTTCCAGGTCCACTCGCCGTGCTACAGGAGAACCCGGTTGGACAGCTCACGCCGGGCAAATCGCAAGTCAGAGGCACGCACACGGCGGCTGTTGTCGGTGTCGGCGCAGGTGCTGGTGTCGCCGATGATGAAGGTGCTGGCGTCGCCGGGATGACCGTTTCATTGAGACAGGTGGCCGATTCCAGACCCTTCCCTGAACAGTCCGAGTTACTCGAACACGCGGCGCCATCGCAGAGTCCGTTGACGCACGCGCTACCAGGGGGGCAATCACTTTCGCTGGCGCACTGCCCGAATGGCGAGCAAAACCCGCCGACGCAGGGCATCGAGCCCGGACATTGGCTGGAGCTCGTGCATGCCTTCAAATTAGGCATGCAGTAGAAGGTGTCCGCGCCATTTGGCTGACAGGTCGAGCCCAACGGGCATCCAGCCTGATTCGATGGCGGGTTCGTTGCAGTTGGATCCGAGCAGGCAGGCAGAGATATCTGTGTCAGAAGCGTAGTCTCGTCGGCTCCGTTAACATCGGTGGTGACAAAGTCCCATGGACAGCCCGGCAGTGCTCCTTGCTGCGAGTGGCCCCCCGGAGTCTGACACCAGTAGTCAGACGAGGCTCCGGGGATAACGGGCGCCGGCGTGGAATTCGAGTCCGGAGCCATCTCTATCGCAGAATTGGCTCCATTAATAAGGGTCACGTCGTAAAAGTCCTGCGAATACTCGCTCAGCGTGAACTCCGCCTGCGACGCGGGATTGCCGGCTCCCTCGCCCAATGGGCACGGCTGGTAAGGGGCATTTTTGCAATCCCCAGCCTGGCAATTAGTGCCGTCGGGCTGGCAACCGGTGCGCGCGTAGAGGCCTCCGCTGAACGGATTTATCGCTCCGCATATGCAGCCGCTACTTGTGCTGCAGGCTTGAACGCCCGCAGTCGTATAAAGGTTGCACTGCTGGCTAGCGCACTGTGAATTCGCCGTGCACGAAGAACCGGGCGCCAGTCCGGGTGCTGAGGGTTGTGACGGCACGCATAGGACCGTATGCCCGCCGGGCGAAATTTCGAGTTCGTCGTTCGGAATCGTGTAGGAGGATTTCAGGCAAATATGCAATGCCGCGTCGCATGTCTCACCCGAAGGACAAGCCGTTGTACTGCAAGAGTTCGAGTAATCGTATTGAAGCTGCCATTGGCAAAGACCCAACGAAGTGTTGCAGGACTGGCCGGTAGGGCATGGGTCGGTTAGTTTGGAGCAGGCCACGTTTTCGCCGGGATTGGTTGCGACATAGTAACAGTTGGGTGGGGAGGACAGCGGACTGCATGCGGTACCCGGCACGCTGCATGTGTCGCCGGCGCCACAACCCGTGGCCGGCGCAGGCTGAGCCCCCGAATTAGCCCCCAGCCAGATTGTCTGGGGGCTGCCATTCGTGATTTTGAAGGTCCGAAATCCATTCGGGCAAGCCAACGAGGTCGGTGTCGGCGTCGGCGTGGGAGTCACAGTCGGCGTCGGACTGGCGGTCGGCACTGGTGTCGGGCTGACGGTGGGCGCTGGTGTCGGACTGGCCGTCGGCACTGGCGTCGGACTGGTCGTGGGCACTGGTGTCGGAGTGGTCGTGGGCACTGGTGTCGGAGTGGCGGTCGGCCTCGGAGTTGCCGTGGCAGTCGGTGCCGGCGTGATGGTGGTAGTCGGCACCGGTGCGGCAGTGGCGGTCGCGGTTTTGTGGATGCGGCGGGTCGAATTCGAATTGCTATCGCCCGAGCACGCCGAGAGAATCGCAACCATCGTCACGAGGACGCTGGCTAGAATAATCTGAAGTAGACAGATCCTAGACATGGTCAAAAGCCCCCCGGCCGGAAAACACTAAGAAACTTGGAACGATATTTCGGACTACCGTCGGAAGGCAGCCCGTGCTGTGCATTCTGAACTCGATGAACGGTCGCGCTGAGCTAGCCGAATGCCAAGCGCTCGCGCCCGCGTTTGCCGACCCGCGGCCGGAGGCAACGCGCGTGCCCCTGGGAATCAACTCGCAACCAGCTATCGAATGAGAGGCAAGAAAGGCCTCCCTCCTGACCCCCCCGTCCGCCATGCCTTCCCCCACAGAGCTTCCTAACGCACGTAAATTGTAGTCGCTAGAAACTCTACATCGACTCAACTTATAAAATCGCGTCAGTTTATGCAATTAGACGTTTATTGGTAAAATTCAGCCCTGATTAGCAATTGTGAGCAATACTAAGTGCTAATTAACGGTTCCGTGCAATGAAATGAAATTCGCACGAACATGGACGAACGCAACTCCGGCTCGGGCGGAGGGCGCTAGCGACGGTGGCCGCTTGGGGGGAGCGGGCGCTCAGCCGAGCGCGCGCAGGCGCAGATCGCGAGCCTGGCTGCGATACGGTTCGGGCAGCGGAAGTTCGGTCGCGTCGAGCCAGTTGCGCTCGAGGCGGTAGAATTCGCGCGTCTCTTCGAAGAACACGTGCACCACGACGTCGTTGAAGTCGAGCACCGCCCAATGGCCGTGGCTGGTGCCCTCGATCGACAGTGGGCGCTCGCCCTCGAGGTGCATTCGCTCCTCGATACCGCGGACGATAGCGCGCACCTGCACGTCGGAGCGGCCGGTCGCGATCAGGAAGTAATCCGCGATCGAGCTTAGATGCCCGACCTGGAGCACGACCAGGTCGTACGCCTTTTTCTCGAGCGCCGCCTGCGCGGCGGCTATGGCCTTCGCTTGCGAATTCACGCGGGACGCGGCAATGGACGGCGCCGCCGCCCGGCGGCGAATGCGGAGTGAAACGCGCGGTAAAATCCTGGTTTCGAGAAAATCACTGGCGCCGTCAGTACAGCCCGTGCCGCTGGATATAGTCGACCACGTCGCCCGGCATCAGGTAGCGCACCGAGCGTTGGCGGTGAAGCTTTTCACGAATAAGCGTCGCGGAGACCGGAAAGATCGTTGTGGCTACGAATGAAAGTGTCTGGCCGCCGGGGTGCACGTAATGGTCGTCCCGCTTAATGTAACCAAAGCGTTTGAGCGCGGCAAGCGAGATTCGCGGCGGCTCGTTGTCGCCGGCCGGCTGGCGCGTATGCACCACCACCGAGCTCAAGCGCACCAGTTCGTCGCAGTCCTTCCAGGTGTCCAGCTCGGCAAACGCGTCGGAGCCCATCATCAGGAACAGCGTCGAAGGCGCGCGCAGCGTGGCAAGGAAGTGGCGCACGGTGTCGATGGTGTAAGAGCGCCCGGCGCGCCGAATCTCGACGTCCGAGACCATGAAGTGGCGGTTGCCCTTGGTCGCCAGCCGCACCATCGCGAGCCGATGCTCGGGCGGAGCAAGTCCTTCGGCGGACTTGTGCGGCGGCACCGCCGCGGGGACGAAATAAACCAGGTCCAGCCCGAGCGCCTCGCGCACCTCCTCGCCCGCGCGCAGATGGCCGAAGTGGATCGGATTGAAACTGCCGCCAAGGAGTCCTACGCGCATGATATGGGGCCGTCCAACTTAAACGGGCCGCGCGCCGGCGTGGTGGATGCGGCGGCGGCGCCGCCGCGGCGGACCGCGGGTAGCATGAGCTTCAATTGCGCACCTGTCCGTTGCCGGCGACGAGGTATTTGTAGATGGTCAGTTCGCGCAGGCCCATCGGGCCGCGCGCGTGCAGCCGATTGGTCGAGATTCCGGTCTCGGCTCCGAAACCGAACTCGAAGCCGTCGGTGAAGCGAGTGGAGGCGTTGACGTACACGGTTGCCGAATCGACTTCGTGCTGGAAGCGCGCGGCGACCTCGCGGTCGGCGGTCACGATCGCATCGGCCAGGCCCGAGCCGTGACGCGCGATATGCGCCAGCGCCTCGTCGAGCGAATCGACGACCTTCACCGCCAGAATCAGGTCGAGGAACTCGGTGTCCCAGTCCGTCTCAACGGCCGGCCGCGCGCCGGCCACGATCGCGCGGGTCCGCTCGCAGCCGCGCAGCTCGACCCCTGCGCGTTGCATCCGCGCGGCCAGCGGCGGCAGAAAGTGCGGTGCGGCCTCGCGATGCACCAGCAGGGTCTCCATCGCGTTACACACCGAAGGCCGGCTGCACTTGGCGTTGAAGCAGATTTCCTCGGCCATCTTCAGATCGGCGGTGCGATCGACGTAGGTGTGACAGATGCCGTCGAAGTGGGGCAGCAACGGGACGGCCGATCCGGCCAGCGCCTCCTTCAGCGCCTTGCCGCCGCGCGGAATGATCAGATCGATCGCCTCGGGATGGCGCTTGAGGACCTGGATCACCTCGCGGTCGGGATTTCCCACGAAGGTAAGCGCGTCGCGCGCGATGGCGGCGCTTTCCAGCGCCCGGGCGATCAGCCCCGCCAGAAATGCATTGGACCCGAGCGCTTCCTTGCCGCCGCGCAGCACCACCGCGTTGCCGGCTTTCAGCCCCAACACGCCGGCGTCGACGGTGACGTTGGGGCGCGACTCGTAGATGATCGCGATGACGCCGATCGGTACACGGACCTGGGAAATTTCCAGGCCGTTGGGCCGCCGCCATCTGGCGATCACTTCGCCGACCGGGTCGGGCAGGGCCGCGACCTCCTCGACGCCGCGCGCCATCGCCTCGATCCGCGCGTCGTCGAGCGTGAGCCGTTCGACGAACGCTCCGGCCATCCCGGAACTCCGCGCGCGAGCAAGGTCGCCGGCATTGGCGGCCAGGATTGCGCCGCGCTCCTGGCGCAGCATCGCGGCCAGCGCGCCGAGCGCCTGGTTTTTGCGTGTGCCCGGACATAGCGCCAGCCCGCGGGCGGCGGCGCGCGCGCGGGCGAGCGCGCCGAGGGTTTCGGTCTCCAGGCTCACGTCAGCAACTCGTGCAGGTCAGATATTCGCGACGCGACAAGAGACCTAACCCCCGGCCCCTTCCCGTCGCGGGAAGGGGAGTAAAAATTTTGGTCTCTTTTGAAGGGAAGGAGAGTAAAAATTGTTCGTTTTCTCACCTCTCTTTGTCCTGAGGAGGACTTTGCGTAACTCGGCGCGCGGCGCCCTTCCTAACCTCTCCTTGACCAAGGAGAGGTCGCCGCGAGCATCGCGAGCGGCGGGAAAGGTCAGTCTGAATTCAATTGCGCCAGAGCCACTCCGAGCGGATCGCGATAATCGACCGTTGAACCTCTCCCTAACCCTCTCCTCGGACAAGGAGAGGGGAACGGAAGGGGTCACTCCAGTTGCGCAAGAGTCTCCTTTCCAACGAAAAATCTCTTTGCCAAATTTTGACATGATCATGGTTCGCAAAATTCCCGCCGCCAATGGGTTCATGCCAGTTCTTCAATCAGCGCGAAGTTGTCGCGATGGATGATCTCGTCGGCGACTTTGTAGCCCAGCGTGCGCGAGATATCGGCGGAGCGCCGGCCCTTGAGCTTCAGTATATCGGTGGCGGGATAATTGACCAGCCCGCGGCCGAACTCGACGCCGTCGTGGTCGAGCAGGCTCACGCAATCGCCGCTTTTGAACTCGCCCGCGACCTCGCGGATGCCCGAAGGAAGCAGGCTGCGGCCCTTTTTCCGCAGCGCTTCGGCGGCGCCGCGGTCGACGGTCAGGGCGCCGGCCGGACGCAGCGCAAACGCGATCCAGTGCTTGCGGCTCTTGAGCCTGGTCCGCGTGGGCAGCACCAGCGTGCCGCACTCGCGCGCCGGATCGAGCGCGGCGGCGAGCGCCTGCGCGGCACGGCCCGGCGCGATGATCACCGCGATTCCGGCGCGCGCCGCCTGCTGCGCCGCCTTGAGCTTGGTCGCCATCCCGCCGCTCCCGAGCGGCCCCGCGCTGTCGGTCACCAGCCCGCGCATCCCGGCCTCGGGGTCGGTGATGAGCGGGATCAGTTGCGCGTCGGGCCGCTTGCGCGGGTCGCCGGTGAGCACGCCGGGGACGTCGCTCAGGATCACCAGGAGCTGCGCCTGCGCCATCCCGGCCACCAGCGAGGAGAGCACGTCGTTGTCGCCCATGCGGATCTCTTCGACCGCGACCGTGTCGTTCTCGTTGACGATCGGCACCACGCCGGCTTCGAGCAGGGTCTGGATGGTGTGAATCGCGTTGTTGCGCCGCGGGCGCTCGGCGAGGTCCTGATGGGTGAGCAGGAGTTGCGCGACCGTGCGCCCCACGGCGCCGAAGGCGCGCGCCCATTCGCCCATCAACTCGATCTGTCCGGTGGCCGCCGCCGCCTGGCGCGCCGCCATCCCCGTGCCGCCGAGTTTTTCCAGCCGCGCGCGCCCGGCCACGATCGCGCCCGAAGTCACGACCACCACTTCGCGTCCCGCGCGCACCAGCGCGTCGACCTCGGCAGCGAGGCTCGCGATAATCTCCGGCCGCAGACCGTCGGCATCCGAGAGCACGGCGCTTCCGACCTTGACCACGAGCCGGCGCGCGGGCGCGACCAACTCTTGCTTGTAACTTAGCTGGGACATTGCGCCTCGATTCCGCCGAGACCGAGCAGCCGCGCGATCGCTGCCACCAACGGCTCGAGCCCCACGCGCTGCTCGGCCGAGATGACGAAGACCGAGTCGATCGCGTGTTCGGCCGCGAGCGAAGCGATCTTTCGTGCCGTCTCCTCGGCGCGCTCGGCGCCGACGAGGTCGAGCTTGTTGAGCGCGATCAGCGCCGGGCGCGCCGAGAGCATCGGGTCGAACGCCGCGAGTTCGCCGCGCACGGTCAGGAAATCGCCCTCGGGATCGGCGCCGAGATCGAGCACGTAAACCAGCACCCGCGTGCGCGCCAGATGGCGCAGGAAGCGGATGCCCAGGCCGTGGCCGCGATGCGCGCCCTCGATAAGGCCCGGGATGTCGGCCACGCTGAAGCCCGAGCCGTCGGCAAGCTGAACGCGGCCCAGGTTGGGCGTGAGGGTGGTGAAAGGATAGGGCGCGATCTTCGGATGCGCCGCGCTGACCGCGGCGAGCAGCGTCGACTTGCCGGCGTTGGGCAGGCCGACCAGGCCGGCGTCGGCCACCAGCCGCAATTCGATTTTGACCCATCGCTGCTCGGCCGGTCCACCCGGGGTCGCGATTCGCGGCGCGCGTCGCGTCGAGGTGGTGAAGTGCATGTTGCCCTTGCCGCCCATCCCGCCGTGAGCGACGATCGCGCGCGCGCCGGGCATCACCAGGTCGGCGAGCATCTCGCCGCTTTCCTCGTCGAAGACCATCGTGCCGGGAGGCACCCGCACCACCAGGTCCCCGCCGGCGTGGCCGTACTGCTGTTTGCCGCGGCCCGCCTCGCCGTCGCGTGCGACCAGGCGCGGGTTGTATTTGAAATCGAGCAGCGTCGCGAGGCCCTCGTTAACCTCGAAGATCACGTCGCCGCCGCGGCCGCCGTCGCCGCCGGCCGGTCCGCCGAAGGGGCGATACTTCTCGCGCAAAAACGCGATCGCGCCGTCGCCGCCCTTGCCGGCGGCCACGAAGACTCGCGCTTCATCGACGAACTTCATCGTTCAACAGCGCTCCGGATCGCGCGGGACGGCTACAGGAGCAGCTCGGCCAGCGCGCGCAGCGCCTCGGTCTGGCGCGTCCCGATAAGCATCGTTTTGACCGGCGAGGCCTTCCAGGCGGCGACGCGCTCGGCGATCCGCTCGCGCGGCCCGACCAGAGCGACTTCGTCGACCAGTTGGTCGGGCACCGCGGCGGTGGCCTCTGCGCGCTGGCCGGAAAGAAACAGGTCCTGAATTTTTTTCGCCGCTTCCTCGTAGCCGGCGCGCCGCGCGTAGTCGTTGTAGAAGTTCTTGTCGCGCGCGCCCATCGCGCCGATATAAAACGCCAGGTTCTGCTTCACCGGCTCGCGGCATTTCGCCACGTCAGGGCCCATCACGCAGGTCACGAATGGCGCGAGGTCGAATTTCCCGGGGTCACGCGCGACGGCGGCCTTCTTGAATCCACGCTCGAGGCTCGGCTGAAACAGGTCCCAGCGCTCCGGGTTCATCCAGACCGGGATGATGCCGTCGGCGATTTCGGCGGCCAGCGCCACGGCGCTCGGGGTGATTGACGCCATGTAGATTTCCATGTCGCGCCGGCCGTGCAGGATCGAGCGCAGCGGCTTGCCCAGGCCGGTCGAGCCGGGGCCGCGGTGCGGCACCTGGTACTCGGAGCCCTGGAACTCCAGCGGCGCCTCGCGCGCGAAAATCCTGCGCAGGATCGCGATGTACTCGCGGTAGCGCACCAGCGGCTTGCCGTAGGGCACTCCGTGCCATCCCTCGACCACCTGCGGTCCGGACGGTCCGACTCCGAGGATGAAGCGTCCGTCCGACATCGCATCCAACGTCATCGCGGTCATCGCCGTCATCGCGGGCGTGCGCGCCGGCATCTGCATGATCGCCGTGCCGAGGCGGATTCTTTTGGTCAGCGCGCCAATCCAGGCGAGCGGCACGATAGCGTCCGAGCCCCAGGCCTCGCCGGTCCACACCGAGTCGTAGCCCAGTCGTTCAGCCTCGAGCACCAGATCGAGCGATTCGTGGGAATGGGAAAAGCCGTATAGCAGTCCGAGTCGCATCGCGAGTCCCTCTGAGAGTTCGCCGGCCGATTGCGCAGTTGCCGCCACCCGTTTCCGGATACAAAACGAAAAGCCCCGCGGCGAGGCCGCGGGGCTTGAAAGTCGGAAAAAACTCTAAGCCGTGCCGGCCCTAGGCTTGTGCTTCGGCCGGCGGTTCGGTTGCCACTTCTTCACGATACGGGCTAGCCGGAGCGGCTACCGGTTCGATTCGCACGCGCCGTTTGTCGGTGCGGTAGGTCTCGTATTTGACCACTCCGTCGATCAGCGCGTAGAGCGTGAAATCGCGGCCCATCCCGACGTTGCGTCCCGGATGAACCCGGGTGCCGAC
>Ga0307373_10015508_pt1 | contig 10353 bp, 9 predicted proteins | sample OX2MG_FD_202534 | JGI IMG/M metagenome (GOLD analysis project Ga0307373, IMG submission 202534) | Soil microbial communities from Risofladan, Vaasa, Finland - OX-2 | ecosystem: Environmental > Terrestrial > Soil > Coastal area > Acid sulfate soil | place: Finland: Risofladan, Vaasa | collected...
TGGCTGCCGCCATGGCTGGCACGGTCTTCGAATTGAGTGGGCCGTTCTTCAGTACTTTGGGCTGGCCGATCTCGTCTGTGATGTCTTGGGTTGGTTGGTTGTTCGCGTTTGCCATCCTCATCGTGCGCGCCAAGCATCGCATTCGAGACGGGACCATCTTTGCGGTCATCGTCGCCTGCGCGATCTATGCGGGGCAGCCTGACACGCTCGCTGTCTTGGTACTGCTGTTCGCGGTGTTCATCGGCGTTCTTCTCCTGATGCGGGCATTGTCGTCGGGCGACTCGAGGACAGTCGTGCGACCCCTCGGAGATCTCGGGCTCGCCTGGGTCGCGGGCGCCGCCTTAGGGGCACCGTTGCTCCTCCCAGGGTTGCAAATCGCGAGTCAGGCTACACGCTTGACCGACCTGAACAGTGTCGCCATCCGACCGGCCGACATCGTGCACGTCGTGTTCTCCAGTTTCGATGGGACATCGGTATTCGGGAGTGAGTACTTTGGTGATGTCGGTTTTGTACCGACCGCGACGTACGTCGGGGTGATTGTCGTGGTGCTCGCGGTCACGGCATTGGTGTTACGACGACACAAACCTGAAGTGGTCGCATTCGGGGCCGTGCTGGTGACGAGTCTTGGAATAGTGTTCGTGCCACCGGTATCACGATTGCTGTTCGTGCTCCCACACGGCGATCGTGTTCAGTGGGTCCGCGCGACTGTGCCCATGGCGATGGCGTTGGCCGTGCTGGCGGGGATGGGCATAGACCTCCTGGTCCGGTCATACCGGGACCGTGCCGTGAGGCGATGGTGTAGTGGCGGCTTCATCGCATTTGCCGTGATTCTGCTCTTGCTGTGGGGCTTCGGCCGGGGGCGGCTCCAGCCCAGAGAAGCCTCCATCCGAGCCGCAAGCTTCATATGGCCTGCCGTGGAGACCGCCGTCGGACTCATCGTCGTGGGGGCGCTCGCCGCCTGGCATGCCCGGGCGCGCCGACGGGGTCTCGAAACTTTACCCTTCAGACACAGTGCCGCCAGGTGGGCGGCTGGGGCGTTGCTTCTTTGTCAGACCGCCTTCTTGGTGACAGTGGAGGCTCCCCTGTGGTCGTCCAGCTCGAGCTTCTTCGCCCCCACGCCGGGAGAGCTGGCCATCAAGCACGCCATCGGTTCCTCTGTGGTTGGCGCCAGCGACACTGGACTGTATTCGTCTCTCGGAATCGTGCCGAGCGCCAATGTCGCCTACAACATCCAGGAGCTGGCCGTCTATGACCCCATGGTGCCGCGCGCCTACTTCCGTTCATGGAAGAAAGCCAGTGGAGCGTCGGCTCACCCACCCCCCATATTCCCGGCCCCGTCCATGTTCTTGCCGCGGGTTACCACTGTCCGCTTGGCCCGGCTCTACGGTGTCTCGTTCGTCCTCGAGCCCCGGGGGGTACCCGGTCCAAGAGGCGCGGTGTTCGTTGCCTCGGTCGGCTCCCACGGTCAGGGCGGGGCAGACCTCTACCGTATTCCGGGGGCGGCGGTGGCAACCCTTACCCCTCTGACGGGCAATGAGACGCACATGTCGTCTGACACCGCCGCAAAGGCCGTTGCCGTAACCCATCCGGGCCCCGCCTCGTGGAAGCTGGTCACCCACAGCAACTCTCGGTCGGTACTGAGGCTCCGGCTTACCGACGTGCCCGGCTGGCATGCCACCATCGACGGAAAAGCTCTCGCCCTTCATCCGTTCGCGGGAGTCATGCTCCAAGCCCGCCTCCCTGCCGGCACCCACACCGTGGAACTCAGATATTGGCCGACCTCCTTCACCGTCGGAATCATCCTGGCGCTGTGCAGTGTGGTTGGACTCGTTGCCACTTTCGCTGTCGCAAGGCACCGCTCCAACATCCGTCGATCTCGCACCGTGCCGTGATCACCATCGTGAACGGCTGGCTCGGGCCAGCATCGAACCACTTCCCCCTCGATCAGCGGTCTATCGGGCCCTCCTACGCCACCTGCTCATCAAGCCGAAGCTACGATGGCGCGGTCCGAGTAACCAACGCGCTGGGAGGGCTCCAGGCCCTGGAACAGTGGCAGATGGACGTGGCTCGGGATGCATGTCGTCGAGGGCCCGACCATCGATCGTCACCGGGATTGACGATCACTCTCGGTTCTGTGTCTCGGCCAGGGCGATGACCCGACGACGGCCCGCCAGTGTGTGAGGCCCTCTCGATGCCATCAGGGCGCGGGAGTCAGGCGGGAGGAGCAGGCACTGCACCTCCATCGCCAACCACAAAGCCGTCATGGGCGCTGTTGGCGTTGGACGGTGTCGCCAGGGCATTCGTCAGGCCCGAGATCATGACGAGGTCGTACAGCGTCGCTCCCGCTTCTGGCGTGAGGAGCGGCCGGTAGTTGGGTGTGAGGTTGGGGGCGGCCACAGAGAAGTACGCAGGATCAAAGGTCTCGTTCGTCGTGGTAGCCAGGGTGGCGAGATGTGTAGAGCAGGGATTCCCAACGCAGGGCCTCTCGTGGATCGCTTCCGCACTCGAGCCGGTGGCCCTGTACCGCAATTTTCGACCGGCGCTGTGCCCGGTCGTTACGTCATCGACGACCATCGACCACCGCTTGGCCCTGCCGTGTTTTTTGGCGGTTTCTTGGACCGTGACGATGATCCTGTTACCTGGCGAGATGGCCAATGACAACGGAACCTCGGCATGTGGAAGGACCTCGGTCCAGGCCTGGTAAATCGGCCTTCCGTTGAAGTTGTCCTCCTCGACGCCCGCCTGCACGAGCTTGTTGTCTTTGAACCCTCCGATGCCAACCCAGTCGGAGGAATACTGGGTGCCGGGGATGCTTGTGTTGACCGTGGTAACGAGGAATGTCGACGTCACTCCCGTGAACGGGGTCACGACTCTATGAGTAAACGGGTTGACAGCCGCTGACTGGGCGTAGCCAGACCAGTTGAGCGAATTGAAAAGTAGACCCGTGCTGCGCCGGTGGAGCGTCGGGGGATGGGGTGCCGCAAGGTTTGCTCCACCAGCCGCGTGGGCAAGGACCGGGCCCGTAGCACCCTGCGCCGTGGACCCGCCGACGACCGACACCGTACTCAGGCACGCTGCTGCGCCTACCAGAGCAGCGGACAGCATTCGCCTCATGGTTCCGACCCTCTCAGTATCGCCCCCCGGGGATGCTGGGCCGGCAACAGGTTATCGGGCATGCGTATCGCTTGCCCATAGGAAAGACAACCGGGCCCGGGCTGCCCGCTCGCATGTGAGGATGCCGGCGTCAAGACCAGGGAGATTGCGCTGCGAAGCGACGGTGTCGCCGGGGCAAAGGGGTCTTTTCAGATGCACGAATTCGAGGGCATCCCGGGCGCCTGGCGATCGGCGCTCGGACCATCATGAGGTCCAGCTTGATCGCCGTTCCGCCGGGGCACCGATTCGTAGACTCGAGCCGGTGATCAAGAACGCACCGGGTCAACCAAGGACGCAATGAGTTGAGCCCGCACGTGATGCCGCTTGATCTGGCCGATGTCGACTTGTTCGACTTTGAAACCGACGTCTTCGTCGCCGGTTTCGGTGCCGCGGGCAGCTGCGTCGCCCACGCCGCCCGGGAGGCCGGCGCCGAGGTGCTGGTGGCCGAGCGAGCCTCGGGGGCGGGAGGAGCTGCGGCGTTATCCGAGGGAATTATCTATCTCGGCGGAGGTACACCGGTCCAGATCGCCTGCGGGTTCGAGGACTCGGTCGACAACATGGTGCGCTACCTGCTTGCCGCCTGCGGACCCGAACCCGACCAGGCGAAGGTCGTCGCCTACGCCGAAGCCAGCCTTGGCCACTTCGACTGGCTGGTGGCGCGAGGAGTCGACTTCGACGCCCGTCTCGACGTCGAGACTCAAATGGCTCCCACCGGGACAGAGGGCCTCGTCTGGTCCGGTGGCGAGGACGCCTGGCCGTTCAACGAGATCGCTGTGCCCGTACCACGGGGACACCTGGCCAAGACCAAGCGCTCGACTGGGTGGCTGCTCATGCAGAAACTCGCCGAGGCGGCCGTCACCGCCGGTGCAGGTGTCTCCTATGACACCCGCGTCGAGCGCCTCATCATGGACCACGGCCGCGTGGTCGGGGCCGTGGCTACCCGCTATGGCGAGCGTGTGTCTGTGAAGGCCCATCGCGGCGTGGTGCTCACCGCCGGAGGATTCATTTGGAACGACGAGATGCTCCGACGCCACGCGCCGGCCCTCCTGTTGGGGACCTGGAAAGTAGGGACGGAGGCGGATGACGGCAGGGGGATCGAGATGGCCCAGGCGGTGGGGGCCCGGGTCAAGAACATGCATGCCGGTGAAGTGTCACTGCCGATCATCCCGCCGCGACGGCTGACAGAGGGCATCATCGTCGACGGCGTCGGCCAGCGCTTCATCAACGAGGACACCTATATGGGCCGGGTCGGCCAGGCCGCACTCTACGAGCGTGACGCCACCTGTTTTCTCGTGATCGACGAGGCCGGATATGAGCCCAACTGGATGGGACTCGAAGCCTCCTGGGTCTGCGAGAGGGTCGACGAACTCGAGGCCCAGATGGGACTCCCGGTGGGCTCACTCGAGGCGACGCTCGGGTTCTACAACCGCCACGCCGAGTTTGGTGTCGACCCCGTCTTTCACAAACGTCACGAGCGCGTGCGGCCGCTCGTCCCCCCGCTCGGGGCCTTCGACCTGCGCCGGGGCGCCGCTCCCTACGCGCCTTTTACACTGGGCGGACTCGAAACGACTGTCGCTGGCGAGGTCCTGGACGTCGCGGGTGCGCCCATCCCGGGGTTGTTTGCGGCGGGGCGGAGCACGGCGGGGATCTGCTCCTTCGGCTACGCCTCGGGTCTCTCTATAGGCGACTCGACGCTCTTTGGCCGCTTTGCCGGAACGACCGCGGCCAAGTCGGACTCCGTCATCTGAGATGGGGGTAGGGAAAATTGAACCAGCGCTGGCGTCTATGTTGCACTGGGCGGTCATGATCAGCCGGGGACGTGCTTAGGGCCATCGTCGCCGCTCGTGCGACGGGGTCAGGGGGACCGCGATGGCTCTGACGGATGAGGAAGCCGAGAGAGGCGAAACGGTCTGGGGCGAGATCCAGGGTCAGACCGTCACCTTCCCGATGGTGGTGGGGTCGGCGAACATCGCGACGCTGCTCTTCACCGTGCCGGCCGCTGCCGCGGCGGCGCTCATGCCCGGGAACGACTTCGAGATCGTCGAGTCGGTTCCCGGCTCGACACAGCTGATCATCGCGGCGTGTGACTACATCGAGAACCCGTGGGGGGACTACCGCGAGATCAACATCGGCTTCCTGGCCAAGCCGGTTTTCGGTGGACCCGAGTCCGTGGGCTCTTTCGTCTACCGCATGCCTGTCGACCAGGCTTTCACCTGTGAGGCCGGCAACAAGGTGATGGGTTTCCCCAAGACGGTCGAGCGAATCACCGCCGAGTACCACCCCGATGTCGTCGTGTTCGATCTGGTCTTTGGCGGCCGGCCGACGTTGCGCCTGACTGTCCCTCGCGTCGCCCCCGACGGCCCACCGACCCGCGTCCCGGCGGTGAGCTACTCCTACCTCGACGGCGTGCCCTTCGCCACCATGTTGGAGATGGATATGGGTTCGGGCATCGTCTTCGATCTATCAGCGGTAAGGGTCGAGTTGGGGGAGGGATCCGTGGCCGACGAGTTGCGCTCACTGGGGCTGCCGACCGTCCCCGACCTGGCGACGTGGGGCGAAGGCCTCGGCGCTGTGTTCCACCTCGGCCGTCTCGTTGTCCTTGAGGGCTAGTCGCTCCGGAAGACCCACGGTCGCAATGGGTCGCAGGTCCTAGATGGGATGCTTCCGCGAAGCAGTTTGGGTCTGAGAACCTATGGGCTAGCGGCGTTGTTTGATTGATAGTTGTCCTTGCGTGGGGCGAGCGTGGGGGAGCGACCAATGTCAATCGAAATGTCGGCAAGACGATACGCCATTGATGGCGATGCCGAGCGTGTGAATCCACACGCGACGGTCACCGGTTCGAGTGATTCGGTGTTGTATCCAGTATCCACGGAGAGCACCTGTGGGCTGTCGCTGATGATCGCCGTGAATGCCGGCATGATCGGGATGGTGGCAGCCGCCGCCTTCGCGATGGTCGAGGTTGTCGCTCACCTCGTGTCATGAAGATCAAGGACCGTCCCCGAGCAGCTTCCGAGGTTGACGCTGTGGGGTCTGGCGAGTCCCTGGTCACGACTCCTCAGAATGGCGTTGTCGGCGTTGTCGTCGAACATGGCGAGCGCGCCTGCTCGTTGTTCGTTGGAGGCTGTGGCAGTAGTTGGCCATCGACGGAACGAGCCCAGGATGCCGTGGAGAGGCTCTCACCAGGAGTCGTGTGGCGTGAGACGACACCGGGGGTCTGGGTGGCTCGGATTGGCACAAATGAGCGGCCCGTCGTTGATCGTCCGAACGGACACAGCCGGCGCGAGCCTGACAAGCCGAAGAGGGCACCCGCGGCGGGGCCCAGCTACATGGCTGCCCGGGTTCTCAGAGGGATCTCTGTCGGGCGCACCTGACGGGTGGTCCGGGATCCTCCATAGCGAGCCAGCCGAGTCGCTCATGGAGCATCTAGGTCGCTTGGACGATCAGGGCTTGAATCTGTTGTACCTCGGCGTTGGTGAGGCCGTCTGTCGAACACGTCTCCATGACCGGGGCATTGGTCGAGTCGGTGTTCTCGACGAGACCGCGGTTGAGCCCAGCGTAGGCGTAGCACGTTGCATACTGCACTTCGGCCGACTCGAGTTGAGCCGCCTGGGTCTCGGCGACCCGGACTGGTGTCCACGCCACATCCACCGCCGTGGTGATCGTGGTCGGGGCCGAGATCAACGGCGTGGGTTGGACCGAAATGCCTCGGTGGGCACTGGGCGTCGCCTCGCTGCATGCGCACAGCAGGAGACCGCCGACGATGATCGTGCTCAGTGCCGAGGCTCCACGCATGTGAGAGAAATCGGCATCTGGGTGCCCGATCTTGAAGCCGGGCGACCGGCCCGCCCCTGGCGGTCAGCCCGGCCGCTGATCATCTCGCTCGGGGGCGAGGTCCTCCCGCCGAATCAGGGGTTCCCACCAGGGAATTCGGCCTTGGAAGCGAACCCGGCGGGTCCACCTGGGTGCATCGGGGTCCCAGCTCGTTCTCAGGTTGACCGGGGCGCCAGCGCGGTCGCGGTCAACGGTCCAGGGTCAGCAGGTCGGTGGCCAGCACGACCTCGCCGCTGAAATGCTCCTTGGCCTGATCGAGCCACTCGTGCTCGGTGCCGTGTGCAGGGGCGGGCACGAGATGGGTGAGCACCAGCGTGTGGACACCATTGCGGGCCGCGGTCTGGGCGGCGTCTGATACCGACGAGTGGTAGTCGAGCACGTCGTTGAGTCGGGGCAGTCCGATCTGCTCGATGAGATCGCGCCGGACAACGGTCTGCACGAGCACGCCGGCACCCGCGCAGAGCTCGTCAAGGCCCGTACACGGCACCGTGTCGCCCGAGATGACAACCGATTGGTCCCCGTCGTCGATTCTGAAGCCGACGGTGGGACGGACGGGCGCGTGATCGGTGGGAGCGGCGGTGACCTGGACCGCGCCGTCCTCGAGGACGACACCCCGGTCGACTTCGGTCACCGTCGCCTCCGGCCGCCACGTCAGGTCGCCGTGATGGGCGAGGCGGTAGCCGATGTCGGGCTCGAGCATCCTCTCCGTGTCGCGCAGCAGGGCGGCGGTGCCGCCCGGGCCGAAGACGGGCAGGGGACTGGGTGCGAAGGACAACACCCATCGGGTCGTGAAGACGTCGTTCAGGTCGGAGATGTGGTCACTGTGGAGGTGGGTCAAGAACAACGCCCGGATCAGCCCTGCCCCGGATCCCACCGCGGCGCTCCGCATCAGGACGCCGCGCCCGCAGTCGAAGAGCAAGTCCCCCACCGAGGTACGCACCAGTGTCGACGGGCCAGCGCGCATCGGATCGGGAAGCGGGCTGCCACTCCCCAGGATGATCACCTGCATGCGCGCTCCTCACTTCGGGTTCGGTGCATGCTAATACCCGCTCCGGAGTGGACCCTGTCGACCGCCAAGCTCGATCCCGATCGTCAGGTCGTCAGTCGATCGGCGAAGTGCTTTGTAAACCGGTAGGCATCGCCCGGCCACCGGGCCGAGACGTAGTTGCCGTCCTGGACTGCGAATGCGGGACCATCGTCGATGGCGGTCCCGCGCCGGGAGAGCACTCGCGGGCCACGCACGAAGTCGGACCGGTCGCGCTGCGCTTCCCGCACCTCGTCCTCGACATACGCCGGATAGGTCCGGTAGTACCGACCAAGGCGCCATGCCGTCGTGAGGAACGCGGATCGCTCCATGTACTTCGGGAGACACGTGGTGCGTCGCCCGTACAAGAGAGGGCGCCCCGTGGTCGGATCGGATGTCCGGGCGAGAACGAGCCCACCGTGACAGATGGCCCCGACCGGGGGTACTGGATGGACTCCGAGGACAGGTGCCCGGGAACATCATTGGAGCTCTTCGACAGTTTGGCCAACGCCCAGGCTGAGATGCCCCGGAGGAGCACGGACATGCCACCGGAGTCACCCGTGTCGGTCGACAGCGCCGAAATACGCCACGTCGTCGCCAGCACCTGACCTCGCGCCAGACAGACGCAGGCGCTTCAACCGTCTTCATCGAGTCGGTAGGCGCGCCGAGCCAGTCCGGTGGTGAGATCGACGGCCAATGCGCGGGCGTCATCGAGATCGAGCCGGTGGGTCGACACCAGCTCGGCCAGATAGGCGCAGTCAGCGCGTCGGGCCACGTCGTGTCGGGCGGGGATGGACAACAGGGCGCGGGTGTCGTCGTTGAATCCCGCCGTGTTCGCGAATCCTGCAGTCTCGGTCACGGTGCGCCGGTAGCGGAGCATGGCCTCGTAGCTGTCTAGGAACCACCAGGGTGGTCCCAGGAGCAGTGAGGGGTAATGGCCCGCCAGTGGCGCGAGCTCGCGGCTGAAGGTCGTCTCGTCGAGGGTGAAGAGGATGAGGCGCAGTCGAGTGTCGTTGCCGACCACGTCGAGCAACGGCTTGAGGCTCTCGGTGAATTCGATGGGACCCGGAATGTCTGCGCCCCGGTCCCGACCGAAGCGCTCGTAGAGCAGTGCATTGTGATTGCGCCTCGACCCGGGGTGAAGCTGCATGACCAGTCCGTCGTCGATGCTCATGCGAGCCATCTCGACCAACAATTGGCCGCGAAAGAGCTCTTGGGCCTCGGCGGTCAAGGTCCCCGCTCTGGCTCCGTCAAGGAGCCGCTGGCACTGCTGTGATGGGAGGCTGGCGGTGGTCGCCGTCGGGTGTCCGTGATCGGTGGCGACGGCGCCGTGTCGGATGAAGAGCTCTCGCCGACTCTTGAGCGCGTCGAGATATCCCGCCCATCGGCCGGTGTCGTTGCCGGTTAGCTCGCCCAGCCGGTCGAGGTTGTCCGAGAATCCCCCGAAATTCGGGTCCACAACCGGATCGGGCCTGAAGGTGGGGATGATCCTGGTGCCCAGTCCGTCCCGGGCGACCCGGGCGTGGCCGTCGAGGTCGGCCAACGGCGAATCTGTCGTGGCCAAGAGATCCACGCCGAAGCGTTCGAGCAGCGCCCGGGGCAGAAATTCGGGCCGCTGCAATGCGTCAGCAACCTGGTCATAGATCTCGTCGGCGGTGTCGGCGTCGAGGCGATACCGGACACCGAACATCTCAGCCAGGACATGGTCGAACCACAGTCCCGAAGGTGTGGCGCGAAAGAGGTGGTAATGCGTGGCGAAGGTCCGCCAAGCCGGGCGGGACTGTGCCACCGGAGCTCCGTCTGTCGGGACCACACCCAACTCCTCGAGTGCAATGCCCTGGCTGTAGAGCATCCTGGTGACGTAGTGGTCGGGACTGATCAGAAGCGACACTGGATCAGCGAAGGCAAAGTTGTCGGCAAACCACCGTGGATCGGTGTGACCATGGGGGCTGATGATCGGCAGCGAGCGGACCTCGTTGTAGAGCTCGACGGCGAGGCCCCTGGTGGTCGGGTCGGGGGGAAACAGTCGCTCGGGATGTAGGAGCAGGGGTCGACGGCTCATCGGTGGCCCCCCAGCTGTGCCCGCACGCCGTACACCCCGAGATGTCGATATAGCGCCGTCACGTCGAGCCTCCTACAGTCGGTGACCGCGGCTATCCTGACACCCGCCGTGCGGCGATCCCGAGGGCACCTCATCGTGGATTGACCCTGGCCGCGGTCTGGCCCTAGAGGGCTTGCCAAGACGTCGTTCTCGTGGACTACCTTCCTGGAGATGTCGGACTACGACGCCATTGTCATCGGGGCAGGCCACAACGGGTTGACCGCGGCCGCGGTCATGGCGCGTG
>Ga0307373_10015509_pt1 | contig 10353 bp, 9 predicted proteins | sample OX2MG_FD_202534 | JGI IMG/M metagenome (GOLD analysis project Ga0307373, IMG submission 202534) | Soil microbial communities from Risofladan, Vaasa, Finland - OX-2 | ecosystem: Environmental > Terrestrial > Soil > Coastal area > Acid sulfate soil | place: Finland: Risofladan, Vaasa | collected...
TGCGGTCGAGTAATTCGCCCAGACTTAAGGGGCGGAGGTCGAGCGTGGCCATCAAGTCTCCTCGCGTTCCAGGCCGCGGAAAGTGAATGTACTCTAGCAAGAATTGCCTGAAAATCAAATCCCCCTTGGGGAAATGAAATTTTCGCAAGATCGGAATTGCGTAGTACAATTCCGTGTCACTGGGTGGTGGATTGGCCCCGAGGTGTGTGCCCAAACATCTCGAGTTTTCGTGCGGGGGTGGCAAGGGGTTTATGCGAGTACTTTTAGTGGAAGATGAGCGGCGCCTGGCGGAAAACATCGCTCGTTCGTTTCGTGAAAGCGCGGGATATGCCGTGGATGTGGCGTCGGATGGCGCCCAGGGTCTTTACCTTGCGGAATCCAGCCCATATGACCTGGTCGTGCTCGATTTGATGCTCCCGAAATTGGAGGGGCATGATCTGCTGGTCCGATATCGCGAGCATGGCCACAGCACGCCGGTTCTGGTCTTATCCGCGCGGGATGAGAAACAATCGGTGGTCCGGCTGCTGAACTCAGGCGCCGACGATTACGTCGCGAAACCATTTGACCTGGGGGAATTGCTCGCGCGGGCGAAAGCGCTGGTTCGCCGTGGTACCGGCCAGCGGTCCCCCATCATATCCATGGACGATCTCCAGATGGACACGGTGGAGCGAACCGTGCGGCGGGGAGACCGGGAAATGGCCCTTACGCCCATGGAGTACCGCGTACTGGAATACCTGGCTCATCGCCCCAGGGCCGTGGTCTCAAAAACGGAGCTTCTGGAACATTTGTACGACTATAATTGGGAAAAATTCAGCAACGTCATCGAAGTCTACATTTCCGGTTTGCGGCGTAAAATTGACGGTTCAAATCCCGTGAAATTGATTCACACCGTGCGGGGCCATGGGTACGTGCTGCGTCCCAGCGCGGACGCAACCGAGTAGGATTGATGGATTTGGGCGCCCAGGAACAGCCGGAAAACCCTCGGGACCCGCAATCCCCAATCACCGGGAGCGCCGTGGAAGGCCGCGGCATTTTCGAACACGGCGAGCCGCAGGCGAGGGCTAAGACATATTCTCTCACGCGCCGGATTATCACGGCGATCGTGGTGGTGCAGCTTCTGTTGGTGGCGGGTCTGGTTGGGGTCGCCGTAAATTATGCGCGGACGGAGCTGCGGAGCACTTTCAATACCGCCCTGGACGGCGATGCGATGGGCGCGCTCGCTCTGCTGCGATACGATGAAGACCCGCCTCACGCCCTGACTTTTGATTTTTCCCTCCTGCCTCCTGCTCCCGACCCGCAACATCCTCCTCTGTTCGAAATTCGAAGGCCCGGCGGCCAAGCGATCGTGCGTTCTTCCGGGTGGCACAGTGTTCCCGATGCGATCGCGCGATCCCGCCAGAGGTATTTGGATTTTGACTATGGAGGCGCCCCATATCGCGCTGTCATATTTCGCAATACACCGGTGCTCGATTCCGAAGAAGGCACTCCGGTGGAAAGAGTGACGGTGTTTTATGCGTCCTCGCTGGAGGAAGACCAGCTCCGTCTGACAAGGCTTTCCATTTACGTCGGGTTGACGGGTCTGTTGCTTCTGCTCGCGGCAAATTCCATTGCCATCTGGAGCATCCGGAGGGGGCTGTACCCGCTGCGCGAATTGGCTTTGCAGGCAAGCGCCATTTCCGTGCATAACTGGAATTTCCGGCCTTCCTCCGGGCCGCGGTTGGCCAGGGAACTTTCTCCGCTGGTCCAGGCCATCGAAACCGTGCTCGAGCGCCTCAAGAAATCCTTCCGGCAGCAGCGTGATTTTACCAACGACGCGGCTCATGAGCTGAAGACATCGGTGGCCATCGTGAAATCCACTTTGCAATCGCTTCTGCACCGGCCGCGCACGCAGCGCGAATATGAAATCGGCCTCGGGGGGCTGCTCGAAGATTGCGCGCGCCTTGAGGACCTCCTCGCACGCATGCTCCGTCTGGCGCGAATCGAGCAGTTGCAGCAAGACGGCATCACGCGGACGAAACTGGGCACCACGGAATTAAGTTCGACCTGTGAAGCCGCGATTTCCCGGATTGCTTCGCTGGCCGAAGGGCGAAATATCAGGCTGGTGTTTGAGGATTCTCCCTCGGTTTACATGCTTGCGGATCCGGAGGATCTGGAACTGATCTGGCTGAATCTGCTGGAAAACGCTGTGCAGCACAGCCCCCCGGGATCGCAGGTGCAGATGCGCGTGCAGTTGGTCGGCGCGGGCCATGCGCGGATTTCCGTTATGGATTCCGGGCCAGGAATTCCTCCCGGGGAGTTGCCCCATATTTTTGAGCGGTTTCATCGCGGCGATCCTTCCCGGGCCCGGACCACTGGCGGATTCGGATTGGGCCTGGCCATCTGTAAAACCCTGGTGGACGCCTACGACGGCAGTATTGAGGCCATCAATCGCCCCGCTGAAGGCACTGAAATGCGCGTAGATTTGCCGATTGTACTCAACTGAGGAAACTGGTTTTGCATTTCTCCGTCCGTAACCCTTCCGGCGCGGCCGTTACTCCTCGCGGTGTTCGACATTGGCGATGCAAGTGTCGATTTCGAAGCCTTTCGCTCCGATCAGGCGTGGTGTATTCTGGAAATTGAGCGGAAGGAATCGAGGGAGTGTCTCAAGGGGGACTCGATACCAGTGAAGGTCAGGAGACTAGAATGAAACGTTCAACGAAAATTTTGACAGGTCTCGTGTGCATCGGTCTGGGGTTGTTGGCAGTTTCCGCTTCGGCCGATACTTTGCAAATGAAAGATGGCCGCGTAATTCAGGGAAAATTCCTGGGCGGAACGCAAGCGAGTGTGCAGTTTGAAAATCACGGGAAGATTGAGCTGTATGACGTGAATGATGTGATTTCGTTGACGTTTACGCGAATGCCGCCATCTGCCGCCTCGCCGACTGCCGCGCAGCAGCCTCCCCCGGAGGCCCCACCTGCGTCTTATCCGGAAGCTACACCGTCCGCGCCACCGTCTGAGCAGGCGAATTACAATGAGGGAACGACAAGCGTTACGGTTCCGGCCGGAACGGACCTGCTGGTTCGAATGATTGACAGCGTGGATTCGGACCAGAATCACGTGGGTGACAGGTTTCGCGCCAGCCTGGAACAGGATTTCGTAGTGGATGGGGTGGTTGTGGCTCCCAAAGGCGCCGATGTCTACGGTCGGCTGGCCGAGGCCAGGGAGGCCGGGCATTTCCAGGGGAAATCGCAACTCAAGCTGGAACTGACGGACTTGCTGATCAACAACCGGCTGCAGCCGATCATGACCGGGGATTACGATGTGTCCGGAAAATCGCGCGGTTCCGACACGGCCAAGAAAGTGGGCGTCGGGGCGATTGCTGGAACGATTATCGGAGCGATTGCCGGCGGAGGCCAGGGCGCGGCGATCGGCGCGGGAGTGGGCGCGGGAGCGGGCGCGGCCGTGCAGGTGGTCACCAAGGGCGATCAGGTGCACGTGCCGAGCGAGACGTTGCTCGATTTTCGAATCGAGCAACCGTTTACCGTGACTGTCCCGGTGCGCCCGTATTAGTGCGCAGTAAGTCTTATTAAGAAAAGATAAATACAGGGTGGCCGCGCGGGTAGCGGAATTATTTCAGGAAAACACAAGAAATCTCTTGCGCGCTGGAATTCCGCTGCGTAATATACCCGCGGGTATGGAAGGTGTGAAACCCGTGCCAAAAGAAAAACCAAAGGTAAACATCGGCGAAGTCATTCGGAGTTACCGGGGCCAACGGGGGCTTTCGCAGGGCGATATCGAAAGGCGAACGGGCCTTTTGCGCTGCTATCTTTCCCGAGTGGAAAACGGTCATACTGTGCCGTCCCTGGAGACGCTCGCGAAGATCGCCGAAGCTATGGAAATCGCGCTGGCCGATTTCTTTCCCGGCGCGGAGACGCCGCGCGACCGTGATACCCAGAAAATGCTGGGCGAGCTTTCCGAAGACGAAATCCGTTTCCTTTCCGAAATCAAAAAATACAGCACCACGCTGTCGGACGGCGATAAGCGCCTCGTTCTGGCCATGATCCGCAAGATGGCCACGGTCATTCCTCCCCCGGCGCGCAAAACTGCCCCCCGGCGTTCCGCATACTAAATTTACCTGTGAAGTTTGGGAATCTAAGGGATTTTCGGGAAAATATGCGTGTGTCCTCAGGCCGAGGGTGGTTTCCCGGAGGCGATTGCGTCGAAGCGGACGTGATCCACGATGGCTCGATGCACGCGCCCTCTCCCGATGACCTCGCTGCCGCTGGTCGCCTCAACCTGGAAGATCAAGCGCCGCCCGCTGATTTCGATAAGCGTGGCTTTGGCCACCACAAAAACTCCCGCGGGAACTGCCTTCAGATGGTCCACCTCGATGCGCGTGCCCACGGTCAATACCCCCGGCGGCAGCGCGGGATTTATGGCATATGACGCCGCAATTTCCATCAGGCAAATCATGGACGGGGTGGAAAATACGGCCGGCAAATTCGGGTCGATATGCGCCAGCGTCCATTCGCGCGGAACCTCGCGCTCGCAAATTCCTTCCAGTCCGATTTCAATCTTCGAGCTGTCCGCCGGGCTCATGGCAAATTCTCCGACCCGGCCGCAGGCGCGCCTTTTGGCAGGGAAGGCCGGCCCTTCATCAGGCTGCCCACCACTTCGGTGAGGGTCGTGCCGCATTGCGCCCACAATCGGCGTTTCAGGCTGCAATAATCCTGCGCACCGCCGAACACGTCGGCCATCAATGCGCGAAACGTCGGGCTGCGCTCGATGAATTGAATCATGCGCGTCGCCACCGCGCCGCCCAGGAAGCGCCCGCGGTAGAATCGGCGCGCGATCCGGGTTGCAAATTCCAGATCGGTAGAAAATGCCTTGCGCACGCGGGCCGGATACTCCTGCGGTTTTTCCGCAATCACCGCCTCGGCCAGCAAGTCTCCCGACCGCAACGCGTAGTAAAGCCCTTCGCCGGTGATGGGGTCCACCCAGGCGGCGGCATCCCCCACCAGCGCCCAATTGCGGCCCACGACCCGGCGCGCGGAAAGCGTCTGTTTTTGCGGCGAGGGCAGGACATGACTGTAAAACGTAGCGCCCTCGCGCGAAATGTTTTCGTCAGCCATGAACGCGTGCAGGTGCCGCCGCAGTTCCTGGCTCGTATGCCGCGCCATGCTGCCGCAGATTCCCACGGAAAGATGGTCGCACCGCGGAAAGGACCACAAATAACCCTCGAAATGGCGCAGAAATTTCACGCGAATTCCTTCCGCCTGCGCCGGAACGAAATAGCCGAGCGTCATCTCCAGGTCGCCGCGCCCCAGCGGACGCGTATCGGGCAGCAGGGAATTGCGCGCGCCCGCGGCTATGACCACGAAGTCGGCTTCCACGCGGGATTCGCCGATCGTAAGCTTGGCGCGCTGGCCGGATGTATCGATGTGATTGACACGGGAGCGAAAGACGCGGCAACCCGCCGCCTCAGCCCGTTCCAGAAGAAGCCCATTCAATATGGTTCGCGAATAGATGACGATGGGATGTTCCAGCGACAGGTGCGCACGATGCCCCTTGCTGGAAATCAATTCCACGGTGCGAATGAGTTTTTTCGGTTGCGGGCCGCTCAGCAGAAACGGGTAAGCCACAATGGCTTTGTGCGTCAAGCCTCCACCGCAGGGTGTTCGTCGTAAAGCGTGACGTTGTACCCCGCACGGGCCAACCGTTCTCCGCACATGGAACCGGCCGGGCCGCCACCTACAATCGCAATATTTCGCATCGAACAGCCTCGATGAAAAGCGCAAAATCTAACATAAAACCCGGCGTTTGGAAAACGTCTGCGGGCCGTACCTGTTCACCCCGAATTTCAAAAGACAAGCCGCGAAAACAACAGGGTTCAAATATGCCTGTCAAATTGTTTCGCGGCTATGAACCTGGCGTGAGTATAGCAGAAAAGGTTTCGTTGTCTGCAGGGGATGAACCTGTCGCTAAAGGGTAATCGGAGGCGCTATGGAAAACATTTTGCGATGAAGGATGCCTTTGCCTATGGAGACAGTGTCGTGGCGCAAGCCGGTGAAAAGACGCCTCTGACGATTCTCGGAGCAGCGCGAAGCCCGAGGCGGGCGCAGGCTGGTTGTCATCCCATAGGCCGAGCGAATATTCGTCGTTCAGGGACTTCGGGAACAATCCAGCCGCGCCCGGCCCGGCTAGTGGTTCGGAATCTGAACGGCTGCCGTGATGACGCAGATCCACAGTAATATTTCCGTTAGACCCGACAATTTAGCAATGGCCGGTGTCTCCGTAGTTTTTCCCCAAACGCGTGCTTTCTGCTGCACAATAATATGCAACACCAGCGCCAGAGGAATAAAAATGCCCAATTTCCATTGGAAAGCGATGTTGGTAATGAATGTGCTTGCGGCGGAGGAAAATAGTAGAAAACCGCCCGTTACAACGATGGTGAATCCAATCCAATTCCACGCAAACAGGTCGTCGGAGAGTTGCGCGGCTGTTTGCCGGTGCTTGCCCACACCCAACAGGCGCAAGTCTAAAGCCAGATTGGTTCCGATCCAGATGGACAGCCCGGTGAAGTGAATCAGTTGGGTGAACGGGTAAGCCCAGAGTGAAGTCCGGACCCCGGCCCCCCAGGGAGTCTGCTCCAGCCATTTGGCAAAACTCACTAAAAGTTCGTGCATTTGTCCATGTCCTCTCTTGTCTTCGAGTTGTGCCTTTCGATGCGAGTCGATTTGCTGCTGGTTCCCGGGTCTAGCCCAAACCCTCCATCGCTGGAATTTCTGACGCGCTCAGAATTGTCAGAATCCATAGGAGCAGGGCAATCAGGGCGATCACTTTTGCCGACGTCGGGATTTCCGAGAGTTCCGACCACTTGGGAATGCCTCGCTGCACAATGATGGCGAAGATGACCGAAAGCACGATCATTCCCAGTTTGATGTGAAAAATGGGGTCGGGAGCCCAATCCCCCGCATCGGTTGCAAACATCAGGAATCCGGACAGGATGGCCAATACGAAGCCCGTCCAGGCCCATGGGTAAAGCTGATTGGACAGGTCATTGAGATTGCGTTTGCGTGCGGCGATGCCCATTACGCGCAGATCGATAATGGCCACGGACCCGATAAACCAAAACATCGTCAAGTAGTGAATTACGGAAACGGTGGAATACATCCAACCCGTAACGCTTAGTGTATGCACCCATCCTACATGTTCCAGTGCTTCCCACATCGAGGCGCCTCCTCAATTTAGCGCATTTAATATTGCTGCGGGTTCCGATCAAAGCCCGCACACATATCCGGCCCTTCGCTTGCGCAAAAGGCCGACTGGCATTTCCGGCCCAGCACGGTTCTCGATCATGATGTGAAGCCGGAAACCTTGCTGATCTTTACTGACCGGTCCGGTAAGGACCGGCCGGTCTCCATCGGTCTTTGCTGCCTTGGGGCGGATAAAATCCATATCGCACCCAAGTTTCCGCCTGGCAGCGCGTCCCGGCCGGGACGCATACCGTTTAAGATGCAACCCGTTGCAACACAATCCTCAGCAAAACACCAAAACGCGAGGATTGTATGTTTAAAACAAGCACAGCATCTGTGACCTAACTCACAATTGCAAGTTAAATCGATGTAAACCTGTGGAATATGGATCCGGCTGGAATTCACCCCAAGGGCGCGTGTGTCCCGCCGCGGGGGGTTCCGGCGAAGGCCATCTGCAATCGGCGTTGCCGCGCCGTACGCGCCGGTTCGCATGATAATATGGCTGTGTGCCGCGACACGGGCGCCGGCACGCACTGTCTTTAAGAGCCTGCGCATTCATGGGAAAAATCGTTTCGCAAGCAGAACTCATCGAAATTGCCTCGCGCGAAAAGCGCGCCGGGCGGCGCGTGGTGTTCACGAACGGCTGCTTTGATCTGCTGCACCCGGGCCACGTGCGGTGTCTTGCCGAGGCGCGCCGCCTCGGTGATGTATTGATTGTGGCTGTGAACAGCGACAGCAGCGTCCGCGGCAATAAAGGTCCGGAGCGTCCCCTGGTGCGGCAGCAGGACCGCGCCGAAGTCGTCGCCGCGCTGGAATCGGTCGATTACGTGACGATCTTCGATGAACCTACCCCGCGAGAACTGATTGCCGGCGTGCTCCCCGATATTCTGGTCAAGGGCGCCGATTGGGCGGCCAGCCAGGTAGCCGGGCGCGAGCAAGTCGAAGCCGCTGGTGGTCGAGTGGTTTCGATTCCACTGGCGCAGGGATACTCTACGACGAGTCTGGTGGAAAAAATTCGCAATGCCGCCACAACATCCCGGGACGCGGCAATGAAACGTCATACCTGAGCATGATTCTTCCTTCGGTTTCGGAAACTTTAGCTGCGGTGAGCCGCCATCCGGCGTTGGAATCGGCGATCGCAGCGCTTCGACAGGGCGGAGCGCGCGAGCGTCTCGCGGGACTTACGGATACGGCGAAAGCTTTTGTTGCCGGGCAAGTTGCCGCGGACCTTCGGCGCCCCACCGTAGTTCTGGTCGCGTCGGGTGCGCGGGCGGAAACCCTGGTCGCTTCGCTGCAATTCTTTTACAGCGCGCTTGCGGGACAACAGGCGACCGAGGTGGCCGTGCTTCCGGCGCTGGATGTTCTCCCCTGGCAGGACGCTTTGCCGCATGCGGAAATTCTGGAGACGCGCGCGGTCACTTTATGGCGGTACTGCACCGGGTTGACGCGTGTGCTGGTCGTGCCGGTTGCCGCGGCGCGCATGCGCCTAGCCGACGGCGCGTTTTATGCAGGGCAGGCCCGCACGCTTGCGCGGGACGCCGGCATATCGCTGGACGAACTTGTCGCGCACCTTCGCCGCGTGGGCTACGAATCCCACGACATGGTGGAAATGCCCGGGCAATTCACGGTCCGCGGGGGAATCATCGACGTTTTTCCAGCCGAAGCCGAGCGCCCGGTGCGCCTGGAGCTGTTCGGGGATTCGCTCGAGTCGCTGCGGGAATTTGACCCCAACACGCAGCGCTCGGTGCGCCCGATCGAGCGATTCACGCTTCCGCCTCTGCTCGAACGCGGGGGGAACGCATTTGGATTTGAAAATGGAAATTCTCCGGACTCTGGCATGCTTCCGCCGGCGCATTCCGTATTCGACCTGCGCGAAGACACCGTTGTAATCCTGGATGAGCCGGAAGCCATCGTGAAAGCGACCCGGGAGTATCTGGAGGCGGCGGAAGGCAATTATCAAACCTCGGAAAATAAATCCGCGGGTGACGTGGCGTCGTATTTGTTTACCGGAGATTGGGACGGGCAATTTTCAAAACATGCGCGCCTGGACCTGGAACACCTGGCGGTGACGCGCGAGGAGTTCGAAACGCGCACGCTGCAAACACAGGCGACCCCGCGGTATCACGGCAACGTGCCTGCGTTCATGGCGGAGGCGCGCGGGCGCATCGAGGCGGGCGGCCGCGTTCTGCTGGCGGCCGGAAATCTGGGCGAACTGGAACGGTACGTCGATCTTTGCCGGGAATACGAGGTTCCGTACCGGCTGGGAGATTTGGAAGAAAGCCCCACGAGCGCGCGACTTGCGGAAGATTCCTCTGCGGGCAGCGTTCCCGCCATTGTGCTCTGCCGCGCGCCATTCACCGACGGCGTGGTCTTTCTGGACGCGGGTCTGACGATTTACGGGACCGGCGATTTGTTTGAAACCATGCCGGCGGCTTCATTGTCGCGGCGGCGCCCGAAAACGGCCAGCTTTTTCAGCGATTTCTCGGAGTTGAAGGCCGGGGATTACGTTGTTCATGTGGATCACGGAATCGGGCAGTTTGAGGGGTTGCGGCAGATTGAAAATGGCGGGGCGCGCGGCGAGTTCATGCGCTTGCGCTACGCCGATGAGGCGCGACTGTACGTGCCGCTGGAACGCCTCGACCTGGTGCAAAGCTACAGGGCCGTCGAGGGGGCCAGGCCCGTCCTCGATAAACTTGGCGGCACTACCTGGACGGCGCGCAAAGCCCGCGTACGCAAGTCGGTCGAGGACATGGCCGACAAGCTTTTGAAACTCTATGCCCAACGCAAAGCCGGGCAAGGCTTCGCCTTTTCGCCCGATGGCGCGTTTCAGAGGGAATTCGAGGACGCCTTCGAGTTTGAAGAAACCCCGGACCAGGCCATCGCCATTGCCGACGTGAAGCGCGACATGGAGCGACTGCAGCCCATGGACCGGCTGCTTTGCGGCGATGTGGGCTACGGCAAAACGGAAGTGGCCATGCGCGCGGCGTTTAAAGCCGTTACCGACTCCAAGCAGGTCGCCGTCCTGGCCCCCACGACCGTGCTGGCATTTCAGCATTACGAGACGTTTCGCCGGCGCTTCGCGGCATTCCCTGTAAAAATCGACATGCTCAGCAGGTTC
>Ga0307373_10015510_pt1 | contig 10353 bp, 8 predicted proteins | sample OX2MG_FD_202534 | JGI IMG/M metagenome (GOLD analysis project Ga0307373, IMG submission 202534) | Soil microbial communities from Risofladan, Vaasa, Finland - OX-2 | ecosystem: Environmental > Terrestrial > Soil > Coastal area > Acid sulfate soil | place: Finland: Risofladan, Vaasa | collected...
GGTCGATCAGCACCCACTCGTCGCCGATCAGCAGGGCATTGCTGGGGCCGGCGCGGCGCAAGCTGGGTCGCGGCGAGCCGGTTCCGGTGAGGACGCCCTCATTGCTGGGAGCTAAGCTGCCGCATCTGGTCTTCCAGTTTGGCGGCGCGCTCGCGAGCAGCGGCGAAGCGCTCCTTGGCGTTTCGGACGACGTGCGTAGGGGCACGGTCCCGGAAGCCCGGCTGTTCGAGTTGCTTCGCGGCCCGCTCCAGCTCGGTCTGCGCCGCGGCAAGCTCTTCTTGAAGCCGAGCTCGCTCTGCGGCTGTATCCACGGGGGGCCAGAGGTAGAACGTGATCAGTACGATGCGAGCTCCCAAGCCAACAGCACCTTGAGGCCATCCCACATCGTTTATCGGGTAGGGCAGACTGCCATCGGCGCCAATTAGGGCAACATTTGCTAGCGCCTCAATCAAATAGCCCTGCTCGTACAACATGTCAGTGTGGTCCGACGCGGGAAAAGCAACTTCTAGCCGCTCCGCCGGCCGAATGTTATTTCTTGAGCGGTAATCCCGAATGACGCCGACGACGTCCATGACCAGTGCCATGGCATCCTCCGCTTCCGGATCGTCCCACGCCTCCAGTGGGGACTCGGCGCCGACAACCTGTCCATCCGCCGTCGCAGGCCATTGGGCGACGGCGATCGTGTCGGTCAGGCCGGGCTGGGTCTGGCGCAGGTGCTGCCAGATTTCCTCCGTGACGTAGGGCATGAAAGGGTGCAGCAGGCGAAGACTCAAGGCCAGCACTTCCCGCAGCGTTTCCAGCGCCGCTGAACCGCGGACGGCGTGCTCGTCGCCTAGGACGCGCGGCTTCACAGTTTCGAGATACCAATCGCACAGCTCGCCCCAGAAGAGCTCCTCGATGGTCCTGGCGGCCTCGCCCAGTTGGAATTGCTCGAGCTGGCGTGTAGCCTCGCGGGTGGCAGTGAGCGCGCGGGAGCGAATCCAGCGCTCCGGAAGCTCGAGTTCTGGGTTTCGGGGTTCCCTCACCCCAGCCCTCTCCCGCCGCGGCGGGAGAGGGGGTTCATAGGTGAGGACGAACCGCGCTGCTTGCCAGATCTTGTTGGCGAGGTTCCGGCCGTGCTCGACGCGGTCCTCCGACAGGCGTAGGTCATTGCCGGCCGAATTGCCCGTGACCAGCGCGAGGCGCAGGGCGTCGGTGCCGTACTCGTCCATGAGGTCGAGCGGGTCGATCACGTTGCCCTTGGTCTTGCTCATCTTCTGGCCAAAGGCGTCGCGCACCATGCCGTGCAGGTAGACGTGGCGGAACGGCACGTCGTCCATGAAGTGCAGGCCCAGCATGATCATGCGGGCTACCCAGAAGAACAGGATGTCGTAGCCAGTCTCCATGACCGAGGTGGGGTAGAAGTAGCTCAGGTCCTCGGTCTGGTCGGGCCAGCCCAGCGTGCTGAACGGCCATAGGCCGGAACTGAACCAGGTGTCCAGCGTGTCGGGGTCCTGCAGCAGGTCCTCGTTGTCGCACTTCCGGCAGCGCGTTGGCGCTTCGATCTGGACCATGATCTTATTGCAGTTCTGGCAGTACCACACCGGCACGCGATGGCCCCACCAGATCTGGCGCGAGATCACCCAATCGCGGATGTTCTCCATCCAATGCGTGTAGACCTTGACGAAGCGATCCGGCGTGATGCTGATGCGCCCGTCCAGCACAGCCGCCAGGGCGGGTTTGGCCAGCGGCTCCATCTTGACCCACCACTGGCTGGTGATGCGCGGCTCGACCACGTCGTCGCTGCGCTGGCAGTGGCCCACCGCGTGGCTGTATGGCTCCGACTTCACCAGGGTGCCCTCAGCCTGGAGCGCCGCCAGCACCTCGCGCCGGGCCTCGAAGCGATCGAGGCCAGCGAACTTGCCCGCTTCATGGCTCATGGTGCCATCGGGGTGCATGACGCTAATCACCGGCAGGCTGTGGCGCTTGCCGATGTCGTAGTCCGTTGGATCGTGCGCGGGCGTCACCTTCACCGCGCCGGTGCCGAACTTGGGGTCGACCGCGTCGTCGGCCAGGATCGGGATCAGCCGGCCCGTGAGGGGCAGGCGAACGGTCTTGCCGACCCAGCTCCGGTAGCGCTCGTCGTCGGGGTGCACCGCCACCGCGGTGTCGCCCAGCATTGTCTCAGGTCTAGTGGTGGCGACCTGGATGCCTTGGGTCGCATCGTCCGCCAGTGGATAGTGGAGCGTCCACAGCTCGCCCTGCTCGTCCTTGTGAACGACCTCGAGGTCGCTGATCACCGTCTGGCAGCCGGGGCACCAGTTGCCCATGTAGTCGCCGCGGTAGATCAGGCCCTCGTCGTACAGGCGCACGAACACGGCGCGCACCGCCCGGGACAGACCCTCGTCCATCGTGAAGCGCTCGCGCGTCCAGTCGACTGACACGCCGAGGCGCTTCATCTGGGCCACGATGCGGCCGTGATACTCCTCTTTCCACTGCCAGCCGCGCTCCAGAAACTTCTCGCGGCCAAGCGCCTGCCAGCTCACGCCTTCGCGCTCGAGCTGTTGGCGTAGCAGGAAGTTGGTGGGCAGCGCCGCGTGGTCGGTTCCCGGCAGCCACAGCGTGGGGTCGCCCAGCATGCGATGCCAGCGGACGAGGATGTCTTCGACGGTCAGCGTCAGCGCGTGGCCGGTGTGCAGGGCGCCGGTCACGTTGGGCGGCGGGATCATGATGGTGAAGGGCTTCTTGGACAGATCGATGGCCGGCGTGAAGTAGCCGTGGCCCTCCCAGAAGGCGTACGTACGCCCTTCGACGGCTTTGGGATCGTACGGCTTGGTTAGGTCGGCTAGCTCACTCATCTGGATTCACCAATGAAAAAGGCCCTCCGTGTCGGAGAGCCTCACTTGTCGCTGAGAAGCTTACTCAGCGCTCGTAGGTGTGGCGCTTGCGGCGCCGCTCGGCCCGTTTGCGCTTCAGCCGGCGTTTCTCACCCTTCGACAAGAAGCTCATCTTGCTGCGGAAGACGCGCGTGATGCCCTCGACCGAAACGCCTCTCTTGAACCGCCGTAGCAGGCTTTCGAGCGACTCATCCGGCCGCATCTCCACGCTCATAGGGCGTAACTATAGCACCGGCACGCCGGCTGGACGGACGTCCGCCAGCTCCACATAGCGCAGCAGCAGCAGGTCGCGGCCGACTGGCACCGCCAGGTCCACCAGCTCGTCCAGGTGGAAGGCAAATGAGATGAAGTGGCCGTCGCGGCGTATGTAATCGACATAGCCAATCCGGAAGATGCGGGCCTCGCCGTCCTTGCCGGGTTCCCAGCAGGCCAGGTAGACCTTGGTCCCGTTCTTGATGCGCCGCTTCTTATCGCCGCTTTTGAGCGCCTCGGCAGCTTCGGTCGAGACATCGGTACGGAGGCTGTAGCCCCAAGCGTAGTGCCGCTTCTTGGGGTTACGCGCTTCCTCGATGAAGCCTTGCCACGGGCCGTTGATGGCGATGCCGGCCAGCAGCTCCTTTTCGTCGGCCATCCGAGGCGACTGTAGCATGAGAAGTGTGAGCCTGGACAGCGCCGACCCCGCGGCGGAGCCGCGCATCCGGGCGGCGCGGCGGGCGGTCATCTGGTCGGCGTTCCTGCTGCGCAGCGGGCAATCGGCCGCGAGCGTGATCATCGGCTTTTACCTGGCCTTGCTGGCGCGCCAGGGCTTGCCGGTGGTGGCCATTCTGGCGGCGCTGCTGCTGAGCAGCAGCTACGCCGTGGAGCTGGTCGTGGCGCCGCTCATGGGCGCGCTGAGCGACCGCTACGGCCGCAAGCCGTTCATCATCGCCGGGCCGCTGATTGGCCTGGCGGCCATCCAGATTTATCCTCTCTCGGGACTGCTGCTGGTGCTGTTCCTGGCGCGCGGGCTGGAGGGGCTGTCGGCCGCGACGCTCACGCCGGCCACCCTCGGCTTTCTGGCCGACAACACCCGCGGCACGCACGAGGTCCGCGGCAAGACCATGGCCTACTTCGAGATCGCCACGCTGGTCGGCATCGGGGCCGGCTACGCTCTGGGTGGGCGCTTCTGGGAATTGCTGGGCCTCAATGCCTTCCGAGCCGCGGCTGGCCTGTACCTGCTGAGCGCGCTGGTGGTCTGGATATGGGTGTCCCACACGCAGCAGGTGCGGCACGAGCAGCGGACCCGGCTGGCCGACTACCTGGCAGTCGTGCGGCAGCCGCGCATCCTGCGCTTCGCGCCGGCCTGGCTGTGCGTCACCGCGGTGATCGGCCTGTGGTTCAACAACATCGTGTTCCAGCTGGCGGGGCCCAAGCATCCGGGACAGCTGCTGACGGGCGGAATGAGCGGCAGCCAGGTCAGCACCATCATGGGGCTGTTCGTGGTGGTGCTCATCGCCGGCACCTTTGGCTGGAGCCGGCTGTTTGGCCGCTTCCCCAACAAGACCACCATCATGGTGGTGGCGCTGTGCGGCATGTTCGTGGTCTGCTTCGCCCTGCTGCTGTTGAACCATCGCGGCGGCGACAGCAAGTGGTGGTTCGTCGCGCTGCTGCCGATCCTGGCGCTGGCAGTCGCCATCGAGAGCGGCTTCACCCCCGCGGCACTGGCCTATTTGGCCGATATCACCGAGGATTTCCGTGCCGATCGCGGCGTCATCATGGGCCTGTATTCCATCTTCCTCAGCATCGGCGAGGTCACCGGCGGCGTAGCGGGCGGCCCTTTCGCCCAGGCCTGGGGATTGGACGGAATGGTCTTCTTGACGGTCATTTTGGCCGCGGCGGCCACGCTCACCGTGGTGCTGCTGCGCCGCACCGACGCTCGCTTTCCCTCTCCCGCACTCGCCGTCGGCGTAGGACCGCGAGAGCGAATACCATCGGTCTAATGCCCAAGAACCTGATCGTCGGCCAATCGGGCGGCTGCACTGCCGTCATCAACGCCACCCTGGCAGGCGTCGTCGACGAAGCGCTCGGGGAGTCGGGCATCGACGGCATCTACGGCATGCTGAACGGCGTGCAGGGCTTGTTGGAGGGGCAGGTGGTGGATCTGCGAGCCGAGGCAGCCGCGACCTTGACGGGACTGCGCTCGACACCCTCGGCGGCGTTGGGCTCGTGCCGCTTCAAGCCCGATCCCGAGCAGTTGGAACGATTGCTGGCCCTGCTGCGCCGGCTGGAGGTGCGCTGTTTCCTGTACGCCGGCGGCAACGATTCGGCCGACACCTCGGCCCGGCTGGAGCGGTTGGCCCGCGAGCGTGGCTACGAACTGTTCGTCATCGGCCTGCCCAAGACCATCGACAACGACTTGCCCTTCACGGACCACTGTCCCGGCTACGGCAGCGTGGCCCGCTACCTGGCCATCTCGGCACTGGAGGCGGGGCTGGACACGGAGGCCATGCACCGCTTCGACCCGGTCAAGATCATCGAGGTGATGGGCCGCGACGCGGGCTGGCTGGCTGCCAGCTCGGCGCTGGGCAAACGCACGGACGAAGACGCCCCGCACCTGATCTACTTCCCCGAGCACCGCCTCGCGGTCGATCGCTTCGTGGAGGACGTCCAGGGTGTGTATGACCGGCTGGGCTACGTGGTCGCGGTCGTGCCGGAGCGGATCACCGACCCATCCGGCAATGTCGTCGCTCGCAGCACCGAGCCGACGTTCGTCGACGCCTTCGGCCACGCCTACTTCGATAGTCCGGCAGCATACCTGGCGCAGGAAGTGAGCGGCCGTTTGGGCCTGCGGGCGCGCTTCGACAAGCCTGGCACCTTGCAGCGCATGTCGATTTCGCTGGCTTCGCGAACCGACCTGGATGAAGCCTACATGGCTGGTCGCGCCGGAGTGCGGGATGCGCTGACAGGCGAATCGGGCTCGATGGTGACGCTGGTCCGGGAGCCTGACCCGGAGTACCGTTGCACCACCGGCCTCGCGCCACTGGCGGAGGTGGCCAACAATGTGAAGCTCATGCCTCGGGAATTCGTCAACGCCGAGGCCAATTTCGTAACGGAGGCTTTCGTGAAGTACGCAACGCCGTTGATCGGCGATCCCCTCCCGCGCTACGCGCGGCTGGCCAAGCACACGGTGCCAATTGAGTAGCGCTCACCCGCCAACCAAGCGGCTGGACGACCCACGCCTCCTTCAGGGCCAGGGCCAGTTCGTGGCCGACCTGGACCGGCCGAACATGCTGCACATGGCCGTCTATCGCAACCCGCACGCCCATGCCCGGCTGCTTTCGCTCAACGTCGAAGCCGCGCGGCAGAGCCCGGGCGTGGTTGCCGTCATCTCCCCCCAGGACGTTGCGGCCATGGAGCCGATGCCAGCCAGCGAGGTGCCGCAGCCGGACTTTGCCCGCGCCGTCAACCTCGAGCTGCATGAAACGGAAGTCCGCCTGCTCGCCGGCGGCCGCCTGCGCCACGTCGGCGAGCCGGTCGCGGTTGTCGTGGCGGAGTCGCGAGCCCAGGCTGAGGACGCTCGGGACCTCATCGAGATGGAAGTCGAGCCGCTGCCGGCCGTGGGCGGCGAGGCGGCGCTGACTGGCCCCGAGCTGTACGACGGGCTGGCTAACAACACCGCGGTGAGCCTGAGCTTCGAGCGCGGCGAGATCCCCGCGCGCGATCCGGCCCGCACCGTGAGCGGGCGGTTCCGCAGCTGCCGGCAGGGCGGCAGCTCTATCGAGACGCGTGGCGCCATGGCGATCGTCGATGCCACGACGGGCAGCGCCACCCTGTGGACGTCGACGCAGATACCACACCGGGTGCGCTTGGCCATCACGACGATCCTGGGCTGGCCCGAGGACCGCCTGCGGGTCATCACGCCGGACGTGGGCGGCGGCTTCGGCATGAAGACGCACATCGCCGGCGAGGAGGCGCTGGTCGTCCACTGCGCCGAGAAGCTGGGCCGGCCGGTGCGCTGGATTGCCGATCGCACTGAGGACCTGCTGGCGGCAGCGCAGGCGCGGGACCAGGTCCATGACGTGGACCTGACGGTGGACGCGGAGGGGCGCATCTTGAGCTTCCGAGACGACTTTCTAACGGACCTGGGCGCTTCCAGCAGCCGGACGGTCGGCATCGTGGCCAACAGCGCGCTGCACGCCTTTGGCCCGTACCGCGTGCCGCACATCAAGATCAGCGCGCGGGGCGTCCTGAGCAACAAGCCGCCCAGCTCGCAGTATCGCGGCGCAGGCCGCCCCGAAATCTGCTTCGCACTGGAGCGGGCGCTGGATATCGCCGCGCACCAGCTCGGCATCGACGCTTTCGAGATTCGGCGGCGAAACCTGATCCAGCCGGAGGAGATGCCGTTCCCCCAGGGCCTCCTGCAGCGGGACGGGGTGCCCATCCGGTACGACGCCAGCGATTACCCGGCGGTGCTGGCGCAGGCCCTGGACCTGGCGCAGCCCGCAAGCTGGCCAGGGCTTCGCGCCGAAACCGAGGCCGCGGGCGAGCGTTTCGGCGTCGGCTGCGCATCCTACATGGAGGCTACGGGCCGCGGCCCGTCCGAGGGCGCCCGCCTTCAGGTCGACCCAAACGGGCACGTCCACATCTACACCGGCGCGGCGGGCTCGGGCCAAGGCCATGCCACGACCCTGGCCAAGGTCTGCGCGGCGGTGCTGGACATTCCCCTGGAGCGCATCAGCTTGACCGAAGGCGACACCGGCCTGATGCAAAATGGCGTGGGCACGTTCGCCAGCCGCACCGCCGTGGTGGCCGGCAACGCCGTCCACCAGGCCAGCCTGGACTTGCGCGAGCACGCGCTGGCGACGGCCGCCGATCGCCTTCGAGTCCCCCCATCACAGCTTCGCTGGGCCGAAGGCGCTGCCCATGGCGAAGGCGGCCAATCACTCTCGCTGGCCGATTTGGCCGCCGGCTTCGAGACGGAGTTCCACTTCCGACCGGACACCGTCACCTGGACGATGGGCATCGCCGTCGCGCTGGTGGCCGTCGACCCCGGCACGGGCGGGGTGCGCATCCTGCGTTACGTCAACGTCCACGACGGCGGGCCCTCGTTGGACGACACCATCGTCGAGGGCCAGATGCAGGGTGGGGTGGTGCAGGGCATCAGCGGCGGGCTGCTGGAGGAATTTGTGTTCGACTCTGACTGCCAGCCCCAGGCCATCACGATGGCCGACTACATGATCGCCGGCGCCATGGAATCGCCCGACGTGCTGCTCGGCCACGTCGAGGCGCGGGGCAGCAACCCGCTGGGGATCAAGGGCGTTGGCGAGAGCGGCACCGTGCCCGCGCCGGCAGCGCTCGCGAACGCGATTTCGAACGCCCTGGGCGGGGTCGAATTGAACAGCTTGCCCTTGAAGCCAGACGCCATTTGGCGGGCAGCGAAAGGTACGATAGCGGCATAGACGAGCGCAATTCCTTTCGCCGGCACGAGAACGCCTGCTGCTTCTACCGCGAGCGGTGGATCCCAGACGACGGCAGGCGCACGCCCGACGGCGAGCTGATCCTGTATGAGGTCTACTGCCTGCAGGACAGGCCGCCAACCACCCCGGAGGAGCAGGCGCAATGCTTCCAGAAGCGCACCACCTGCTGGCGCACGGGCGAGTTGCTCAGCCGCATGCCTCGCGTAGCCGGCATGGTTCGGCCCAAAGCCGCCAGCCGGCGCTAGCGGCAGATTTTGATCGAGCATACCGTGTAAGCTAGCCGGCGCATGCACAGCGCAGGCGCAGCTTATTGGATAGCGTTCTCCACCGTCGACGGCTTTGGGCCTGCTAAGGCTCGACGTCTGTTCGATCGGTTTGGCTCCCTCCGGCACGCCTGGGGCCAGAACGCTGATGCGTTGGTCCAGGCCGGCATAGACGGGCCGACAGCGCAGCGTTTCCTCAAGGCGCGGCAGACGCTCGACCTCACGCATGAGCTGGCGAGGCTGGACCGGGCTGAGGTGCAGGCCATCACGTGGGACGATGAGGCGCGCTATCCGCGGCTGCTGCGTCACATCGCCAGCCCGCCCGTGGTGCTGTACGTGCGCGGCGAGCTGCTGCCGCGGGACGAGCTGGCGGTGGCCGTGGTGGGCACGCGGCTGCCGTCGCCGTACGGGCGGACGGTCGCCCAGAAGCTGGCAGGCGAGTTGGCGGCCAAAGGCGTCACCGTCGTCAGCGGGTTGGCGCGGGGCATCGATGCCGAGGCGCATCGGGCTGCGCTGACAGCGGGCGGACGGACGATTGCCGTGCTCGGCAGCGGCCTGGACGTGATGTACCCGCGCGAACACGCCGGCCTGGCGCGCGAGGTTGCCGGCAGCGGATCGGTGATCTCCGAGTATCCGCTCGGCGCCAAGCCGGACGCGGTGCACTTTCCGGCGCGCAACCGCATCGTCAGCGGCTTGAGCCTGGGGACCATCGTCATCGAAGCCGGCGACACCAGCGGCGCTCTCATCACCGCCCGATTCGCGGGCGAGCAGGGCCGCGACATCTTCGCAGTGCCCGGCAGCATCTTCAGCAAGCAGAGCTTGGGCGTCCACCGGCTCATCCAGGACGGGGCCAAGCTGGTAGCCACTGTCCAGGACGTGCTGGACGAGCTGAACCTGGGCATGGTGGCGCATCAGCTGGAGATGCCGGTAACCAGCGAGCCCGACGATCCGCTGGAAGCGGCGCTCCTGGCGGCGCTCAGCAGCGAGCCGCGGCACATCGACGACGTGGCTCGCGCGACGAATCTGCCGGTGGCCCAAGTGTCCAGCGGTCTGACGATGATGGAGTTGAGGGGTCTGGTGCGACAGGTGGGCGCGCTGGGCTACGCAATCGCCAATTGAAAAAGCCCGAGGCCTCTCCGCCTCGGGCTTTCGACGGGGAATGGGTTAGGCGGCTGCGACCGTTTCCGCGGTCTTCAGAGCTTCAATCTCGAGAGCGATCTTGATGTCCTCGCTGACCATGAAGCCACCGGTCTCCAGGGCGACGTTAAAGCCAAGGCCCCAGTCCTTGCGGTTGATGGTCGTTTCCCCACTGAAGCCGGCGTGCGTGTTGCCGTAGGGGTCCTTGGCCTGACCGGAGTAGACCACGTCCAGCGACACCGGGCGGGTGACGCCGTGCATCGTCAGATCACCGGTCATGCGGTAGCGGTCGTGTGCGGCGCGCTCAATGACGGTACTTTTGAAGGTGAGGGTCGGGTAGTGCTCGACATCAAAGAAGTCGGCCGAGCGAAGATGGCCGTCGCGCCTCTCGTCGTTGGTCGAGATGCTGGCGGCGTTGATGGTGGCCGCAACGGAGGAAGCGGTAAAGTCGTCCTCATTGAATTCGATAGTGGCCTGCACGTCGGTAAAACGACCGCGAACGGTCATGATTCCCATGTGCTTGGCCGAGAAATCCACCTGGCTATGCGCAGCGTCAAGATTCCAACTCATTTTCCTAGCTCCTTCTGCTTCGTATCTTACTTACGTTTGATAAGCTAACTA
>Ga0307373_10015512_pt1 | contig 10351 bp, 13 predicted proteins | sample OX2MG_FD_202534 | JGI IMG/M metagenome (GOLD analysis project Ga0307373, IMG submission 202534) | Soil microbial communities from Risofladan, Vaasa, Finland - OX-2 | ecosystem: Environmental > Terrestrial > Soil > Coastal area > Acid sulfate soil | place: Finland: Risofladan, Vaasa | collected...
ATTTCGTCACCCATCGCTTCACCCTCGACGACATCGAAAAGGCCTACGACGTGTTCACGCGGGCCAGTGAAACGTCCGCCTTAAAGGTAGTGCTCGCCCCCGCGTCGACGTCCATCGACGTGTAGGGCTTTCGCGGACACCAGTAAAGTAACTCGATGGAAAGTTCAAAATTCGAGCACCGATTCAGCCGCGTCCTGCAGTGGTTGGACGACATCACGAGTCGAGCGGCGGCGACCGCGATCGTGGCGATCTTGGTGATCATTTACTTAATCGCGCTCGCGGTACTGGGCTTTCCCGGCAACTGGGAGGTGGCCTTCGGGACCGGCGCGGCGTCAATCACACTGGTCATGCTGTTCGTCATTCAACACACCCAGGGCCGCCAGCAAATTGCCCTGCAGCTCAAACTCGACGAACTGATTCGAACCTCGCCTCAAGCTGACGACCTACTGGTGCACATCGAGCGCGCCGACGAAGAAGAACTCATAGGGCGCGAACACGAACAGGCTGCCCACCACGAGGCACTGCGCGAGAGCCCCGAGTCCGAAGGGGACGTCAAGAAGAAAGACAAGTTCGGAAAAAGTTGACGACACCGACGAAGCAGTGCGGTGCCGCCACGTCCTTTCAGTCAGAGTTTCTTGAGCACTCGGTTGATCTCCGTCGCCTTCTTACGCAACGCGTTGACGCGAAGTTCCATCGCGCCTTGTTCTTCGAGGCGAGCGCTGCCGACGAGTCGGCCCGTTGTTTCTTTGACTTTTCCCTTCGTCACCTGACGCAGGTGCATGAAACTAACCTTCTCCAACACGGTGAAGCCCTTCGTCGGTCGAACCAGCGGCGTCAAGACGGTATTCATTTGCTGAGTTCTCATTCGAGGTTGGTCCACCACGGCGTTAACGCACGAAGAGGAATAAGGGCACGACGATCACGATGATCGCCAGGGTGCCACCCTTGATGCACACGGTCATCCTTTCGCGGAGACGCGGCGACGTCGAGCACGTGGGGGCAACGTGCTCGCGCGCCGCGGTGAGCCTGCGGGCTCGCTACTTCGACTGTTCGTGGACCGAACTGGTTTGCCCGTCGGCGTTGGTGACTTGACGGTCCAAGGAGTGCCGGCTACTGCCCACTGATCCTCGAGAGACGCCAAAGACGATGCTCGAGACGACAAAACCTGCGGCGCCCACGATCATCAAGATGAGACCAACGGTCGATAGACGAAACCCGGTGCCCTGGTAGGTCACCGCCCAATACATGATGGCGCCGACTGCGACTGAGATAGCGCTAAGAACCATTCCGGGAAGACCCATGTGATTACCTTCTACTTACGGCCCTGACGAACTGTCGGGCGATTAGGAGGCGAGGTCTTGACGTCCTATGGTGATGGTAGCGGCCAGCGCGCAAATCCATTCACTACGAAAGTCTCCCCACGCGAAGCGCCGCGACGTGTGCGTTAACTGATTTACGACGCCGAACCTTTGGCCGCCGGATTGACGAGACTATTTACTGTGATTTCACGGCCGACGACCATGGACGCCACCAACGTGATCCCCTGGTTGTGGTCGCGCGCGAACTTTCGCAGTTGCGCGAAGGCGTCGTCCATGTCGTAGTTGAGCGTCTGGGCGACCATGCCCTTGGCCTGTTCAATAATGATCCGGCTGTTGAGCGCGTGACTCAGCTGCGCGTTGAGCGTCGTCGCGTCCAGAGCACTTCGGTGCTGGAGAATGGCGATCGTCGCCACGTCCGCGAGACCTTGGGCCATACGGGCACCCTCATCGGCAATCACGCCGGCTTCGACCCGGAAAAGATTGAGTGCCCCAATCGTTCGACCGCGAAGGTGCATCGGTAGGGAGTGCACCGAGTGGAAGCCCTGGGCGATCGCTCGGGGCGTGAAACGCGGCCAGCGTTCGTCCGGCGCCGTCAGCGACTCGCTCAAGACTGGTTGACCAGTGTTAGCGCAGTCAACGCAGGGACCCTCATCGGCCTGGATCTGAAAGAGCTCCAAGACGCGCATCGACTCACTCGAAGACGCGATGAACTGAAGCTCGCCGGTCGGCGATGACAACATGACACCCGCGGCGTCGACGTCGAGTGCCTCGACACATCGCTGGCACAACAGGTTCAACAAGTCAATGACGTCAAAATTGTCGACCAGGTTGTCGGCAAGTTCGACCAGGGTGTCGACCAGGACGTTTTCTCTAGCCATGTTCCCACCCCTCTCGCGCTACGTACACGCTGGACGGCAGCGAAGTGGCCCGCTGGGCTGCTCCTAGCCAGACTAGCCGCCGTTTCATTCGCTGCTCCGATAGACCTCGTACCAAACGCCGTCGCGCGCTTCGTAACGAATTCGCCTCGTCACGACCCTGGCCGCGAGCTCCGAGAGACCCTGGTTCGACGCAAAGGAGTGCGCGCGCAGAGCGACCAGGGCGTCACTGACGTTGAGCGAGCCCTGGACCGCGACCATTCCCGCGGCCTGGTGCACGGTGAAGTCAAAATGCGCTTCGCGCTCTAATTGGGTGGCAATCGATCCCCGAGGGGCGCCGGCTTGAAGGTCGAGAATCGCCCGAGCGACGACCGACGCCATCAAGTACGCGTCGGACTCTTGCTCTTCGCTCAGGTCTCCCGATTCCCAACGAAACAGCGTCAACGCACCTAGTCGCACCGCGCCAACGGTGATCGGAAACGCGTACACCGACGTCGCGCCGTTGGCCAAGGCCAGCGGGGAGTAGCTCAGCCACCTCGTCTCTTCCTCGCCACCGAGGTGCGCGACACGCACCACGCTGTCGGACCCGCAGGCGTCGGTCGTTGGACCCTCGCCCAAGGTGATCTCCAATTCGAACAACGCTCCCGAAGCCGCGTTGCTCGAGCAAAGGGCCGTCAGCTGTTTGGACCCGGAGAGCAGGGCGATATTGGCGCCGTCGAACTCCGTGAACTCGGCCGCCACCGAGCAGAGCGATCCGCGCGCTGGTGTCGCGTGCGAGTGACGCGCGAGGAGCCCGAAGATCTCGAGAAGCCGTTCAGTGGCCACGAGCGCCTTCGCCCGCGACGCGGCGAGACCAACGAGCATTGCGTTCTCGTCTCATCATCGAACGTCTCCTTCGAATGGACGCGACGCTCAACGGGGTCTTGATTCAGCGAGGGAACCCGACGAACGGGTCTTCGCTCACCCTAGGCGCCGCGAGCGAGCGTGAAACGCCGTCGTCACCCCCGGTTGAGGCGAGCTCGCTCAACTCGAGGGCGCGCTGAGGACTTCTCCGCTCGCCCGCAGCGCCGCGACGACGGCGTTCGCCATCTTCACTTGTCCCGAGGCGAGCGGGTGCAAGGAGTAGCCGGGGTGCGACGGGTCGATGCCGCGAACGTCGCTGGCGCCCGCGTCGGCCTGACACGACAAGGGGTACAGCGAGCGTGAAAGGTCGACCATGATGACCCCGGCGTCGTGGTGCCGAGTGACGTAGAGCGCGCTGGCGCGCTTGATCTCCCCGTCGAGCAAGACGTTTATCGCTCGAAGGGTGACTGCGTTCTTGGCCTCATAAGAAAAGCCCGGCCCCACGACGCACGCCGGCGATTGGGGCGTCAAGCGCGCCAGGAGTATCGGGTAATCCAACACGGCCAAGCGCGTTCGAGCTTTGGCGGCGGCACTATTCGCGCCCTGGCCGGCGCGAACCTTGGCGACGATCGTCAAAAATCGAGCCTCGAGCACGCTGCGGTAACGCGCGTGCAACGTGGCGGCGAAGAGCGCCCGATCGCCCCTGGTCACGCCGAGAAGTCGTTCGGCGACGAGGATCCAGTAGTCACACGCTTCTTGGCCCATCGACGCACTCGAGCCCGCGCGGGTGGTGTTGAGACAACTCGCCGAGAGTTCGGCGAAAAAGACGTCGTTGCCACCGCTTTGCAAGGTCACCAAATCCGTCGAATCCGTGACGGCGTCCAATTGAGGCGGCGCAGAGTTCAACGAATCGGCGAGATTGCTGAGCCGAGCCCCCGCGCACGCCACGTCGATGAACGAGTTCGACGTGCCCACCCCCAACATCGAGGCCGTGAGGTACGGATAGGAGAGCGCCGAGCGATCGCACGTGGGAGGAACCGACGCGACGAAGGGGGCGAGGCCCTCGCCCGACGCGTAGGAGTCGCCGAGGGCCACGTACGTCGTGGGCGAGCTAGCCCCCAGCGGCGCGGGGGCGGCCCATATCGTCGACGCGCCCACGAAGAACGTGCACAGGGCTACGCGAAGTCGCCGAAACGTTCGACCCCGGAGGCGTGTTCGCGCACGTCGTCGCTCTCGAACCACTCGACTCGGCATGAGTCGATTATGTCCTACGAACCTCGCGCCACGTCTCGCACTCGAAATTCGGTCGCGATCGACGCTCTCGGCGCGTCGCGTGAGAGCCCTAGCGTACGAGGACCAACGCCAGTCCGTCGTAGCCCTTCGTGCCGACGGTCTGGACGGCGGTGGCGCTCACGCGCTCGTCGCGCGCGACCGCCTCGAGGAAGCGCTGCACGCCCTGCACGCGGGGGTCCTCGCTACTCGCGTCCGCCACCGCGCCGGCGCGCACCACGTTGTCGGCCACGATCATCGTGCCCGAGTGCGCGAGTTGCATCGAAAGGTTGAAGTACTCTCCGTAGCCCTCCTTGTCAGCGTCGATGAAGATGAAGTCAAAGGGCGCCTCGTGCGCGTCGATCAGGTGCGCCAACGAATCGCCGGCCGTCCCTTCGATCAATCGAATCATCGACGAACGCCCCGCCGCGGCGAAGTTGGCCCGCGCCACGGCCGCGTGCGTCGGATCGAACTCGAGCGTGACCAGTTCACCCTCCTCCGGCAGGGCCCGAGCCAACCAGAGCGTGCTGTATCCGCCGAGGGTGCCGATCTCGAGAATCCGCTTCGCGCCGATTCCGCGCGCCAACAACTCCAAGAGCCTGCCTTGGTTGGCCGCGACGTTGATGGCGGGCAGGCCGGCGCGCGCACTGGCTTCGAGCACGCTTTCGAGTTCATCGTCGCGCAGCCCAAAGGTCCGCTCGACATAGTCGTCAACTGCTTGCCAACGCTCGTCGTTCACCTCAGCATCCTTTCAACTCCTGGTCCCTCGGCCTGGCCGCCGTGACGGTGACTTCGACGCGGGACCAACGTGAACTCAGCGACCCCGACCATTGCCGTTGAAGGGGAAGACTCGCGTTCGCGCGCCGGTCATCGTGCGCGGCACCAGGCTTGACGCGGACGAGGCTTTCTTCTCAAAGAGGAACGCGGCCATTCGGCGCCGCAGCGTCAACGAAGGAGCCACGTCGCTAGCTCCCATCGACGACGCGGCGCGCGACTCGATATCGGCGTCGCGAGGCTGCGCGGCCTGGGACAAGAAGGCGCTGAGCGCCTCGCGGCCCGGGGAATTGGCGAATCCTTCGCTCACGAATCCAGCGTAGACCGCGGGGTCGCGAGAGTCTTAGATAAGGCCGAGGGCGCGAACGTCTTCGCGCTCGGCGATCAGTTCGTCGGTCGTGACCTTGATGCGCTCGGCCGCGAAGTCATCAATGGCAAAGCCTTCCTTCACTGACCACCCGCCCGCGCCGTCGGCCTGCACCGGGAAGCCAAAGGTCAGTCCCTCGGCCACGCCGTATTGACCGGTGCTCGTCACCGCCACCGAGACGCAGTCGTCCGCGGCGGTCTTGGTCGTGAGCCCCACGACCGTGTCGATAGCGGCGTTGGCGGCCGAAGCGGCCGAGCTCAGACCACGGGCTTGAATAATCGCCGCGCCGCGCTTTTGCACGGTGGTGATGAACTCGCCCTCGAGCCAGGACTGGTCGTTCACGGCCTCGACGACGCCGCGCGCGCCGACCGTGGCGTTGGCGAAGTCGGGGAATTGGGTCGATGAGTGGTTCCCCCATATCGCGAGGTTCTTCACCTCTTCAACGCCCGCCCCGACGCGCTTGGCGATCTGGGTTTCGGCGCGGTTCTGGTCGAGGCGCGTCATCGCGAACCAGCGATCGGCCGGGACCTCGGGCGCGTTGGAGCGCGCTATCAAGCAGTTGGTGTTGCACGGGTTGCCCACGACCAGCACCCGGACATCGCTCTTCGCGTTCTTCGCGATGGCGCGGCCCTGGGGCTTGAAGATGCCACCGTTCACGTTCAAGAGGTCGCTGCGCTCCATGTCGGCCTTACGCGGGATGGAACCCACCAGTAGTGCCCACGAGGTGTCGGTGAAGGCGACGTCCAGGTCACTGGTCATCTCGATCCCCTTCAACAAGGGGAAGGCGCAGTCGTCGAGCTCCATCGCGACGCCCTCGAGAGCCTTCATGGCCGGTTCAATCTCCAAGAGGCGAAGCACGACGGTCGTGCTCGGTCCCAGGAGTTGCCCCGAGGCGATGCGAAACAAGAGTTGATAGCCGATCTGACCGGCGGCGCCGGTCACGGTGACGTGGGTGGGGGTGGTCATGGTGCTCCTTTGGGGTGAAAGGTACTTAGAGTCGCTCAGTGATGGCCGCGCCGAACTCTGAACACTTCACTTCGGTCGCGCCCTCCATCTGACGCGCGAAGTCATACGTGACGATGCCCTCGGCGATCGTGGCTTCAAGGGCCTTGATGATGTCCTTCGCGGCGTCGTTCCAGCCGAGGTGCTCGAACATCAACACGCCCGACAAAAGAACCGAACCGGGGTTCACCTTGTCCTGGCCCGCGTACTTGGGGGCCGTTCCGTGGGTCGCTTCGAAGATGCCGTGGCCGGTGACGAAGTTAATGTTCGCCCCCGGCGCGATGCCGATGCCCCCGACCTGCGCGGCCAGAGCGTCGCTCATGTAGTCACCGTTGAGGTTCGTCGTCGCGATGACGTCGTACTCGCTCGGGCGCGTCAACACCTGCTGGAGGGCGATGTCGGCGATTACGTCTTGGACGAGGATCTTCGAGCCCGGCTTGCCATTGCAGTCGGCCCAACTCACCGCCACGTCGTCGAACTCGTCCTTGACGAGCTCGTAACCCCACTTCATGAAGGCGCCTTCGGTGAACTTTTGGATGTTGCCCTTGTGCACCAGCATCACGCCCTCACGGCCGTTTTGCACCGCGTAGTTGAGGGCCGCGCGGATGAGGCGCTTGGAGCCAAACTCCGACATGGGCTTTAGGCCCAGGGCCGAGTGCTCGACCACGTCCCAGCCGAAGTTCTCGCGCACGAAGTCGATCAACATGTCGGCCTCCTTCGAGCCCGCTTCGAGCTCGAGGCCCTTGTAGACGTCTTCGGTATTCTCGCGGTAGATCACCATGTCCACGAGTTCGGGGTGCTTCACCGGCGAGGGAACGCCCTGAAACCAACGCACGGGTCGAACGCACGCGTAGAGGTCGAGAATCTGGCGCAGCGCCACGTTGAGCGAGCGAAATCCTCCGCCAATGGGCGTCGTGAGGGGGCCCTTGATGCCGATCAAGTAGTCGCGAAAGGCCGTCAGCGTCTCTTCGGGCAGCCAGTTGCCGGTCTCGTTGAAGGCCTTCTCCCCCGCGAGGACCTCCATCCACTCAATTCGCTTTCCGTACTTGGCGGCCGCGGCGTCAAGAACGCCCTTCGCGGCGGGCCATATGTCGACCCCCGTGCCGTCGCCTTCGATGAAGGGAATGATGGGAGTTTCGGGCACGTGCAACACGCCATCGGCGCTCATTGTGATTTTTTCAGCCATGGCCCAATCCTACGACTCGCGCCCGAGCACGACAAAAGGACAAAAGGCCCATTTGCTGGCCACCGCCGGCGACGCCACTCTCGAATGAAGGACTTCGAAGAATGTCGTGAGACCCCGGGCCGCGCCACGTGAGCGCGACGCCCGTCAACGAAGGCAACCGCTTATCCCTCGCGTCATTCGTTGCCCGTGTGAGGATTATGGGCACCTCGCTCGACGCTGCGCTGGTCCAGCGCGCCGAGGAAGGAGAAGAGCGAAAACGGTGCACGTAAAAGCGACGATTCCGAGCCCTTCGCCGTGATTGGCGGGCTGCTTGTCCTGGGCGTAGGGCTCGCCCTGCTCACGCCGGTCTTCGCGATGGTCGCCGCGCGGCGCCGCTGGAAGGCGCCGAAGTGGCTAAAAAGGTTGGGAAAGGTCCTAAGCACGGTCAACGCCACGCTGTACGTGTTTTCATTCGCTCTTCTGCTCGCCATGGTGATCTGGTTCCTCGTGCACACCAAGTGAGCGGACCTACCCACCAAAGAGTGTGCGGTGAATCTCGCGCGTCGCGGTCGAACGATTGAGGGTATAGAAATGCAACCCCGGCACTCCGGCCGTGAGCAGTTCGGCGCAGAGTTCGGTGGCGGCGCGTACGCCTTCGGCCCTCACTTGCTGCGGGCCGCCTCGACGTTGCGCCTCTTCGAGGCGTGTGCGTAGCCCCGCGGGAACGGCCGCCCCCATGAGAGCCATGCGCGCGATGCCCGACAGCGTGGTCACCGGCATGATGCCGGGAATAACGGGCTTCGTGACGCCGAGCGCACCGAGTTGTTCGACCAGCGAGAAGTAGTCCTGGGCCTCAAAGAAGAACTGGGTTATCGCGAAGTCCGCCACCGTCAGCTTCGTGGCCAGGTGACGTCGGTCGCTCCTCAGATCGCTCGAACGAGGGTGCCCGAGCGGGTGCGCCGCCACCCCGATCGAAAAGTCACCGGCCTCGCGGGCCAGCTCGACGAGTTCCAGGGCGTAGTTGAACTCCGAGGCGCCCAGCGTCGGGTCGTCGCTCGGGTCACCGCCGAGGGCCATGACGTTCTCCACTCCCGCCTCGGCGTAGCGAGCGAGCAGACCACGCATCGCGTCGCGGGTGTAGCCGACGCAGATCAAGTGGGCCATCGCGCTCGTGTGGCGCTCGCGTTGCACGTCAGTCACGAGATCAAAGGTGCGCTGGCGCGACGGGACGCCGCCGCGATTGGTCACCGAGACGAAGGAGGCGCGCAGCGGACCCAGGTCGCGCAACGTCTGATCGAGCACGACGCTCTCGTCGTCGGACTTCGGGGGGAAGAACTCAAAGGAGCGCGTCAGTCCCTGGGCGAGGAGTGAATCGACGCGCACGGGGCCTAGTTCACTCGGCCGTAGTCGTCTTCGATTCGCTCGATGTCGTCTTCACCAAAGTACGTGCCGTGTTGGACTTCAATGAAGATGAGCGGCGACGTGCCACGGTTCTCGACGCGGTGGGCCTGGCCGAGCGCGACGTCAATGCTCGAACCCGACGGGACTTCGTGCTCGACACCGTCAAGGGTCACCGTCGCGACGCCGTTCACGACGAACCAGTGCTCCGCGCGCTTCGCGTGGCGCTGGTAGCTAAGGCGCTGGCCGGGGTTCACCACGAGGCGCTTGATCTTGTGGTCGAAGAGCTGATCGTCGAGCACGGTGAAACTTCCCCAGGGGCGTTGGTCGAACTCGCGACCTAACTCGTCTTTGGTACTCATCTCACCTTCTCCGCGGCGTTGACCGCATTTCTCAACAGCATGGCACGAGTCATTGGACCCACGCCACCGATGCGCGGAGTGATCCATCCCGCCACGTCGGCCACGTCCTCGGCGACGTCGCTGAAGAGCTTGCGACCCACGAAACTCGTCCCCGCGCCCACGACCGCGGCGCCGGGCTTGACCATGTCCTTCGTGACCAGACCGGCCACGCCGGCCGCCGCGACCAGCACGTCGGCGCTTCGCGTGTAAGCCGCCAAGTCCTCGACACCCGTGTGCACCACGGTGACCGCGGCGTTGCAGTGGGGACGACGAAGGGCCATTAGAAGCGCGAGGGGTCGACCAATGGTGAGGCCGCGTCCGATAATCACGACGTGCTTTCCTTCGACGGGCACGTGGTGGGCGGCCAAGAGGTCGACGATGCCCGCGGGAGTGCAGGGCAGGGGGCCCGCCACGCCCATGACGAGTCGGCCGAGATTCGTCGGGTGCAGACCGTCGACGTCCTTATCGGGATCGACGCGCAAAAGAACCTGTTCTTCGTTAATGCCCGCGGGCATCGGCAACTGAACGAGAATCGACTGCACGTTGGGGTCGGCGTTGAACCGGTCAATGACGGCCTCGATTTCGGCCTGGGTCGCGCTAGAGGGAAGGTGCTCGGAGAAGCTCTCGAGACCGATCGCCGCGCAGTCTTCGTGCTTCATCTCGACGTAGCGCGCGCTCGAGACGTCGTCGCCCACCAACAAGGTTCCCAACCCGGCACTTCGCCCGAGCGCCTTCAGGCGCGCGACGCGGTCGGCCAACTCCATCTTCATGCGTTGGGCGAGTCGCTCGCCGTCGAGTAGTTCAGCCACCGTCTCTCCTAGTGTCGAAAATGCCGTTCGCCGGTCATCATCATGACGATGCCTGCTTGGTTCGCGGCGTCGATCACCTCTTGGTCGCGTACCGACCCTCCGGGTTGCACGACCGCGCTCACCCCGACC
>Ga0307373_10015514_pt1 | contig 10350 bp, 10 predicted proteins | sample OX2MG_FD_202534 | JGI IMG/M metagenome (GOLD analysis project Ga0307373, IMG submission 202534) | Soil microbial communities from Risofladan, Vaasa, Finland - OX-2 | ecosystem: Environmental > Terrestrial > Soil > Coastal area > Acid sulfate soil | place: Finland: Risofladan, Vaasa | collected...
GCGAGCCGCTTTTCGCGCGCGCCGCGCTCATCGGCATCGGCCTCATCGGTTCCTCGCTGGCCCGCGTGCTGCGGCGCGACGGGCTGGCGGGCGAGATCGTCGTGGCGACGCGCCGGGCCGAGACGCTCGAGACCGCGCGCTCGCTCGGGCTCGCCGATGCCTATACGCTCGATCCCGCCGACGCGGCGCGCGGCGCCGATCTCGTCGTCATCGCGGTGCCGCATTCCGCCTATGCCGAGACCGGCCAGCGCATCGCATCGGTGCTCGCGCCGGGCGCCATTCTCACCGATGTGGGCTCGGTCAAGGGGGCGGCGGTGAACGATTTGCAGCCGTTCGTGCCGCCGGGCGTGCATCTCATCCCCGGCCATCCCGTGGCCGGCACCGAGTTCTCGGGTCCGGCGGCGGGCTTCGCCGAGATGTTCGACGGCCGCTGGTGCATTCTCACGCCGCTCCCCGGCACCGATCCGGCGGCGCTCGAGCGGCTGACGCGGATGTGGCGCAGCGCCGGCATGAAGATCGTGATCATGGACCCCCAGCATCACGACATGGTGCTGGCCATCACCTCGCATCTGCCGCATCTCATCGCCTATACCATCGTCGGCACCGCAACCGATCTCGAGGACACCCTCAAATCCGAGGTGATCAAGTTCTCGGCGGGCGGCTTCCGCGACTTCACCCGCATCGCCGCCTCGGACCCGGTGATGTGGCGCGATGTCTTCCTCAGCAATCGCGACGCCGTGCTCGAGATGCTGCAGCGCTTCACCGAGGACCTGACCGCGCTGCAGCGCGCGATCCGCTGGGGCGAGGGCGACAAGCTCGAGGAGCTGTTCACCCGCACCCGCGCGATCCGCCGTTCCATCATCGAGGCGAACCAGGCATGACGGGGGCGCCGATGTATGCCGTGATCTTCGAAGTAGAGCCCCGGCCGGGGCGGGAGCAGGACTACATCGATCACGCCGCCGCGCTGCGCAGCGAGGTCGAGGCGATCGACGGCTTCATCTCGGTGGAGCGGTTCGAGAGCCTGACAAAGAAGGGCCGCCTGGTGTCGATCTCGTTCTGGCGCGATGCCGACGCCGTGCGCCGCTGGCGCGAGCATGCGCGCCATCGTGCGGTGCAGCTTGCTGGCCGCGGCGCCATCTTCGCCGACTACCGCATCACCGTGGCCGCAGTCGAACGGCAATACGGCATGTTCGACCGCGAAGCGGCGCCGCAGGAGATGCCGCCGGCGCCGGCCGATCTCACTGCCAGGTGATGCGCGGCATGACGGCAATGGCGGCGGGGCCGATATAGAGGCGCTGGTCCTCGATCGTCAGCGGCATGTGCAGCGCGTCGGTGCCGCCGGCATCGGTAGCGGCGATCGCGTGCAGCACGGATTTGGCGACGCCGGCATAGCGCGCCGCGAGCCAGCCCGCATCGACCGCGGCATCGACCGCCTTGTCTGCGCCGACCACCGTCGCGGTCAGCGCGCCCTCGGGCTGCATCGCCGCATCGAGCGCGAGCGTGCCCGCGAGATCGATCGTCGTCCCGTCCCATTGCAGATGCGCGCGGTCGAGGTCGACCGTGCCGCCATCGTCGCGCCAGGCGGCGAGTGCCGGCGCGAGCGGCCCGGGCGGCAGGCGCCCGTCGAAGGTCCCCGCAACCGCGAGCACGCCGATCTTGCCGTGCGTGAACGCCGCCGCCGCGGGGAGCGTCGCCTGCTGCAGGCTCGCGGTCAGGCTCAGCGCCGGGTCGCGGTGGCTCTGCGGCGCCTGGCGCGGCAGTGTCAGTGCGGCATCGAATGTGTCCGCGGCAAGGCCATGCGCGAGCCCGCGTCCGACGACGTCGTGGGCGGCGATGTCGATTGCGGTCCCCTCGTCCGTGGTCGCGACGCTGCCCTCGAGCGTGGCGGCATCGATGCCGGCGGCGAGCGAAGTGGCATCGAGGCTCGCGCCGCGCGGTGCCGTCACGTGCCAGGTTTCGAGCTCGAACGGTGTCGCGGTTGCGATCAATTCGGCGCTCCGTGCCTCAAGCGGCGCGGGCCGGTTCGTGCGTAACGCGGCGCCGGCAAAGCGGAGGCGAAAAGTGAAGGGGAATCCTCCGACGGCGACGGACTGCCATGTGACGTCATAGCCTTGGGCGCGCAGCGTCGCCGCCCGAGGCGCAAGCCCCCGCTCGAGACTGCGGGCGATCGAAAGCCAATACCCGCCATAGGCGGCGATGGCGAGAACGGCGAGACCATAGGACCAGCGGCGCATGCGAGGGTTATAGGCGCCCGCCGGCGCCAGCGCGCCATTAATCGCTTTTTTGCACATTCGCGCGAGGTTCTTGCCGCGCGGATGGTCGCGCCATCGGCGAAGGGGTCGCGCTATGAAGGCGCTCGAGCGGGTCGAGACGTGGAACAGGCGTGGGGCTGCGCCGGCGCCGGCACGGGCGAAGCTTGCTTCGATCGCTGCGGACGGTCTTTGGCTCTTCGCCTATGGGCCGCTGATGTGGGAGCCGGGCTTTGCCTATTACGATGCCAAGCCGGCGCTGCTCTATGGCCATCACCGCCGCTTCTGCGTCTATTCCCACGGCCAGCGCGGCGCGCCCGACCGGCCCGGCCTGGTCCTGGGTCTCGACCGCGGCGGCGCGTGCAAGGGCATCGCGTTCCGCATCCCCGCGGTCGACGTGCCGCGCGCGCTAGCCTATCTCTGGGGCCGCGAGATGCAGAGCCCCGTCTATCGGCTCAAGCAACTGAGAGTGCAGCTGCGCGGCGGGCGGCTGGTCAAGGCGCTGGCCCTCATCGTCGACCGCGCGCATCCAAGCTATGCCGGCGCGCTCACGCTGGCCGAGACGGCGCGCCTCATCGGCCGGGGGCACGGCCGGCGTGGCACGGCGCGCCACGATCTCGGCGATACCGTGCGCGAACTCCAGCGGCTCGGCGTGGTCGACGGGCCGCTTCATCGGCTGCAGCGCTACGTCACGGTGATAGCGAACGGCACCGATCGGGCGGCGCCACGCGCCCGCTTCAGCCGCATTTCGAATAGTCGCAGCTCGTGCACTGGTCGCAGCCTTCGACCCGGATGAGCGCGGCCTCGCCGCATTTGGGACACTGCCGCAGCTGCGTGCCCGCGTCGGGCAGATTCACCACCTCGCGCGCGGCGGCGGAAGCGGCGTGCCGCTCGGGCGCCGGCATCGCGCCGATCGCCACCATGTGGCGCTCGATCACGTCGCCGATCGCCGCGAGCAGCGACGGCACATAGCGCCCGCCCATCCACGCGCCACCGCGCGGATCGAACACCGCCTTCAGCTCCTCGACCACGAACGACACGTCGCCGCCGCGGCGGAACACCGCGCTGATCATGCGCGTCAGGCCCACGGTCCAGGCGTAATGCTCCATGTTCTTGGAGTTGATGAAGATCTCGAACGGGCGGCGGCGCCCGTCCTGGACGATGTCGTTGAGGGTGATGTAAAGCGCGTGCTCGCTCTCGGGCCAGGCGATCTTGTAGGTGCTGCCGGGCAGCGCCTCGGGCCGGCTCAGCGGCTGCGTCATGTAGACGACGCCGCCCGCCTCGTAGACATCGCGCGGCTTGGGCGGCGGCGCGGGCAGCGGCAGCTCGGCCTGGCGCGCGGCCGGCTTCTTTTCCGTCTTCGCCTCGAGCACCGCACCCGTGACCTCGTTCGGGCGATAGGTTGTGCAGCCCTTGCAGCCCAGCTCGTAGGCCTGGAGATAGAGGTCGTGGAACTGCTCGAACGGGAAATCGGCCGGCACGTTGATGGTCTTGGAGATCGAGCTGTCGACGTATTTCTGCGCTGTCGCCTGCATCACGACATGGTCGCTCGGCGCGAGCGACTGGGCATCGACGAAATAGTCCGGCAGCGGCGCCGCGTCGCCGTGGAGGCGGCGGTAGAGGCGGAAGGCGTGATCGCTCACCTCCTCCTCGCGCCGGCTGCCATCGGGCATTAGCACGTTGCGGGTGTAGCGGAAGCTGAACACCGGCTCGATGCCCGATGACACGTTGTCGGCGAGAATCGAGATCGTGCCGGTGGGCGCGATCGAGGTGATGAGCGCGTTGCGCGTGCCGTCACGCGCGATCGCCGCGCGCACCTCGGGCGCGAACGCCGCGACGGTTTCGCCGGCGAGATACTTCTCCTTGTCGAAGAGCGGGAACGCGCCCTTCTCGGCGGCGAGCTCGGCGGCGGCGAGATAGGCCGTGCGCTCGATCGCGCCGAGCCAGGTCTCGGTCAGGCTTACCGCCTCGGCCGAGCCGTAGCGCACGCGGCACATGATGAGTGCATCCGCGAGCCCGGTGACACCGAGGCCGATGCGGCGCTTGGATTTCGCTTCTTCCGCCTGCTGCGGCAGCGGAAAGCGCGACACGTCGATGGTGTTGTCCAGCATCCGCACTGCGACCGGCACCAATGTCTCGAGCGCGGCGAGATCGAGCCGCGCCTCGGCGGTGAACGGCGCCTGCACCAGGGAAGGAAGATTGATCGAGCCGAGCAGGCAGGCGCCATAGGGCGGCAGCGGCTGCTCGCCGCACGGGTTGGTGGCGCTGATCTGCTCGCAGTAGTAGAGGTTGTTGCGGCGGTTGATACGGTCGATGAAGATCACGCCCGGCTCGGCAAAGGCATAGGTCGCGCGCATGATCTTGTCCCAGAGCTGGCGCGCCGGCAGGACCTTGTAGGTCGAGCCGGCGAAGGCCAGTTCCCACGGCGCGTCCTCTTTCACCGCGCGCATGAACGCGTCGCTCACCAGCACCGACAGGTTGAACATCCTGAGCCGCCCCGGCTCGTGCTTGGCGTCGACGAAGGCCTCGATATCGGGATGGTCGCAGCGCAGCGTCGCCATCATCGCGCCGCGGCGATAGCCCGCGCTCATGATGGTGCGGCACATCGCGTCCCACACGTCCATGAACGACAGCGGGCCCGAGGCGTCGGCGCCCACGCCCTTCACCGGGGCGCCCTTGGGGCGTAGCGTCGAGAAGTCGTAGCCGATGCCGCCGCCCTGCTGCATCGTCAAGGCCGCTTCGCGCAGATGGGTGAAGATGCCGGACATGTCGTCCGGGATCGTGCCCATGACGAAGCAGTTGAACAGCGTCACATTGCGCCCGCTGCCGGCGCCGGCGAGCACGCGCCCGGCCGGCAGGAATTTGAAATCGGCGAGCGCCTCATAGAAGCGCTCGGCCCAGCGCGCGGGCTCGCGCTCGGGAACGGCGAGCGCCCGCGCCACGCGCTGCCAGGTTTCCTCGATGGTCTTGTCCACAATGCTGCCGTCGCCGCCGCGCAGCCGGTACTTCATGTCCCAGATCTGTTGCGAGATCGCAGCAACGCTCGCCATGGCGCAGCCTTCCTGGTCCGGCACAGGCCGCAGCGCGGCCCGAAAAACCCTTTCAGATCGGTAGATTAGCACTCAGGGCGCCGGGGTCAAGCGCCGCCGTTCCGTGTTTGTTTTCCTCTGGTCGCCCACGTGAGCATCAGGACTTAAGCCCTTGGTCGAGCGCGGCTTACGGATTCGATACACGAATCGCGTCGAGCCTCCTCCACATAGTTATCCTCAGCCTCAGCCGCCCGCCGCCGCGACCAGCCGGGCGGTGGCGGTCTCGATTGCCGTCTCGAGCGCCGCCATCACCGCGCGCCGCTCGCCGCCCGGCGCGAGCGGTGGCAGAATCTCGACGACGATGCGGCCCGGCCGCTTGAAGAAGCTACGCCGTCCCCAGAACATGCCGGAATTCACCGCCACCGGCACCAGCGGCAGGCGAAGCTGGCGATAGAGCGCATACACGCCCGGCTGATAGGCGGGGGGCGCGCCGACGGCGGTGCGCGTGCCCTCGGGGAAGATGATGATCGGGCGCCCCGCCGCTACCGCAGGCGCCGCCGCCGCGACCATCGTGCGCAGCGCCCCGGGCCCGGCGCCGCGGTCGATCGGGATCATCCCGGCCTTGAGCACGTACCAGCCATAGATCGGAATCCAGCCCAGCTCGCGCTTCATGACGATGACCGGGTGCGCAAAGATGACCGGCGCCGCGAAGGTATCCCAGGCGGATTGATGCTTCATGGCGATGAGAGCTGCGCCCTCCGGCAGATTGTTCTGGCCGCGGACCTCGAAGCTGAGCCCGACCACCGCTTCGAGCAGCGCCAGCACCGCGCGCGACCACACCGTGCCATAGCGCATCGCCCATCTTCCCGGCAGCAGCAGCAGCGGCAGACCCGCCACGCCCATCACCGCCGTGAGCAGATAGAACAGGAGCTGGAACAACAGCGAGCGCAGCAGGATCAACCGCCGCCTCCGAGCGCCGGTGCGCCGGGCACGAGCGGGCGCACCAGCGCGACGAGATATTTGTCGTACTCGCCCAGCAACAGGCCGTAACTCGCCGGCCGCATCCACCACAGCCGGTCGCGGCTGATCTCGGGGAACACCGGATGCGGCACGATCACGATGTCCGGCATGGCGCGCGTGAATTCGAGCAGGCTGCGCGGCATATGGTAATTGGCGGTGACAAGGCGCAACGAGTGGAACGATTCCGCGCGCATCCATTGCGCCGTCTCGCGCGCATTGCCGAACGTGCTCTCCGCCTCGTGGCCGAGCACGATGCAGCACGCGACCCAATCGGGCGCCTGCCGCGACAGACGCAGCAGATCGCCGACCTCGACGCCGTGATAGACGCCCGAGATGAACAACTTGCGTGCCTTGCCGGCGGCGAGCAGGGCGAGGCCGCTCTCGACGCGAAGACTGCCGCCGGTCAGGACGACGATGGCATCGGTCATGCGTCCGGGATCCGCCACCGCGGTCGGAATCGCGCGGATGAACCACACCAGGCCGGCAAACCATACCGCTGCCGCCGCCATCGCCGCCGCGGCGACGATGCGTCTCCACTGCGGCCGACGCAGTCTCATGGCATGCGCGAGAGCGCGCGCAGCACGGTAAGCCGCGCCGTCACCATGGCGAGAGCCGCCGCCACGGCCGGCAGCACGCACAACAGGGCCCAGTCGAAGGCTACAAGATTGACCGTCGGCAACGGCAGCGCGCGCTCGCCCAGGACCGCGGCGGCTGCGCCGGCATGGACAAGGGCCAGGAGCGTCGCCAACGCCAGCGCGAGCCCGACGAGGCTGCCGCCGAGCCCCAACCGCAGCGCCTGGCGCTGGAATTGCGCCGCGATATAACCGTCGCGCGCGCCCATGAGATGCAGCAGCTCGATCACGTCGCGATGGACGGACAACCCGGTGCGTGTCGTGAAGATCACGGTCAGCACCGCGGCCGCGCCAATCAGCGCGACGATGACGATGGCGGTCGCCTCCGCCGTTCGGATGAGCGCGGCGAGCCGGCCGAGCCACAGCCGGTGATCGTCCAGCACCGCATCGGGTGCTGCCTTCGCGAGCGCGGCGCGCATGGCCGCGAGATCGACGCCGTGTGCCAAGTCGATGCGCACGTCGATGAGTTGCGGCAGCGCCAGCTCGTCCGGCGGCAGATCGGGACCGAGCCAGGGGGCGAGCAGCTTGCCCATATCGGCGCGGGTCAGCGGCCGCGCCGATCGCACGCCCGGCGTGGCGGCGATCGTCCGCACCGCGGCGGCGAGGCTGCCCTTGCCCGTTCCGGACGAGGCATCCGGAGGCAGCTCGACCGTGAGCGTGCCGGCGAGGCCGGTGTCCCAGCGCGCGAGCGCGCGATCGAGCGCCAGCGCCCCGCTCGTCGCCAGCGCCGCGAGATAGACCATCAGCGCAATGAGCCAGGGCAGGAACCGTCCCGAGCCGTCGCGGTCGAAAGGGATGTCGAGGCCGCGCCGTCTCATGCGCTGCCTCCAGCGCGCGCCGGCGCGACCGCAAGCCGCCCGCCATCGAGATGAAGCCGCGGATGGGGACGTCGCGCGACCAGTGCCTCGTTGTGAGTCGCAAGCACCAGGGTCGTGCCGAGCCGGTTCATTTCCTCGAACAGCCGCAACAGCCGCTCCGCCATCGCGTCATCGACATTGCCGGTGGGTTCGTCGGCAAGGAGCAGGCTCGGGCCGGCGATCACGGCGCGGGCGATGGCAATGCGCTGCTTCTGTCCACCGGACAGCGTCGCCGGGCGCGCGTCGAGCTGATCGGCGAGTCCCACCCATTCCAAAAGCTCGGTCACATGCGAACGCACGCGCCCTTCGTCGATGCCGGCAACGCGCAGCGGCAGGGCGACATTGTCGAAGGCCGAAAGATGATCGACGAGGCGGAAGTCCTGAAACACGATGCCGATCCTGCGCCGCAGCGGCACCAGTGCCCGGCGCGGCAGACGTGCGGCATCCTGGTCGAACAGCGACACCGAGCCGCGCGTCGGGTGCTCGGCGAGATAGATGAGGCGCAGCAAGGTCGTCTTACCGGCGCCGCTCGGCCCGGTCAGGAAATGAAACGAGCCCGGGACCAGGTGCATCGTGATGTCGCGCAGCACCTCGGGTCCCGCGCCATATCGCATCGCGACGTTCTCGAAGCGCACCAACGCACCACTCCAGCTCCGGGGCCACCACGCCTGGCGGCCATCGCGACCATGACATGGCGCCACCGCCGCCGTCCAGTCGAAGCGGTGGATTGGCGGGCGCTTCCTTGCCTCGCCTTGGGACGCGGCCTATAAGGAAAATGCCTGTTGTCGATCCAAGGCGATGATCCTCACCTGTCCAGCCTGCTCGGTCCGTTACCTCGTCGATCCGGCCGCGCTGGGTGCCGGCGGCCGGATGGTGCGTTGCGCGCGCTGCGGCCACACCTGGCGCCAGGCGCCGCCCGCCGATGCGCTGCTGCCGGCCGACCCGCCGCTGCGTGCGGAGCCGCCGCCGCCGCGCGAAACGGCGCCGTCGGTCGCCGCTAACGAGCGCATCCGTTTGCCGGCATTGGCGCGGCCGCCGCGGCGCTGGGGACGCGGCTTGGCCTGGGCCGCGGTGCTGGTCGCGGTGATCGTCGGTCTCGGCGCGGGCGCGATCTACGAGCGCGACCGCGTTGCCAGCCTCGTGCCCGGCACCGCGCCACTGTTTGCGCTTGCCGGGTTCCCGGTGAGCGAGGGCGCGCGCGGACTCGTCTTCCGCAACGTCACCACGTCCCGAGACATGGAGAACGGGCTTCCCGCTCTCGTCATCAAGGGCGAGGTGGCGAACGTATCGTCGGTCGCGCGGACGGTGCCAAAGCTGGTCGCCACCCTGCGCGACAGCGACGAGCACGCGCTGCAGCGGCAGAGCTTCACCGCGCCGGCGGAGCGCCTCCTGCCGGGCGAGAGCGTGGCGTTCCAGACCAGCATCGCGCAGCCCGCCGAGGCTGCCGCCGGCGTGGTCGTGACTTTTGCCGGCGGCGGCAAGTGACGGGAGCGATGGCACGGATACTGATTGCGGAGGACGAGGCTTCGGTGAGCGCCTTCGTCCAGCGTGCGCTCACCCATGCCGGCCACGATGTCATCGGCGTGCCCGACGGACTGGCCGCGGTTGCCGCGCTGGCGACCGAGCGCTTCGACCTGCTGCTGAGCGACATCGTCATGCCCGGGCTCGACGGGATCGCCCTCGCGCTCAAGGCCGGCCGGGATTATCCGGACATGAAGATACTGCTGATGAGCGGCTATGCGAACGAACGCCAGCGCGCGCATAATCTCGAGGCGCTTGCCCATCACGTGATTGCCAAGCCGTTCACCCTCGCCGAAATCTGCAACGCGGTCGCGGCAACGCTGGCGGCCTGAAGCCGAAGCGGCGCGCCCCGTCGCTCAGAACTGCTTCAGCAGGCGATCGATATAGTTGTGCTCGATCGTGGGGCGGTAGCGCTCGCCGGCGCGTTGGCGCAGTTGTTCGAGAATTTCCTTTGCCTTCTCGAGGCCGGAATCGTTCGGCGATTTGCCCATGCGCATCAGGCCGCCATCGTCGAGGCCGCCATTGCCCTGGTCGGGACTGATGCGCCCGAAGGGATCGCGCGAAGCCTCGCCCATTCCTCCGGCGCCACCGGGCTCGGTGCCGCCGGGATACCCGCCGTTGCGCCCCATCATCTGCTGCGACATCGCCTGCGCTGCCTGCTGCAGGGCATCGAGCGCCTCGGTCTGCGGGCCGACGGCCTGGCCGGGCATGGCCTGCCGCAGCGCCTGGACCGCATTGCGCATGGCCTGGTCGGCCCGCGCCATCGGCGCCGGAATGTCGCCGCCCTGCTCGCTGTAGCGCCGCATCGCATCGCCGAGCATCTGGCGCAGCGCCTCCTGCTCGTCGGAGTCCTGGGCATCGGTTCCGTTATTGCCCTGCTGGCCGTGCGCGCGGCCGAAGCTGCGGTCGAGGAGCTGCTGCTGCCGGCGCATCATGTCCTGCATCGCCTGCATCGCCTGACTCTGGCGGCCCGTCATCTGGCTGGGACGGGCCATGCGCAGGTTCTCGAGCATATTCTCCAATTGCGACAGCAATTGTTCCG
>Ga0307373_10015515_pt1 | contig 10350 bp, 6 predicted proteins | sample OX2MG_FD_202534 | JGI IMG/M metagenome (GOLD analysis project Ga0307373, IMG submission 202534) | Soil microbial communities from Risofladan, Vaasa, Finland - OX-2 | ecosystem: Environmental > Terrestrial > Soil > Coastal area > Acid sulfate soil | place: Finland: Risofladan, Vaasa | collected...
CCCGGAAACTTCTGGATTGCCGCTGGGGTGACGCGCAGCGAGTAGCGGCCCTGCACGCGATGAACGCAGGGAACACCCGTGCCGCCGCCTGGGGTTGGCTGGCTCCGGCTAACGTTTAAAGGGGCGGCTGGAAAGGACCTTTCCGCCTTCTTCGAGGGTATAGGTGGCGTTGGCTTGGAGGTTCTTGAGGGTATCGTGCTGGCCGCTGGGCCAAATGATTTCAACGAGGTCCGCGCGCCCGGCCTTGTGCAGACCGAAGGTCAGCGGGAGTTCGCTCTGCGAGCAGTAGCTTGATCCGGAGTGAACGGTCTGCCAATTGACGGCGCCGTTCGAGTGGACTCGGATCACCGCTCCAATGCCGTTGCGGTTCGAGCGGGTTCCGACGGTCTTGATCCGAATCGCGTTGGCGGCGTCTTGGCCCTGGTTCTTGAACAGATAGGCCGGGCCGTTGTTGGTGGCGAGCAAAACGTCGGGGTAACCATCGTTGTCGATGTCCCCGCAAGCCGCCCCGCGAGCCACCATCTGCCCTGAAAGTCCCATCTTTTTCCCGACTTCTTGAAAACGGTTTTGGCCTTCATTGTGGAAGATCAGCGGCCGCTCGGCGTAGGTGACCTGGGCCTGGATGCGCGCGATGTCGGGCTCAATGTGGCCGTTGGCTACGAAAAGGTCCTGCCGCCCGTCGAGGTCGTAGTCGTAGAAGAAAAGGCCAAAGGTCAGCGAAAGGCGGCTGTCCTGCCCGATGGAAGATTGGGGCGCAATGTCGATAAAGAAATCGTGCTTCTCATTGTGGTATAGGCCCAGCATCTGGTTGGAGAAATTCCCGATGGCGAGGCTTGGGTAACCCGACTGGTCGAAGTCTGCGGCGTCGATGCCCATGGCGCCGCGCGCGATGCCGTTGGCATCGTAGGCGATTCCCGCCTGCACGGAATCCTGAGTAAACGTTCCATTGTGATTGTTGTGGTAAAGCTTGTTGGGTTCCGTGTCATCGGACACCGCGATGTCCGGCCAGCCGTCCATGTCGTAGTCAACGATCGCCACGCCCATGTTCTTGCCGGAGGGGTCATAAACCCCTGCCTTCTTCGTGACGTCTTCAAACCGGCCGTTGCCGAGGTTGTGAAACAGGCGGCAACTTTCCCCTTTATAGACTTCGGGAGTGCAATAGGACTTGTGGCGTCCGTCCAGGGAGCAGTAGATATCGTTCTTCTCCGACCACTGCACATAGTTGCAGACAAACAGGTCGAGCTTGCCGTCCCGATCGTAATCAAACCAGGCGGCGCTGGTGCCGAAACCTGTGTTGTTGACGCCCGCTTCCTTGGTCACGTCGCGAAAGGTGCCATTGCCGTTGTTATGGAACAGATGGCTCTGCCCGTAAGTGGTAATGTAAACGTCATCGAACCCGTCGTTGTCGTAATCGCCGATGGCCACGCCCATGCCATACATGGGGACATTCAAACGCGCGCGGGCGGTGACGTCCGTAAACGTTCCATTGCCGTTGTTGTGGTAAAGCTTCATGGTGGTTTGCTTGCGGACGTGGCCGGGGAAATCCGTGCCGTCGATCAGGAGAATGTCCTGATTGCCGTCATTATCGTAATCGATGAACGCGCACCCGGACCCCATGGTTTCCGGGAGAAATTTCCTGCCGAAAGCGCCGTTGTTGTGGATGAAATGGATCCCCGCCTGGCGCGTGATGTCAAGATAATGCCTGCCGGGCGGCGCGGCGGCGGCCGCAAGGCGCGCGGAACCGGCGATTTGCGACGCCCCCGCCAATAGCAGGAAATTCTTGAGAAAATCGCGGCGCGAGGAAGCATCCATCATTTTGAAATTCAGACCTTTCGTTTCGGAGGTTTCAGCCCCGGGAGAAGCGCCCTGGCGGCCCAGGCTTACCGCAGGGGCCTTTCTTCAGCGATCGTCTTGTGATCGGCGCGGGCGCGCGGTCTTTCTTTAGCGGCGACCTTCGGTACGGCGCGCCTCGGGGATTTTTCTTGGGCCAGGACCTTGTGCGCGGCGCGCATTTTGAGTTTGTCTTTTGCCATCGCGGCCAGATAGCCGTAACTTCCGTCTTTTTTGTGGCGGGCCAGGGCGATCTCTTGTTCCTTCTGAAGCTTGCCCGGCAGCCAATCCCATCGCTGCCCATAATTCCAATAAAAATCCAACCCTGACGGCTCTTCATCGTTAATGGAGACATGCTCGTGGATGGGCTGGGCTTCGATATTATCGTTTCGATGGGCCAGTTCATAAGGGCCATTGATGGCCTGCGAGGACTCATCCGCCTTGAAGCGCAGATAGAGTTTTTCCTCATGTTCCGATTTGGCATCTTCTTGGAGCCCGCGGTAGCAGAGCATCAGATTGTAATGGGCCTCGAGATTTTCGGGGTCGATGCTCAGACTGTGCTGGAACTGTTGGACGGCCTGAGCGTACTTGCGCTGGAGGAACAGAATGCGGCCCATCGCGTTGCTCACCACGCGGTCACCCGGGTAGAGGGCGGCGGCCTTGGCGAATTCAGCGCGGGCTTGCGAATATTGTCCCTTCGTCTGGTACACCAGGCCCATAAAATAGTCCGCGCTAGCGAGCCTGGGGTTCAGCAGCAGGGCCGTCTTGAGGTATGAGGCCGCTTCGTCGACATTGCCTTCCTGAACGAGGGCGCGGGCAACGTTCACCCATCCGTCCGCATACTTCGGATTAATCTTAGTGACGGCCTTGAATGCCCGGGCTGCTCCTTTTAGGTCGCCTTGCAGCAGCAAGCCGATGCCGTAATCATTCCAGCGGTAGACGTCCTCAGGTCGGAGCTTGACGTCTTGCTGGAAGGGTTCGTTCGACGCCGCAAGCACCGGGATCGTCACTGTGTCCTTGGACATTACGACGATGGGAACGTTCGGAATCTTCTTGTGCTTGGCGGAAACATTCGAAAGGTTGCCGTCAAACAGCCAGTGGGTGTTGTCGTAAGCGAGCGTCGTCCGGCGATCCTTCTGGTAGTGATCACGACGGCCCGCGAAGGCCCATTGGGTGTTCCACCAGTCAAACTTGCGATAGTTCAGCTTGGCGGTAAAAGTGATCTTGTCGCCGCAGTCCTTCGGGACCTTCACCAGGAAGTGGACGGTATCGGCGGCGCCGGGAGGAATCAAATGCGCATAAACGGTGGCATGAGCTGACCAGGCGTTGCGCTTGTTGATCCAGTGCCCTTGCGCGTCGATCGAGAGCGAGCGATAGTAATGGGCGCCCGGATCAACGGGGCCTTTTCCATTGTCCGCCGCTTCACCACTCCAGAAGATGGTGTGCCCCCTATCGTCCACTCCCTGGAGTTCGACCCAGCAGTCAAAAGCGTCCACGGTGCCGCCTGGGAAGAAGTGTCCCACTCGCCGGGTGCGCACCACGACCTCCACCCGCGCCGTCTCACCCCGCCGCAGATAGGCGGTGCCGCGGTTCAGCGGGGCCATTAACTTGGCGGGAGGCGTGGCGGTGACTTCCCGGGCTTCCTGCCCTCGGGCGGATTCCTCGCCGACCGCAAACATGCTGGAAGTTTGCGGACCGCCCAGCAATCCTGGCGAGGCAGGCCGCTCCGATTCGCCTTTCGGTTCCTCCGCAATGGCGAAGAGATCGACAGTGACCGCGCCTTTCAGGAAATCCTCAACATCTTTGGCCTGCTTGGTATCGCCGTGGGAAGTGGGCACGGCGGTATTCGCCGCCACAAAACGGTGCGAATGGACGTAGCCGTCGATGTTGCCGAAATCCTTGGATTTCACCATCGGCATGTGGCAGTCGACGCAGACCAGCGGTTTGGGCGGGTAATAGAAGGATCTCGCACTGTTGCCGGAAACGCCGCTGCCCTGCCAGTTGTCGTAATCGTCAAAGCCGCGAATCCAGCGATAGTGATTCACAGGTTCGTCCAGATGTACCTTGTGGCAGGCCGAGCAGAACTCGGCAACTTGACTATCTTCCTTATGAAACGGCTTCAGGAACACGTGGCGATGAGGCTTGGGATCCAAGAGGATTGAAAAGTCGCTAAGCTTGCGGAGCAGAGGATTCTTGCTCGCCACAAGCCGGTCGAGCTGGGGATATTTCATGACATAGCTGCCATTCCCCATGGTGCTGGCGACGTGCGCGATGGCATGGCAGGAGACACAGCCCAAGCCTGCTTGGCCTTCCGGCGTGAATTCAATCTGGCGGATCGGATATTTCTGCATCATGTCGGTGAACGCCAGGGCATGGTCGTGGCAACCCGCGCACCACATCGACGGCTTGATCCCAATGGTGTCCTGCATGTACTCAATCGACTTGCGGTACCACTGGTTGTTGAATGACGAGAAGTGGTGCATCGAACTTTGCCACTGGCGGTAAATGTCGCTGTGGCAGGGCTCGCAAGTTTTTGAATTCAGGAAGAACTGTCTTGGGATCGTCCCGCCGTTCGAAGTTTGGGCGGAGTTCGGAAACATCAGGCTGTTTTTACCCCCGCCCTCTTCGTCCATGCTGGTCGGAGCGGTCAGCGGATTCTTGATGATGTACTCAGGGTTGGGGTCGTAATGGTGGTAAAGGGAAACTCCTCCGTAGAAAACCAGCGCCCCCACGAAGCCAACTCCGGCAACTTGCCAAATGGGGCGGGAGAAAATCAAAACTTTGCTGTCGCGCATCCAGGTGCGCAGGCGAATCAGAAGGAAGAAAATGCCGCCAATGGCACATCCGACGTGAAGGTAGAGGGCAAGGCTGTGAGCGTGCGTCATCCCAACGATGAAAAGGTAAACGCCGAACCCCGTAGCCAGGGCAAACAGCGCCGCCGAAAGGCGCCCTGAGAGGCTTTTCAGATAGTCCCGGTGACGTCTTAGGTAAATAACCAGCAGGACGGCGGCTAGCGCCCCTGCAATGGGGTGTAAAAGCGCATTGATAACGTAGAAGAGATCCGGTGTGGCGTAAGCCGCCAGGTAGGCACTGTTGATGGCAAGGGCCAACGCAAGCAGGGAAAGAATTGTGCCGATGCGACGGCGCTTCTGGCCGCCCTTTGCCTTATCCATCATCTTGTTTTCGAATTGCCCCTAACAACCCAGCCACGACGCGAGAGTCCCAACCTTATCGGATAGTGGTCTACGATTTCAACCCCGTTTTGTGTGATTGTTCGATTTTTTTATACTAGTTGTTCCTTTTTTTTCTACTAACTCCGTATCGTCTCCGCTCGATCCACCGAAATCGGCACCCCCGCTGATTTGAGGCGCAAGGCGAACGGTGATACAAAATCCCCCTAGTAATTAAAAGAGATTAGGCTTGCCTATATTTTCCAGTACCGTCAACATTTAAATGGCTTAGGGAGCGGAAAAGCCTTGCTCCTATGCCTGGGGCCAGCTATTTTTGAAGCACAAGGGAGGTTGGGTTCAAGTCAGCCAGGTGATGGAACGTCGGACTTTGCTTAAGCTGCTCGCAGGTCTTGCAGCCGCCGGTGGAGCTGGCGGGCTGCTTTATGAGTCGGAGCGCGCCCGGAAAGACTTGTCCCGCCTGTTCACCTCTCATTCCTCAACTCAACCGTTTCCCGATCAACTGGTGGATGTTACCCGCGAAGCCGGGATCTTTCTTCAACACAACAGCGGCGCCTTTGGCAAGAAATACCTGCCGGAAACTCTCGGTTCCGGTTGCGCTTTTTTCGATTATGACAACGATGGCTGGCTTGACATCCTCCTGATCAACGGCAAAGACTGGCCGGACCACTTTCAGAGCCGCACGACGATGAAGCTTTACCGCAATAATCGCAATGGCACCTTCAGCGATGTCACCCGCGCCGCCGGGCTGGATGTTGAGATGTACGGTATTGGGGTGGCGATTGGGGATTATGACAACGACGGGTTCGATGACGTTTACATTACCACTTACGGGCAGAGCCATCTGTTCCATAACAACGGCAATGGCACGTTTACGGATGTGACGCACTCAGCCGGTTTGTCGGGGTACGAGAACCTGAGCACCTCGGCCTTATGGTTCGATTATGACCGGGACGGCCACCTGGACCTGCTGGTGGCCAACTACGTCCAATGGTCTCCGGAAGCGGATATTTTTTGCAGCCTGGACGGAAAGACCAAGTCCTATTGCACGCCGGAAGCCTACCCGGGCACCACCTGCTGGCTGTTCCACAACCGGGGCAACGGAACGTTTGAGGACGTCACCGGCAAGTCGGGCTTGCACGATCCCACCTCAAAGTCTCTCGGCATCACGATGATCGATTACGATCTCGACGGCTGGCCGGATGTGTTTATCGCCAACGATACGCAGCCCAACAAGCTTTATCACAACAACCATAATGGAACCTTTACGGAGGTTGCGGTCTCGGCGGGCGTGGCTTTCAGCGAGGACGGCGTGGCCCGGGCCGGCATGGGCGCGGACGCCGCCGATTACGACAACTCCGGGCTGCCCAGCCTGGTGGTGACGAACTTCTCGCAGCAGATGGTCGGCCTTTATCGGAACGAGGGCCACGGGTTCTTTATCGATGAGGCGCCGGACTCCACCGTGGGGCAGTCCACACGGATGACGCTTGGCTTCGGCTGTTTCTTCTTTGACTTTGATCTGGACAGCATGCTCGATTTGCTGGTGGCCAACGGTCACATCGATGCCACCATCAGCCACGTCGAAGCCAGTATCACCTATGCAGAAACGCCCCGCTTGTTTCATAATGAAGGGCATGGTAAGTTCCGTGATATCAGTACCCTGGTAGGGAAGTCGTTCGACCAGCCGAAGGTTGCCCGGGGAGCCGCTTACGGAGATTTCGACAACGACGGAGACCTGGACGTGCTCATGACCACCAATAACGGGCCAGCCTATCTTTATCGCAACGATCGATCGGCCAACCATAGCATCAGGTTTGCCACGATTGGCGACCGCTCGAACCGCGATGGCATCGGAACCAACGTGCACATCTGGGCGCCCCAGGGACAGCGATGGCTGACCGTGAAGAGCGGTTCAAGCTACCTTTCCTGCTCGGACCACCGGGTCACCTTCGGCTTGGGTCCCTATCGGTACATCGAAAAAGTCATCCTGGAATGGCCGAGCGGGGTGAAGCAGGAACTCGGAAGGTTGGAAGCCGGGCGTACTTACGTGATCAAGGAAGGCAAAGGCATCATTGACGATATTCCCTTTCAGGGTTCCACCTAGACCATGAGTGGCTCTGCGCCTCAACACGATCAACTGCGGGAAATCCCTTCTCCCTCCACCCGCCTCTGGATTGGCCTTTGCATCATTCTCTCGATTTTCCTGATATTCGTCGTTTATAGCAGCCGCCAGATTCGCTGGCTGGAGGACTTCCAAGTCAACGTGGTTCAGAAGAACCGGAAGGCGTCCTTGCAACTGCTGCGCTTGCAAAATGATGCCTACCTGCTGGCCATATCCTTGCGGGATCTGGCCCTGTCCAAAAGCCGCTATCCCATCCGCGATTGGAAACCTGAATTTACGCGGCTTCGGCAGGACATGGAGAACGCCGCCATGCTCGAAGGCCGGTTCGCAATCGACACGCCGGCGAGCCGCGACAAGCGCATTCAGCTTCGCAATACCCTTCATGATTTCGGCCGGATTTCCGACCGCGTCTTCGCTCTGGCTCAGCAGGGCCACAGCGCCCAAGCACGGGCTCTGATCGAAACCGAACTGGAAAGCAAGCGGGCCGTCATTTCCGAAATTGTGGCACGCCTCCTGGTTGTTAACGACCAGTCGCAGGCAGAAGCGGCCGAACGCATCCATAACACCTATGAAGACGTCAAGACGGACATCTTTCTCATCACGGCGATCTTGTTCCTGCTGGCCCTGGGAACGGGACTTTACACGTTCCAAGCCAACCGCAAGACCTTTGCCAAACTCCACCATCTGGCCGAACAGCTCCACGACCAATCCGGCCAGTTGCGGAAGCTGTCCTGGAAACTGATCGACGTTCAGGAGGAAACCCTGCGGCAGGTGGCGCGGGACCTGCACGACGAATTCGGCCAGATTCTCACGGCGATCGGCGTTATGCTCAACCGGGCGGGACGCAGGGTGCCGGACCCCGATCCCGTCTTCATCCAGGATTTTGAAAGCATCAAGACGATTGTGGAGGAAACTCTGCGCAAGGTCCGTGACCAGTCGCAAATGTTCCGGCCCGGGGTTTTGGACGATTTCGGTCTCGATCAGACGCTCGAGTGGTTTGCCCGGCAGTTTTCCCGGCAAGCGGGAATCGAAGTCCATTTCAGCGGCACGCTGACCAACGACTGTTTCCCGGCGGAAGAGGCTATCCACGTTTATCGGATTGTCCAGGAGGCTCTCAATAATGTAGCGCGCCACTCCAAAGCCACGGAGGCCTGGGTTCAACTGGAAGAGCGCGCGGGCGAGTTCGGCTTGGAAATCCGGGATAATGGGGTGGGCTTCGAGACCAGTCCGCCCTCGGACCGTTCGCCGGGGGAGGGTATCGGCTTGATGGGCATGCGGGAACGGACAGAACATTTGAACGGCACGCTTGTGATACAATCCGCACCCGGGAAAGGGACTGTCATCAGCGTTCGTATACCATTGAAAAAAGCTGTCAGGCCTGCCGTGGCTGAAAGGGTGGGATAAACGATGCCAGCAGTCAATTCAGGAAAGAAGATTCGTGTTTTTCTAGCCGAGGATCACACATTGGTCCGCCAGGGCTTTCGCCGTTTGCTCGAGGATGATCCCCGCATCGAGGTTGTGGGGGAGGCCAGCACGGGCCTTTCCGCCATCGAGCAGTGCGCGGCGATCAAGCCGGATGTCGTGGTCATGGACCTGCTGATGCCCGAAATTGGAGGCCTCGAGGCCATGGCGGAAATCCTCAAGGCCAACCCGGGCGCCAAGATTCTGATCCTCAGCATGTACTCCAATCCTGCCTACGTGCGCAAAGCCATCGAAGTGGGCGCCAAAGGCTACATCCTGAAGGATGCGATCGAAGTCGATTTGCCGCAGGCGGTGGTCGCGGTGGCGCAGGGCGGCGCGTTCCTGAGCCCGGCCATCTCCAATTTGGTCCTGGAGGGCTTAAAGACCGGGAGCCTGCATGACTCCAAGCAAGACCCTTACGAGCGCCTCACCCTCAGGGAAAAGGAAGTTCTTCAGCTCATTGCCCAGGGGAAATCCAATAAGGAAATCGCCGCCTTATTAGAGATCAGCATCAATACAGTGGCCGTTCACCGCGCGCGCCTGATGGACACGCTCGGCCTGCACCGCACGGCGGAGCTGGTGCTCTACGCGGTGAAAAGAGGAATTATCCAGCCCCAATAGGTCCCTACCGGTCCTCCTGTGTCCCGTGGGCGCCCGAGCGAAACGGTGGAATGCTCCTTGGGCGCCCGGCACGGGCCGGGCTGCAAATCGCATTCCTCATGGGAAAACGGAAGCTCATGGTGCCCAGGTTTCGCAGCCGTTGGAACCTTACGCCGCAGCAGGCCATGCGGCTCCAGGAGCGCCTGCGCGACCGGGTGGAGTTCTCTGACCGCCCCGGACGCATTCGATACGTGGCGGGCGCGGATATGGCCTTTGACCCGGAAACGGAGGTGGCGTTTGGCGGCGTCATCGTCTACCGCTTCCCGGAGCTTGAAGAAGTCGAACGCCGCATGGCACGCCGCAAGCTGCGCTTTCCCTACGTGCCGGGTCTGCTCTCCTTTCGGGAAACCCCCATCCTGCTGGCGGCCTTTGCGCGCCTTAAAACGGCTCCCGACCTGATCCTGATCGATGGTCACGGCCGCGCGCACCCGCGCCTGTTCGGCATCGCGTGTCACATCGGCGTGCTCTTTGACAAGCCGACCATCGGCTGCGCGAAATCCCTGCTGGTCGGGGAACACGTTGAGCCGGACTCACGGGCGGGATCGGCCGCGCCGCTTTATTTCCATGGAGAACGCGTGGGGGTGGTGTTGCGAACTCGTGACCACGTCAAACCGATTTACGTGACCCAGGGGCATGGGGTATCGCTCAAGACAGCCGTGAAGTTGGTTCGAAAGTGCCTTGATGGGTACCGGATTCCGAAGCCGACGCGGGAAGCAGACCGTTACGTTGGGGACCTCCGCCGGGCGTATCAGCAATCGCTCGCGCGGCGCTAGCCGAACTTCGTCACGGGATGGGCAACGGCTGGGCTAAAGGCTTTGGAATCAGTTCAGGCGATGGCCGAGTCTACACTACATTCGAAGTTCAGATTGAAGCGCTGGGGGAGGGTCATTCCCAGTTGGGTGAGAAGTTGCTGTTGTTCGGGGCTGGGAGTGGCGATCCGCCGCAGTCGAATCTCGCGGCCGTCGGTGGTGGGCAGAACGATGTCTGCGCTCTGGAGAGTGGAGAGCAACGCCAGCGCTTGGGCGGGCGAGAGCTTCAGGTCGTGGCGGCGCAGCAGATGTTTCAGCGTCACCCACAGCGCGTAGCCCA
>Ga0307373_10015516_pt1 | contig 10350 bp, 11 predicted proteins | sample OX2MG_FD_202534 | JGI IMG/M metagenome (GOLD analysis project Ga0307373, IMG submission 202534) | Soil microbial communities from Risofladan, Vaasa, Finland - OX-2 | ecosystem: Environmental > Terrestrial > Soil > Coastal area > Acid sulfate soil | place: Finland: Risofladan, Vaasa | collected...
AATCCGGCATCCACGGCTTCACCAAGGCGCTCGCCCAGGAAGGGGCGCGCTTCGGCATCACCGTGAACGCGATCGCCCCCGGCTATGTGGATACCGACATGGTGCGCGCGGTGCCGGCGGACGTGCTGGGGAAGATCATCGCCCGCATCCCGATGGGCCGGCTGGGCCGGGCCGACGACATCGCCCGCGGTGTGCTGTTCCTCACCGCTGACGAGGCCGATTTCGTTACCGGCTCCACGCTGTCGATCAACGGCGGGCAGCATATGTACTGATGGCAGATAACCGCGCGTAGCACGGCGCCTACCAGTTGCCGCGCTATGCGCGGGCGTCTATCAGTAGCCGCGCTATGCGCGGCGGGGCACGAGGATCGCGCTGGTGTGGTCCAGCACCGTTTCGCCGGCCTGGTTGCAGGTGCGGGTGTGCAGGCTGACGATGCCGCGATCGGGGCGGGAGCGCGAGGGCCGCGTGCCGAGCACGGTGATGGTGGCGCGCAGCACATCGCCCGGCCGCACCGGCTGCGGCCACGACATCTTCTCCACCCCCAGGCCCAGGGCGCCGCCCGCCACCTTCGGCATCGCGCCATCCACCAGCAGCCGCATGGTCAGCGCCGCGGTGTGCCAGCCGCTGGCGATGATCCCGCCGAACAGCTCCATCGCCACCGCCTCGTCGGTGTGCATCGGCTGCGGATCGAAGGCGCGGGCGAAGGCGATCATCTCCTCCTGGCCCATCGCGTGTTCATGCGAGACGAAAACCTGCCCGGCGGCGAAATCCTCGAAATGGTAGAGTTCCGGCATGCCCTGCTCCGTGCCACAAGCGGTTCACGGTGGCGCGGCCGGCTGTGCCTGTCCAGGCCGCCCCGGATGCACGAGGGAAATCGCGATGACGCTGCTGCCGGTATTGGCCCCCTATGTCGCCCTGCTCCTCGCGCTGGCGGCACTCGCCCTTGCATTGCGCACCCGCGCGCGGGGTGTGGAGCATCTGCGGCTGCTGGGTGAGCAGACGCTGGCCGCCGTGCGGGCCGAGGCCGAGACGACGCGCGCCCATCTGGCCGCGAGCGAGCGCGCGCTGGCCGCCGCGATCCAGGCCGGCACCACCACCGCGCTCGGCCAGGCCTTCAGCCAGATCACCGCCGCCACCACCGGTGTTTCCACCACCATCGACACGCTCCGCCGCGCCGCGGCCGAGGACCAGCAGCGCAACGCCGCCCTGCTGGAGACGCGGCTGACGGAGATCCAGAAAAGCGTGAACGAGCAGCTTCACGCCGCGGTCGAGAAGCAGATGGAAACGAGCTTCGCCCGCGTGATCGACCAGTTCGCCGCCGTGCAGAAGGCAATGGGCGACGTGCAGGCCGTGACCGCGCAGATCGGCGACATCAAGCGGCTGTTCGGCAATGTGAAGACGCGCGGCGGCTGGGGCGAGGCGCAGCTGCGCGCCACGCTGGAAGACGTGCTGCCCCCCGGCAGCTTCGAAGCCAACCGCAAGCTGCGCGAAGGCAGCGACGAGATGGTGGATTTCGCCGTCGCCATGCCGATGCGCGGGCAGGAGCGCACCTGGCTGCCGGTCGATGCGAAATTCCCGATGGAGGACTACGAGCGGCTGCTGATCGCCGTCGAGGCCGGCGACAGCGAGGGCGAACGCACCGCCCGGCGCGGCATCGAGCGCCAGGTACGGAATGAGGCGAAGAAGATACGGGAGAAATACATCGTCCCGCCCGCCACCGTGGAATTCGCGGTGATGTACCTCGCCACCGACGGGCTGTACGCGGAAGTGGCCCATATCCCCGGCCTGATCGACGAGATCGGGCGCGAGCATCGCGTTCTGGTGCTCGGCCCCAGCCTGTTCCCAGCCCTGCTGCGCACCATCCAGCTCGGCTACGTCACGCTCGCGCTGGAGGAGAAGGCCGACGAAATCCGCCAGATCCTGGGCGCGACGCGCGCGGAGATGCAGAAGATGGACCTTGTGCTCGAACGGCTGGAGAAGAACGCCGGGACCATGCGCAACACCATCGAGGCCGCCCGCACCCGGACCCGCGCCGTCAACCGCAAGCTCCGCTCCATAGAGACCACGGACCCGGCGCTGGCGGACCAGCTTCTCGATCTGCCGGCGGAGCCAGAGGTGGATCAGGGGAAGTGATGCCGGCCTTCGCCGGCATGACGGATGGAGAGTCGGAACGTCGGCCGGTTGGTATCGGTAGCGTGGCCAATCCTATTGACCGAGCTTCGCCTCGATCCTGTTGATGGCGGCGGTGGTGAGCTGGCCGGTGGTGACGACCTTGCCGCCCTTGATCCGCCATTCGCGGAAGGGGCCGGCGATGTCTCCGTATTTGTCGAACGAAACGGGGCCGATCACGCCGATGTAGCGGATGGGCTTGCCGGATTTGATGAGGGCGAGGGCTTTGCGGAAGTTCTTCTCCCCCGCGTAGATCGGCGTGCCGGCGGGGTCTTCCACCTTGCGGATGGCCGCGGCGATGGCGGCGGAGGCGGGTTTGCGGGAGCCGGTTTCGGCGATGGCGAGACCGAGGATCGCCGCGGCATCGTAGGAACGGTCTGCGGCCGGGGCGTTCGGGTCAATGCCGGAGAAGGCCTTGTAATGCCGGGCGAAATAGAGGGTGGAGGGCGTGGTTTCGGTGCCGGAGGACGTGCCGTAGGCGTGCGTGAGATAGGTGGCGCCGACGGCGTGGATGAAGGTGGCGCTGTTCATCCCGTCATTCAGCAGGAACTTCGCCGGCCCGCCCTGGGAGATCCAGGTGCGGGCGATGGTGGCGCCATCGGCCGGGTAGCTGATGAGGTAGAGCGCATCCGGCTTGCCGGCGAGTGCGGCGGTGACTTCCGCCTGGTAGGAAGGCTGATTCTCGTTGTAGGGGGTGACGGAGGTGATGGCGCCGCCGAGGGCCTTGTAGGTCTTGGTGAACTCCCGGGCCATGTTCACGCCGAAATCGTTGTTCACGTCGATGATCGCGAGCTTCTTGAAGCCGAGCTTCATCGCATAGTCGGCGGCGGCCACGCCTTGCAGCGCATCGGAGGTGATGGTGCGGAAGAAGATGCCGTTGGTCTTGCCCTGCTTCGCAAGCGTGGTGAGCGTGGGCGTGGAGGAGGCCGGCGAGATCTGCACCACCTTGGCTGGTGCGGTGACGGCGGTGAGGACCGGCAGCGTGACCGAGGAGATGATGGCGCCGATGATCGCCGGCACGTGGCCGACATCGACGAGCTGTTTCGCGGCATCGACGCCGACGGTGCCCTGGCTTTGCGAATCGCGGATATCGGCGGCGAGCGTGCAGCCGTTCACCCCGCCGGCTGCGTTGATGTCGTGGAACGCCATCTGCACCGATTTCGCCCCCGCCTGCCCGTAGGGCCCGGCCGGGCCGGTGAGTTCCATCACCACGCCGACGGTGACGGTGCAGGCGGCTTGTGCCGGAACCGCGATGAACGGTGCGAGCGCGGCGAGCGCCAGGCCGCCGACGGTGCGGCGGATGTGTTTCGCGAACATGCCATTCCCCTCGTTCTATCGGCCGGCGCCTTGCGGGCTGCCGGCTTTATTTCCCCAGATCATATTTCATGATGCGGCCGTGCCGGCCATTCCTATCGCGTTCCAATTCATAGACCTCGCCTCCGAGCGGATTGCGCCGGGCCAGGATGGCCGTGAGTTCGGCGCGATCCTGCCCGGTCAGGCGCAGGGCCGTCACGCCACGATGCCGGTCGAGATGGGCGCGGTTGCGCACGCCGACGATGACGCCGGCGACATGCGGCTGGTCCAGCACGTAGCGCGCGGCGATGGTCGCGATATCGGTGCCGTGGCGTTGCGCGATGCGGGCCAGCACCGTCAGGATCGCCTGGAACAGGTCCCACCCGCCACTATCGTCGATGATGAGCTTGTATTTGACGAGCGAGCGGTTCTCCAGCGCCATGCCGGGATCGGGCCGGCCGAGCCAGGGTTCGCCGAGAAAGCCCCCGGCCAGGGTGCCGTAGCACAGCAGCCGCATGCCGGTTCGCGCGCACAGCGCCGCAAGCGCGCCTTCCGGGCGGGAATCGAGCACCGAATACTGCACCTGCATCGTGTGCAGGCGCACCCCGGCATCGAACAGGGCGGCGGCGTGGGCGGCATCGAAATTGGTGCCGCCGAGCAGCGTGATCCGGCCTTCACGCTGCAATTCGGCGAGCCATTGCCCGACCTCGACGAAGCGGGGGATCGCGTAGTCCCACCAGTGGAACTGGACGAGGTCGATCCGGTCGGTGCGCAGCCGCTGCGCCGAACGGTCGATCAGGCTGCGGACATCCGCGCGATCCAGCCGGCCGAGCAGATCGAGGTCCGGCACGAACTTCGTGTGCACCCGAAGCCGCCCGTGCGCCGCGCCATCCCTGGGAAGGCTGTCGCGGAAGGCGCCGATCAGCTCTTCCACGCCGGTATAGATGTCGGCGCAATCGAAGGTGGTGATGCCGGCATCGAGATAGGCGCCCATGTCGGCGATGGCGGCGGCGCGGTCGATCGCGCCGTGGCCGCCGGCAAGCTGCCAGCCGCCCTTGATGAGCCGGGAGACGACATAGCCGGGGGCAAGCTCCGTCGTTTCGGGAGAAGCCGGGCTGGCGTGATTCATCGCGGCGGCAGGGGCACGGCGGTTGCCTCGGCATGGCGGAAGCGGCGGCTGCCGGTGCGGGTGATGCGCAGGCGGCTCGGGCAGTTGGGATCGGGGCAGGCGATCTCGGCATCCGTGCTCATCCAGTCGTTCGGATGGGTTTCGCGCTGCTTCGCGGCCAGCAGCGGCAGCACGGCGGCGAGGGAGTAGATGGAGAAGCCCTGGCCGGGCGGCAGGTGCAGCATCTCCCCCCGCAACTCGAAATGATCGCCCGGCTGGGCGCCGCAGAGCAGGCGGGCACCCGGCGGGGCGACCACCTCCACCCGCAGGTCTTGCAGGGTGAAGCTGTCGTCAGCGGGCGGGTGCGCGGGTGGGGCGGGGTTTGTCACGGCCGGCGGGCTGCTTGAGGTGGGCGGGGATGGTGCATAAGGTGGCGGAATATCGCAATCCCGAACGGGCCGTCTGCCCGCCCCACTGCCGCAGGACCTGCCCGCATGCTTGAGGTTGTCGAGGTCACGCGCCGGTTCGGTGGGGTGGAGGCGGTGAGCGGCGTGTCGCTCTCCATCCCGCGCGGGACGATCACGGGGTTGATCGGGCCGAACGGGGCGGGCAAGACCACGCTGTTCAACCTGATTGCCGGCACGCTGGCGCCGAGTGCCGGGCGCATAACGCTCGACGGGCGGCGGATCGAGCACGAAGCCGCGCACCGGCGGCTCGCCCGCGGGCTGGGGCGGACCTTCCAGATCCCGCGCCCCTTTCCGGCGATGACGGTGCTGGAGAACGTGATGCTGGCCGCACCCGGCCAGGCGGGGGAGCGGGTGCTGCCGAACTGGCTCGCGCCGCGGCGCGTCGCCGCGCAGGAGCGGCGGAATGCGGCGCGGGCGCGGGAGCTGATCGGGTTCGTGACGCTCGACCGGCTGACGGAAGCCCCCGCACGCAGCCTGTCCGGCGGGCAGCGCAAGCTGCTGGAGCTGGCCCGGGTGCTGATGGCCGATCCGCGGATCATCCTGCTGGACGAGCCGGCGGCCGGGGTGAACCCGAGCCTGCTGGAGACCATCATCGACCGCATCCGCGCACTGCACGCCCGCGGCATCACCTTTCTCCTCATCGAGCACGACATGGACCTTGTCGGCCGGCTGTGCGGGCATGTGCATGTGATGGCGGCGGGGCGGATGCTGGCCGAAGGCGCACCCGATGCCGTGATCCGCGACCCCGCGGTGATCGACGCCTATCTGGGCGGCGCGGCATGAGCGCGCCCGCCTTGCAGGTGCAGGACCTCGTGGCGGGGTACGAGCCGGGCTTGCCGATCGTGCGCGGGGCCAGCATCGCCGTCGCGCCGGCCGAGATCGTGGTGCTGCTGGGGCCGAACGGAGCCGGGAAATCCACGCTGGCGAAGGCGGTCGCGGGGCTTGTGCCCGTCAGCGGCGGGGAGGTGCGGCTGCGGGGGATGCCGATCACCGCCCTGCCCGCGCATCTGCTGCCCCGGCGCGGCCTTGCGTTCGTGCCGCAGACCGAGAACGTCTTTCCAGGCCTGACGGTGCGGGAGACGCTCGATCTTGCCGCCGCGATCCTGCCGGCCGCGGAGCGGCCCGCGCAGATCGCGCAGATGCTGGCGCTGTTCCCCGATCTGGCGGAGATGCCGCGGCGGCGGGCCGGCGCGCTGTCAGGCGGGCAGCGGCAGATGCTGGCAATCGCCCGCGCGCTGATCACGCGCCCGGCCGTGCTGATCCTGGATGAGCCCTCCGCCGGGCTGTCGCCGCGGCTGGTCGGGCTGATCCTGGGCAAGCTCGCCGAGATACGGGCCCACGGGGTGGCGGTGCTGCTGGTGGAGCAGAACGTGCGTGCGGCACTCGCGATCGCCGACCGCGCCTATGTGCTGGTGGAGGGGCGGCCGGCACACGAGGGACCGGCGGCGGCGCTGCTGGACGATCCGGTGGTGGCCGCGCTGTACCTGGGCGGGCGGCGGGCCGCATGATCGGGCAGATCCTCGTCGATGGCGTGACCTCGGGCGCGATGATCGGGCTGGGGGCGATCGGGCTCACCCTGGTCTATGCCATCCTGCGGTTCGCCAATTTCGCGCATGGGGAGTTCGCGAGCTGGGGCGCCTATTTCACGCTGCTGATCGCCACCGCGCTCGCCGCCGCGTTCGGCACGGGTGCGCCGATCGGGCCGTTGAGCTTCGGCTGGCCGGTGCTGATGGCGCTGCCCCTGGGCATGGTGCTGACCGGCGGACTTGCGCTCGCGCTCGACCGGGTGCTGTTCCGCCCGCTGCGTCGGCATGGGGCGGAGATCGTGCTGGTGATCGCGAGCTTCGGCGCCTCCCTGTCGCTGCGGGCGGCGCTGGAGTTCATTTTCACCGACCGGCCGCAGTATTTCAGCCACGGCATCGCGATCGCGCTGCCGATCGGCCTTGGCCTGCGCGCGACGGCCGACCAGATCGGCCTGCTCGGCGCGGCCATCGTGCTGATGGGCGTGATGCATGCGGTGATGACGCGCACGCGGCTCGGCCGGGCGATGCGGGCAACCAGCGAGAACCCCGATCTCGCCCGGCTCGCCGGGATCGACGTGGCGGCCGTGGTGCGGGCGACCTGGCTGATCGGCGGGGCGCTGGCGGCGGCGGCGGGCGTGTTCCTGGGCATCACCGTGCAGATCCGCCCCGACATGGGGTTCGACCTGCTGCTGCCGCTGTTCGCCGCCGCGATCCTGGGCGGCATCGGCAGCGTGCCGGGCGCGCTGCTGGGCGGGCTGATCATCGGGCTGGCGGAGGCGCTGGCGGTGCCGCTGGTCGGCGCACAGTACCGCGCGGCGGTCTCGTTCGTGATCCTGCTCGCCGTGCTGCTGGTGCGGCCGCGCGGACTGTTCGGGGTGGGGCGGGAATGATCGGATTGCTCGGCTACGCGGCGTTCTTCCTCACCATCGCGCTCAGCTATGCGGTGATGTGCCTGGGGCTGAACCTGCAATGGGGGTTCGCCGGGCTGTTCAACGTGGGCGTGGCCGGGTTCGTGGGCGTGGGCGCCTATGCCGCGGCGCTGATCACCGCGGCCCCGGTTGCCGGGCGGGTGGGCGGTTTCGGCCTGCCGATCGTGGCGGGCTGGGCGGGGGCGATGGTGGCTTCGGGCCTGGTGGCGGCCGTGGTGGGGGCGATCACGCTGCGGCTGCGGGCGGACTATCTCGCGATCACCACCTTCGGCGCGGCGACCAGCCTGCAACTGGTGGCGCTGAACGCGCAGGGGCTGACCGGGGGGCCGTTCGGCATCGCCTTCATCCCGCGGCCGTTCGGCGCGCTTGCCCCGCACCCGCTCGCCTTCGGGCTGGCCAACCTCGCGCTGGTGGCAGTGGTGACGGCGGGGGCCTACTGGCTGATCGCCCGGCTGACGCACGGGCCGTGGGGCCGGGTGTTGCGGGCGCTGCGCGAGGACGAGACGGCGGCTGTGGCGCTGGGCAAGCCGGCGGCACGCTACCGGCTGCAGGCATTTGTGATCGGCTGCGCGCTGATGGGGCTTGCGGGCGCGATGCAGGCACAGTTCTTCGGCTTCATCGCGCCCGACAACTACCTGCCGACGCTGACCTTCCAGGTGTGGGTGATGCTGATCCTGGGCGGGGCTGGCAACCATCGCGGGGCGGTGGCGGGGGCGGTGATGGTCTGGGCGCTTTGGGCGTTCAGCGGCAGCCTGTTCGCCGTTCTGCTGCCGCCGGGGCTGGAGGCGCGCGGAGCGGCTTTGCGCATCGTCGCCATCGGGGTGGTACTGGCTGTGGTGCTGCTGCTGCGCCCGCGCGGGCTGATCGGCGAGCGGGCGACGGTGTCGCGGCATCTGCGTGCGTGAACCGACAGGGGCGGCAATGACGAACCGGGAAATCCCGTTGTTGAATGCGAAGGACCACGCGGCGCCATCGGTGTTCCAGCCTGGGAATCTGCTGCGTGAGGCGCGGCGGCAGAAGAACCTGCCCGACCTGCCCATACCGGAGATCTGCCTGCTCGACCCGGATGGCGATCTGGTGCGGCAGTTGCGCGCCGATGGCCGGGCCGCGCCCTGCCCCGGCTGGGCCTGCTACCACACCGACATGGTTGCATTCGACCATGGCGGCACGCGGTTCGGCGTGGTCGGCTGCGCGGTGGGCAGCGCGTTCGCGGTGCTGGTCGCGGAGCAGATGTTCGCCTCCGGCTGCCGATTGCTGCTCAGCGTCACCTCCGCGGGGCAGATCGTTCCGGGCGGGCCCACGCCGTATTTCGTCCTGATCGACCGGGCGCTGCGCGACGAGGGCACCAGCTACCACTACCTCCCGCCCGGCCGCTTCGCCGAGGCCGACCCGGCGCTGGCCGGCCGGGCATTGGCGGCATTGGAGGCGGCAGGGGTGCTGGTGCATCGGGGTGCGAGCTGGACCACGGACGCGCCGTTTCGCGAGACGGAGGCGGCAATCGCCATCGCGCGATCCGAGGGCATCCTGGCCGTGGAGATGGAAGCGGCGGCGCTGTACGCTTTCGCCCGGGCACGCGGGCGCGCGGTGCTGTGCTTCGCCCATGTGACCAACCAGATGGCGCAGATCGTGGGCGATTTCGAGAAGGGCGCGGCGAACGGGGCGCATGACGCGCTCGACCTGCTCGCCACCGTCGCCCGGGCACTGACAACGACGTGACCCGCTCGCCTGTGGACGCAGCCGGCGCTCTCGCTTATCCGTTTCGAAAGTGGTTTACCGCGGCTTGCAGGGGGATGTGCCGATGCGGCCGAATCCGGTGGTGGATGTCTTTCATTTCCTGACGAAGCCGGCCGGGACCACGGTTGTGTTCTGGCTGCTGCTGCTGGGCAGCATCGTCATCGCCGCCCGCGCGCGCATGCTGCCCGGGCAGAACACGCCCCGCCACGCCGCCATCTGGCTGCTGCGGCTGACCATCGGGTGCCTGTGGTGGCAGCAATCACTGTGGAAGCTGCCGCCGCAATATTCCGGGCTGATCTACTGGATGAAGCAGATGGTGGCGCATGCCTCCACCCATCTGCAAAGCGCGCTGGTGGCGGATGTGGTGTTGCCGAACATCACGATCTTCGGGCCGCTCGTCTATCTCACCGAGGTGGCGATCGGCGTGTCGCTGATGCTGGGGCTGTTCACCCGGTTGGGTGCGCTGGCAGGGGCGGCCATGGCGATCAATCTGTGGCTCGGGCTGTATTCGGCGCCGGGCGAATGGCCATGGACCTATGCCTTTCTGGTAGTGATCCAGCTGCTGTTCCTGGTCGATCCACCAGGCCGGAGCCTGGGGGCGGATGTGCTGCTGGCCGCGCGGGAGCGCGTTCGGCCGGTGCTGCGCTGGGCGGGTTGACAGGGGCGGGCTTCACAATACCGATTTCATGCCCTTGTAGGCATCGAGGCCGCTCCCGCGACTGCACGGGGACCCGAATGACCGTTTTGGCGCATCCGACCTGCGCGATGGCCGTGATGGCGAAAGCCCCGCGCGCGGGGCAGGTGAAGACCCGGCTGACCCCGCCGCTTTCGCCCGCGGAGGCGACGGCGATCAATGCGGCCTTCCTGCATGACATCAGCGACAACATCCGGCGTGCAGGATCGGCCTGCCAGGGTTTCGTGGCCTATGCCCCGACGGGTGCGGCGCATCTGTTCGACGGCATGCTGGCCCCCGGCACCCGCCTTGTGCTCGCGGACGGTCTTGGCGACATGCCGGAAGGGCTGCAGGGGCTGGGGCGCTGCCTGCTGCATGCCGCACGAAGCCTGTTCGCGCAGGGGCATGCGTCGGTATGCCTAGTGAACTCCGACAGCCCGACATTGCCGAATGC
>Ga0307373_10015517_pt1 | contig 10349 bp, 9 predicted proteins | sample OX2MG_FD_202534 | JGI IMG/M metagenome (GOLD analysis project Ga0307373, IMG submission 202534) | Soil microbial communities from Risofladan, Vaasa, Finland - OX-2 | ecosystem: Environmental > Terrestrial > Soil > Coastal area > Acid sulfate soil | place: Finland: Risofladan, Vaasa | collected...
AAAGACCAGCCGGAAGTGCAAAGGCTGGTCCACCCGCCCGAATAAGTTTTTTCACCCTACATTTTCATTTTGCCGGACCGCGGCGATTGCCCATACTTCGCCCCATCACAGGGCCTACTCCAGTGGGCGGCTGATGACCGTTCAGGCGCAGATAGATCGCTTCCTGCGCGTAGTGGTCGGCCAGGTCGGTGGCCAGAGAAAGCATCGCAGCTGCCTTTGAAACCTTGCGGCCCCCGAAGAACGGTACCTGTTCCGACAATTCGCTATCGTTGACCTTCGCCAGGGCTTCGTCGCAATAGTTGAACGATGCATTCATAGCCGCGATCAACTGGCTCTTCGGACTATGTTCGGTCAATTGGCCGGTGGATGGCGCCTCACTGCCCGAAATCCGCGAACACAGGAAGTTGTCTGACTGCGCGATATGCAAAACCATCCGCCCAAAGGTCATCTGATGCGCAGTTGGCGCATAGTTGTACTTGCCGGCGGGCATCTCTTGTGCGCCAGCGAGCAGATTTTTTGCGTGCTGGCTTACTTCCGCGCGCACAGCTGAAATCATGGGGCTCTGCTGCGCACTCAGAGCTAACGGAAAAAGACCAAACGAAATGGCTGCAGCTAACGATATGAACGTTTTCTTCATGATAAAATTCCCTCCGCCGGGAGCATAATCCTAGGACCCAGCCTGACGCAAGCACGAGATGCGCGGCCCGCGCGAGTGGGCAGAGGGGCAGTTTTGGATCGCTCTGTCTGCTACTCCCATCCCCAGTTGTTCGCCGCCAACGCGTCCCCTATACTCGGCTTCTAACTCTTTGAGGCACTGGTAGCAATGCGCAATAGCGAAGCTCAGCGGTACGCGCGGTGGTCGGCGGCGGTAGCGGCTCTGCTGGCGCTGATCCTGGCGGGAGTGTATCTGCGCAATGTTTGGCTGGTGCGCCAGGCGGAGAAGAAAGCGCCGCCGGCCGTGCCGGCGTCGGTCGAGCAGCGTTCGAACGAGTTTTCGTATTCGAAAGTCGACGGCAAGCAAACGATTTTTACCGTGCGGGCATCGCGTGCCACCGAATTCAAGAAAGACAGCCGGGATCTGCTGGAAGACGTGGCCATCAGTGTCTACGGGAAAAAGGGCGAGCGCAACGATACGCTGCGCACCAGCGCGTGCGATTTCATTACGAGCACGGGAAAAATCAGTTGCGCTGGGGCGGTGCAGATTCGCCTGGAGGCTTCCGGCGTCCCGCCGGCCAGCGCGAACTCCATTCAAGTCGCGACTTCCGGTGTGACATTTGATCGCAATTCCGGAGAAGCGCGCACCGGCCAGGCGGTGACATTTCATTGGCCGGACGGGCAGGGCCGCGCCGTCGGCGTGCGATACGATTCCAGCAGCGGAACGCTGTATCTAGAACACGATGTCGAACTGAACATCACCGCGTCCCCATCCGGACCTGCGGAAAAATCGAAAGCGAAAAATAACCTGGCTAAAAATGACCGGGCGACAAAAACCCAGGCGGTCCCGGAAAACGCTCCGGACAAGACACTGAGGTTGACGAGCGACACCATGGCCTTTCAGCGCGAGGCGCGCACGGTGCAAATGCAGGGAAATGTCCAGGCGCGGCAGGCGACGCACGATCTTTTTGCCGACAATTTGCTGCTGGAACTGGACCCGGCATTGCATGCGCGGCGCTTGACGGCCAGCGGGCACCCGCGAGTGCTGGAAGAGGACCCTTACGGGCCGATCGCGCTGTCCGCCGACGAAATGGACGCGGAGTTGAAGCCGGACGGTTCGATTGAATCCATCGTGGCAACCGGAAGCGTGCACGGCACGCGAACCACGCCCGCGGGCCAGGACGTCATCGACGCGGGCCGCATTCAGATGCTGCTGGCAACGGGCCGGAACGCGCCCCAATTGCTTACCGCCGGCAACGGCGTCACGCTGACCTCGACCAGCGCCGCGGCAAACGGCGGCACGCGCCGCGTGGAGAGCGACGTCCTGGAAATCCATTTTTCCCAAGCTTCGCGGCAGGGGCAAACCCTGGTGACAAGCGTGAACACGCTGGCGCCCGCGCGGGCCGAGTGGCAGGACGTCGCCATGGTGAACGGCAAGGGCGTTCCGCAAACCATGCGCATGAGCGGCAATCGGATGAATCTGAGATTTGACGGGCAGAACCGGCTGCGGGATCTCGTGGCCACCGGCGGCGTGGAGGTGGCGCGCAAAATCGGGGACGCCCCCGAGCAGACCACGGCATCGCGCGAGCTTACGGCAAAGTTTTCGAATCGTTCTTCGAACGCCGGCGAATGGTCCACGATCGATCAAACCGGCGGCGTGCGTTTCCAGGATGGCCCGCGCACCGGGCAGGCCGACCACGCGCATGCCGATCGCACTTCTAATACGGTTACGCTGGGGGGGTCGGTCGTCCTGTCCGACGCCATGACGCGGACTACCGCGCAAACGGCTACATTCGCCCAGGGTTCGAATACGCTGCGCGCTGACGGGCACGTGCAGACCACGGAGTTGGGCGCGGCCTCAGGAAGCATTTCAAATTTCGCGCAGGAGCCGGCGCACGTTTCGGCGGATCACCTGGTTGCCGATACGGCCCGAGGCCGCGCGGTCTACTCCGGAGATGGACGGCTGTGGCAGGGGCAGTCAGTGATCCAGGCCGACGCAATCGAGCTCGACAGCGCGTCGCACATGGTGGTGGCCAAAGGGCATGTTCGGGGGGTGTTTCCCCAAGCGGCGTGGAGTCCAAGAACCGGGCCAACGGCCATGCAAACCTCGGGCCAAACTGCCGGCCAGCCTGGCAGCCCGGCCCCTCAGCTGGGTCATGTGCAGGCGGGAATGCTGACGTACTGGGAAGCGCAATCGTCCGCCCGCATCGAGCAAGGCGCCCGGGTCGATTCCCAGCAAGGCTCGATCCAGGCCAACCGGATTGACCTATTTTTTTCTGATTCTGGCGGCGCAAATACCCCGAAACAGCTTTCGCGGGCCGTGGCGACCGGGCAAGTGTCCGTGCGGCAGCAGGACCGCCGGGGGACCTCCAATCGGGCCGAATACACGGCCTCGGAAGGCAAGTTCGTTCTTTCCGAGGGTAACCCAACCCTATATAGCTCATCTGGCGACATGACCACGGGCCGTCAATTGACCTTCTATTTTGCGGATGATAGGATCGTTGTGGATTCGGCGGAAGGTACAAAAACCGTGACGCTTCACCGGGTCGAGAAATGACGTGGCATGCTCAAGCTCCAGGCCGTCGAGCTCAGTAAGTCTTATCGTGGGCGAAAAGTCGTTGATGACCTCGACCTGGAGATCAGTCAAGGCGAAGTGGTAGGGCTTTTGGGGCCCAACGGCGCTGGGAAGACGACGACGTTTTACATTTTGGTAGGTTTAGCCCGGCCGGATTCCGGGCGCGTCCTGCTGAACGGGGACGACATTACCGACCTCCCCATGTACCTCCGGGCCCGCAGCGGTATCAGTTATTTGCCCCAGGAGCCTTCGGTTTTCCGCCAGCTCACGGTTGAAGAAAACCTGGTCGCGGTCCTGGAAACCCTGCCTTTGACGGCCGAGCAGCGGCGCGACCGGCTGGAAGAATTGTTGGCGCAGATGAAACTGGAAACCGTTCGATATAACGGGGCCTATACGCTGTCCGGCGGCGAGCGGCGACGGCTGGAGATCGCCAGGTCGCTGGTTCTGGAACCCGCTTTCATCCTGCTGGACGAGCCATTTTCGGGGATCGATCCCCTGACGGTGGTGGATATTCAGAAGATTATCAGCGAGCTAAGCCGCGAGGGCATCGGCGTTCTGGTCACCGACCACCAGGTGCGCGAAACACTGAGCGTTACCGATCGCGCCTACATTGTCCAGAACGGCAAAGTTCTAGCAACCGGGACCCCGGCCGAACTAAGCAGTAATTCCGATGTCCGCCGGGTTTACCTCGGCGACCATTTCCGATTGAATTGACGCTTATGAACTGGCTGCAGCCAAAACTTCACCTCAGGGTCGCGCAAAAGCAGATCCTTACCCCTGGCCTGGTCCAGATGGTGAGCGTGCTGGCGCTGAACCGGCTCGAACTCCGGGAAATGATCAACCAGGAGATGATCGAGAATCCGATGCTGGAGGAATTGTCGGAAGATCCGGTCACCAGCGAAGATTACAGCGACGAAGCCTTCCTGAAAGCGGAAACCGAAAAAATTCCCGAGGTCGAACCCCCCAGCCCATTTGAAGATTTCGACGTGGCCTCGTTTTTCAATCAATACCTGGACAGCGGCGGCGGCAATCCGGAACGCAGCGAACAGGAGACGATCGAGCGCCCATCGTTCGACAAATTCCTATCCTCGGCGCAGGGCCTTGCCGAACACCTGACGTGGCAATTGAGCGTGACGGTCTGCAACGATCTGGTGCGCGAGATCGCCGACGCCATTATCGGCAACCTGGATGAGAACGGCTATTTGAACGCGTCGCTGGAAGAGATTTCACAAAACGGCAAATACTCGATGGAAGATGTCGAGGAAGCCCTGGCGGTGGTGCAGGAGTTTGACCCGCTGGGTGTGGCGTCCCGCAATTTGCGCGAATGCCTGTTGACGCAGCTGCGCACCCTGGACGGGCAGAACGCCCTGGCGCAGCAGATTGTGTCCGAATGCCTGCCGAAACGTCCCCTGGCGGCGAGCGAAGCCGAGGAACTGGATCCGGAAACGCCGCTGGCGCGCCTGCTGCAGGGCAACCAGTTGAAGGAAATCGCGCGGGCGCTGAACCGTCCCGTCGAGCTAGTGAAGCGCGCCGTGGAAATCATCAAGAAACTCGATCCGCGGCCCGGGCTGCGCTACAACAAGACGCAGGCGCGGCTGGTCGAGCCGGACGTGTACTTCCGCAAGGTGGACGACCAGTGGCAAGTGTTCATGAACGATGACGATGTGCCCCAGTTGCGGCTTTCGCCCGTGTACCGGCGCCTGCTGGCGCGCGATGCGGCCGACCGCGAGGTCCGTACCTACGTCAAGGAACGCTTTACCGCCGCATTGCAGCTGATGAAAAGCATCGAGCAGCGCAAGCACACCATCCTGCGCGTCTGCCAGATCATCATCCAGAGGCAGTTCGAATACCTCGATCACGGGGTGGACCACCTGAAACCGATGATGATCAAGGAGGTCGCCGAGGAAGTCGGCGTGCACCCCTCGACCGTCAGCCGGGCGGTATCGAGCAAGTATGCGCACACGCCGCAGGGCGTGGTCGAGTTGCGATCGTTCTTTTCGGAATCGGTCAACGGACCGGAAGGCAGCAACATGTCACTGCAGACGCTGAAGCGGCTGGTGAAAAAAATGATCGACGAAGAAGATACGGCCCACCCGTTCACCGACGATTTGATCGCCAAAAAACTCGACGAAGCCGGCATCCACGTGACGCGGCGCACCGTGGCGAAATATCGCGAAGACCTCCGCATTCCAAGCACGCACCAGCGCCGGGTAAAGGCGTAGGCCGAAAATCGTGAAGCGCCGATCCGCGCGCGACGCCCGGCAACTGGTGATCCTCACCGGACTCAGTGGCTCGGGCAAAAGTACCGTTCTCAAGACCTTCGAAGACCTCGGATTTTATTGCGTAGACAATCTGCCCGTCGCGCTGATTCCCACATTCAGCGAATTGCACATGCAGGGAGACGGAGAAATCCGTCGCGCCGCGCTGTTGGTGGACGCGCGCGAGGGCGGGCAACTGGAAAAACTTCCCGCCATCCTTCGGCAGTTACGCGCGGAAAATCCCGCCACGCTAGTTTTTATCGAGGCCAGTGAAGACGCCCTGCTGCGCCGCTTCAGCGAGACGCGGCGGCCGCACCCGCTCGGGCATGATCGCCCAGTGATGGAAGGACTGCGGCGGGAGCGCGTGCTGATGGAACCGATCCGGAAACTGGCGGACGTCGTCATCGATACTACGAAATTCAACGTTCACGAATTGCGGCGTTTCATCACGCAGCGGTTTCAGAAGACCGACCGCCGCCCGATGATGGTGTCCCTGGTGAGTTTCGGTTATAAATACGGGCTGCCCGCCGACGCGGACCTGGTGTTTGATGTGCGCTTTCTGCCCAACCCCCATTTTGTTCCGAAGCTGCGAAAGTATTCGGGGCGCGATCTGCGCGTGGCGCGCTACATTCGCTCGTTTCCGCAGACCGGGGAATTCCTGCGGCGCGTGGAAGGCCTGCTGATTTATTTGATGCCGCATTACATCCGGGAAGGCAAAAGCTATCTGACGATCGCTTTCGGCTGCACCGGGGGACGGCATCGCTCGGTAATGCTGGCGGAAGAAGTGCGCAAGGCGATTCAAAAGCGCGGATACTCCTGCAAAGTGGTGCATCGCGACCTGGCCAAGTAGGCAGGCGTGGCAACTTGACAAACGAGCGGGCGATTCGTAGCGTACCAATGCCTGCATTTGCGGTGGGACTCCCAGGGGACCTGGATTTTCATTGAAGCTAAGCGGAGAATTCGCCCGGTTATTGCGCTATATCAAGCCGTATAAGATGCGGCTCGTTGCCGGGGTGGTGTGCCTTTCGCTGGTCGGACTGGCCGAAGGCCTCATCGCGCTGATGATCACGCCGATTATCGATATCATACTGAAACCCGGGACCACCGATTCCCGGCTCTTCCTGGTCCGCAACCCGCTGACGCACAATGCCATTTACCTGAACTCGTTTCTTCCTTCCCGGATCCACAGTGTCGGAACGCTGTTCGCCATCGCCATCCTGGGGGTGTTCCTCGGCAAAGGAATTTCGGAATATCTGGGCAATCTGCTCGTGCAATACGCGGGCATCGCCGGGGTCACCGATCTCAGGAACGAGGTGTACGCAAAGATCATCCGGCAGCCCATCGGGTTTTTTCAGCACCACCCGACCGGGCGCGTGATTTCCACGGTCATCAACGACGTGGAACGCGTCCGGAACACGTTTTCCGAGTATCTGGCGGCTGGTTTTCGGTATGCTTTCACGCTGTTTTTCCTGCTCGCCGTGCTGCTGGCGATCAGCTGGAAGATGACGCTCGGCTCGGTCGTGCTGCTGCCCCTGGTGGTCCTGCCGGTCAGGACACTGGGCAAGCGCATCCGGCGTTCCTCGGAGAAGATTCAGACCGGCCTGGGCGAATTGAGCCACATCCTGGAAGAAACGGTCAGCGGGAACCGCGTCGTCAAGGCGTTCGGGATGGAGGATTTCGAAGTTGGGAAGTTTCAAGTTTCCGCGCAGCGACTGCTTCGCGAGAATATGCGCTGGATCCGATCGCTGGTGGTCACGTCCCCGTTGATGGATTTTCTCGGGGCCATCGTGATCGTTCTGGTGTTGATGTACGCCCGCGTGCAGATCAAGATGGGCGCGATGACGGCGGGAATCTTCATCACCTTTGTGTATGCGCTGTTCAAGTCCTACGAACCGGTGAAGGGGCTGGGCACGGTGTATCAGCAGTTCGAACAGGCGTTCGGAGCGACCGGGAAGGTTTTTGAGTACATCGGCCTCGCGGAGGAGCCTGCGGTGGAAGCCGGAGTGCGCGCGCTGCCGCCATTCTCGCAGGTTGTGGAGTTTGACAATGTGGCTTTCGCATACGATCCGGGCATGCCTGTATTGCGGGATATTTCCCTGCAGGCGCGCGCCGGGGAAGTGATCGCCATCGTCGGTTCCAGCGGAGCGGGAAAAACCACGCTGGTCAACCTATTGCCGCGATTTTTTCCCGTGACCTCAGGCTCACTGCGCATCGATGGAATCGACGTGCGCGAGGTGACGCTGCGGTCCCTGCGGAGCCAGATGGCCATCGTGACGCAGGAGACGATCCTGTTCAATGACACGGTCTGGAATAATATCTGCTACGGGCAGCCGGGTCTGCCGAAAGACCGCGTGGAAGCGGCGGCCAGGGCGGCGCTGGCGCACGATTTTATACTGGAACTGCCGGAGGGCTATCAGACCATGCTGGGGGATCGCGGACAACGGCTCAGCGGCGGGCAGCGGCAACGCATTGCCATCGCGCGCGCGATTCTCAAGGATTCGCCCATCCTGATTCTGGACGAAGCGACTTCGGAACTGGATTCCGAGTCGGAGATGCTGGTGCAGCGCGCGCTTTCCAACCTGATGATGGGGCGCACGGCGTTTGTGATCGCGCACCGGCTCTCCACGATTCGCCGAGCGGACAAAATTATCGTGCTGGAGGACGGCATGATCGCGGAAACGGGCACGCATCAGGAACTGCTTGCCGGGGGCGGAATCTACACCCGCCTATACGAAATGCAGTTCGCCGACCTGGACGACGTGGCCGCTCCCGCGCGGAAGGCGAACGGATGAAACCCGCCACGGCACCCACCAAAGCGATTCATTCCATGACGGGCTTTGCGCAGGCTCGCCTGGAACGCGACGGCAGAGCCGTGCGCATCAACCTGCGCAGCGTGAATCATCGCTTCCTGGATATTCATCTGCGCATGCCGGATGGATTCGAAGTTTTCGAAGCGCGCATCCGGCAGGCGCTTCGCAACCGTTTGCGGCGCGGCCATGTGGACGTGAATGTTTATTACGAGCAGACCGCCCCTTCCACGATTGAAGTCAATCAGGAGGTGGCCGGCGCCTACATGAAGGCCGTCGAAGCGCTACGACGCGAGTTCGACGTCAGAACCGAACCGGACCTGATCGGCCTTTTCCGATTGCCGGGCGTGGTCGCCGCCCCGGGAACCGCGGGTGAACTGCAGAGCGAACAGGCGCAGGAAAAACTTGGCGAGCAGGTGGACGCATGTCTCGAACAAGCCCTTGTGCGTCTGGAAACCATGCGCCGTTCCGAAGGGCAGGCCCTGGCCAGGGAAATGCACGAAATCCTGGCGCGGATATCTTCCAGGGCAACGGAGATTGAAAAACTGGCCGAGGATGTGCGCCCGGCCATCGCGCGCCGCCTGGCACAGCGGCTCGAAGACCTGCTGAAGACGGTGCAAATCGATCCGGCCCGCCTGGCACAGGAGGCGGCGTTGCTGACCGAGCGCGGCGATGTGAGCGAGGAACTGGCTCGTCTTCACAGCCACGTGGAGCAGTTTCAAAAACTGCTCGCCACGGCGGGTGAAACGGGCAAGAAACTCGATTTTCTTTTGCAGGAAATGCAGCGCGAGGCCAATACGCTGCTATCCAAAACTCCGGGTGTCGAATCCGAGGGGCTGGCGATTACCGGCCTGGCGCTGGAAGTCAAATCCGACATCGAAAAACTGCGGGAACAGGCGCAGAACGTCGAATGATAATCGCACAGGCAAAGCACCCGCTGGTGTTCATCGTTTCCGGGCCTTCCGGCTCCGGAAAATCAACGCTGGTATTGAAAATGCTGGAGGTGCCGGGAACCATGTTTTCCATTTCTTGCACCACCAGGCCCCCGCGAGCCACGGAAAGCGGCGGAAAATGGTATGATTTTGTTTCCGAAACGGAATTCGACCGGAGGGCCAGCCAGGGCGAGTTTCTCGAATATGCGTGCGTGTTCGGAAAGCACCGGTACGGCACGCCGCGCCGGTGGCTGGAGGAAGCGCAGCGCAAGGGCCTGGACCTGGTTCTTGAGATTGACGTGCAGGGCGCCGAACAGGTGAAGCGGGAATTGCCCTCGGCGGTCGCCATTTTTATTCTTCCTCCGGCGAGGGCCGAACTTGAGCGGCGCTTGCGAAGCCGGGGCCAGGATTCCGAGGAAGCCATCCAGCGCCGGTTGAACAGGGCGCAGCAGGAAATGCAGAATTATACGGAGTATGATTTTCTAGTGGTGAACGACGATGTGGAGCGCGCCGGGCGCGAAGTTCAGGCGATCACGGTGGCCGCGCGTTGTCTGCGCAGCTGTTTGAGTGAACGCGCACGCAAGATTCTGGAATCTTTTGGAGGATAACGGTCTTATGACGGTCGAGACTCAGGCACCGGAAAGCAAGTTTGCATTTGTGGTAGTGGCGGCGCGGCGTGCAAGGCAATTGATGATGGGGGCTACCCCGCTCATCGCGAACCCGCGTTCCCATAAGTTCACTCGAGTGGCGGTCGAGGAGCTGTCCGCGGGCGTGCTGGAATATCAGCTGCCAATCATTCCCGGCGAGAACGATGACAAGGACGGCAAACGGCGCAAGGACTAGCGCCGGGAGATGCTCATGCGCGTGGCACTTGGCGTTTCGGGTGGTGTGGCGGCTTACAAGGCCGCCGAACTGGTGCGCAGGCTCCAGCAAGAGGGCATCGAAGTGCAAGTCGTGATGACCTCGAGCGCTCAGAAATTTATTACGCCCCTCACCTTTGCCGCGCTCACCGGGCAGAAGGTGATTACCGCAATGTTCGACGAGGAATCCGCCGGCGCCAACATGGAAAGCGCGATCGAGCACATCGCGGTCGCGCAGCGGATTGATCTGCTGGTCGTGGCGC
>Ga0307373_10015518_pt1 | contig 10348 bp, 8 predicted proteins | sample OX2MG_FD_202534 | JGI IMG/M metagenome (GOLD analysis project Ga0307373, IMG submission 202534) | Soil microbial communities from Risofladan, Vaasa, Finland - OX-2 | ecosystem: Environmental > Terrestrial > Soil > Coastal area > Acid sulfate soil | place: Finland: Risofladan, Vaasa | collected...
CGCCTGACGCCGTACCTCGGGTGCGGCATGCACTGCTTATCAATCGCTCCTTCGCCCTGCTCTGGACCGGTCAGGCCATCTCCGGCCTCGGGGATATGGCGTTCAATACCACGCTTGCTCTCTGGATCGTCACCGGGGTAGCCCGAGGGCAGTCATGGGCGCCGCTGGCCATGAGCGGTGTGCTGGCGGCGGCGGCCCTACCCGACCTGCTGGTGGGACCGTTCGCCGGTGTTTTCGTGGACCGCTGGGACCGCCGTCGCACCATGATGTTGATGGATGCGCTGCGCACCGGTCTGATAGTCCTGCTTGCCTTCCTCACTGGCATTGTCAGCTTGCCCTTCCTTGGCTCCGTACACCCGTCCACCGCCTGGGCTCTGGGAAGCGTCTACCTCGTAGCGCTTCTTACAGGATCGTGCTCCCAATTCTTCAGTCCGGCCAAAATGGGGATTTTGGGTGACCTGATGCCGGCGGCCGATCTACCCCGTGCCTCGGGCATGACCCAGGCCGCCGGCAGCGTCACCTTGCTTATCGGCCCACCCCTGGGCACGGTCGTGTTCTTCACGGTCGGCGCCGGTCCGGCCCTGACCTTCAATGCCCTCTCCTTCGCTGTCTCCTGGTTGGCGATACGGAGCATTCGGGTGCCGGTACCGATGAAGGTACGAAGCCGAAACGCCAGGGGCTTCTGGGGCGAGTTGCTGGAAGGGCTGCGCTTCTTCGCCGGCAATCGTACCCTGACCACCCTGCTGGTCGCGGCCGTGGTAGCGTCATTGGGCGCTGGGGCACTGAATACACTGGATATCTTTTTTCTCACCCGCAATTTGCACGCACCGCTCCGTCTCTATGGCGCCCTTTCAGCAGTTGAGGGCGCGGGGCTACTGCTCGGCTCCCTTCTAGCAGGAACGATCGCCTTGAGGTTGGGGGTGCAACGCACGATCTGGCTGGGCCTGTTGGCGATGGGAGTGCTGTTCGCGCTCTATTCCCGCCTGACCGCGTTCGCGCCCGCGGCGGCGGTGATCTTTGTCCTGGGCTTCCCCATCGCGGCGGTCAACTCATCCCTGGTCCCGCTGGTTCTTCGGGTGACGCCGGATGCTCTGGTTGGTAGGGTCTTTTCCGTGCTGGGACCGGCGCTCACCCTGGCGATTCTCGTGTCCATGGCCGTCTCCGGCTACATTGCCAGCAGCCTTCCTGCCAATCTCCATACCAATTGGCTGGGCATGCGCTGGGGTGCCGTCGATACTCTCTTCACTGGCGCGGGGCTGCTGCTGCTGGTTAGCGGCGTGTATGCCGCCTTACGCCTGCATGATGGATCTTCCGCGGAAGCAACCCCATAACGCGGTATCACTGCTATACTAGCAACCGTACCAATCATGGCTAGTCGGCAGCGGCGCTTGGCGGCGCGGGCCGCCGGCGGAGAGACAATGGAGCAATACGCGAGATGAGCGTAGACCTGGCCCCCGCGGTGCGTCCAGACGTCCTGGGAGAACCGCTCCCGCTGAAGTCGCGCCCTCAGCGCGTTGACCTTTCCCTGGTTATCCCCGTGTATAACGAGGTTGAGAGCTTGCCCAAGCTCTACAGCCAACTCCATGAGGTGTTGGAAAAGCTCCCGATTGTCTACGAGATCGTCTTCATTGACGATGGGAGTAAGGACGGTACCTACGAGGGTTTGCGTGACCTTCACGATCAAGATTCACACATCCGCGTGCTCAGCTTCCGCCGTAATTTCGGCAAAACCGCCGCTCTGGTGGCCGGTTTCGACTATTGTCTGGGCGACATCATTATCACCATGGATGCCGACCTTCAGGACGATCCGAACGAGATTCCCAATTTCCTCGCCAAGCTTGATGAGGGCTACGATCTGGTTTCCGGTTGGAAGAAGGATCGCCAGGATCCGATTACCAAGACCCTCCCGTCGAAAGTCTTCAACGCGGTAGTTTCGCGGTCGACCGGGATCCACATGCACGATTTCAATAACGGCTTCAAGGCGTACCGGCGCGAGGTCACCGAGGAACTGAAGCTGTATGCCGACCTGCATCGGTTCATTCCGGTGATGGCCAGTTGGCGCGGTTTCAAGGTGGTGGAGATCCCCGTGCTTCATCACAAGCGGCAGTTCGGCAAGTCGAAGTTTGGTGCCGGCCGCTTCGCCAAGGGCATGCTCGATTTTTTCAAGGTGATGTTCCTCACCCGCTATATGCAAAAGCCGCTGCACTTGTTTGGCGGCATCGGCGCCCTTCTGGCCGCTCTCGGGGTGATCGTTGGCCTGTATCTGACCGAGGAACATTTTCGGACGGGGAACATTGGCCAGCGTCCCCTCCTCGATCTGGCGGTGCTGCTCGTCATCACGGGCGTGCAGCTCTTCAGCCTCGGCCTTTTAGGCGAAATGCTACGGAATGTCACCTACCGGCGCACCGAGGAATATAGCGTTCGGCAGCTTCTGGAATGAGCATGCTGAGCCGCTGGTGGCGCAGCCCCTGGTTGCGGTACGGATTTACGGCGGCGCTGCTGGCGTTTATTCTCTGGAAGGCGAATCCAAGCCAATTCTGGGATGCCGCGCGCAACGTCTCGGTGGGCAACCTGGCGCTGGCCATGGTCCTCACCGTTCCTTTCTTGCTGCTCAAAGCCTGGCGCTGGCATATCTTGTTGCGCGCCGGGCGCTGCCGTGCCACCTTTGTCGAGGCGTTCATTTCCCTACTGGGCGGCATGGGCGTGGCCTTGCTTACTCCGGCCCGTTTGGGCGAGGTGACGCGGGCCGCCTACCTGTCCGAACCGAGAAAGTTGCGGGTGGGCGCCCTGGTGATGGTAGATAAGGTCTATGATGTCATCGTGCTGGCCCTCCTCGCGGTGGCGGGCGCGGCGGTGTTGGTCAGTCCCTTGTTGGCGGTTGGTTTAGGAGCCGCCGGCCTGGTCGGAGTGTTCTGCGCCTTGCGGGCCCGCGACCTGCGTTCGCTCTTCGCCCTCGGGCGGAAGCTCCCCCTGTACACGAAAGTGGACAAGGTTCTGGCGGAATTCGCTGAGTTCGGCGCCCCGGTTGGCCTTACCTGCCTGCTGCTGACCCTGGGGTCGTTCGTGGTGGTCCTGGCACAGTACTACGTGATTCTTCATGCGTGGAATCTGGGGAGCGCCCAAATCGTTGTCTACTGCTTTCCCATGGTGGTACTGACCAACGTGGTGCCGCTTACCGTGGCCGGGCTGGGCACCCGCGAGGGCGCGGCCATCCTCCTCCTCGGGCACTATAGCGTTCCCAAGTCAATCGCCGGGACCAGTGCCTTCCTCATGTTCTTCATGAACACCGCCTTGCCAGGACTGATTGGCGCCTTGATCACTCCCTTTTATCACGTCAAGCCGGCGCCGGAACGCCCGCAGCCCGCGATCACGGTCGGCCCCACGTCGGTAGGGACGCCTCAGTGACCATGCGGGCAACCCCTATTCCTCCCGGTCAACCGACCCGGCGCATACTCCCGGCGCGGTCCATGGCGGTACCGGTGCCACGCCTGACCCAGCGCCTGCTCTCCCTCCTGGTGAGCCTGCTGTTCTGGGCCATGACTGCCGCCTACGCGGTGGGCTTTAGCCTGATCGCCCTCCGCCAATACGATACCTTCGTGCCGCACGCCCTGGATCTGGGGAACATGACCCAGGCATTCTGGAATACGGTCCATGGCCATCCCTTTAAGTTTCAGAATATGCGCGCCCACGTAGGGATTGAGGCGTTTGGGACCGATACCCGCCTGAGTTTCCATGTCGAGCCACTTATCCCATTCCTCTCGATCGTCTACTTCTTCTATCAGCATGTGCAAACCTTGCTGGTCATGCAAACCGTGGCCATCGCCACGGGGGCGATTCCGGCCCGTTTACTGGCGCGCCGGCACCTGGCCAATCCCCTGGCGGAGCTGGTGTTCCCCCTCGCCTATCTGCTTTTCCCCGCGCTGGAAGCGGCGAATCTCTATGAGTTCCATCCGGTGGCCTTCGCGGCGCCGCTCTTGCTCTGGGCGTTCTATTTCGCGGACGGACGCCGCTTTACCCTTTTCGCGATTTGCGCCATCGCGGCCATGGGAACCAAAGAGGAGATCGGTCTCCTGGTGGCCCTTACGGGGGTGTGGATTGCCGTTCGCCACGGCGAGCGGCAGCTGGGGGCGATCATCGGTGTCCTGGGAGTGGCCTGGACCTTCATTGCTCTGAAACAAGTGGTACCTCACTTCAACCTGGGTGACAGTTCCTACTGGGGACGCTATATCGATCCCAGCTATCTGAAAGGGCAGGTCATCACTCAGAACGATGTGATTCATTTCTGGCTGCATCAGCCGAAAATGGTGTTTGACAACGTGACCGATGAAGCCAAGCGGAGTTATCTGCACCGCTTGTTCTATCCGGCCGGATATCTGGCCCTCTTGAGTCCGCTCACCCTCCTCGCGGCGGTGCCTGGTCTAGCCCTGATCCTGCTCAGCTACGAACCGCACATGTATGGCGGGCTGGCCCACTATTCGGCCGAACTGGTCCCGGTGGTGATTGTGTCGTCCATTCTGGGGGCGGAGTGGGTGGGCGCCGTCGTGGCTCGCTACGCGCGCTTGCCCATTGTCTGGGTGACCACGGCGATCTGCCTGTACGTGCTGGTCGCCTCCGTGGCGAACCAGCGGGTAAACGGCTTCACCCCCATGGCCCAGGATTACTCTTTTCCGCCAATCACCGCGCACGATCGCCTCCTTGATACCGCCCTGGCCATGATTCCTCCCGGCGCCTCCGTCTCCGCCCAGGACAATCTCAACGCTCATCTGAGCGATCGCGAGCAAATCTATCTCTATCCGGATCGCGACTTCGATCGGGTGCAATACGTGATCATCGATGCCACCGAGCCGGTTGGCTCGGTCCTCCGTCCCTGTGACCTCACGGTGCAGATTCAAGGGAACGCCGAGGCATGCGACATTGCCTACGGCGCCGCCAAGACCCCTGCCCACTACAGCGTGACCAATCACAACGCGCTCTTGCTCAATGGGAAATACACGATAAAGTTTGCCCAGGACGGCATCCTCCTCTTGCAGCGCTATCACAAGGGCATGCAGCTGAACACGACGCTGCCGCCCGCCTTCTGGACCTTCATGGAGCCGCCCGCCTCCGATGTGCCCAGCGGCGGCCCCATTGCCCGCTTCGGCAACTATCTGGAGCTTGTGGGGTATAAGGTGGATCGAGCGGAGCGGAGCAATCTGCGAAACCCCGATGTGCTCCTCACCACCTGGTGGCGGGTGCTCAAGCCGATGCCGCTCCCGACCAGGCTGGTCCATTATCTCACCGATTCCACTGGCGCCTTGCGGGTGTTCTGGGACGATGAGCAGGCGACGGATTGGCGAACCCTCGATCAATGGGTGCCGGGAAAGACCTACAAGGTACAGTCGTTCCAGTTGACCGTGACCACGAACACCAGTGGGAAGATCGGCGTGGACCTTGGGCTTACCACCGGCAATCAGGGCTATGATAGTCACCATACGGATGTGAGCCAGGATCAGCCGGTGACCTTGCTGCCCGGCCATGGCGACAGCCTGGTGGTGGGTAACGGCAAAATCTTGCAGGTCGTCGGGATTCAGGCGAGGCTCTAGCCCATGGCAGGGAAGCGGATCGGAGTCTATGGCGGGAGCTTCGACCCGATCCATGTCGGCCACCTGGCGATGGCCGATTTCGTCCGCCAGGCCGCCGACCTCGACCAGGTGCTCTGGGTTCCGACCGGCAAGCAACCCTTGAAAGACCGAGGGCCCTGGGCCACCGGGGAACAGCGCTTCCGGATGGTGGAAGCGTCGATCAGCGGGAATCCCGCCTTTGCCGCCACCGATCGCGAAATCCGCCAGGACGGGCCATCCTATACCATCGCCACCCTGGATGCGCTCAAGCGCCAATGGCCGAATGCCGAGTTGCGCTTCATCATGGGGGTGGACGCGGCCAATGATCTGACAAACTGGCAGGAGCCGGCTCGGATTTTGGGCGACTATCACCCGATCGTGATGTCGCGCGCCGGCTGGTCTGGACCAGACTGGCCGATGCTGGAAGGCATCCGGCCGGATGCCCGCGCCCTGATCACCCTGGTGGACGCGCCCCAGTTGGAGATCGCCTCGCATCAGTTGCGGGAATGGATCGCGGGCGGTCGGGCCGCCCGCTACCTGATCCCCGAGGGTGCCTGGCGCATCATCGTCCAGGAAAGACTGTATCGGGAGCGATAACCGCCTTGACGGGTGGGGAGTCGGCCAGTAGCATAGGCATGTGACCGTGCTAGGCGGGGGGATAGTCGTCCCCTGTACGGCAAATCGGCTATACGGCCGGCTGAACTCCGGATCCGAGGACCGGATCTGGATGATTCTGAGCGGCTTCACGAACGTTCAACGGTTCTGGTCCTGACCGACGGAGCCCCTCGAACCCCGTCAGATCGAGAGAAGCAGCGGTAAGGGGTGTGCTTCGGGTGCGTCAGGGAAGCCGGGTCCGCAGTTCGTGGGGTCGCGCGTGGCATCCAGGAAGGCGCGAAGATCTGGTGCACGGTCACTATTCCTTCATCGGCGGCACTGTGCCGCCGTTTCTTTTTCGGTGCATGTGCGCCGCCCACGCGGGCCAGGACGGACATGGATACTGAACTCTCGTTATTTCCCCCCGATTCGCCCTCCGAAAGCCCGGCGGCGCCGGAGGTGGGCGAACGGGCGTCGCTGTACCGTGCCTACCGTTCACGGACCTTCTCCGAGATAGCGGGCCAGCAACATGTGACCCAGACCTTGCGGAACGCGGTGATGCACGGGAAGGTCGCCCATGCCTATTTGTTTACCGGTCCCCGCGGGACCGGGAAAACCAGTACCGCCCGAATCCTCGCCCGAGCGGTCAATTGCCTGGCCCCCGCCGATGGCGAGCCGTGCAACCAATGCGCCATCTGCGTCAATATGATCGAGCGGCGGTCCATCGACCTGATCGAGATCGATGGGGCCTCCAATAACAGTGTCGATGACGTGCGCGAATTGCGCGACCGAGTTCAGTTTCGCCCGGCCGAGGCACGCCGCAAGGTGTTCATCATCGATGAAGTACACATGCTCTCCATCGGTGCCTTCAATGCCTTGCTGAAGACCCTGGAGGAGCCACCGGACCATGTCCTGTTCCTGCTGGCCACCACCGAAATCCATAAAGTGCCGGCCACCGTGCTCTCTCGCTGCCAACGCCTGGACCTCCGTCCGGTCCCTCCCAATGAGATGGTGGCTCGCCTTCGCTTCATCTGCGAACGCGAGGGGATGGAGGCCGAGGACGCGGTGCTGGAATTGCTGTCGGCCCTGGGAACCGGTAGCTTGCGCGATGCCTTGAGCTTGATGGAACAGGTACGTGCCTATTGCGGCGACCAGCTTCGCCTGGCCGAAGTGGAAACGGCGCTGGGAGTGGCTCGCATCAGTGAGATTGCCTCGCTCGCCGATCTGATGGCGGCCGGCGATCTACCCGAGGCCCTGGTCCTGCTCGGGACGCTCCTGGACAGCGGCATCGATCCACGCCAACTCACCCGGCAACTCAGTACGTACTGGCGAGACGCCATGCTGGCTCGTGCCCGCCGCCGCCCCGTGCCCGAGCTCAACGTGGCTCGCTGCACAGCCGATCGCATCGTTGGGGTGCTGCGGAGCCTGTTGGGAGTGGAGAGCACGGCCCGCCGCTCGGACTCGCCCCGCTTCGCCCTGGAGCTGGCGGTTGCCGAGGCCACAATGCAGCTGGCCGCCTCTGGTACAGTCCCTGGCGAGGCGGGGCCGGCACGGCGGCAGGCCGCGGCCGCCGGCCCCGACGCCTCGGGAACAGCCTCCCGGACAGCGGGCTCCGCCGCGCCGGCCCCGCCGCCCACCAGTCGGAACTCCGAACCCGCCCCACCTTCGTACGCGGACGATCTGACCGCCGACCGAGAGGCGCCTCGCGCCGAGCCGCGTTCCGTGCCGGCCGGCGCTCCTCCCGCAGCGGCGCGCGAAAGCGAGTATCAGCCCGCGCCGCCTAATGGAGCGCATGGAGAGAGGGTCCACGAACCAAATGGACAGGAATCCGGTCTCCCTCCGCCGGTGGTCCCTCCGGAGGAAAAACGGTCGCGAGCGGACTCAGCCAACCTGGCCCTATCCCCCGAACGTCAGCCGGAGGCTCCGTCCCCGTCCACGGCGAGCTCCAGCGTACCAGGGACGGTGGGACCGGATAATCGCTGGACCGAACTTTTACGCTGGTTGCAGGAGCACGGTACGGCCAGCGTTCACCAACTGGCGCAAAAGTCCGTCCGGAGTGCCCTGATCGCCGAGCAAGAAGTCGTAACCCTGAGTTTCAAGCCGGCGGATAGTTTCTCCCTGCGGATTCTGGAGCAGGTCAGAAACCGGCAGGTGCTTGAACAAGCGGTGCGCGAGGTCTATGGTGGGCGCTGGACCGTACGCTGTGTTACGATCAGCAATGCCCCCACCGCTCAAGTGGGTGACGACAGGGAAGAGCAGTATCTAGAGGAAATCGCCACCGCGTTTGGCGGCGAACAGTTTGGCCCGCGGGGCGCCTGAGCCGCCCGCTGAGTATCGAGGGGAAGAGGCGATGGGTTTCGACCAGAAGGCCATGCGGGACATGCTCAAGCAGGCACAGCAAATGCAGTCTCAAATGGAGAAGGCCCAGGCCAAATTGGCCGAGGAAATCGTGGTGGGCTCCGCCGGCGGCGGCATGGTGAGCGCCACCGTCACCGGCCAGATGGAGATCACCGCGATCACGATCAACAAGGACGTGGTGGATCCTGAAGACGTGGAGATGCTGCAAGACCTGGTGCTGGCCGCCGTGCGTGAGGCGTTGGAAAAGGCCAAGAACTTGCAGCAGGAAAAGATGAGCGCCGTAACTGGCGGCATGAACCTGCCGTTCTAGCCGTATGTTTGCCGGCCAGCCGGGCGCTGGGTCGATTGCCGAGCCGGTAGCCCACCTTATCGATCAGTTGGGCAAGCTTCCCGGAGTTGGCCCCAAGACCGCGCAGCGGCTTGCCTACTTCATTTTGCGCCAACCCCCTGAGGAGGCGCGACTGCTGGCGGAGGCGATCGTCCAGGTGAAGGAGCGGATCGTCTACTGCGGCATCTGCCGCAACCTGACCGAGCACGATCCGTGCGCCATCTGCGCCAATCCCGGCCGCGATCAGGGCACGATCTGCGTGGTCGAGCAGCCCCTCGATATTCTGGCCCTGGAACGGGCCCATAGCTATCACGGGCTCTACCATGTGTTGCACGGAGCACTCTCGCCGATGGATGGGATAGGTCCGGGAGAACTGAAGATCGACCAGTTTCTCCTCCGGGTTACCACCGGTAACATTCAAGAAGTCATCCTGGCCACCAATCCGACCATGGAGGGCGACGCCACCGCCATGTACCTCACCCAGCGCCTCCAGGGGCAGCCCCTCAAGGTCACGCGCCCTGCCCGAGGACTCCCCATGGGCGGCGATCTTGAGTTCGCCGACGATCTCACCCTACGCCAGGCCCTTGAGGGGCGGCGCGAGTACCGCTGACCAGCAGAACCAGCGCAACGCGTCCGGAGGCACGTTGCGGCGCAATCTCCCGCCGGAGGACGTGTCGTTTGTCCCTGGGCGAGCGCCTGGTGTACGGAACCGTCGCCCCCGGCCGGTGCCGCACCCGAAGGCACCACACGGAGTAATCCTATCGGCATACTTGCCAATTCGGTCCAGCCGTGCTACCGTGCCCGTGGAGACCAGCGAGGGATCATAGGCTGGAGGGCGTGATGCAGGCCGCGACGGACGGGTTCGATATTTCGGCACGGAAGCTTCACCAGGGGCTCTGCGTGGCCTTTCTGGCGGTTGCCTTTATCCTTGGCGCCGCGGATGGTTCGTGGCTGGTAGGATTTGTCGGACTGGTGTTACTTTTGGGGCGCTTCTGGTGGCAAGCCGATCTCTTCAGGCAACTGGCCTGGCGGGTTCTGGAACCGGCCGGCATTCTCCAACGACGGGAGATACAAGAGAATCATGAGACGCGCCGGATTGCTCGCGTCCTGGGTGGGGTGATTATCCTGGCCGCGGCAGTGCTGCTCGCCGGCGGGCAATCCTGGGCCTGGATCGGAGTCGGGCTGATCGCGGTGATGATCTCCCTTGACGCGCTTTTCAATTTCTGCGCTCTATGCTGGTTCACCTATCAGATCGATAAGCTGGCTACTCGTTAGTTGTTTATCATCCGACGGATTGAACCGAGCCGTCCGATCCGCTGGTCGGAAGGGACGGGGCCCTGAAGGGCCCCGTCCCTTCCCGGGGATCACGATCCCTATGTCACTGGTGACGTGGAGAGGGAGAATGTAGCATGCTGGAACGAGTACTTATTGTCGTCGCCCTTATCACGGTAGTACTCGCCGCGGCGCG
>Ga0307373_10015519_pt1 | contig 10348 bp, 10 predicted proteins | sample OX2MG_FD_202534 | JGI IMG/M metagenome (GOLD analysis project Ga0307373, IMG submission 202534) | Soil microbial communities from Risofladan, Vaasa, Finland - OX-2 | ecosystem: Environmental > Terrestrial > Soil > Coastal area > Acid sulfate soil | place: Finland: Risofladan, Vaasa | collected...
GTTGGTAGTCCCGATGATGCTGTTCCAAGAGGCGTCCTGGTCGTTCAGACCGTGCGGCAGCATCTGGTACCACCACACTATCTTGCCGGTGTGGAGGTCCACGGCCATTTCGCTCGAGGAGAAGAGGTTGAGCCCCGGCCTCTCGTTCTGGTTGGCGGGACACGTCGGACCGTAGCAGTACTCGAATGGGCCAGCCTCGCCAGTGCCAAAGTACATGATTCCCGTCTTGTTGTCGATGGCGTACTGCCCCCAAGAGGTTGAAATCCCTGATGCAGCGGCCTTCGGGACTCCCCAGTCCCCTCCTTGCAATGAGGTCACGCTCTTGGGAATGCTGGTGCAAGGTATGCCCGTGTTCCCAGTCTTGTTGAAGGCCGAATAATCGAAGACCCACCCTACGCTGCAGGCTTCGTTGTCCCAGTTGGCGTCGCCCGTGCTGGGCGGCTGAAGGAAGAGCTGCCATCGTGGCCCCTGTCCGGCCACTTCGGGCGCACATGTCGCATACAAGGTCCCTCCCGGAGAGTAGGTGCCGCTTCCGGCGGCACATGCGCCGTTAAATCCGGCTGCCCCCGCAGAAAGGACCTGGGTCGCATTGTAGGCGACCAGGAAGGTCCTGCCTCCCATGTCGGTGTAGCCCCCCATGACGTAGACTAACATCCCGCCATAGTATTCCGGAGGGTCGGAGGTGTAGGTGGCAGGATACGCACCACCGCCGTTCCCGGGCACGTTCGCGCAGATGTTCGTTATGTGGTACGCGACGTCGCCGGTGATGGCGTTGAAGCCCCACACTTCGCAATCGAACCCTGTGACGCTTATGATGCCTTCAGGTACGCCCTTGTTGTTTATTGTCACGTAGTTGAGGCCGTGCTTGTGCTGCACGGGCGAGGCACAGTTAATGGCCGGATTCACGGTGCTGCTGCACCAGAAGGTGTCGTTGTACCCACAAGACTTGGCGCCGCAAGGAGTGATGTTCCCCGCGCCGACCTGCGTTTCGATTAGCGGCACGGTCTTCAAGGCCGTTTGGAAGTTCGCGGTGATCGCTTTAGTCCAGACCTGGACGCCGTTCTCGGCGTTCAGGGCATAGATGACGCCCTGGTTAGTGACAAAGTATGCGATTCCCTGTATGATTAGGGGGGGAGAATCCGCTCCTGGCTCGACTTGCCACGTCGCACAGTTGGGATAGCAGTTGGCGCCGTTGACCTGCGACCACGAGGGATCGGTGGACGGCATCGGGACCGTCCAGTTCATCACCAGACTGCCCACGTTGCTGGGACTGAAGGCGGTCTGCGGAGAATCGTTCGTCCCGTTCAAGTTGTAGTTGATGTTTTGCCAGTTCGCCCCCGTGTCGGTTGAGGTGGCCGCACTAACGGGTTTCGGAACGGCGAAGATTCCGAGGATTCCTGATATCACCAACAATGAGAGCATCAATACCGCGATTGCGCGATAACGAACCATTGCTTCGTCGATGGGATTTTTCGGCATTATATAGTTTCTTGCGACACGTACTCTCTCTAGTTTTTCTAAAGTCGCCAGTCGGTAAGTAAGGGACCGCCGGAGTGAATTCAGTCATCGGGCGTTGTCGAGGCCCGGCCCCGCGGCTCGCGAAGTCTTCGTGACGAGCTAGCTAGATCTGGACCTTTTCCTGTATGCTATCACGCCGAACGCCAGCACCCCGAAGAGAAACGCGTACACCGATGCGGCTACGTACGGTCCTGCATTCCACTCGAAGCTCTTCTCAGAGACCAGGTTCGGGTTCTGCCCTTCCTTCAGCGCAGTCCACTGCGGGAATGTCGTGGCGGAGACAGGGAACTGCTCGTTGAACTTCACGTAGTTCCAGGACTCCTTCACGATCTGCCACTGCCCCCCGATGTAATTCCACTGCTGGGTCGCAGCCACCGTGATGGTCAGCGCCCCCACGACGGTGCTGTTCCCAGCCATGCTTAGAGTCAATGTCACATTACTGTTCGAGGGGTTGGTGTCCTTCGCCTGGTAGTTGGCTACGCTTGCGGTCAGGGCCGTGGTCTTGCCTATCGAAGAGCCGTAGAGAATTCGGATGTTCTGCAGTCCGTTGTAGGTCCCAGTGAGACCCGGCGCATTAGTCCAGACGACCGAGGCGTCCTGTGCGTAGAAGTTACCCAAGCCCGTCACGTCGCGATTGTTGAAGGCGGCGACCCAGCTGTCTACGGCGGTCTTTAGCGGAGTCGAGGGGGTCGCGCATCCTACCTGGCAGTATATCGACGTCGAGGATGCCGAAGTAGCCGTCGTAGTACCTGGTGATGAGGCCTTTGGAAGGAAGACGAGTTCGACTGCAATCCCGATGGCCACGAAGACCACGACTGCCACAGCGAGAGCCGATATCGCCAGCCTCCCGGTAGGGGTCCGAACTGAACGCGTGAATGAGGTCATAATCGCTATACCTTTGTGAAGTGTTGTCGCAGGGGCAATATTAACCCTTGGTTCCCGCGGTTGACATTTGCCATGATCATGCACCCGAAGACTTTGCGCTGATGTAGTTGAGTATCCCCAGGAGGATGCCGAGCAGAGCCACGACTATGAAGGCCGCCTCGATGACCACGGGCATGTCATTAAAGACCGACGCGGTGTCGGTCGAGAGAGGCGGGAAGATGTCCAGCGCGATGGCTTCCGCCGCGACCGCCGCGCCTCCTCCTGTGGCGATCACGCCTCCTCCCACGTAGCCGACTGCGGCCATGCACGCTGTCGCTCCCAGGACTCCAACCTCGAACGTGAGGATGTGCAGGCGGGAGAAGAATGTGCTGATCTGTGTCTTACCCCGCAGCTCGCTACCAAGGTAGAAAAGGCCGGCCCATCCGAATGCGCCAAGGACGCCGACGATGAGCCAGACGAAGTATCCTATGAAAAGCCAGGTTCCGGGCCAGCTCGTGACCATGTTGTCATGGCATCCGAACTGTCCTGGGGAGACGGAGACGCAGAGGAATGGGTCCAGGATCACCGCAGAAAAGACTACCGAAAGGACCACGTTGAAAGTCCCAAGGGCGAGGAACCTCTTGGCCAAGTCCGTTGTCTTCATAGTCGCGGAGAAGGTCTTCATTGTTCGAGACCCCGTCTAAAACCAGTCAAAGGAAAGCTTCTTTCCAATTTCTTAGAGTTACGCATCCCATATCAAATTATTAAAGCATTACCTCTACCTTAGCTGGGTGTCGATGAATCAAGTATGCCGTTAAATACGGCGTTCCGTCGGCGAAATACATGGCTCTGATCAGGTTAGACAAGCTCGTCAGATATTTCGTCTACCTGACCATATTCAACGTGTTCGCCGCGGTCGCATTCACGACCCCTGTCATCATCCCCCAATTGGCCTTTCCTCTGAAATTGACCATCTGGCCAGGAACTTGGATGTTCATCGCGTATTTCGTGTTCCTCATCGTCGGCGTACTGGGAACCCTTGGCTGGGCGGTATTGCTGGACTTGATAAGGCGAATCACAGGGGTCGAGTCCTGTGACAGGTTCCTCGCCATTACCAGCATCGTCCTAGTCGAGGTGCCGGTCTACACTCAGACGAGCCTGATGTTCACGGCTGGTTACATCGGCGGGACCTACGCGTTCGCGACCCAGGTAGGCTCATCTCTGATCACCTACATCATAGGCCCTCTCGTGATCCCTATCGGGGTTTCTATCTTCATCTATCTCGTCGGGACGCTCCTTGGCCTGATGAACGTCGTCTTCATACTAAGCGATAGAAGGTCCTCCGCGGCGACCAGCGCCTCTATTGCAGCAGAATCCTAAAGAAGGCCTGAACTGGATTTATTGGGCGTGTCGTCGTCGACGTCGTTGCTTCGGAATCCCGCAACATACTGGGCGATATCGGTAGTGACGTTGCTGTCGGGAGCGAGCTTCGTGTATTTGTCAATCAAGGCACCCTTCTTCTGGGGAGGAATGTACCTCCCCGGCGTTGTCTTGTTGAACGTATGGGCGCTGAGCACGATCGCCGGAGCTTGGGCCTTCCTAGCAAGGCGCAGGCGAGCTAGCTGAGCCGCTGCGCGGCGTCGAGCTTCGAGACAGACCCGCCAGGGAATAGTGCGCCTCGGCACTAGAGTCTAGTTGGACTCGCTTAACATCTTGGAATGGCGCCGATGGCACCAAGGGAAGTGCGAGCGAAGTGGACTAGCCCGTCACTACAACCTGACCGGTCATCGAAGGCTGGGCAGCGCTCTCGTATTTGGCCGTCCCTGCAGCCGCAAACGTGTGACCGTAAATGCCGTACTGCCCAAGATTGGCCGTGCCTGAGGAGAATGAATGGTCGAGGGCCGTGATGTCGTGCATGTCGGGGCCGAGGTCTGGGCTCGACGAGGGGTCGAGATTGAGCCAATACACCTTGGTTCCAGCCGACACCGTCAGGGAGTTCGGCGTGAACGTGTTACCTTGGATGAAGACCAAAGCCTGGACGCTCATCAGGCTGAATGGCTGGGAGAACACGCTCGAGCCCGCCGTGGCCTTGATGCTGACCGTGGAGTTCACGACCGCCGCTCCGCTGGCTGCGCTCAGAGTCATCGTGACCGAGTTCGAAAGCTGGGCCGGAAACTCGATTGAACTGGGCTTGAAGCTGGCCGTCACCCCGCTCGGGAGGGAAGACGCCGCGAGGGTGTAGTTGCCCGAGACGGTCCCTATCGCCGAAAACTGGACCGTGACGCTCTCGTCAGCTCCTGGGGCGACTATGAGAGGCTGCGTGATTTTGAGCGTAAGCGTCCCGGTGGAGCCGACTGTGGCGGAAGTGCTCGTGGTGCTCGAGGGTGTCGAGGTCGATACGACCGACGAGGTGGTGGAGGACGAGGCCACCATTGGAATCTCAATGTAGAAGGCTACCGCGATGATTAGGACGACTACGAGAAGGACTATCGACGCGCTGATACCTCGCCGTGACTGATTCAACCAGAAGCACCCTCGCTTTGCAGAATTTATCTCTTTCCCGAACAAGTCAGGTCTTCATGAGGGCGGCTCCCTTCACCGAGCACCCCATCCGCGCATTACGTCTCCTCCCCGTCGGAATATGGCGACCTGAAATTCCAAAAGGCCAAAACCGTCACCACGAGAAAAATCAGGAGGACCCCGATGAGGTATCCTGGGTTGTATTCTTCTAGATTGGGAAGTCCGGGCGGAATCTTGGGACCTATGCTGACAAAGAAGTTCGAGACCGAAGAGGATGCGTGTGTAATCGCTATGAGAAGAACTCCCAGGGAGATTATCAGCAGTCCGGTGGCGTTTGCTTCCTTCACGCCACTACCTCGGCCTCCGAGCGCCGGTGCGCGTGGCTCGTTCCACTTTCGACCTGCGAGCCTGAAGATCAACAGCGCGATCGCGCCTCCCAGGAGTCCATCCCCGACCGAGCCCCCCAGCACGCGAAACGCGAGGTCTGAAAGGATGAAGGAGACCGGATATAGGTAGATGCCGTGGGTGAACCAGACGATTGGATACCAGAACATCGAGCACGCGATTCCAGCGAGGCAAACCGCCTGAACGTCATACCTCTTGTAACGAAATGACGCAAAAACGAGGTCTGCTCCGAGGCCTGGCACGCCGTACAGAAGGTGAGGGTCATGGGAGCCATTTACAAAGACCTGACAGAGGCCATTGATTGTCAGCGCGATCGTGCCAGCGGCCGGCTTCCTTACGAGGCAGGCGGCAAGGACCGCTCCGTACTCAAGCCAGACCTCTAGTATGTCCCCAAACACCGGACCTCCGGTCTTGAATGCGAGATAATCATTCAGCAACACCACAATGTGAGTGCGCGCAACCCACGCAAATTCCAGCATTTCGAACCTGTCGTTCAGCAGTCCGGTGACGAGCCCCACCGCGACGACTACTGCCAGCTCCTTTCCGGAGAAGAAGAGGATCTTCGGCAACTATCCCGATTCGCTCCTGTAACGCGCCGGACCGCAAGTGTCCTGGTCCAGATACTCTTCAGCGAAATTTGCCTTCAAGCAACCCATTCCTGAACTTGCTCTAGTCATCCTGCCGCGTCGGTCGGGCCCGCCTCCGTCGAGTGCGAACCGTTCGCCGCACTTCGACTGCGGCTCGCACAGCTCTTCGGCACACCGAATGACTTACGCGCCTCCAATATAACGTCAACGATTATGCGATAGGTCAGCGACCATTAGGGGGTGTCGCCACACGCCCGAAGCGACAGCGAGAACTGACGCTCGTCGTTCTCTCACAGACTCGCGATGGGCAGCTTCTCGGGCCTGATCACGGCGCGGACGACCCTGACCGCCAAGTACAGGCCGAACGCAATCGCGGTTATGAAGAAGCTGACCGGATAAGGAGTGTAGAACGCGACGAAGAGCCCTACCCACGTCGCCCCAAGGGCAATCGCCACGGCGATGATCATTCCCGTCTGCGGTCGCCTCGAAACATACTGCGCGGTCGCGGCTGGAGTGACCATCAGCGAGAAAATCAGAAGGACGCCGGTGACCTGCACCGCGAAAGACACAGCGACGGCCACGAGAAGCATGAAGACGGTGCCAATGAAGAGCAGTGGTATCCCCTTCGCCTCTGCGACGTCCTCGTCCAGCGAGGAGAAGAGGAGCGGCCGGTACAGGAACCCGACCCCCAGCAGGATCAGGATGCCCGCGACAAGCGTCAGTTGGACTTGGCCCGCGCTGACGCCCAATATCTCCCCGAAAAGGATGGAGTAGGCCTCAGTCGCGTACCCGGTGTAAAGGCTGATGAACAGCAAGCCCATCCCGAGCGAGAATGCGAGGACGATGCCTATCTGAGTGTCGCGGTTCGTGGCGCGGCGACCGAGCGCGGCTATGGCCAGGCCCCCCATGATCGAGCCGCCGAGCAGACCGGCGATAGGGGCGACGTTCACGAGCACTGCCGCAGCAGCTCCGGCGAAGCCGATCTCCGAGAATGCGTGCGCCGTGAACGCCGAACGACGTAGGACGACGAAATAGCCAGTGATGCCGGCGATGATCGCGACTATTGTCCCGGCCTCGAAGGCGTTCATCATGAACTGGTAATGCAGCATCTGCTGCAGGTCGGACAGAGGGTTGATGCTGAAGGTCATGCCAATGCACCGTGGTGCTCTTCGACGCCTATGATCGCGACGTTGCCGTGGGGATCGCGCAATACCTCGACCTGCACTCCGTAGAGCGCCGTAAGGCTCTCTGAGGTCAGGACCTCGCTGGGCTTCCCCGTCGCTATCTTCCCGTTCGCGACGTACACAACCTCGTCGAGGTGCGGCAGAAGCGGGTTGATGTTGTGAGCGATGAGCAGCGCGGTCACGCCGCGAGTGCGGACCACGTCGTTGACCAGGTGCAGCATCTCGGTCTCGCGCCTAAGATCGAGGTTCGAGAGTGGCTCGTCGAGCAGCAATATGTCAGGCTTGCTGACAAGCGCCTCGGCCAGAAATATCCTCTGGAGCTCTCCTCCCGAGAGCACGCCGAGGGAGCGGTGAGCCAGCTCCGTCGCGCCTACGGATTCCAGAGCGGCGAAAGCCGCCTCCCGGTCCCTGTGGACAAATGGGTTGAAGCCCCACTTTTTTCCCGAGAGCCCTAGCCGTACCAGCTCAATGGACTCGATGTTCGTCTCGCTGTCTATTATGTGACGCTGTGGGACGTACCCGATCTGAGGATTTCCGCGTTTGGGCGACTTGCCGAAGATCTTGATCGACCCGCTGATGGGCTGCTGCAGGCCAAGGAGCATTCGGAAGAGGGTCGTCTTGCCAGCCCCGTTGGGGCCTATCACTGCCACGAACTCTCCGCGTCCGAACGAAAAGTTGGCGTTCTGCCAGACCGTCTTGCGCGGATATCCGGCGGTCAGCTGTTCGGCCGCGATGAGGTCGGGCTGCACGCCGACGGTGACGGCCTCGGAGGCTGTTATATTCATTCATTCGTCACTTACCTAGTGCTTCTGAATTCAGCGCGTTCTGAAGGTTGAGAACCTCCGAACCCATCCAAAACTGGAAAGAATAGCTGGGGGGCTGTATTGTCTCCGTCACACCGACCGTCGGAATCTGGTGTTGAGCGGCAAGAGACTTGATGGTCTCCGTGAGCGGGGTGACAGTCTGCTCGTTGTAGATGAGCAGGTGCACGTTGCAGGTTCCGCCCGTCATGAGATCCTCCATCGCGGCTACGTCCTGTGCCGACGGGTCGTTTCCTTCGGAAATGGCTTGCATGAATCCAACAGGAGACACGACGTCAAGTCCGGAGGCGTTCGCCATATACACGAATATGCTCTCCGTGGAAGCTACCGGCACGCCTGAGAATTGCTGCCTGATCTGGACTTCCTGTTTCATGTAGGACTGCCACAGGGATGCGTTCAGGCTAGAATACTGCGATTGGAAGTATCCGGTGTCGGCCGGATCGATGGCCACCAGGTCCTTGTACATCGCTGCCACGGTGTCGTTGACATAGTAAGGACTGTACCAGAAGTGAGGGTTGGCATCAACTGGTTGGTTGAGGAGCTTCTGGACGTTCAAGACCACCTGGTTGGGGGCATTGGCAGACCCCATGAGAGCGAGTGCCCACGTGTCATAATTGGCTCCGTTGATGATCACGAGCTTGGCGTTCGAGACCGCTTCGGCATTCTTGGGGTTGGTCTGGTAGTCATGGGGATCAGCATTGGGGTCTGAAACTACGCTCGTTACGTTGACGTGTACCCCGCCGAGTTGAGACACCAGGCTGCCCCAGAAGTTCTCGGCAGCGACGACGTTTATCACCGTGTTTGAGCCTCCCGCTGGGGAGAGGCTAGATGAGGAACTCGTCGAGGAAACGGAAAGGGACGAGGAGACAAGACTAGATGCGGAGACAGAAACAGAGGATGAGCTGCAGCTGGTTGAGGAAGCCGTCGAGGACCTCGATGTCGAGCCTCTCGCGAGATATAGACCTGCCCCCACGCCCACCACCAAGAGGATGACAATCATTGCGGCCGGGACAACGAACCTGTTGCCTCCCCTGCCGGCGCCGCCAGACATATCTTGACCGAAGGCCAGAGGGTTAATAAGTCTTTTTCAAAATGTAACAATTTATCCCACTCCCGGACGCCGTAATTCATAATATCCATTGGCTCCACCGACAGACTATCATAACGAGCTCTGCTAAGACCCGAGACGTCGAAGGGATCGGGAGTCACGTGAGAAGAGCAAGATCTTTGGGCGGCTCAAACGCGCGGGGCCCGGGTGGACGACCTTGTCCTGCTTCTAGATTGGGATGAGCTTTGTGCTCTTCATCTTGTCTTCGGCCTGGAAAGACTTTGTCATCGCGTTGATCTTCTTGGAGTCCCCCTGAAGCACGAAGAGCTCGATGCACATTGACGTCTTCGTCTTGTTGTGGACGTGTGTCGTGATGATGTCCTCGAACTGGTGCTTGAGCTTCGTCACGGGCGCCTCCTGCTCCTCGTCGTGCGTGACCACGAGCAACCCGTTCATGTCTCCGACGGCCAGCGCCCTCTCCCTCGAATCCTCGAGCATCATCCGTATGGCGGCGCGCACCAGCTCGGACCGCCCCGTGAAACCCGAGTCCTTCTGCACCTCGTCCATCTCTTTTAGCATGCTCTCCGGAAACGACAAGCTGACTACGGTCAAGAAAATTCGAGCTATGGAATTGAAAGCGATATTTAACTTATGTTATCGTTAATAGCCAAGGCCCCAGAGCGATTGCGAAATGGGACTTTGCCTCTGTGAAGGATATGAGCGGGCCCGGTGGGATTTGAAACCAACTACTGGTCATTCATTGCCAGAAAGAAGCGAATTCTCTCGTTGATCACGGGATGCCTTGAACCGATGAGGCTTGCAAACTTCCGGAGGTTCCGATATCCATTGAAGTCAAGAAACCATCTAGTCTCCACTTTACCCGTCCTTCTATCGTCATAATCATTTCTATACATAGTGCTTGGAATGTCGAATTCTCGAAGTATTATTCCTTGAAGGTCGCTCACGATTCCCTTTGTCTTCTGGGCGATTGAGACTCGCGGATAGATGCCAGATTTGGTCTTCCGGGCCTTGACGCAACCATCTGCATCATACAACCCCGATAGAAGATTCGCTCGGCTTTTCGTCCCTTGGTCGAGTATCGAAGCGGGTAGGTGCTTCAGAGCATCCTTATGGCCTATAGGCAGTCCAATTACCTCTGATTTGAACCGAAGGAGCGCCTTCGAGTAGACTATCGCGTAAATCGAATTGCGATACATTGGTAGAGAGGGTGACAACCCATACAGCTGCCTGAGGAGGGGAGCAATCACCCACCTGTAGAAGCTTTCCTCGGTGGTCTTGTTTCCACTGAGAGCATACCGATACTGATGACGCGAATAACAACCTAACGAGCCGTCGCCGATATGGAACCCAGTCTCATATGCGAGGTCAGGATCATCGATT
>Ga0307373_10015521_pt1 | contig 10348 bp, 11 predicted proteins | sample OX2MG_FD_202534 | JGI IMG/M metagenome (GOLD analysis project Ga0307373, IMG submission 202534) | Soil microbial communities from Risofladan, Vaasa, Finland - OX-2 | ecosystem: Environmental > Terrestrial > Soil > Coastal area > Acid sulfate soil | place: Finland: Risofladan, Vaasa | collected...
CGCCGTTCGACGCGCGTCAACTCCACCGCAATCGACTGGCGCGCGCCGATGGTGCCGCGGTTGAAAGCGCCGCGCAGCGCATACAGCGCGGCTGCCAGCTCGAAACTGCGCGCGAACGGGATGGCCAGCAGCAACGCCAGTCCGACCGTCCGCATCCATATCACCGAGCGCACCGCACCGAGCCGCCGGCTCAGCCGCGCGCCCATGCCCGAGCCGCCGGCACCGAGCAGGAAACCGAACGCGAGCACCGGCCCGATCAGTGCTGGCCCCTGGCCGAAACGGCGCGCAAACCAGTAGGCAATCAGCGGACCGATGATGCCGATGCCGAGCCCATTGGCGGCATTGGTCAGCGCCAACCGGCGCAGCTGGCGGTTTTCCGTGCGTGTCAGCTCGGCCGCGCCGACGTGCGGGTGTGCGCGCGGCGGCAGATCGGTGGCCTCACGCGCCAGCGCGAGCAACGTGATCGCCAGCAGCGATCCCAGCAGCGGCAGCACGAACAGCAACCGGTAGGCCTCGAGGCTGCCAAAGCCGCGGCCGAAGGCGCCGGGCAGCGCCACCAGAGCGGCGCCGGCCGCCATTCCGAGGAAGCCGACGGTGGCGTTGAGTGAGAACACCCGCCGACGCTGCGCTCCACTCAGCTCGCGCGCGAGCCAGGCCTGCTCCACCGGCGCGAACGGGCCGGCCGCGCCGTTGGCCCCGCGCCCGAAGCCGGCGATGGTCGCCGCTACGATCAGCACCCCCTCGCCCCGCGACAGCATGGCCGCCAGCGCCGCGGCGGCGGCGGTACATTCGTACGCCAGCAGCAGCCCGCGACGGCCGCGACGATCGCTCAGCGGACCGACGACCAGCGTCAACAGCGCACCGAACAGCAGGCCGGCCATCAGTACCAGGCCGATCGCGGCGCCGTTGTAGCCGAGCGCATGCAAGTACAGCGCGAAGCTGACCACCATGCAGCCCTGCCCGACACTGCGCGCCGCGCGCGCGCCGAGCAGCAGTCGTATGTTGCGAGGAATGCGCGGGTGGTTCACCGAGCGCTATGCTACGTGAACGCGTCCGGCACACTGGAATCGGATATGGCAGAAGACACGGAACCCGAGCAGATCACGCTGATGAAGCGCCTGGTGCAGATGTCGGGCGAGCGCTCACAGATGTCCTCGGAACGCACCTTCATGAATGCGGAGCGCACGCTGGCGGTGTGGATCCGTACCGCGCTGAGCCTGATGATCTTCGGTATCGCCATCGATCGCTTCGGCCTGCTGCTGCGGCAGATGCCGCTGCCGCAGGGGCATGGCCGCATCACCCCGGACGCACTGTCGAACTGGGGGGGCGGGGTGCTGGTGGCGCTCGGGGTGTTGATGGTAGTGAGCAGCGGCGCGCGTTTCGTCGCCTATGCGATTGCCTACCGGCGCGTCCACCAGCTGCCGTTACGTCACGGGCCGGTCCTGGGCCCGGTGTTTGCCGCGCTGGTGGCTTTGTTCGGGATTGCGCTGCTGATCATATTGATCGTGTTCACCCGTTGAGCCGCCGTGCACTGCCGCTCATGCGGGCCCTTCGCGGTGCTGCGGCGATCCCGCCTCGTAGGCGTCCATCACGCGCGTGGAGTACACCAGTGCGGCCCCGGCATTGACGGATATGGCGGTACCGAGTGCTTCGAGGATCTCCTCCCGCGTCGCACCGGCGCGGCGCGCAGCGGCGCTATGCACCGCGATGCAACCGTCGCATCGCACCGTGACCGCCACGGCCAGCGCGATCAGCTCATTGACCTTCGGTCCGAGCAGCGCCGTTTTGGCGCTGGCACCACCCAGGGCCTGATAGCCCTTGACGATGTCCGAATGCGTCTTGTTGATGGCCCCGACGCCGGCCTGCACCTGCTGCCGATAGTTATTCCAATCGAGCATGTCAATACTCCTGCTGCCGTTGTTCGAAACCGTACGGTACGGCGCACCGCCGGACCGACGGAAGGCCGGCACGAATCATCTATGTGGCCGCGCGGATCACAATGCCTTCCGGAGGATGGGGAATGAGCCCGACAGCCGACGCGTTTAGTGCCATGGCGCCACTATGGCGGGTACGTCCGCAGATTCAGCAGGTCTGCCGCTTCGGCGCGCAATGGCTGTCGGGACATGACGCCGAACGAGGCGGCTGGGTGCCATTCCACATCGTCACGCACGGCCGCTGCCTGCTCAGCACACCGGGGCAACCCGGCATTCTGCTCAGAACCGGCGACGTCGCGCTGTTGCCGCACGGCGGCGAGCATATCTTGTACTCGCTGTCCGCCCCGCCGGCCCTGCCCGACGCAGCGGCGCGCACGCGCCCAGCGCGGCAATCCGCCGCTCCTCGGGTGCGACGCCTCAGGAGCGGCGTGTCGGTCAAGACCAACACCACCGCTGAGCCCGACACCGGCCTCATCTGCGGGCGACTGCGGCTCGAGCACGCCCGCGACAACATGGTACTCGCGGTGCTGCCTCGCGTGATCGTCGTCGCCGCGACCGACCAGCACGACGACGCGGAGCCTGCGCGAGCGCTCGCACAGGCAATGCGCCGGGAGATCGAGGCGGATCGGCCGGGCGCCGCGGCCATCGCCACCGACCTGGCCAGTGCGCTGATGCTCATCGTGCTGCGCGCCTATCTGCAGCGTCCGCATGCGGGTGCGGACGTGGCCGGCAGCCACGGCGTGCTGGCGCTGCTGCAGCATCGGGGCACGGGCAGGGCCCTGGCCTGCGTTCTGGCCGACCCGGGCCGCGCCTGGACGCTCGATGCGCTGGCGCTAGAGGCCGGTACCTCCCGGGCGACGCTGGTGCGGCTGTTCCAACGATTCGGCGGCAGCCCGCCGCTCGCGTTTTTCATGCACCTGCGCCTGCGCCTGGCGCGAGCGCGGCTGGCAGACTCGCGCGAGCCGATCGCCGCCATCGCCGCGCAGTTCGGCTATCAGTCGGAAAGCGCCTTCAGCCGTGCGTACCGCCGGCGCTTCGGCGCGCCGCCAGGCAGCGCCCGCCGCGCCCGCAACGCTCGCACTACCGGCGGCACCAGCGGCACCAGCGGCACCGGCGGCACCGGCGCCAGCCGTGACGGCGAATGAGTGAGTCCTCACTCATCTGTGATAGGGTAGGGCCATGATGCCGACTTCCACCGCGATGCTCAGCCGGCGCGCCCGGCCGCTTCCCCGTGACGCGCGCCGCGCGGCTCTCATCAGCGCGACGCTGCCGCTGATCCGCAAGCACGGCATCGACGTCAGTACCCGGCAGATCGCCACGGCCGCCGGCGTGGCGGAAGGCACCATCTTCCGCGTTTTCCCCGACAAGGACAGCCTGATCCAGGCAACGGTGGATGCGGCATTCGATCCGGCGCCGGTCGTGGCCGCGCTCGGGCGCATCGACCGGTCCGCGCCGCTGCCCGAGCGGCTGACCGCCGTCGTGCATATCGTGCAGGCGTGGCTCACCACGGTGATCAACCTGATGATGGTATTGCGCGGGAGCAGCCCGCTGGGCCACAAGCCGCACCTGCGGCGCCCGCGGCCATCCGATGTGATCGGCGCGACCATCACCCGCCTGATCGAACCGGACCGCGCGCAGCTGCGCATGCCACCGGCCCGGGCCGAGCGATTGCTGCGGCTGATGCTGTTCGCCGGCTCGCACCCCGGCATCGCCGACGGCAAGCTGCTGACGGCCGAAGAAATCGTCAACGTCATCCTCGACGGCGTTCGTATCCACGGCAGCGCCTCCGACAGAGGTCGCACTCCATGCTGATTCGCCTGTTGCGCACGTACCTGCGCCCCTACACAAACTGGCTGATCGTCGTCGTCGTGCTGCAGCTGCTCGGCACCATCGCCACGCTGTATCTGCCGAGCCTGAATGCCAACATCATCGACGACGGCATCGCCAGGGGTGACACCGGCTACATTCTGCGAACCGGCGGCTGGATGCTGATCATCAGCTTCGCGCAGATCGCTTGCTCCATCGCCGCCACCTACTATGGTTCACGTACGGCAATGTGCCTGGGGCGCGACCTGCGCGGGCAGATCTTCCGCTGGGTGAGCGCTTTTTCCGGCCGTGAAGTCGCGCGCTTCGGCGCCCCATCGCTGATCACCCGCAACACCAACGACGTGCAACAGGTCCAGATGCTGGTCGCCGTGACCTGCACGATGATGGTCACCGCGCCGATCATGTGCGTTGGCGGCATCATCATGGCGCTGCACGAGGACGTGGGCCTGTCGTGGCTGATGGGGGTCAGCGTTCCGATCCTCGCGATCGGCATTGGCCTGATCATCCGGCGCATGATGCCGCAATTCCGCCTGATGCAGACCTGCATCGACACCGTCAACCGCATCCTGCGCGAGCAGATCACCGGCATCCGCGTGGTGCGCGCGTTCGTGCGCGAGCCGGTCGAGGCGCAGCGCTTCGCCAGAGCAAATGTCGAATTGACCGACACCGCGCTGCAGACCGGGCGGCTGATGGTGCTGGTGTTCCCGTTCGTGATCCTGCTGCTCAACGTATCGAGCGCCGGCGTGATGTGGTTCGGCGGGTCACGCATCGACGCCGGGCAGATGCAGATTGGGGCGCTCACCGCCTTCCTGATCTACCTGACGCAGATCCTGATGTCGGTGATGATGGCGACCTTCATGCTGATGATGGTCCCGCGCGCCGCGGTGTGCGCCGACCGCATCAGCGAAGTGCTCGATACCGCCTCGTCGGTCGCCCCTCCCTCGCATCCGGTGCGCACCTTGAACGCGCGCGCGCAGATCGAGTTCAACAATGTGCGCTTCCAGTATCCGGGCGCCGCCGATCCGGTGCTGCGTGACATCACGTTCCGGGTCGCGCCCGGGCAGACGCTCGCGCTCATCGGCAGCACCGGTGCCGGCAAGACCACGCTGATATCGCTGATTCCGCGACTGTTCGACGCGACCCACGGCGCCGTGCTGGTCGATGGGGTGGACGTGCGCCAGCTCGATCCCGACCTGCTGTGGACCCGCATCGGGCTGGTGCCGCAACGGCCGTACCTGTTCTCCGGCACGGTCGCGACCAACCTGCGCTATGGCAACCCGGACGCCAGCGACGAGGATCTGTGGGAAGCGCTGCGGGTCGCTCAGGCGCGAGATTTCGTGCGGGCGATGCCGGCCGGGCTCGACGGCCCGATAGCACAGGGCGGCACCAATGTATCCGGCGGCCAGCGTCAGCGCCTGGCGATCGCACGCGCACTGGTGCGCAAGCCGGAGATCTACCTGTTCGACGAGTCGTTCTCGGCGCTCGACCTGGGCACCGATGCGCGGCTGCGCGCGGCACTGCGACCGGTCACGCGCACGGCCGCCGTGGTGATCGTCGCGCAGCGCGTCTCCACCATCATGGACGCCGACCAGATCGCGGTGCTCGACGACGGCGCCCTCGTCGGCCTTGGCCGCCACGAGGAGCTGCTGCGCAGCTGTCCCACGTATGCGGAAATCGTCCAGTCCCAGCTCGCAGCCACGGAGGCCGCATGAGCACGCGTCGCGGTCCGAAGGCGGTGGCGGCGGTGCCGACGCGGCTGCCGCCCGCGGGCCGGCCCACCGGCCGTGGCGGCCCGCCGTGGATGAACGTCGGCCAGCCAACCGAGAAGTCGATGACCTTCTGGCCGTCGGCGCGCCGGCTGCTGGCCCGGCTGCGCCCCGATCGATTCCGGGTGATGGGGGTCATCGTGCTGGCCGTGGCGAGCGTGGTCCTGTCGGTGATCGGCCCGGAGCTCATCGGCCGCGCCACCGACATCATCTTCTCCGGTGCCATCAGCAAGCATCTGCCGGCCGGCTCCACTGCGCAGCAGGCCGTGGCCGCAGCGCGGGCCGCGGGCCACCCCCACCTGGCCGAGATGCTCGCGCACATGCAGCTGGTGCCCGGGGTGGGGGTCGACTTCGCCGCGCTCGGCTACACCCTGCTGGTGATGATCGGCGTGTATGTCGCCTCGAGCCTGTTCCTGTGGGCGCAGGGCTATGTGCTCAACGACGTGGTCCAGGACACCGTGCTGAGACTGCGCGCCGAGGTGGAAGACAAGATCAACCGCCTGCCGCTGCGTTACTTCGACCAGCAGCCGCGCGGCGAGCTACTCAGCCGCGTCACCAACGACATCAGCAACATCTCCCAGAGCCTGCAGCAGACCCTGAGCCAGCTGCTGACCTCGCTGCTCACCGTGATCGGCGTCGTGGTGATGATGTTCGTCATCTCCCCGCTCCTGGCCCTGATCGCACTGGTGACGATCCCGCTGGCGATGCTGATCACCAAGCTGATCGGCAAGCGCTCGCAGGGGCAGTTCATCGCGCAGTGGACCCATACCGGCGACCTCAACAGCCAGATCGAGGAGGCATTCACGGGCCATGAGCTGGTGAAGGTGTTCGGCCGGCAGCGCGAGGTGGCACGCCGTTTCGATGAGAAGAACGAGCAGCTGCTCGCCGCCAGCTTCGCGGCCCAGTTCATCTCCGGCATCATCATGCCGGCGGTGATGTTCATCGGCAATCTCAACTATGTCCTGATCGCCGTGATCGGCGGCCTGCGCGTCGCCACCGGCGCGATGACCCTCGGCGCCGTGCAGGCCTTCATCCAGTACTCGCGCCAGTTCACCCGGCCACTCACGCAGGTGGCTTCTATGGCGAGCAGCCTGCAATCGGGTGTGGCATCGGCCGAACGCGTGTTCGACCTGCTCGACGCCCGCGAGCAGAGCGCCGAGCCTGTGGCGCCCGCGCGGCCGTCCGCGCTGCACGGCCGGGTCGAGTTCGAGCACGTGTCGTTTCGCTACGAACCGGGCGAGCCGTTGATCGAGGATCTGTCGCTGGTGGCCGAGCCCGGCCACACCATCGCGATCGTCGGCCCCACCGGCGCAGGCAAGACCACGCTGGTCAACCTGATCATGCGGTTCTACGAGCTCGAGGCCGGCCGCATCACGCTCGACGGCACTGACATCACCACGATGCGGCGCGACCAGCTGCGCTCGCGCATCGGCATGGTGCTGCAGGATGCGTGGCTGTTCAACGGCACCATCCGCGACAACATCCGCTACGGTCGTCCCGAGGCCAGCGATGCGGAACTGCTCGAGGCCGCAAAGGCGACCTTCGTCGACCGGTTCGTGCGCGGGCTGCCCGATGGCTACGACACGGTCATCGACGAGGAGAGCAGCAACGTCAGCACCGGGCAACGGCAGCTGATCACGATCGCACGCGCGTTCCTGACCGACCCGGCGCTGCTGATCCTCGACGAGGCGACCAGCTCCGTCGACACGCGCACCGAGGCGCTGGTACAGCATGCGATGGCGGCGCTGCGCTCCAATCGCACCAGCTTCGTGATCGCGCACCGCCTCTCGACCATCCGCGACGCCGACCTGATCCTGGTCATGCAGCACGGCAGCATCGTCGAACAGGGCACCCACGAGCGACTGTTGGCCCGGGAGGGTGCCTACTACGATCTCTACAATGCGCAGTTCGCCGGCGCCGAGATCGAGGCGGAAACTCAACGATCCGTGGTGGGGGCGTGACATGATGCGATCGCGTTGGACCCTACCGGTGCTGACCGTGGTGTGCATGGTCGCAGCCGGTGCCGCGGCCAATGCCTCGGTACTGCATCAGACGATGCGCATCGGCGGAACAACGGTCGCTTACGAGGTGGTGCTGCCCGACGACTACGACAGCCACAAGGCCTATCCTGGGGTGCTCGGATTCAGCGGCGGTCCGCAAACCCCGAGGACGGTGGAGCGCACGGTCGCAGCGTTCTATGCCGACGAGGCGCAGCGCCGCGGCTACATCGTGGTGGTACCAGCGGCGCCGAACGGCGCGCTGTTCTTCGAGGGCGGCGAGCGCATCTTCCCCGCATTCCTGCAGCAGGTCCTGGCGCGGTACCGGATCGCGGACGGCAAGTTCCGCATCATCGGACCATCCAACGGCGGCATCAGCGCGTTCTATATCGCCTCGCTGTACCCGCAATACTTCGTGTCGATCACCGCGTTCCCCGGCTATCTGCCGGATGCGACCGCTGCGCGCATTGCCGCCATTTCCAAGCTGTGCATCCACATGTTCGTGGGCCAATACGATGAGCTCGGGTTCGGCACGCCGATGCAGCAAAACCTCGCCGCCTTCCGCGCCCGGGGGCTGTCGGTCAGCTATTCGGTCGAGCCAGGACAGCCGCATCGGCTGGCCACGCTCGCCGGGGCGCACTCGGCGCGTCTGTTCGATCAGTTCGATCAGGACGCCAAGCGGGGGTGCGGCCAAGAGCGCCGACCATAGGCGGCTGAATAGGCGCTGACGATCACGTCGAATTTCTCAGCGGCGCGCGCGGCGGGACTGCGCCACGGGTTCCTGGTCGAGCGCCAGTGCGCCCCTGGCCTTCAGATCGGCGAGCAGGGTGCGGATGGCCCAGCCCGTGACCCGCGCGATTTGCCCCATCTGGACCAAGAGGGCGTTTTGGCCATCGCTCAACGTGAGGAGTGGCCGGCCAAGTACCGCAAGCGCGGCGGTTTGTTCGGCGTCATCGAACTGTGGATCGAGGGACGCCAGATGATGAAGGTACTGACTCCCGAGATACAGGCGGAGTACCTGGCCTGCATGTCAGGCATGAGTCGCGCCAAGTGGACGGGGACGTTCGGCCCACGGTAGATTGCGGGCCGCTTCGACGGCCGCAAGACGAATTGTGCCCGGTGGTGAGCCTCAGCGAGTTTGCCGAACCGATCCTCTCGTATATAAACGACGGTAACCCTTTTGCCGTAAAGCTCACCGGCCCGGGAGGCGCGGATTGTCAGGCGTGGCCCAAACCGCAGGCTGCTCGCTGCCGGCCGGAATCGCCATCCGCGCCAGCAGCGCGGCAAGCTCGAGCGCCTAGCTCGCTCCGTGAGTCGCCCGCACGTCAACAGCCGTCGCGGTGGGCTCGAGCCCCACGAGCATGCCGCGAGGATCGGAGAGGACGAAATAGGTGCTGCCGTCCGGGTCCCGTTCGACGCGCACGACGCCGTGGGTCAGGACGCGCCGCCCGGCATACGCCTGCTGGGATTCGGCGAGCTGTCCGAGCGTAACCTTCGTGTTGCCGCCGCAGCCGGCCGAAGCTAGCGTGGCCGCCGCTATCAGGAGCGGGAAGTACGGACGAACGCAGCGCGTGCATACGCTGAATATATGGCGCGCTGCGCGGCTAGTACCCCACGGTAAAGCGTTTGCCGACGAAACGTGGATGCTCAGCCTCGTCGACGGCGGCGACCGCTAGATCGGCGATGTTGATTTCGTTATGTCCATGCGCGTTGCGCACGAATTCGGTGGTCGAGACGCGGAATCGGCCCGTGCGATGCGGCTGGGGCGGCGAATGCATCTTCCATCCCTGAAGATCCATCGGCGGTGTGAGCACCGTCCAGCGGATGTGGCTTGCACGGTAGGTCTGCAGAGCGATCAGATGCCCGAAGATAATGCCATACATGGGACTGCCGGGGGGGGGATGTGCATATGCGCAAGCATCGCTTCCCGAGTGTCATACATCGTCGGAGCGGCCCCGATCTGGATGACGTGGGGACTGTGCGCTATCCCCGTGTAGGCTTCGACGGCGATCTTCGCCGCCCGCGTCGATACCGAATTCTCGGGGGCGTTGTCCTTGCCGTTGGCCAACACCGAGATGATCACGGCATCCGCGCCCTTGGTAAGGCGTTTGAAGCTGTTCAGATTGATGACATCGCCCGCCAAGCCAGTGTAGCGAGGGTTGCTGATGGAGAGCTTCGTGGGATCGCGAGCAACGCCGATGACCGTGTCTCCACGGCTCAATGCCTCCCGCGCGATGAGGCTGCCGATTGCGCCCGTCGCGGCACCCGCTCGCCGGGATGATCATATAGTAGCCGCATTGGGACGGGGGTAATTGTAGAAGCACTTGGCGCCGGTACCGACCCCTTTTCAGTCGGTCGCCGATGTCCGCAATAGGGCGACGAATCCCACCTCCAGGCGCTTCTGGGCGATCGACCTAAGGGCGGCTAGCGTCCCGATCACTGCAATTCTCCAGGGTTCTCGGGAACCAGCCGTGCCAGCGGAACCGCCATTTCCTTACTGAGGAAGGCTGTCCCGCTCTATCGATGTTATCCAGCGGCGAACAGCAGCCTCAGTCGCCGGACCCGGCTTGCTTTCCTCGGCTCGCAGGTGTAGTTCCGCCTCCGGGACCGCGACCAGGTGTCGGAGCTAGTGCGCTCGGCCCCGAGACACGATCGTAGATCTGCACGTGGATCGCTTCCTGTCCGGGTACATGAGTCGTCATCGTTAGCATATTGCCATCTTCCGATACCGTTTCCGTGCCACCCGAGACCGCGCGGCCATTCACCGTGTCAGTCCACTGGATTTGGTACGCATTGACTCTGGTGAAGGTCACCGTTTGCGGCG
>Ga0307373_10015522_pt1 | contig 10347 bp, 12 predicted proteins | sample OX2MG_FD_202534 | JGI IMG/M metagenome (GOLD analysis project Ga0307373, IMG submission 202534) | Soil microbial communities from Risofladan, Vaasa, Finland - OX-2 | ecosystem: Environmental > Terrestrial > Soil > Coastal area > Acid sulfate soil | place: Finland: Risofladan, Vaasa | collected...
GACCCTGAGAAATCACAGGTTTGGTTGATCTGACTCTGCGCCACTAGCCCTTGCGCCTACATTCGCTGGGTGTCAAGCAACCGGGACCGTCAGCGCGAGATAGCCCAGCGGCGACGGCAAAGGCAACGACAATTTCGTCGGCGCCGAGCTGTCCTCGCAAGCGTCATCGCTCTCGGTGCCGTCGCCATCACCCTCCTCGCGACGCGCGGCGGCGGCCCGACGCGCGCCGTGAGCGGGCGCAGCACGCGCTCGACGGCGCTCTTTGTTTTGCCCCGCCACCTCGTCGCCGGGCCGAACCTCGCTCCGGGGTCAGATCCGACCGCGCTTCCGTCGGACCTTTTGATCGCGGATCGCTCGAACGATCGCCTCCTCGTCGTCGACCCGACCGGCAAGGTCGTTTGGCAATTCCCGCGACCTGGTGACCTCGCGCCGCATCAGAGCTTCCTCATCCCCGACGACGCCTTCTTCACTCCGGACGGCAACGACATCATTACAACCGAGGAGGATGACTCCGTCATCAGCGAGATCGACGTCGCGACACACCGCATCATCTGGCGCTATGGCTCGCCGGGGCATCCGGGATCAGGGGTGAACGAACTCTCGAACCCCGACGACGCGATGATGCTGCCGAGCGGCTACGTCGTGCTCGCCGACATCAAGAACTGCAGCCTGTTAGTGCTCCGCCCACCCTCTCACGTCCCGTTCGAGCGGATCGGGGAGAACACGACCGCGTGCCTGCACGCGCCACCGCTGCAGTGGGGAAGCCCAAACGGCGTCTTTGCGATGCGCGACGGCACGTTCTTGGTCACCGAGATCAACGGCGACTGGGTCGACGACATCACGCTGGCTGGCGCAACATTGCACTGGTCGACGAAACCGCCGGGCGTCGCCTATCCCTCCGACTCGAACGAGGTCGTCCCAGGACGATTCCTCACCGCTGACTACTCGACACCGGGTCAAGCGGTCGAGTTCGATTCGCACGGGAAGTTGCTCTGGCGCTACGGGCCTTCGAGCGGACCGGGCGCACTCAACCAACCGTCGCTCTGCCTTCCTGTTCCCCAGCGCGCCGAGATCATCTGTAACGACGACTCGGATGATCGTGTCGTCGTCATCAGCACCGTCACCAACCGGATTGTCTGGCAGTACGGCCACGACGGTGTCCCTGGTCGCGCGCCGGGCTATCTCCGCCGGCCCGACGGCATCGACTTCGTCCCGCCGTACAACTTCATCGGTGCGCAACGAACCACCGTCGGAAAGCCTTCTCGGACATGCAGCCCGAACGATCCGAGCGGAACGTGCCAGTTCGGTTCGGCAGCGGGGAGTTGAGCGGAGCAAGCCTCATTCCGAGACCGAGTGCGCAACCTCAAACGAAAGTTGTTACTTCCGTCACGCGTAGGCGCGCGGCATTCGATTCCGCTCGAGGATCAGCTCGTCGTGTGGCGTATGGCGAACACGACGTGCACCTGCGTGCGGATCCAAGGAGAGCTCGTGAAGATCAGCATTGAGATCTCTGCGACATCGATATGGTGCATCTTCGCAGTCGAGCTGGCCCGGTCCAATGTTTGTGAGAGCGACATGATGCAGTCAACAACCGAAGGTCGCACTGAGCCGGGCACTCGCTTGCGAGTCCGCCCCTCAGATCCCCGTGTCGTGCCCGGCCGGAGCGATCTCGGGATGCGCCGACCACACCTCGGCCAATGCCGGCCGTCCACGCTGCACGAGATACCGGTGGCAGATTCATCGTTACAGCAACCGCTGTATTGTTTTCCTATGCCCCTACTCGTTGACGTGCGACTGGACGCCTTGGCGCGGCTCGGTCGGGCGCTCGCCGACCCGACGCGTTGTCGGCTGCTGTTGGCACTCCTCGATGGGCCCGCCTATCCGAGCGAGCTTGCTGCAATGCTGGAGCTGACGCGCGCGAACACGAGCAACCACCTCGCCTGCCTCCGCGGGTGCGGCATCGTGCTCGCCGAGCCCGAGGGTCGCCAAGTCCGATACAGCCTCGTCGATGCAAATCTCGCGCATGCGCTTACCGATCTCGCCGATGTCGTACTAGCGACAGACGCCGACCAGTACCTCGTCGACCTTCGCCGCACGACTGAAGCAGTGAGCTAATGGCGCACGATCACAGGACGGGGACCGCTGCAAGCAAGCAACGTGGTCGGCTGTCCGTCGTGCTCGCGATCACCGTCACGATCCTCTCCGTCGAAATCGTGGGCGGAGTGTTCGCGCATTCGCTTGTGCTCATCGCCGATGCCGGTCACATGGCAACCGATGCGGCCGGGATCGGACTATCACTTCTTGCAGTGTGGATCGCCAGTCGCCCTGCGAGTGACGTCCGGACCTTCGGCTACCAACGAGCCGAGATCCTCGCCGCAGTGCTCAATGCCGTGTTGTTGTTCGGCGTCGGCGCGTTCATCCTCATCGAGGCGGCGATGCGTCTCGTCCACCCAGAGCGATCGACGCCCGGACTGATGGTGGTCTTCGGAGTGATCGCCCTTGCCGGCAACGGTGCGAGTCTCGTGCTCCTGCGACGCGGTCAGGGCGAAAGCCTAAATGTTCGCGGTGCGTTCCTCGAGGTGCTTTCCGACATGCTCGGTGCCGGCGCGGTGCTCGTCGCCGCGGTCGTTATCGCCGGCACCGGCTTCGAGCGCGCCGACTCACTGGCGTCGATCTTCATCGGCGTGCTGATCCTCCCCCGCACGGCAAAGCTCCTCCGCGACGCCGTTGACGTCCTTCTCGAAGCGACGCCGAAGAACGTCGACCTTGGCGAGATTCGGGCGCACATCTGCGAGACACCGGGCGTGTTGGCCGTCCACGACCTTCACGTCTGGACCATCACGAGCGGCATTCCGTCACTTTCCGCCCACGTCGTGATCGCGGACGAGGCGCTCGCGGACGGTGGCGGTGCACGGGTTCTCGACGCACTCGGCGAATGCCTCGACGGGCACTTCGAGGTCGAGCACTGCACCTTCCAGTTGGAACCCGCAAGCCATGCCAGCCACGAACACGGCGCCCACCAATGAGTCTCGCCACAGCTCCAGTCCCCGTGGGACTCACGACAGCGAGGCGCCTCGAAGGTGTGACGGTCGCCTGGAACACGGTCGAAGCCGCGGTTGCATTCGTTAGCGGTCTCCTCGCGGGTTCGGTTGCGCTTACCGGCTTCGGGTTGGACTCTGGCATCGAGGTTGCCTCGGCACTGCTTGTCCTGAACCGATTGCGCGCCGCTTCTTCAGGTGGAGAGCCGGACGAAGCGAAGGAGAAACGGGCGCTACGAGCGGTCGCCGCGTTGTTCTTCGTCCTCGCCGCCTATCTGGTCGCGGACGGAATTCACAGCCTCGTCGCCGGAGACCGTCCGAGCACGAGCGTGTCAGGAATCGTGGTCACAGCTGCAGCACTTATCGTCATGCCGCTGCTCTCGGCGGCAAAGGCACGAGTCGGTCGGCTCATCGGGGGTCCGATCGGCTCGCTCGTGCTGGCCGACGCGGCAGAGACGAAGCTCTGCGCGCTCTTGTCGATCGCCACACTCGCCGGTGTTGTTGCCTACAGCACCGCAGGTTGGTGGTGGGCCGATCCTGTCGCCGGTTTTGTGATCGTCTACTTCGCCGTTCGCGAAGGCCGGGAGGCTTGGGAAGGCGATCTCTGCTGCGACTGACGCGGCTTCGAACACTCAGCGGCGCCGGAGGACGACCCAGGTGAACGGTTGGACGGTCCCGAACGGCGTCGTGTGCTCTTCGCGTTCAGAATGCTCGACGACGAAAGCTGGACCAAAGGCGCGGACGAGCTCCTCGGAGTCATAGCGACGGGTGGGAAGACCCGAGCACTCAGTCGGCCCGTCACCAGCGAAGGTCGCTACCACGAGCACTCCTCCTGATGCGATCGCTTCCGAAGCGGTCCTCACGTAATGGTCTCGATCAGCCGGCTCAACGAGGAAGTGAAAGACGGCTCGGTCGTGCCAAGCGTCGTAGGCGCGGGTCGGACGCCAGGTCCGAATGTCCGCGGCGACAAAGGTCACCCGCTCTGCCCGTGCACCGAGTCGTTGACGGACCAGCGCGATCGCAGCCTCGGAGACATCGAGAACCGTCACGTCCGACCGCCCGTCGTCGAGAAGAGCATCGACGAGCGTGGAAGTGCCACCACCAACGTCGATCAATGAGGCGCCGGGAGAACTCCAACGAGATAACAGACGCAGCGACGTCACCGGCTCGGTCTGAAACCAGCTGACGTCGTCGATGGCTTTCGTCTCGAAAATTCCGTTCCAGTATTCTGCCTCCGCGCCCTCCACCTTGCTCACCGTAATACCGCGGCGATCCCGCACCACTCGGACTCGGAGCGTGACTCTCGGTGAACAAGAAGAGCCCGCGCGTCGACGCCCATCGTGCATCGACCTTCGTCACCTCCTTCGCGGGCGCCGTCACGTTTCTTGTCCTCTCGGCGCGTCACCACGGATCGGTCGTTCCGGATTGGAGCGTCGGCCTGCGGGGTGACCCACGCGCCCGCGCGTTAGACGACGACGCCACTCACTGCGAGGAGCGCCCCAACGCTGCCCGCGATCAAGAGTCCGCTGACAACCCCGCGGCGCGCGGCGAAGAGCCAAAGCAAGGCGCCTGCAAGGACAGGGACCTGCCACCACCGCTGGAACGCGAGCCCGAGCGGGATCGCGGAACCGGCAATTGCACCGATCACTGCTGGCCCCGCGCCGGTGAGGAACGACCGGACGGTCTCGTTCGCCCGAATCCGGTCGAAGCGCGGACCGCCGAACAAGATGAAGAGGAACGACGGCGTAAATGCGATCAGCGCGGCGAAGAGCCCGCCGGCGACACCGTGCGCCGCGTAGCCGACCACCGCGACGGTCTGGACGACCGGTCCGGGCGTCACCTGCCCGAGCGCGACCGCGTTCAGGAACTGCGCTCCGGTCATCCAGTGGTAGGTGGTCACCGCATCGTGCTGCATGAGCGGGACGATGACAAAGCCACCGCCGTAAGAGAGAGCGCCGACCTTGAGTGCGACCCAGGCGAGTGCGGCGAATCCCCCGAGCGGCGCGGCGTGCCCAGCGATCCCCGCAAGCAGGACCTTCGCCGAGCCGGGTTTTGATCGGTCTCGTCGGACGACGATCTCTGCTGCGCCACAGGCGAGCAGCACGACGACGAGGTAGGGGCCGATCGTCGCCGCGCCAGCGCCACCGAGGAGCGCGTAGAGCACCCAACGGGCATGCTGCGTGCGTTCGGCTCCGATGCGCTGCCAACTCGCGGGGACGAATCCGCTCGCCGCATTGAGCGCGACTGCAGGGACCGCCGCACCCGCGCCGGCCGCCGCACCGAGAATCCAGTCGGCGGGATGACGGGCAAGGAAGACCACTGAGAGAAAAAGGATGAGGACAAGGCCCGGGACGATGAAGCAGATGCCACCGAGGACGGCACCGACTGGCCCACGAAGACGCCACGCACAGAAGATCGCAAGCTGGGTCGACGCCGGTCCAGGAAGGAGATTCGTCGCGGCGATGCCGTCCTCGAACTCCTTCGCCTCGATCCAGCCCCGCTCCTCGACGCACATCTTCCTCAGGAGCGCAATATGCGTGGGTGGGCCGCCGAAACCGATGCAGCCGAGCCGGGTCCACTCGCGCCCAATGGTCCAGAGCGACACCCTCGCGCCGTTAGCCATTGCCTCGGTGGTGCCTTCGATGCTCATCGAGGGTCGTCACCGAGCACCTCGTTCGCCAGCTCGCGCAGCTGGACGATCGTCTCTTCGAGGTCCCGACGACCCCTGACGGTCACCGTGTAGGACCGCCGCGCCCGCCCGTCGACGACCTCGGGGCGTGAGCGCAACAGTCCCTCAGCTTCCATCTTGTGCAGCGTCGGGTAGAGCGAGCCGGGACTGATCTTGTAGCCGTGGTGCGCGAGCTCCTCTGACATCCAGGCTCCGTGGACTGAGCCGTGCGCAGCGTGATGGAGGATGTGCAGCCGTACAGCTCCGCGTAGGAATTCACGCATAATAGAAACGGTATTCGATATCGGTTATCGATATTGGTTGGGGCTGAGCTCGCTACCCCTCAGGACGAGCGCTGTCGACTCTCCCCCGCGGCCGCGGCGTTGAAGCGCACCAGCAGCCGCGGTGCCCCAGACAAGCACGATGATCCCGTAGAGCCCGAGTGGCGCTGCAGCACGAGTGCCGAAGGCGGATGGCGAGGCTGGCAGCAATCGCGAAGTCCCGCATGGAGGTCGTCAGCAAGACCGCCGACGCGGTCGCCCGGCGTGAGCCAACCCCGACCAGCTTGCCGACTGCCGCGGAACCAGTGAGAAAGAGAACGAGGCGGATCGACAAATGCACCTCGGCCGCTATGGGCGCCACCAACGCGGCGGCGCCGAGCAGCGCGGGTTACGCCAGCGGAAGCGTTCTGCTCGAGGTCCGATTGGCTTAACATTTCCTCACCAGAGGCTCGTCCCGCACCCCAATCCAAGACCCGGTCCAGCGCGCCCGCTCCTCTGCAGGAAGTGCTGATCGCTCACGATGGCTCTCGAAGCCTGCCGGACGATCTGGTAGAGGACCCGGTAGAAGTCTGGAGCGAAGATGAAGAAGGGCCTCGGAAGGCCGAGACGCCTTCTGACTGCCCTTTTCTAGTTAGTGGCGGGGGGAGGATTTGAACCTCCGACCTTCGGGTTATGAGGGCGCTAAGTGCCGTCCAGGGCGTCCGGAGCCGTCCGCCAGGGTCCGTCGTTTTCTGGCTCTGAACTGGTCACTCCTCTAGCCCTACGCTTGTGACCAGGAGCGAGGACGGAACCCCGATAATCCGAACACTAGGGACAAGCTAGGGATGACTCCGAAATTCGAGTTCGTCAGATCGACGATGCGCCGACGATCTGAACGGTGTCGTCTGGCCTCCCCGGCCGAACGGAGCCGCGGCACTCGACGTCGTCGACAGACCTGATCCGCAACTGCAACAGCAACAACGCGCCTTTGCCACCGACACCGGCCATCGTTACATCCACTCTTCGCGAGTCCGAACTGATCGACTCCGCGAGACTATGCCATGGACTTTGGTCTGATCACGCTCGGACGGTTCGGCAAGAGTGCCTAGGCGGGCCGATGATCCTCGGGGCACGCCACCTCGAGGCCACGGGCACCCAGCGAGGACGGACGCGTCCACGTTGCAAGCAGCTACCTCCGACCCGCCAGCCGAAGATTCTTCGACCGCGTGGTTTGGGCGCGAGACAGCGCTTCGTCGGTTCCTCGGCACCGAGACCGGAAGCGCTGTCGTTCTGTTCTTGGCAGCAGTCGGCGCGCTGATCTGGGCGAACGTTGACTCCAGTTCGTATGGGGCGGTTTGGCAAACACGATTCTCGGTCCAAATGGGTCGCTGGGGCGTCTCGATGGACCTTCGCAATTGGATCAACAGCGGACTGATGAGCTTCTTCTTCCTGACCATTGGGCTCGAGGCGCGGCGCGAGTTCGACATCGGAGAATTCCGGGATCGCCCTCGGATCGTCCTGCCCGTGCTTGCCGGTATTGGCGGAATGATCGGAGCGGTCGGCATCTATCTCCTGTTCAATGTCGGCCGTCCGTCGGTGCACGGGTGGGGCGTCGCGATGTCCACCGACACGGCATTGGCGCTCGGCACCCTCGCGCTGCTCGGGCGACGTGTTCCCGATCGCCTGCGAGGATTCATCCTTACAGTCACGGTTGTCGACGATGTCGTCGGCCTGTTCGTGATCGCGATCGTCTACACCCACCACGTGGAGCTACTTCCTCTGTTCATTGGGGTAGCGCTTTTCGCGGTCGCGATCATCGCTTCGCGGCTACGCCTTCACTACGGGCTGATCTATCTCGCGCTCGGCCTGGCGAGCTGGGTCGCTCTCGTGAAGTCGGGTGTCGACCCGCTCGTGGTTGGACTTGGTGCGGGACTCATCGCCTATGCCGCTCCCGCTGCGAGAATGGATCTGGAGCGAGCGACCGACCTCTTCCGAGATTTCCGTGAGCAGCCGACCGCGGGACTTGCCCGGCTTGTGCGGACGGGGCTTCGGACCGCCGTGTCTCCCAACGAGCGTCTCCAGCAGCTTTACCATTCGACGACCAGCTACGTGATCGTCCCGCTCTTCGGGCTGGCCAACGCCGGCATCACGGTCGACCCGAGCTTCCTCAGCCGGGCCTATACCTCGCCGATAACTCTTGGAGTCGCGGTGGGCTACATCGTCGGCAAACCGACCGGGGTCAGCCTCGTGTCTGCGGTCGTCAGCAAGACAACTGGGGGACGGCTTCGCCCGCCCGTCGGATGGACGGCGGCTCTCGGCGGAGGAACTCTCGCAGGGATCGGTTTCACCGTCTCACTGTTGATCGCTTCTCTCGCGTTCAGGGGGACAGAACTGAGGGAAGCGACCCTCGGCGTGCTCACTGCGGCCGTGGGCTCCGCCCTCCTGACCTGGACGCTCTTCCTTCTGACGTCGCGCCTTCCGCCTCCTCTTCGCGCGAGGGCACTCCTCGGCCGGTCCGACGTCCTGGTCGACCTCGTCGACCCGGTCGACCTCGGCCGCGACCACGTGCGGGGACCGGAGGACGCATTGGTGACCCTCGTCGAGTACGCGGACTTCGAGTGCCCATACTGTGGTCAGGCGGAAACTGTTATCCGTAAGCTCCTTTCGGATTTCGGCGATCTGCGTTACGTGTGGCGACACTTGCCGCTCAACGACGTGCACCCGCACGCTCGCCTCGCCGCGGAGGCGTCTGAGGCAGCATCCGCACAAGGCGCCTTCTGGCCGATGCACGATCTGCTCATCAGTCGCCAGGACGCGCTCACCTCAAAGGATGTGGTCGCCTATGCCGAGCAGCTCGGACTCGATGTCGAACGCTTCACCAACGACTTACGCACGAGCAAATGGAGCGAGCGCGTGGAAGCGGATGTCGAGGGCGCCGACCTCAGTGGGGTTGCAGGTACCCCGAGCTTCTTCGTAAACGGTCAAAGGCAGCCGGGCGCCTACGACATTGCCACGCTCAGCCGAGCGGTTGCCGCCGCACATGCGCGATCCGAGCTCCTGGCGTGACCGAGCATCGCGAGAAAGTTCAGGGATGAATCTAGGGGTGATCCCCGAAAATGCAAAAGGCCGGTGCTTCCGCACCGGCCTTGACCTGCTCTTTCTTGGTGGCGGGGGCCCGATATCCGCGTTAGCTACTACCGCTCTACCTGCGGTAACGCTCGAAGCCACTTTCCAACTCAAGGCTTAAGAGCATCCCCGCGCCCACGAGACGCCCGACTCCTCTGGCCGTAACACCCCTACTACTTGACATCCACGTTCCGTACTGCCATTGTGAGTACATGAGCACGACAAAGGACGACCGGCTTCAGATCAGGGTCGCTCCCGAGCGCAAGCGGGTTCTCGAGGAAGCGGCGGAGACCTCCCATCTAACGATCTCTGCTTTTGTCCTGCAGGCTGCGGAGGTGCGAGCGGACGAAGTCCTGTTGGATCGGGACGCCGTGCGCCTTACCGCGAGCGCCGCCAAAGCGTTCGCTGAGGCGCTCGACCACCCTGCCGAGGTCAACGAGCGGCTCGCGAGCGCCCTGAGGCGGCCACGGAAGTTCGCCTGGATTGACTGAACTTCGGCGGCCGGAGCTGCTGGATACGGCACGGCACAACCGAGACGACTTCACTTGCGGCGACCCGACGCTCGACGACTGGTTGCGCCGTTACGCCAGACAGAACCGTCGCGGGAATACTGCCGCCACGTGGGTCATCACAGACGAGCATGACGCGGTGGTCGCTTACGCGTCCCTGTCCATGACGGGTGTGGACCTCTCAGCCGCGCCTCCGTCAATGGCGAAACAGTCGCCTCAACCTGTCCCCGCACTCCTGCTAGGCCGCCTCGCTGTCGACCATCGCCATACCGGACTCGGGGTTGGTACGGCGCTCGTCGCTCATGTGCTCGCCACAGCGCTCGAGATCAACGCAAAAGCTGCTTGCGGGGCGGTCGTCGTGGTGGCGCTTCATGAGCAGGCACGCTCGTGGTGGGAACGACTCGGATTTCATCCCTTCGACTCATCGGACCCAGCCTGCCTCGACTTATATCTCCTGACAGACGAAGTCGAGAGGACACTCATAGACCTTGAAGATAGCCCAGGTCGATGATCCGCTTCTCCGTGAACGTTTGTGTCCGATGGTCCGTAGCCTGACAGATTGCGATGCACTAAATACTCTTGGCCGGACGGGTCCGAGTCGGCTGACAGCGATGGTCCTAATGCGTAAGCAGCCCTCCTCGATGACGGCTATACGAACAGGGTTGCACGTCCTCGCCAGAAGCCGTCGCCGTGGTGCGCCAATTCCTTGGAGCATTGAACGGAGGAACGTCCGCATGAACTTCCTT
>Ga0307373_10015523_pt1 | contig 10346 bp, 10 predicted proteins | sample OX2MG_FD_202534 | JGI IMG/M metagenome (GOLD analysis project Ga0307373, IMG submission 202534) | Soil microbial communities from Risofladan, Vaasa, Finland - OX-2 | ecosystem: Environmental > Terrestrial > Soil > Coastal area > Acid sulfate soil | place: Finland: Risofladan, Vaasa | collected...
CTCCGCGAGGTCGAGGACGAGGCGATCATCGATGTCATCGCGATGCAGCGTGACGCCGGGCTGCAGTCCGCCACCGACGGGGAATTCCGCCGCGCAGCGTGGCACATGGACTTCATCTATCAGCTCGGCGGCATCAGTCAGGCCGACGAGAAACTCCATGTCCAGTTCTTCAACGACCGGGGCACGCTGGATTTCGCACCCGCGGCGCTGCGCATCAACGATCGAGTCCGGCTCGGCGAGACGATATTCGCCGACCACTTCCTGTTCCTCAAGGACAACGTCGGCGAAGGCATCACGCCCAAGCTCACGATTCCATCGCCGAGCATGGTGCATTACCGCGGCGGCCGGGCTGCGATCGACGAATCGGTGTACCCGGAGATGGCCGGCTTCTGGGACGACCTCACCGCCGCGTACGCCGAGGAAGTACGCCGTCTCGGCGATCTCGGATGCACCTATCTCCAACTCGATGACACCAGCCTCGCGTATCTCAATGATCCACGCCAGCGCGAGCTGATCGCGTCGCTGGGCGGCGACCGCGAACACCAGCACGAGCTGTACATCAAGAACATCAATCGCGTGCTCGCGGCGAAACCCCCGGGCATGCGGGTGACGACGCACATGTGCCGAGGCAACTTTCGCTCCTCGTGGGCGGCGGAGGGCGGCTACGACTTCGTCGCCGAAGCGCTCTTCGGGGAACTCGGCGTCGACGGGTTCTTCCTCGAGTACGACGATGCGCGCTCCGGTGGCTTCGAGCCTTTGCGCTACGTGCCGGACGACAAGTACGTCGTGCTCGGCCTGGTGACGACCAAGCGCGGTGCTCTCGAGACCAAGGACGAGTTGAAGCGCCGGATCGACGCGGCGGCGAAGTTCGTGCCGATCGACCAGCTCTGCCTGTCGCCGCAGTGCGGCTTCTCCTCCACGGTCGAGGGCAACACGCTGACCTACGAGGAGGAGGTCGCCAAACTTCGCCTCATCGTCGAGACCGCCGCCGAGGTGTGGGGGTAGCGCCGGTCGGTGTTCCATAGGGGCGGACGGCGCACTCCGATCGAACTTGACCGCGAGAGCCCTGATCCCGCACAGTAGTGCGAAGGCGTCAAACGCAGCAGGGGAACGAGGGGGACGACGGGGGTGCACATCGATCTCTTTGTGGCGCTGGCCGGACTGATCGTCGGCTTCGCCGTGGGCCTCACCGGCATGGGTGGGGGGGCACTGATGACCCCGATCCTGGTCCTGCTCTTCGGCATCGCGCCGCTGGCCGCGGTCTCGAGCGATCTCGTCGCGTCGCTGATCATGAAGCCGGTCGGCGCCGCCGTCCACGCCGGGCGCGGGACGGTGCGATGGAACCTCGCCGGCTGGCTCGCCCTCGGCTCTGTCCCATCGGCATTCCTCGGGGTCGTCTTCCTGAAGTCGATCGGCCATGGCACGACGGTGCAGACGATCGTCAGCGTCGCACTCGGAGTCGTCCTCCTGCTTGCGGTCCTGGCGTTGCTCGTGAAGATGTTCCTGGACCACCGCAACGGGATGTCGGGCGGGGTCGACGAGAGGCTGCGCATCAAGAAGGCGCCGACGCTGGCGATCGGGGCGTCGATCGGGTTCATCGTCGGGATCACCTCGGTCGGTTCCGGGACATTGGTGATCATCCTGCTGCTCTTCCTCTACCCGCGCCTGCGGGGTTCCCAGATGGTCGGCACCGACCTCGCCCAGGCGATCCCGATGGTGGGCTCGGCAGCGCTGGCCCACATCGTGTTCGGTGACTTCAAGCTCGGCCTGACGCTGTCAATCCTGATCGGGAGCATCCCGGGGGTCCTGATCGGGGCAAGCGTCTCCTCCTACGCGCCGACAGCGTTCCTCCGCGGCGCCCTGGCGGCGGTGCTGCTCGTGTCCGGACTCAGGCTGGTCAACGTGCCCTCCCTGGCGATCGGGATCGTCCTGCTGACCTCCGTGGCCGCGCTCGGCGGCGCCTGGTTGTACGTCCGGGCGAATGGGCGCACGCGCCCTGAGGCCTCCGGCGAATCCACGAAGTCGGCGACGGCTCCGCAACTCTCGACGCCATAGTCCCCCGCGTGCCAGGTGCCCCCGGGTGGCGATGGGTACCGTCGTGGACGTCGCCTACCGCGGCCGCGGGTACGATCACGTGGTGGCCTGTGCCGGAGGAACCCTCGCCTCGGTGTTCGATTCCAACCGGTGGCCGCGAGGCTCCGGAGCCACCATCCGACTGGACCCCGACGGCTGTGTCGCCTACGCGGACCAGCCACCAACACCCGCAGAGCTGGAGGAATCAATCGCCGATGAGCATTCTCGTCATTCTCGCCACCTTCCTGGCCGCGGGTGTCGAATGGGTGGAGGCGTTGACCATCGTCCTCGCCGTGGGCCTGACCAGAGGGTGGAGGAGCGCGTTTGCCGGAACCATCGTTGCGGTGGTCGCGCTGGTCGCACTCGTGGTCGTGTTCGGGCTTGCGATCACATCGCATGTCTCCATCGCCGACGCGCGCACGGTCGTCGGGGTCTTTCTCCTCTTGTTCGGCCTCAAGTGGCTGCACAAGGCGGTGCTGCGTTCGAGCGGGCTGAAGTCGCTGCACGATGAGGCAAAGATCTTCGCGGAGACCGAGGCGATGCTCAGGGCATCCACCGTCCGCACGGTTGCGCTCGATCGTGTGGGTGTCACGACATCCTTCAGCGGTGTCTTTCTCGAGGGCCTCGAGGTGGTCTTCATCGTGGTCGCGCTGGGAGGACTGCAGGACGTCAGCTCGGCGGTCGTGGGAGCCATCGCCTCGCTCGCGGTGGTTGCGGGGGCCGGTGTCGCCCTTCGGCATCCCCTGACCCGCGTGCCGGAGAACGCCATGAAATACGTGGTGGGAATCATGCTCACGTCGTTCGGGACGTTCTTCGCGGGCGAGGGGATCGGCGTGCAGTGGTGGCGGGATGACCTGAGCCTGCTCCCACTCATCGCCGGATACGCGGTCGTGTCGTTGCTCTTCGTGTGGCTCCTCCGCCTCCCGACCACCATGGCCGGGCGCTTCGACTCCGGCCTCGTTCGCTTTCTCGACACGGCGGTCCGCGAGGTGTGGGGGCTCTTCGTCGAGGATGGTGCCGTCGCGATCGTTGCGATTGCGGTGCTCCTCGGCGTCACCGTCTTCACGGAACACTTCGCCGGACAACGGGGTCTGGCCGGCGTTCTCCTCGCGGTGGGAATCGCGGGGGCTGCCGGGGCCGGTCTGTCAGCGGCCCGCAAGCAGAGTCGCACACTCAAGCGCGTGCAGTCCGCGGCGGCTCAGAGCGCGGCGATGACACGCGCGCGTCCAGACCGAATCGCTGACGAGGTGCCAACCGGGTAGCTGGGCAATCGCCCGGGAGCACCACCCCAGAATTCATGCTCTCGCTCCGTGATTCGTGGTGATTGTTCGCGCCGTGCCGTCGGGGTGATTCGGCTCCTTTTCGCTCTGGCGAACGTATGACCCGTATGCGGAAGGTGACTCCGAGGCTCCTCATCGTCGCGGCGTCGATGTCGATGCTGGCCGCCTGCGCACTGCCCGGCACCGCGACGAGCCCGACCGTCTCGTCGCTCCCGACCATGACGCCATCGAACGCGACGACGCCCACGGCAACCCCGAATTCCTGTTCGAACGCGACCGTGCTCGCAACGTGGAGCCTGACGCAACTCGCGGAGCAGACCCTCGTGATCCCCGTGAGCGAAAGCGACGTCGCATCGGTGACCGCCGAGGTCGCCGCGGGCGCCGGCGGCGTGATTCTCTTCGGCTCGTCCGCGCCGGCGACCCTTGCCACCAGCCTCCACGACCTCACCGCCTCTGCACCCGGTGGCATCGCGCCGTTTGTCATGACCGACGAGGAAGGGGGTGTCGTGCAACGGATGGCAAACCTGGTCGGCTCACTTCCCTCGGCGAGGCAGATGGCCGCGACGATGTCCCCAGCGCAGATCCGCGAGCTCGTGACCACCGTCGCGCTGCGCATGCACGCGGCCGGCATCACCATGGACCTTGCACCGGTGCTCGATCTCGACAATGGCGTGGGTCCGAACAACCGAGATCCTGATGGGACACGGTCATTCGGCCTCAACCCGAGCGCGGCCGCCGCGGACGGCATCGCATTCCTGCAGGGACTCGAGGCAGGCGGCGTGGTACCGGTCATCAAGCATTTCCCCGGGCTCGGCGAGGCCTCCGCCAACACCGACGTCGCGCCGGCCACCACGCAGCCGTGGAGCGCGCTGCAACATGCGGGCATCGTCCCGTTCGAAAGCGCCATCGCCTCGGGCGCCCCCGTGGTGATGATCGCCAACGCCACCGTCCCCGGCCTGTCGGCACTGCCTGCAAGTATCTCGCCGGCGGTCATGACCACGGTCCTTCGCCACCAGCTCGGGTTCCAGGGTCTGGTCCTGACCGACTCGCTCTCCGCCGGCGCGCTCGCCCAGATCGGCTACTCGGTTCCCAGAGCCGTGGTGGCCGCCATCACCGCCGGTGCAGACATGGTTCTGTACACGGCGGCGTCCCCACAGGTTGCATCGCTCACCGCCGCAACCGCAGCGGCGCTGGTCGCAGCCGTCAACGCCGGGACGCTCGACCGTGCCAGGCTGGTGAGCGCGGTCACGAACATTCTCGCCGCAAAGCGCGTCGATCTCTGCGCCGGTTGACGGCGGCGGTCAGGCGGCAGGAAAGTCGAACAGCGCCTGCGGGAATCCGTAGAAATCGTGGATGGTGCGCCGCACCGGCATGGCCGTCACCGCCGTGGAACCGATGTACGAGTGCGCCGACACCACGAGAATCGCGCGAGCTCGGGGAACGGAAGCCCCGAATGCCGCCCACGCAACGGTGCAGCGGTTGAGTTCCAGCGTGTTCATCGGACTCCCATGACCGAGAAAGACGGCGGGCATCGGAGAGTCCCTCATGCCTTCGGGCCGGCTGCCGTCACCCGTGAACGATGTGGTCATGACGTCACGCTCCCTCGATGATCCCGGCAGGGCTCTACCCTGCCGGGCCCGCCATCGGAAACGCTGAGTCGAGAATGCGTCACGCCGCACGAGGGACCTGATTTCGTCGAGGAGCGGGCGCGCCATGGCGGAGACCGCGTCCGCGGTGCGCTGGTAGCATGGGCCGCCCGCGCCGGCAGACCGGTTCCGCGTCCAGTGTCGTGGAGGGTGATCGATGGCCTCTGGCCCTGACCGCGCAGTGATGGCCGACGAGCTGGTCCCCGGCATCGTGCGACCCCGGACGCCCACGGCTCGCGCGGCGCTGGAGGTGTCGACAACCTACTGCTCGCCTGCGATCGTGAACCACTGCCTGCGCTCCTACGTGTGGGGCGCGGCCTACGCCACGCAGCGCCGGATCGACTTTGATGACGAGTTGCTCTACGTCGCGGCGATGCTCCACGACATCGGGCTGGTTCCCGAGTTCGACAGCCATACGGTGCCGTTCGAGGATGCCGGTGGACACGTGGCGTGGGTGTTCGGCGCGGGCGCCGGATGGCCGGAGGGACGTCGCACCCGGGCGGCGGAGGTGATCGTCCGCCACATGCGCGGGACGGAGCTCTCGGAGGACGTGGAGGGCTACCTGCTCGCGATCGCGACCAGCCTCGACATCTCAGGACGCAACCCCGACTGGTGGGCCGAGCCCCTCCGTCTCGAGGTCGTGCGCCGGCTCCCGCGCCTGACGCTCCGCGAGGAGTTCATTCGCTGTTTCGAGGATCAGGCGACTCGCAAGCCGCACAGCGCTGCTTCGGCGGCCGTGGCGAGTGGCATCGCTGGAAGGCTCGCCGCGAATGTGCTCGACGCGCCGATCCCTCCGCGCACCGATCAGCAGTCCGCGCACGGGGTCAGGTCGGCCGGCGCGCCATCAGCGACGCGGCGGTAGACGAGGATGACGTCGCGAGGCGCCCAGAACGCGGTCCAGGCGCGCCCGATGCGTCCCGGCCCGAGCTGACGACGACGCGCCCGGCGTGCCTGTGCGCCTGCCCGCGCCATCAGCGCCCTCTGCATGTGCTCCTGCTCGGCGACCTGGGCCATCTCGACGATCAGACTTCCGTACATTGGCATTTCCTCCGTTTTGGTTACCATCAAAAGTGGTTCACTGGTGATAGCTTACCGCACCGGTCATCACTTGTCAAATGCGTATACTGGTGACGTGGACCACGCACCGCACCTGCCCGAGATGAGCGAGGGAGCGACCCGCACGCCCGCGCCGGGTTCGCTCCGGCTCATCCAGAAGTTCATCAACAGCACGGAGATGCCCGATGGCGTGGATGAGCTCCGAACCGCGCCGCTGGCGGCTCGATGGCTGCACGACGCGATCGGAGTCGAGCTGGCAGTGTCCGATGGCGACAGGGAGCGGCTCATCGCCACCCGGGAGGCTCTGCGCGATCTCCTCGAGGCACACACCGGAGAGAACGTTGACCCCGAGGTGGCTGTGAGGTTGGAGAAGCTGTTCGGACGCGCCTCGCTCCGTCCGGTCGTCACCGCGGAGGGAGCAACCCTCGCGGTCAACGCTCGCGGGGTCGACGGCTTCCTGGGGATGATCTCGACCGCGATCATCGAGGCAACCCTGATGGGCACGTGGGGCCGCCTCAAGGTGTGCCGGCGCGAGGCCTGCCGGTGGGCGTACTACGACCACTCCAAGAACGGCCGCAGCTGCTGGTGCTCGATGCGGGCGTGCGGATCCCGCGAGAAGGCTCGGGCGTACCGAGCCAGACAGCGGGCGGGCTCGCCCCGACCCGCGGGGACCCAGGCCGTCTAGCGCTGCGCGACGATCTCCCTGGCGGCGCGCGCGCCGGTTTCGACGGCGCCGTCAAGGAAGCCCTGGTTGTTGATCGACGTGTGCTCGCCGGCGAAGTGGACCGTGCCCTGCGGGGCGGCCGCGATGGTTCCGTAGTTCGCGTACTGGCCGATCTTGTAGAACGAGTTGCCCCCAGGACCCGGGGGTCGCGGACCCAGTGATCCTCGTACGCGGCGCTGCCGTCGCTGGAGCCGGGCTCGCACTCGGACCCGCGGCGACCAGGGCGCAATCGGCCCCCGTCACGGAGAGGGGTTCTGCATCAGACCTCGCGGCGGTGGAGACTCCAGACCGTGAGGGACACCATCAGCACCACCCAGCACACCGTCCACGCCAGGAACCCCGGCGACGGTGGCGATTGGACGAAGAAGGGATTGCCGGCTCGCTCGGTGGTCGCCCCGAGCACATCGCGGTACAGGACGGGTTCGAGCTCGTAGACCGACCCGCGCCACATTGCGTCGGTCGGCAGCAGCAGCTGGCTGATGGTTCCGGCGTTCTTGATCGCATGGCTGCCGAAGACGTCACCGATCGCGCCGGCGACACCGCCGATCCACGCGAGGAAGAACAGGACGAGGCTGATCACGCCCGCGGTCATCCCGGACAGCCGGGTGCTGACCATCAACGCCAGCGACATCACCACGATCCCCTCCCCACTCAGGTACCCGGCCAGTCCGACGGGTCCCGGCGGCACGTACCCGGTCGTGAGCCCCACCACGACCAGCTCGAGGGTCGTCGTGGCCGCGACGTACACGACGATGAGTGAGGCAAGGCCGACCCACTTTCCGAGCACCACCTGGTACCGGCTGACCGGACGAGCCAGAATCGACAGCGCGACACCGGACTCGAGCTCGCTGGAGATCGCCGGCGAGGCGACGACCACGGCGCTGAGCGCGAGTACACCGCTGAACATGAACTCGACGAGCACGAGGACCTGCGAGGTCGCGAGCCGGAGCTCGCTGGCGGGGATCGGCGTTCCGTCCGGTTGGGTGAGGGTCGTCAGGTGCTGAAACCCCCACCCCGTCAGGCCGATGACGATCACCGTGAGGATCGCCAGCGCGAGGAGCAGCTTTCGCCGGGCGGCTTCACGTATCGTGAGCCGCGCGATGGTCAGCGCCGCCATCGCGCCTGCTCGGCCTCGATCAAGGCCAGGAACCGCTCCTCGAGGGTCTGCCGAACCGGTTCCACCGCGTAGACCCTGGCACCGCTCGCAACCACATCGGCGACCAGCTCGGGCACGGCATCCGACCCCACGCCGTTGACAACGAACCAGCCCTCATGCTCGGCGAGGGCACCCCGGCGCGCGAGCGCGGCTCGGCCGGAATCGGTCAACCCGGCGAGCCGCATGCGCACGCCGCCACTCCCGAGCAGCTCGTCGAGCCGCCCGATGGCAAGCACCCGGCCGTCCGAGACCACCGCGGCTCGGTCGCAGATCTGCTCCACCTCGCCGAGGAGGTGCGAGTTCAGAAAGACGGCGCACCCTCGATCCCGGAGGTGGCGGATGATCGTCCGTGTGTCGGCTCGGCCGACGGGATCGAGCGCGGACGTCGGCTCGTCGAGGATCACCAGCTCGGGGTGGCCGAGCAGCGCGACCCCGAGACCGAGACGCTGCTGCATCCCCTTGGAGAAGGTCTCGACCTTGGCGTCGGCATGCCCGGTGAGACCGACCGTCGACAGCGCTCCCGAGATCTGCGCGGGCCACTCGGAGCGGGCGATTCCCGCGAGCCGGCAGTGCAGCCCGAGCACTTCGGACGCGCTGAGCCACCCCTGGTACCGGAAGAGCTCGGGCAGGTACCCGACTCTGCCCCGGGTTCCACGATCGCCCGCGGGGCGGCCGAGCACCCAGGCCTCGCCACCGGTGGGGCGGCTGAGACCGAGGAGCAGCTTGACCGCAGTCGTCTTGCCACTCCCGTTCGGGCCGAGGAAGCCGAACACCTCTCCTCGGGGCACCACCATCGTGAGGCCGGAGAGCGCGACGGCGGGCCCGTAGTGCTTGGTGAGCTCGAGGGTCCGCACCGCCGCCCCGTCCTCTGGTGCCGGAGGCTCTGCGACGACCGCGGGCATCAATGCGTCGAACGGGCGATGCCGAGGATCTCGGTGGTGGTCAGCGTTCCGGCGATCGCGTACACGACGCCATTGTGTTGCCAGATCACGGCGCTGCCCAGCCCCGTGGAGTCGCCGATGAGGAGCCCGCGCGCGCCGTTGATGCTGACCGATGAGCCGCTCGCAAGATCGATCGGGATCGGCACGGGAATGGTCTGACTCGGGTTGCCGATGGCACGGATCTCCGAAGCCACGCCCGCCGGGATGCCGGGCACGGAGAGCAGGTAATCCTCGAGCTGCCGCGCGGTCACGCCCGTCGATGACACCGTCGGGGTTCGCGTGTCCACCACGAGGAACGCCGCACCGGAAGGCACGCTCCCCCCGTTCAGCAAGGTGGCGGGGTCGACACCGTACGAGACCACGACCGCCGGCGCGATCGACACGGACAGCGTGCTGCCGTCCAGCCCCGCGGGCATCGCGGGCAGCTGCCCGCCGGCCCGGGCGGCCATCGCCCGCGCCAGATCCGCGCTGAAGGTGAAGGTCACGACGCCACCCGAGACGACGGCGAACTTCGGCGCCGCCGTCCCCTCCGGGAGATTCGCCGCAACGGGTGCCCCGAGACCGGCAGCCGATCCCGCGGCCGCGGCGTCCGGCTCGGGGATGAACCCGATCGACGATCCGCCGGTGACCGTCCCGTAGCTGGCGAGCCCCGCGAGGGAGCGGACGTCCGCCGCCGTCACCGGAACCGGTGCGAGCTGGGACGGCTGGAACAGGCTCAGGAAGTCCTGGGCGCCCCCGGTGGCGACAAGCACCACGCTGGCCGCACTCGCGACGGCGACACCGGCCGCGACGCGCGTCGCCCAGCTGCGCCGCGACCGCACAGCTCTCGCGGACCGCTGGGCGGGGACGCCGTCCAAGGTGGCGAGCTCGTTGCCTGCAAGCCGGGCCCGGGCGGAAGGCAGATCCACGACCGGGTCGGACGACGTCAGCATCGCCTCAACCCACGCGCTGTTCGCGCTCATGCTTCGCACCCGATCGGCGCAGCGAGCGCAGGTCGCGATGTGCTCTCGACGCGCCCGATCGACTGCAACCGGTTCGTCGAGTGAGCGGCGCAGAGTGCCGTCAGACGGATGCATCACCAACCTCCTTGCGAAGGCGCGCCTCTGCGCGCCGAAGTCTCGTTCCCACCCCGTTCACCCCGATGCCGAGAGCCGACGCCACCTCGGCGTAGCTCATGCCGCTGTACCGCAGCGCCAGGACCACGGCCTGACGTCTCGGGATCCTGGTCAGCGCCGCACGAACCTCCCGAGTGGTCTCGGCCGTCTCGACCGAGGCCTCCGGGTCGTTCGCGAGGCTGGGCTCGGGGGCGAATCGCTCCTCGCGGAGGGTGCGGCGCCGGTTGCTCCGGATCATGTTCAGCGCCGTATGCGCAGCGGCGGTCCGCGCCCAGGCTGGGGCTTTGGCGCCCGGATTGTCGCCGAATCGGCGGTGGAGATCGAGAAAGACCTCCTGCGCCACGTCCTCGGCCGC
>Ga0307373_10015526_pt1 | contig 10344 bp, 9 predicted proteins | sample OX2MG_FD_202534 | JGI IMG/M metagenome (GOLD analysis project Ga0307373, IMG submission 202534) | Soil microbial communities from Risofladan, Vaasa, Finland - OX-2 | ecosystem: Environmental > Terrestrial > Soil > Coastal area > Acid sulfate soil | place: Finland: Risofladan, Vaasa | collected...
GCACCGTCATGTCGAAAGGCGTGGTAATGGTGCCCTCTTCCTTGTAGCCGCGGACATGGATGTTGTCGTGGTTGGTGCGCCGGTAGGTCAGCCGGTGGATCAACCACGGGTAGGCATGGAAAGCGAAGATGACCGGCTTGTCGCGGGTGAAGAGCTCGTCGAAATCCTTGTCGCTCAACCCGTGCGGGTGCTCGGTTTGCGGCTGCAGCTTCATGAGGTCGACGACGTTGACCACCCGGATTTTCAGGTCGGGCAGATGATCGCGCATAATGGAGACGGCAGCGAGCGTCTCCAGCGTGGGCACGTCGCCACAGCAGGCCATGACCACGTCGGGCGCAACGCCCTGGTCGTTGCTGGCCCACTGCCAGATGCCGATGCCCTCGGTGCAGTGCTTGACAGCAGCATCCATCGTGAGCCACTGGGGCGCCGGGTGTTTACCCGCGATCACGACATTGACGTAATGGCGGCTGCGCAGGCAGTGGTCCATCACCGACAGCAGGCAGTTGGCATCCGGCGGCAGGTAAACCCGCACGACATCCGCCTTCTTGTTCACAACGTGGTCGATGAAGCCGGGGTCTTGATGGGTGAAACCGTTGTGATCCTGGCGCCAGACATGCGAGGCCAACAGGTAATTTAACGAGGCGATCTTCCGCCGCCACGGCAGGTCCGACGTTACCTTCAGCCACTTGGCATGTTGGTTGAACATCGAATCGATGATGTGGATGAACGCCTCATAGCAATTGAATAGTCCGTGCCGCCCGGTCAGCAAATAGCCCTCCAGCCAGCCCTCGCATTGGTGCTCGCTGAGCATCGAGTCCAGCACCCGTCCAGCGGGTGCGAGAAATTCGTCGTTCGGCAGGGTCGCAGCGTCCCACTGGCGTTGGGTCACTTCAAAGAGGGCTTCCAGGCCGTTTGAGAGCGTCTCGTCGGGACCAAAGACACGGAAATTCCGTTGCTCGCCGTTCAGCTTCGCCACATCGCGCAGGAAGCGTCCGAGGACATGCACGTCACCAATACCGCGCACCCCTGGCGCGGGCACGGCCTCCGCATAGTCGCGGAAATCCGGCATCCGCAGGTCGCGGAGCAACATGCCACCATTGGCATGGCGATTCGCGCCCATGCGTCGTTCACCCTTGGGTGCCAGTTCGGCCAGTTCCGCCTGCAGGCGGCCCTGCTCATCGAAGAGTTCCGCCGGCCGGTAGCTCCTGAGCCAGTCTTCCAACAGCTTGAGGTGTTCGGGATGCGATCGAGGGTGGAGCGGCACCTGGTGCGCACGGAAGGTACCTTCAACCTGCAAACCATCCACGACCTTCGGCCCCGTCCACCCCTTGGGTGAATTAAGGACGATCATCGGCCAGCGCGGACGAGTCGTATCGCTCTCGCTCCGTGCATTGCTTTGGATTTGCCGAATGGTCTCGATGGCCTTTTCCAAAGTACGGGCCATCAGTTGATGCATCTCGTCCGGCTTATCACCCTCCACAAAGTGGGGCGTCCACCCGCAGCCTCGTAGAAATTGCTCCAATTCCTCATGCTCGATGCGGGCCAGGACGGTCGGGTTACTGATCTTGTAGCCATTGAGATGCAGGATCGGCAGCACGGCTCCGTCGGTAACAGGGTTGAGAAACTTATTGGACTGCCATGCCGTAGCCAGCGGTCCAGTTTCCGCCTCGCCATCGCCGACGACACAGGCGACAATGAGGTCGGGATTATCGAACACTGCTCCAAACGAATGGCTGAGCGAATAGCCCAACTCGCCGCCCTCGTGGATCGAGCCCGGGCACTCCGGCGATACGTGGCTTGGAATACCTCCGGGAAACGAAAACTGAATAAAGAGCTTCCGAAGTCCGGCCTCATCCTGGCTGATATTGGGATAGACCTCGCTGTAAGTGCCCTCAAGATAAGTGTTGCCAACGACGGCCGGGCCGCCGTGCCCGGGGCCGGAGACGTAAATCATGTCAAGGTCGTATTTCTTGATGACCCGGTTCAAGTGTACGTAGATGAAGTTCTGTCCGGGGGTCGTGCCCCAGTGTCCCAGCAGCATGTGCTTCACATCCGCGAGGGTCAGCGGCCGCTTCAGCAGCGGATTGTCGTAAAGATAAATCTGGCCGACCGACAGATAGTTGGCGGCACGCCAGTAGGCATCCATCTTATGAAGCAATTCCGTTGTGAGTGTGTTTGGTTTCATGATTTAACCTTCTTTACGTGTGGCCTTCGCGACAGGCTGCGGCTGGGAGCGTTTGGCCGACGGCTTCTTTTGCGCGCTCCCCAAAGCTGCGGCAGGATATGTGATCGCGGTGCCCCGGACTTTGGCAAAGGGCGTAAGAGTATGAACCTGACGGCGAGTTGCGCTCATGATGTCCTCGGTGCGAATTCCACGAACCAGCAAGGCATCTGCAATGAGCGAGCGGTGACAGCGCCAGGGCACCGCTTCACCGCACATCAAGACGATTCGGGCTTGGTTCATCAGGCGAATCAATTCTTCGAGGCTCTGCGCAAACTCGGGCGTTTGCATGTAATCGGCATAACCTCGAAAGGAGGCATTTCGCCAGCCTAAGCTGAGCGAATCGCGCTTCGCGTGACGCAGGCCGCCGAGTCCCGGCGTGTGCACATATCCCAAGCCGGCTTTTTTTAAGGATCGGGGCAAGGAAGCTTTGTTGAACTGCGGATTGTGCCGGGAACGCGGCACCGTGCGCACATCGACGACGCAAGTTGCCCCATGTACCCGCAGCAGGCGGATGAATTCCTCGAGCGTATGCGTGGAATGACCAATCGTCATTACCGGTGGCGAAGGTTGTTCCTTTGGCATGCTTTTTTCACGCAATCGGCGTTTTTTCATTCTCACCGCGCTCGTTTTGGTTTTTGAATATCTTGAGCGCCGATCCCTTGTCCATGGCCAGATGGTCGGTCGTGTCGCTTTTGATCAGATACTGCGGCTCCTCCTCCGAGGCGCGGGCTTTGGGCCCACGCTCTCCGACCGGACTCAAGCGGCTTTGAGGGCCATGCTCTTGGACGCGATGCACTCCATCAGGTCGTTCCAGGACTTGACGAACGATCTGGCCCCTTCTTCCTGAAGTTGGGTACCCAAGGCGTCAATGTCAATTCCCGCCTTTGCGAACTGGTCCAAAACCTTTTCGCCATCACCGCCGTCCGGCGCCATGGCCGGGCCGATTTCGCCGTGATCGGCAAGGGCTTTCAACGTTCCCTCGGGCATCGTGTTCACCGTGAACGGCGCCGCCAGCGCCTTGATATAGAGGGTGTCGGACGCCTTGGGGTCTTTGGTGCCGGTACTGGCCCAGAGGAGTCGTTGCGGCCGGGCGCCGGCATTGTACGCACGCTGCCAGCGCGGATGGCTCAACAGATCGAGGTAGGCCTTGTAGATGCGGCTGGCAATGGCGATGCCAAGCTGGTTGCGCAGCTCCTCGGGTACTTTGTCCATCACGGCAACGTCCCAGCGGCTGACAAACAGTGAAGCCACGGAGCCGACATTGGGATTCCGCCCGGCAGTGATGCGCCGCTCGATGCCGCGCAGGTACGCCTCGGCGGCCGCGACATACTGTGCGCGGGAGAACAGAAGTGTCACGTTGATCGGCACCCCTGCGAAGATCGCCTCCTCGATGGCGGGAAGGCCCTCCTGGGTACCCGGTATCTTGATGAAGAGATTCGGCCGTTCTGCGCGGGCGTGGAGAGCCTTGGCCGCGGTGAGGGTTGCGGAGGTGTCGTGTGCCAGCAGGGGCGAGACCTCCAAGGACACCCATCCGTCTACCCCGTTCGTCAGGTCGTGGATCGGCCGAAACAGATCGGCGGCCTGCCTGAGGTCCTCCAGCGCCAGATCGAAGAACAACGCCTCGCCCGACTTGTCTTCCTTCAACCTCTGGCGGATGGACTCGTCATAGTCGTGACTGTTCTTGATGGCGTGATCGAAGATCGTGGGGTTCGAGGTGAGCCCCGTAATCGAGAACTCCTGGATGTAACGGCGCAGCGTGCCGCTGGTTAGCAGACCCCGAGTGATGTTGTCAAGCCAGAGGCTCTGGCCGATTTCGTGCAGCTTTTGGGTCGCTTTCATCATTTCCCTCCTGGACAGAACGGTGCGGCGTTGGTGTGACCGGCCTGGCCGGTTGCGATCAGGGCGGGCAGAAACACGGCGGCAAGCTCATCCTCCGGAGGCCTCCTAGAGTCTGGGGTTGTGCCAGCAGTCGTCAGAAGCGATGATCGCGTCAGCCTCTTTCGGCCCCCAGCTACCGCGCTTGTAGCGGCGAGCCCGGTGATGGGTCTTAAGGACAGGATCGACCACCGCCCAAGCGGCCTCAACCGCATCTTCACGAGTGAAAAGCGCTCCATCGCCAATCATGGCGTCACCCAAAAGCCGCTCGTAGGGAGCTTCCTCTCCCATCTGTTCTTCAGACAAGTAGAGCTCTTGCTGGTCCCCGACGAACTCCTTCCCTGCGCGCTTGACGCGAGCGGCGAGGGCGATGGCCGAGCCGGGGGAGAGCCGGAAGCGCAGGTAGTTGGCACGGCCGGTCGCCGGCGCTGAGTCAGCAAAAAGTCTCTGTGGAGGCGGTTTCAGTTCCACCAGGATCTCGCTCGCGGTCTCGGCTAGGTATTTGCCGGAACGCAGGTACCACGGCACCCCCTCCCAGCGCCACGAATCAATAAAAAGCCGCAGGGCACAAAAAGTCTCGACGTCAGAGTTCTTTGCCACGTGCGGCTCCTTCCGGTAGCCAGCGTACTGGCCGCGCACCAAGTCGTCGGGCTTCAGAGGGCGCATGGCTTGAAAGACCTTGGCTTTCTCGGTGTGCACGGCTCCAAAGTCCCGATCGGCCGGCGCCTCCATGGCAAGTAGCGCGACGACCTGGAAAAGGTGGTTCTCGATCACGTCGCGCAGACAGCCGGCAGTTTCGTAAAACGCGCCTCGACCCTCCACGCCGAAATCCTCGGATAGGGTTACCTGGACGCTGGCCACATAGTTGCGGTTCCAGATCGGCTCCAGGAACGAATTGGCGAAGCGGAAATAGAGGATATTCATGATCGCTTCCTTCCCGAGGAAGTGGTCGATACGGAAGATCGAGTCTTCCGGGAACACCGTGTGCGCGACGCGGTTGAGCTCCCGCGCGGAGGCCAAGTCGCGTCCGAACGGCTTTTCGACAATGACGCGCGCATGCTCGGCCAAGTTTGCGGCACCAAGCCCTTTGATCACCGTTTCGAAGAGCGAGGGCGGGATGGCCAGGTAATGCGCTGGGCGCCGAGCGCTGCCCAACTCCTTTTTTATCGTCGTGAACGTGGCCGGGTCCTTATAATCCCCACTGATGTAGCTAAACAGGGACAGAAGATGGTGGAGGGCACGCTTGTTATCGATCCCGCCTGATCGCTTGATGCTGTCCGTCACGCGTTTGCGCAGACGCGCCAGACTCCACTTCGGGAAGGCGACACCGATTACCGGCACCGTGAGATCACCTCGTTTCGCCATCGCATAAAGGGCCGGGAAAATCATCTTGTGGGCGAGATCGCCTGTCACACCGAAGAGCACCAGCGCGTCTGAACGGGAGGTTGTCATCAGGCACCATCCTTCTTGATTGCGGCCTTTTCCTCATGGCCTCTGCCCATCTTGGCAAAGGCGGCTGTTCCCGCCAAGACAAACGCGAAGAACACTCCAAACGCTACAGTTTTCATTTTCTTTTCTCCGTTCTTGAAGAGAAAGTCAGGCTCAAATCAGCGGTAATATTTCAGCACAACTTGTGCCGAATCCGATAAGGATCTTCATCGGAATTTCCATTTTTGAAGCCCTAGACAACGAGTAAAGCACCCTCGGCGGCGGTGTGTCTGGCCAAAAGTGCTCACCTTAGCGGGAAATCACTTCGGAAACCGGATTGACCGCTCGCGTACCTGATACATCAGACAGTATTCCATCTCTTGCGTCCTTTCTGATAGATATACTTGATGCCCAGGCTACTACGTTGGCAACTGCAGCGCCGCAATCCGCCGCAACATGCTCCTAAAGAATCGCTGCGTGAGACGGCTCCCGGCCGGCAGCAGCCAGTGATAGCAGGCGCGCTTAACCAGCCGACTGCCCGTCTTTGCCAGGTGCTGCTGCACGCCGGTCAGCGATCGGTGGTCGATTTTCTTGATGCTCTTTGCCGGCATCTGTCGTAAACGGATCCAGCCGAGAAATTTATTTCGCCGCACGGTCGGAATTCTTTTTTTCACTGGCCACGCCAAATCCGAGTACGCGGCACACCGAGCGCGCAATCATCAGTTCTTCGTCCGTGTGAATGACGCGGACCGCAACCCGGCTGGCTGCCGCGGAAATCACGCCCTCATTCCCTGCGTTTCGCTCTTCTTCGAGTTCGATTCCAAGGAATCCCAACTCCTCGCAAATCCGGGCGCGGACTATGGGCACGTTCTCTCCGATGCCGCCAGCGAACACCAGCGTGTCCAGTCCGCCCAACGCCGCCGCGAATGCGCCAATCCATTTCTTGACCTGGTAGCAAAACAGCGCGACCGCCTCGGCCGCCCGTACGTCCTGCCTTTCGTGCTCCAGCAAGTCGCGCATGTCAGAACTGGTCTCCGACACGCCGAGCAGCCCGGACTGGGCATTGACCATCTCGTTGAATTGCTTTGCGCTCATTTGTTCAGTGCGTGCCAGATACCAAACCAGCCCAGGATCGAGGTCGCCGGAGCGGGTGCTCATCGGCACCCCGGCGGTCGGGGTGAAACTCATGCTTGTGTCCACGGATTTGCCGCGATGCACCGCCGCCAAGCTCGCGCCATTGCCAAGGTGGGCGAGGATGACCCGGCCTTGTGCCGCTTCCGTCCCGGCCAGGCAGGCCAGTTCTCCCATTAGAAACTCATACGACAACCCGTGAAACCCGTACCGCCGCACCCCTTGCGCTTCGTAGCGGCGCGGAATGGGCAACAGCCGCGCGACGCGCGGCAGGTCATGGTGAAAAGCTGTGTCGAAGCACGCCACTTGGGGCAGGTCAGGAAATCGGCGATGAAACGCCTCGGTCAATAGGATCTCCTCCGGTAGATGGTCAGGATCGAATGGGCTGAGCCGGCGCAGATACTCAACCATTTCCGCAGTGATTCGCTGCGGCTTGTAATACTTCGGCCCGCCATGCACCACGCGATGCCCCACCGCGGCAAATGCATCACGCTCGCTGCGTTCCTCGATCCAATCGATCAGCGCGCCCACCGCCACCGAGTGATTCAGCGCCGTCACTGGCCGCGAAAAGTTGTCAGCCTGATGCAAGCCTTTCACCCGCAAGGTGGCCTCCGGTAGTCCAATCCGGTCAATCTCGCCCTCCAGAATCCGTTGGAGCGAGTCACCGGCCTCGAACAGCGCGAACTTGATGCTCGACGAGCCGCCATTGATTGTCAGGATGCGTGGGTTAGCTGGTTTCATGGATCACTCCTACGTCCTTCTGCAATCCGAACGGAGCCAGTCTCGCGCAGGTGGACTTGTAATCAGTGTGAAGAATGCTTCGAATCCCCAAACTGTAGTAGAAAGCTTTGGGCGCAAAGAAGGCGAAGTTAACCCCTCACTCGGATTCATGAGTTCCCCAAGGCACAGGAACACCGTTCCGAACTTCAGTGTGCTCGGAAACCTCTGCCATGTACTCGTGCAGCGGGCGTTCAGGCGTCTTCATGCTCGTATTGAATCACCTCCGCCACAGGATTCGTGCGTCTTCCAGTGGGATCGCAACGCCGTCGCAGTGCGGTATGATGCGCGCCGTATAGTCCGTTGCGAGACGGGTCGCCGAGACCGATGCGCGATAGATCCTTCCTCGCGGTTCGCCAGCCGGCGGCTGCAGCCGGTAGGTAATGTTGCTCGGTGTATTCGCGCACCGCGCGGTTGGCGGAGAAGCGCGGTGTCAGGTGTGCCATGCTCTCCCGCATCCGCGCAACCCAGGAGGTGGGAATGCCGCTCTCGTCGCGGGTATAGAACTCCGGGATCACTGCCCGATCGAGGAGGTCGTACAGGGCTTCCGCCTCGGATTCGGTTGCCCCGATTGTCCTGAGTTCCCGGTTCAGACTCATCTCGAAGTCGATGTTTGGGATGCTCATAGCTCCACTGCCCGCCACGTCCAGCGGCTCACCCAGAATGCGGACGTCATACCGGGGGAAACCACTGGCCTCAAGGGTGATTGCTTTTCGAGGCAGAAATATAAATTATATACGCTACGAGTGCCTTCAATTCATCGCCGCCCAGGGATACCGCCGGCATTCCACCTTGTTGCATGCGGAGGGTGGGATGCTGCAGCAATGTGGTTAGGAGCGCAGGTGCGAAGTCCTTGCCAGTACCCGCAAGCGCAGGGGCTGCTGCTGTACCTGCGACGCCATCGGTCCCATGGCACATAGCGCATACCTGGGCATTGAAAATCAATTTCCCTTTGGACTCCAGTTTGTTCATCGGAGCGCCGGCTGCCGGTGACGCCGCTGCAGAGGCGGCCGATGTTCCCCCGAGGCTGGTCACGTAGGAAACCAGAGCTTTCATATCAGCAGCATTCAAAGTCAAAGGGACCATGCCGGCAGCTTTCATCTTGGCAGTCGGCGCTTTCAGCAGTGCTGTCAATTTAGCTGGCGGATACTGACTGGAAATATGAGTCAGCGCTGGCCCAGAGCCGCCACCTCCGCTCTTTCCGTGGCATCCACTACAGCGGTGAGAATCGAAGATGCCCTTCCCCCGGGACGCGGTTGCAGCGCCTGCCGAACTTCCAGTTGCTGCTTTCGACGCTCCACCTGTTGTACCCGGCTTCGCTTTGGCGGCCGAGGTTCCCCCGAAGCTGGTCACGTAGGAAACCAAAGCTTTCATATCCGCAGCATTCAAAGTCAGAGGGACCATGCCGGCGGCTTTCATCCTGGCAGTCGGCGCTTTCAGAAGGGCTGTCAATTTAGCGGGCGGATACTGGCTGGAAACATGAGTCAGCGCTGGCCCAGAGCCGCCACCGCCGCTCGTCCCATGGCATCCGCTGCAGTGGTGAGAATCGAAAATGCCTTTCCCCCAGGTCGCGGTTACAGAGGAACTTCCAGTTGGTGCTTTCGACGCTCCGCCTGTCGCACCCTGTTTCACTTTAGCGGGCGCAGGTGACGACGACACGGAAGTGAGCGAAGTTGACGCGATGCCCCCAGCCCACATTTTCATGTGATCTACTTCGGAAACATTGTGATCCATATCGTGGCAACCACTCGAAGCACACGATATCCGATTCGTCGTGAGCGCACTGATAGGTGGCATGTGCTTGAGATTTTCCTCAAAGTCGCGGGTGCCCGCATGGCAGTGCAGGCACTGCAGGTTGCTGTACCCTCCGGGTATATGGTTTGTCTTGGTTGACGTGCTCACGTACTGCATATAAAAGTTCCATAGGCCTCTGAGCTTGTCCTTCAAAGGACCGTAGATGGCGTAGTCGGTGTGGCAGGTATAACAGGCCTTGTCCGGCGGCACGAGGTGGTCCTGAAAATGGCGCGCAGGGATGTAATTCGGATTCAGCAAGTAGAGACTTTTCCCCTGCCTTTTGTGGCACGAAATGCAGAATCGAGTCTGCTCGGAACGTTGGTTTTGAAAGGACATGCCCGTGCCAATGCACAGCGCCGGAAGAGCGCATAGACTTACAAAGGCGAGAATCTTGCCCGTGGCTCCCACAGTGATCGAGGAACGCACAAGAAACGCCGCGGCCAGCACGATCGTCACTACGATCAATGCGATGAGGGTTCCGGTTGATCCAAACACAACTCCTCCTTGCCATGCGCTCGCCGGAATCAGCAGCGGAACGCCGGCGGACGTACCGCCAAGTTCTTACTTCTTGTGGCCTGGCTCGCAGATGTGGGCGACGAACTCCTTGATCTGCGCCTCTTTCAATGTCTTCTCGCAGCTGGGCAATTTATTCTTGCCCTTCGTCGGGATTTCGATCAGTTCCTCATCGGTTTCCGTCTGCGCTGCAGCCGTCGCGAAATCGGGTGCCCCGGGTTTCTTGCCCACGGACGTGTGGCCATGAAAGATATCCGGCGGTGGTTCCCGAGCGACTTGATTCCCGACTGGGGCGCCGGCGAAATCTGAAGTTACTGATGTTTACAAAATATAGTGACGCCGTTCTTTGTAGCGCCGCTCGATGCGCGGCGAAAGACGCGGGTCATAGACCCGCGCTACAGTAATAGTTGTCCGTCCTCGCATTTCATCCGCGATTCCCGGCGGGCGGGGAAACAGCGAAGACCAGCGACACTAGAAAGACCACAATTCCCAGTCCTGTTAAGGTTGCGCCAACGAAGACAAAGAGCACAAACGCGAGTGGATGAAACCACAGGATGCTCACAATTTCCACGAGCAGGCCCAGAATAATCAAGCCGCTCGAA
>Ga0307373_10015528_pt1 | contig 10343 bp, 7 predicted proteins | sample OX2MG_FD_202534 | JGI IMG/M metagenome (GOLD analysis project Ga0307373, IMG submission 202534) | Soil microbial communities from Risofladan, Vaasa, Finland - OX-2 | ecosystem: Environmental > Terrestrial > Soil > Coastal area > Acid sulfate soil | place: Finland: Risofladan, Vaasa | collected...
CGAGGGCCTGTATCACGGCCCGACGCTGATCAACAACGTGGAGACCATCTCCAACCTCCCCCACATCATCGCCATGGGCGGCAAGGAGTTCGCCAAGCTCGGCACCGAGACCTCCGCTGGCACCAAGCTCGTCTCGATCTCTGGCGACATACAGCGGCCTGGCAACTACGAGATCGAGTTCGGGATCACTGCCCGAGAGGTCATTTACGGGTTGGGGGGTGGGCCGCCGGACGGCCGCGAGATCAAGTTCTGGTTCCCCGGGGGGTCGAGCTCTCCCGTCCTGACTAAGGACGATCTCGACATCACCTACGACTTCGACAACCTGGCCAAGGCGGGCAGCATGCTCGGCACCGCCTCGATCATCGTGGTCGACGACTCGCACAGCGTGCTCGAGGTGGCCACCACGCTGGCCAAGTTCTACGCGCACGAGTCCTGCGGCAAGTGCGTCCCCTGCCGCGAGGGCACCAATTGGACGGTCAAGATGCTGGGGCGGATCGAGGCCGGCGACGCCACCCCCATGGACCTGGACATCATGGCCTCGGTCCAGACCGCGATCATCGGTCACTGCCTGTGCGTGCTGGGCGACGCCATGGCCATGCCGATCGGCTCGATGATCGAGAAGTTCCGGGACGAGCTGGAGGCGGAGATCGAAGCCGCGCGCCTGGGGTCTGGCGCGGGTGCATCGGGGGACGTGATCCCGATCGGAGTGGCTGACCCCCAGCCGGATGACTCGGGCGCCGCCCTAATCGGCGAGGCCGGAGGCCGAGCGGGCGGCAAGCCCGAGGGGCCGATACCCACGCACTGAATGCCCCGACCCGACCAGAAAACAATCCAGCTAACGATCGACGGCCGCGAGGTGGAGGCCGCCGACGGGACGATGCTGGTGGACGCGGCCAAGTTCGGTGACGTCGAGATCCCCTACTTCTGCTACCACCACAAGCTGGGAGAGCCCGTGGGCGCGTGCCGCATGTGCCTGGTGGAGATCGAGGGGATCCCCAAGCTCCAGACCTCGTGCTCCACGGCGGTCAAGGACGGGATGGTCGTCCACACCCAGACCGACCGGGTCAAGGCGGTCCAGAACTCGGTGGTCGAGTTCCTGCTGGTCAACCATCCGCTCGACTGCCCGGTGTGCGACAAGGGCGGCGAATGCCCGCTCCAGGACATCACGTACGGATGGGGCCTGGGCCGCTCGAGGTTCATCGAGCCCAAGCGCCACTTCGTCAAGCCATTGTCGCTCAGCCCGGTCATCGCCATCGACCGCGAGCGCTGCATCCTCTGCTACCGCTGCGTGCGCTTCTCCCAGGAGGTGGCCGAGGACTACCAGCTGATCTTCGCCGAGCGAGGCGCCGACACGTTCGTCTCCACCCACGACGGCCACCCGTACGTGGCGCCGTTCAGCGGCAACATCACCGAGCTGTGCCCGGTTGGCGCGCTGACCTCCAAGACCTACCGCTTCCGGGCCCGGCCCTGGGACATCGAGGGCGCGGCCGGGATCTGCATGCTCTGTCCCTCGCAATGCAACGTGGAGTTCACGGTGCGCGACGAGAAGGTGACGCGGGTACTGAGCCGCGACCCTGAGCACACGGGCGTCGACGACGGCTGGCTATGCGACAAGGGCCGCTACGCCTTCGAAGCCATCCACGTGGACGCGCGCATCACCGCCCCCCTGGTCCGCGACGGGGGCGAGCTGCGCGAGGTGTCGTGGGAGCGGGCGCTCGAGACCGCGGCCGGACTGGCCAAGCACCGGGGCCGGGTGGGCGCCCTGGTCGGCGGCCAGGCCACCAACGAGGAGGGCTTCCTGGTCCAGCGGCTGCTGCGCCAGGGCCTCGACTCCGGGAACCTGGACTGCCGCGCGGGCGCGGACGTGCCGGCGGACCTGGTGCGCGCGCTGGCCAACCCGGAGCTCCAGGCCAGCGTGCCCGACCTCGAGTTCGCCCACACCGTCCTGGTGCTGGGCTGCGAGCCGCTGGACGACGCCCCGATCCTCGATCTGTGGATCCGCAAGGGCGTGCGCCGGCGCGGGGTGCAGCTGGTGGTGGCCACCGACCGGCCCAGCGCGCTTGACTCGAACGCTCAGACGGTGATCCGGTACGCGCCGGGAGAGCCGCTCGAATGCTTTGACCGCCTGCGCGAGCTGCTGCGGGAGGGCGGCGAGGACATCGTAATCGTGTGGGGTGATCGGCTCAGGGCCGACGCGCTGGTCGGGCTGCTCGCTCTGGCCGATGAGCTGGGGCTGGCCGGACGTGAGGGCGCCGGGTTGCTGGAGATCCCGAGCGGATCCAATGGCCGCGGCCTGCGTGAGGCTGGAGTGCTCCCGGATGCCGGACCCGGCTACGCGCCGCTGCCCGACGAGCCCGGCCACGGGGCCGCGTCGCTGCCGGGCGCCGTCGCCGAGGGCGAGCTCACCGCCTTCTATCTCTTCGAGACCGACCCGGTGCGCGACCAGCCCGACCGGGCGGCCTGGGAGCAAGCGCTGCACCGCGCCGGGCTGGTCGTGGCGCACGCCGCGGTGCTGACCGAGGGCCTGCGCGAGCACGCCGACGTCGTGTTCCCCGCCGACTCTTACGCCGAGAAGGACGGGACCGCGGTCCACCCCGACGGGCGGGTGCAGCGGCTGCGCACCGCCATCGCCCACCCGGGGACTGTGAGGCCCGGCTGGTGGGTGATCGCCGAGCTGGCCAAGCGGATCGGCCTGGACACCGGGGTGCTCACGAGTTCGATGGCGTTCCAGCAGCTGGTCGACGCGGTTCCGTTCTACGCCGGGCTGACGCTGGAGGAGATCGGCGGACGAGGCGTCCGCTGGCCCGAGCGTGAGGAGGCGGGCGCCTTCGAGGCCCCCAAGGCGCGTGGCGTGGGAGAAAAAACACAGACAGATGGGCTTATCTCCCACACCTCCACCAACGGAGCGCTGCGCCTGGGCACCTACCGCCCCATCTGGGCTTCGCCCGAGGTCGAGATCTCGCCCTCGCTGCAGTACACCGTGGCCCACCAGCAGGCCGAGATCTCGCCCGAGGACGCCGAGCGCCTGGGCATCAGCTCAGGCGACGCGCTCACCGTCAGCCAGAACGGGACCAAGCTCACCGCCACGGCCAGCGTCCGCAGCGGCGTCCCGCCGGGCACGGTCTTCCTGGCCACCGGCATCGCGCGGGACTCGGCCAACGCGCTGACCGAGCCCACCGTGGAGGTGACGAAGTCGTGATCGTCCTGGGTGACGTCTTCTACTTCGAGCCCTGGTGGGTCCAGATCATCAAGGCGCTGGTGATCTTCGGGGTCGCATTCGCCATCCTGCCGATCCTCACCATCTACGAGCGCAAGCTGATCGGGCGCTTCCAGGGACGTTACGGACCCAACCGGGTCGGTCCGTTCGGCCTCATGCAACCCCTGGCCGAGATCCTCAAGTTCGCCACCAAGGAGCCGTTCCGTCCCAGCACCAGCGTGGGCTTCCTGTACCGGATCGCACCGATGATCGCGATCGTCACTGGGATCGCCGCGCTGGCCATCGTGCCGTTCGGACCCGTGCAGCACATCTTCGGGCGGCGGGTGGGGATCTACGGGATCGACGTGTCCGTCGGCCCGCTGTACGCGTTCGCGTTCGCCGGCATCTCGTTCTACGGGATCATGCTCGGCGGCTGGGCCTCGGGCTCCAAGTACTCGTTCCTGGGCGCCATGCGGGGCGCCGCCCAGCTGATCTCCTACGAGGTGTCACAGGGCCTGGCCCTGGTTGGGGTGCTGATCAGCGCCCAGACCCTGTCGCTGGTCGGGATCGTGAACGCCCAGAAGGGCATGTGGTACATCGTGCCCCAGGCGGCCGGCTTCATCATCTTTCTCGTCGCGTCGTTCGCCGAGACCAACCGGGCGCCGTTCGACCTGGTGGAGGCCGACGCCGAGCTGGTCCAGGGCTACTTCACCGAGTACGGCGGCACGCCGTTCGTGGCCTACCTGTTTGCCGAGTACGTGAACATGATCGTGGTCTCGGGAATCGCCGTGACCGTGTTCCTGGGCGGCTGGCTGCTGCCCGGGAACCCGAGCATCCCCGGCTGGATCGACCCGATCATCGTGATCGCGAAGATGATGCTGTTTTTGACCTTCTTCATCTGGATCCGGGCCACCCTGCCGCGGCTGCGCTATGACCAGCTGATGTCGCTGGGCTGGAAGATCCTGCTGCCGCTAGCCACCCTGAACCTGCTGGTGACCGCGATCGTAGTGGCGGCATGAGCGGCAATCAGCCGGATGACGCGGGCCGCGCGCGTATGAGCGAGGCTGAAAGCCGAGCGCGCGCCACGCCCGCGGGCATCGTGTCCGAGGACGTGATCGAGGTCATCCGCGAGCCAGCGCGCGGGCGCGCGGCCAGCACCTACCGGGCGTTCGGCGAGACACTGCGCGGGCTGAAGACCACATTCGCGCGGATCGTCGAGGGCCCGCACACCATCCAGTACCCCGAGGAGAAGACGCCCGTCTATCCGCGCTTCCGCGGCCGCCACAAGCTCCACCGCTTCGAGACTGGGGATCCCGCCCACCCAGGCCTGGAGAAGTGCGTCGGCTGCTCGCTGTGCGCGGCTGCCTGCCCGGCCGACTGCATCCGGGTGGTGGCGGCCGAGAACACGCCCGAGCACCGCATCTCGCCCGGCGAGCGCTACGCCGCCGTGTACGAGATCAACCTCAGCCGCTGCATCTTCTGCGGCTACTGCGAGGTGGCGTGCCCGTTCGACGCGATCACCATGGGCCACGACTACGAGCTGTCGGACTACACGCGCTCGGACCTGATCTTCACCAAAGAGATGCTGCTGGCCGAGCCGATCGAGCGGACACCCCTGCGCACGGAGGACGAGTAGTGGCGGAGGCCCCCGCATGAGCGTCGCCTTCTTCTTCATCGCCGCGATCGGCGCCATCGCCGCTGCCGTCGGCGTGGTGGCGTTGCGCAACCCGTTCTATTCGGTGCTCGCCCTGGCGGCCCATCTGGTCTTCCTGGCCGGGCTGTTCCTGCTGCTGCGCGCGGAGTTCCTGGCCTTCGCCCAGGTCGTGGTGTACGCCGGGGCGGTGATGGTGCTCTACGTGTTCGTGGTCTCCTACGTGGGCGGCGGGGAGCAGCTGCCCAGCGGCGGGGCGCTCAAGGTGCTGGGACCGCTGTTCGCGTTGGCCCTGGCCATCGAGCTGTTCATCGCCACGCTCGGCTCAGCGCTCAAGGGGGTCAAGGGCAAGGGGGCTCCGTACGTATCGGGCTTCGGCACCCCGGACCACATCGGCTCGCTGTTTCTGACCAAATATCTGTTCCCGTTCGAGGCGGCCTCGATCCTGCTGCTGGTGGCGGCCGTCGGAGCCGTGGTCCTGGCCCGGCGGCGGCGCGGTCTGGAACACGACGCCGAGCTGGAGCGGGTCATCGACACCGTCCGACCCGCCTACACGGGCACCATGGCCGAAGCGGCCGACGCCGGTCCGGCGGCCCGCGAGCAGCCTGAGGTCGAGCCCGTCGGCCCCCGCGGCCACGAGGGGGGCTGGTAATGGCCATCGGCTGGTATCTGGCCGTGTCGGCGATCATCTTCTGCATCGGCGCCGGCGGCGTGCTGGCCCGGCGCAACCCGCTGGTCGTCCTGCTCTGCCTGGAGCTGATGCTCAACGGGGCCAACCTGGCCCTGGTGGCCTTCGCCCGGATGTGGGGCGGCGAGGACGGGCAGATCTTTGCGCTGATCGTGATGGTGGTCGCGGCGTGTGAGGTGACGGTGGGCCTGGGCCTGATCGTGGCCATCTACCGCCGCCAGCTCCCCGTCGACGTGGACGAGCTCTCCGAACTCCACGGATGACCACCACCACCCTCGCCTGGCTCGTCCTGCTCTGCCCGCTGCTCGGGACGGTGGTCATCGCCCTGGGCTACCGGGTGTGGCCCGGCCGGACCGCGGGCTGGATCGGCACGGCGGCGATCGCCGCCGCGTTCGCGTTCAGCGTGGCGGTTCTCATCTCGCTGCTGGGCAACGACCCGTCGCACCGCGAGCTCACCGCCACGCTGTGGAATTACGACGTAAGCGCCGGCGTCGACGCCAAGCTGCAGATCCTGGTCGACCCGCTGTCGGTGTTCATGATCCTGATCGTCTCCGGGGTCTCGACGCTGATCCACCTGTACTCGGTGTCCTACATGACCCAGGATCGCGGCTACGCCAGGTACTTCAGCTACCTGAACTACTTCGTGTTCTCGATGCTGCTGCTGATCCTGGCCGGCAACTTCATCATCCTCATCATCGGCTGGGCAGGCGTCGGCTTTGCCTCCTACATCCTGATCTCGTTCTGGTATCGCCGCACCACGGCCACCCGGGCCGGGCTCAAGGCGTTCGTGATCAATGTGGTGGGCGACATCGGCCTGGTGCTGGCCACGTTCTTCCTGTTCAAGCACACCGGGACGGTGGGCTTCCTCAAGACCTTCAGCGCCACCCCTCACGTCTTCGCCCACAACGACGGCGACCTGATCGCCGCCTGCATCTTCCTGCTGGTGGGCGCGTTCGCCAAGTCGGCCCAGTTCCCGCTTCACACCTGGCTCCCGGACGCCATGGAGGGCCCCACCCCGGTCTCCGCGCTGATCCACGCGGCGACCATGGTCACCGCCGGGGTGTACCTGATCGCGCGCATGCACCCGCTGTTCGAGCAAGCCCCCACCGCGGCCGACGTGGGGGCGATCGGCGGCGCCATCACGCTGATCCTGGCCGCCACGGTGGCCCTGACCCAGACCGACCTCAAGCGGGTCATCGCCTATTCGACCATGTCCCAGATCGGCTACATGATCATGGGCGTCTCGGTGGGCGCGTACTCGGCCGGGCTGTTCCACCTCATGACCCACGCGTTCTTCAAGGCGCTGCTGTTCATGGGCGCGGGGTCGGTCATCGGCGCCATGGCCGGCAACCAGTCGCTGGACCGGATGGGCGGCTTCCGCAGGGCGCTGCCGTTCACGCTCGTGTGCTTTTTGGTGGGCGGCCTGGCCCTGTCGGGCCTGCCGCCGTTTTCGGGTTGGCTGTCCAAGGACGACATCCTCGGTTACCTCGACCACCGCGGCCACGGGTTTGAAGTCCTCGGTTGGGTCGGCTACCTCGGCGCGCTGCTCACCGCCATCTACACGTTCCGCATGATCTTCCGGACCTTCTTCGGCGAGCCCGTCAAGGAGGCACGCGAGCTGGAGCAAGGGCATCTGGCCCACGCCGACGTGCCCCGCAACCCGCTGACCGGCGAGAAGGAGGACACGGGCGTCGGCTTCCCCGGCCCGGCCCACTTCATCGCCGAGCGGGAATGGCCCATGAAGATCGCCATGGGCACCCTGGCCGTGCTGGCCCTGGTGGGCGGCGCGATTCAGATCCCCGGCGTGGACGACGAGGTGACCAAGTTCCTCGAGCCGACGTTCGCGGGATCACGGCTGTTCAACGCGCAGGTGCCGACCAGCCCGGCCTGGGTGGGGCTGGTCATCGGCGCCCTGATCGGGGCGGTGGGGATCGGCCTCGCCGCGCGGATCTGGCTGCGTGACCCCGCGATCGCTGTGCGCCTCCGGGAGCGCTTCGCCCCGGTCTACCAGTTCCTGGTCCACAAGTGGTACATGGACGAGCTGATCAACACGCTGGTCGTCCGCCCCGTGCTGTGGTTCGGGCGCTTCCTGGACACCGTCCTTGAGCCGGCCGTCATCGGCGGCGTGCTCACCGGGGGCACGACCAGCGTGGTCCGAGCCGGTTCGGCCCTGGTCCGCCGGGCCCAGACCGGGTTCCTGCGCTACTACGCGGCGGTGATGATCATCGCCGTCTCCGGGGTGGCCGCCTACTTCCTGGCCTCAAGCTCATGACCCTGTCGGTCCTCATATGGCTGCCCCTGATCGTCGCCACGCTGGCCGCGCTGCTGATGCCGCCGCGCTGGGTGGGCCGGGCCACGGCGCTGGGCTCGTTGGCCACGCTCGGCATCGCCATCTCCTACATGGCGCGGTTCAAACTCGGGCAGGCCGGGCTTCAGTTCATCACCGACCGGGTGTGGATCTCCTCCCTGGGAATCCACTACAAGCTCGGCCTGGACGGGCTGAACATCTCGCTGATCCTGCTGGCCTGCATCCTGTTCTCGGCTTCCCTGGTCTGGGCAGCGCTGCGGGATTGGGAGCGGCCGCGGATCTTCTACTTCCACTTCGGCGTGGCCCAGAGCGCCGTGCTGGGCGCGTTCTGCGCCCAGGACCTGGCCCTGTTCGTGGCCTTCTTCGACCTGATGCTGATCCCGTTCTACTTCCTGACGGGTATGTGGGGCACAGGCGATCGGGTCCGAGCCACCACCAAGCTCGTGGTCTACACGCTCGTCGGCTCGTTCTTCATGCTGGCGGCGGCGGTGGCCACGGGCGTGCTGGCCTCCAGTCAGCACGGCACCCCAATCACGTTCGTGATCTCCTCGCTGCAGCAGCTTCCGCTGTCCCACACCAGCCAGGAGTGGATCTTCCTGTGCTTCGCCCTGGCCTTCCTGATCAAGATGCCCGTGGTCCCGTTCCACGGCTGGCTGGCCGATGGGTACAAGTCGATGCCGATCCCCGCCGTGGCCCTGTTCTCCGGCGTGGTGTCCAAGGTGGCCGCCTACGGCTTCCTGCGGATCGTGCTGCCGCTGTTCCCGTTCGGAACCGTCCACTTCCAGCTGCTGATGCTGGTGGTGCTGGTGATCTCGATCATCTGGTCGACCGCCCAGGCGTTCGCCACGCCGGATGCCCGGCTGGTCGTGGCCTACTCGAGCGTGGCCCAGCTCAGCTTCATCACGATTGGCATCTTCTCGCTGCGGCCCCAGGGCGGTCAGGGCGCGCTGCTGCAGATGGTCAACCACGGCCTGGTGACGGCGGGGCTGTTCTTCATCGTGGCCGCACTGGCCGCCCGGGCCGGCGGCTCGGAGCTGCTGAAGGACATGGGCGGCATCGCCTTCCGCGCGCCGGTGCTGGCTGCGCTATTCCTGATCGTCGCCCTGGCCACGCTGGCCATGCCCGGCTCCTCGAACTTCGTGGGCGAGTTCATGATCCTGCTCGGGGTGTTCAGGTCCCACCTGGCCATCGCGGTGATCGCGTTCACCGGGGTGGCCGGGGCGGCGTTCTACGCCCTGCGGGTGTTCATCGGCTCGATGCAAAACCGGGTGAAACCATCGGTCACCTCACGGGAGATCGCGCTGCCCGAGCTCGCGGCCATCGCCCCGATCGTGCTGGTCATCCTGGCCCTGGCGTTCTTTCCCCAGTTCGGCCTGCGGCGCTCTGAGGCCTCACTCAACGCGACGGTCGGACCGCTCCAAGCAGCCACCGACCCCGCCCAGGTGGCCGGACCATGAACCTGGTCCTGGCGGCGGCCCACCTCCAGGGCCCGCACATCGACTGGAAGTCGTTCGCGCCGCTGGTCGTCCTGGCCGCGGGCGGCCTGGGCGTGCTGATGGTCGGGCTGCTGCCGGGCCGCGCGGTGCGCGAGCGCCTGGTTCCGGCGCTGACCGTCGCCGTGCTCCTGGCCTCCATCGGCCTGGAGATCTGGCGCCTTCACCATCCGGCCTCGATCATCTCCGGGGCGCTGCGCATCGACGACCTGGCGCTGGAGCTGGACATGCTGATCTCGGCCGCGGCCATCGCCGCGGTGCTCCTATCGCTGCGGGTACCGGCGCCCCGCCAGGCCGGCCACGGCGAGTACTACGCGCTGCTCTTGCTGAGCGCACTGGGGATGGCCGTGCTGGTGTCCTCGCAGAACCTGATCACGCTGTTTCTGGGCATCGAAATGCTGTCGATCCCGCTCTACGTGCTGTGCGGATCGGAGAGCCGGCGGGAGGGCTCGCTCGAATCGGGGCTCAAGTACCTGGTCATCGGCTCGGTCGGCTCGGCCACGCTGCTGTACGGCCTGGCGCTGATCTACGGGATCACCGGGTCCACCGACTTCGGCGCCATCGCCACCGCCGTGTCCACCGGCAAGCTGGCCGGCGGCGCGCTGGGCGACCCGATGCTGCTCACCGGCCTGGGGCTGGTGATCGCCGGGTTTGCGTTCAAGGCATCGGTGGCTCCGTTTCACCAGTGGACGCCGGACGTGTACGAGGGTGCCCCTACCCCTATCACGGCATTCATGGCCACGGCCACCAAGGCCGCGGCGCTCGGCGTGTTCCTGCGCTTCTTCGACGTGGCGGCGATCGGCGCCCAGAATGACTGGGCTCCCCTGCTGGCTGCCGTGGCCGCGATCACGATCATCGTGGGCAACGTGGGAGCGCTTGGCCAGTCGTCCATGAAGCGGATGCTGGGGTATTCCGGCGTGGCCCAGGCGGGCTACATGCTGGCCGGGGTGGTGGTGGGCAGCCAGCTGGGCGTCCAGGCCACCGTCCTGTACCTGCTGGCTTACCTG
>Ga0307373_10015530_pt1 | contig 10342 bp, 6 predicted proteins | sample OX2MG_FD_202534 | JGI IMG/M metagenome (GOLD analysis project Ga0307373, IMG submission 202534) | Soil microbial communities from Risofladan, Vaasa, Finland - OX-2 | ecosystem: Environmental > Terrestrial > Soil > Coastal area > Acid sulfate soil | place: Finland: Risofladan, Vaasa | collected...
ACTGCTACGGGACACCGTCGGAACCCATCCCGACCACCTCCTCGGCTCCACCGGCGCCCCTGGATCCTCACGTCGCCACCCAGACGATCGGCGGCAGCACCTACACGGTCTCGACCTACGTGACCGAGTACAACAGCGTGACCTCTCCGAACGTACTGCGAGTCACGGCCAACGTGTCATGGACACCGGCCGCCATCCGAGGTGTGGCCTCCTCGGTCAGGGCCCAGACCCTCGTCTACTCCTCTTCCACCGGCTGCTTACTCAACACCACCCACCCCTTCGCCGCGCCGTGTCAGCCCTCGTTCTTCGCCTCGGCGACCGATGGTGCGGGTCTCGTCCAGATCAACCCTGACTCCACCTACGGAACGCCGGTGTCGCTGACCTCGGCTTCCATCAGCCCGGTCGTTACCCGCGACACGATGACCATCGGTCAGGTGTCCTCGGTGGTCGGGGCGGTGCAGAACTCGCACGCCGCCCTGGTCTACGGCTCCACTTCGACGGCCCAGGGCAGTGCGCAGGTGAACGCTTCCGCCAGCAGCGACCCGGCTTCCAGCAGCACCACCGACGGCACGGCTTCGACCGCCTCGCAGACCGTGTCCACCCTGAGCACCTCCGACGCCAACGGCAGCACGCTGTCGGTCACTGGAAGCGGGGGTGACTCGGGCTTGGCCGAGGTCACCACCTCGGCCAACGCCGCCAACCCCTGCACCGACCTCAACGGCCTCGGGACCACCAACTCGCTGCCCTGCGGCTTCGAGACGGCCACCCAGGCCTCGGCCACCTCGGCCGGTCTCGATGTCAAGCTCGGCTCCAGCGACCTCGGGCCGGCCAGCTTGGTATCGGTCCCATCCGAGACGACCAAGGCCTTCACGACCTATGCCACCGGCCCCGACGGCACCTACTGCGTCGGCACCACCGGGGACGGTTGCGTCGATACCCGGGCCACCCGCACGGTCGGCACCATAACCATGGGTGGTTTGCCTTCCAACGTCACCGCTCCGACCGGCTGGGCCGGCTATCTGGTCAAGATCAGCGGCTGGACCGACACCGTGACCACGGAGGTGGGTGTTGACACCGTGGCTCCCACCGCCACGGCTGCCGGCACAATCAGCTACTGGGCCGGCGGCGCCTACGGGACCGCCACCATAGGGACGGGCGCCCAGCCCACCGTGACCCAGGTCTCCCGAACCGGGAGCCTGGGCGGGCAGAGCTACACCGTTACCGAGACGGTGGCGGCGGGGGGGCTGAGTGCGGGTTCGGCCGGCATCAGCGATCCCGGGGCCTGCACCTCACCGTGCACCCGCCAGGCCGCCACCTCCGCCACCTCGACCTCTCCCCAGGTCACCATCGACTACCAGATCGTGTGGGGAACCGAGCGATGGGGTCTCAACATCAGCTTCAACCTGGGCTCTCTGACCGCTTCTGGAACCTACGGGGTGTCTCCCAGTGCGGGCTGACGCTGCCACCACCGGCCCTGGCCGGACGCCCCGGGGCCAGGGTGGGTTCACGGTGATGGAGATGATGGTGGCCACCGCCCTGTTTGCGATCGTGGTGGCCTTCTCCTTCGGCGCCCTGGCCTCCCTCCAGAAGGCCAGCCTCACCGTCGACGTGCGGGGTCAATCGATGGACCAGGCCCATCTGGCCGTCGAGCAGGTCGAATCCCAGCTCCGTTCGGCCACCGTCATCTACGACCCCGCCAGCGAGAACCCCGGGGGGGTGTCGAACGCCGGCACCAGCCCGGACGGGACTCAGGTGCCCGTAGGGTTCTCGCTGCGGATCTACACCCAGACCAACGGGACGTGGTCCTGTGACCAGTGGCGGCTGCTGGACAACGGGAACCTCCAGACCCGGACTTTCTCGCCCACCTGGCAGACCGACGGGATCGAGACCGGGTGGCGTACGACCGCCACCAACCTGGTCAACGGCAGTGCGACCCTCGATCCGAAGTACCCGAGGGACACCACACCCTTCGTTCTCGATACGTCCAGCAACTACGGCTCGAGGCTCCTCGACATCGATCTGCTGGACAACGCCGATCCCACCAACCGCAGCACCAATGTGGAGATCAAGGCGGCGATCACGGGGCGGGATATCCAGTACGGGGTCACCACCAACGCCTGCAGCGTCATCCCGAGCCCATGACCCGCTTCTTGCGCCACCGCCCCGAGGAAGGCAGCGCCATGATCGTGGCCATCTCCGTGGTGATGGTCATCTCCCTGCTGATGGTCTACGTGGCCGACAACGCCCTCCACCAGCTGAGCGGAACAGCCGGGGACCGGCAGCGCACGCTGACCGTCGCTTCGGCCGAGGGCGGGGTGGACCTGGCCGTCTCCCAGATGCAGTCGGCCACGACCCTTACCGGCAGCACGGGACTTCCCTGCGGGATACCCGGAACCCTGGCCACGTCTCCCACTACGGCCAGCTATACCGTGACCGTCACCTATTACTCATCGGCTGATGTCAACCTGAGCTCGACGGGCTGCCCGACGGCGTCGCCCACGGCTGAGACCTACTACACCGGCACAACCACGCCGGCGTCGGCCACCATCTTCTCGAAGGGGGCGAGCAACTCAACTGCCTACGGGAATCAGGCCATGGAGGCTGACGTCCAACTCAGCTCTAGCGTAGTGAGCACCACCATCGGTAATGACGCCGTGTACTCGGCCGGGGCCATGACGTGGCAGGACGGTGTGACCCTGGATGACACCAACGGCGCTGCCAACGTGTACTCGGGGGGGAACTTCGGATGCACGACCACGCCCGGGACCACCAACGTTCAGGGGTCGATATACGTCCAGGGCTATCTGACGACCAGCCAAGTGTGCAACACCACCGGCAACTGGTGGACTCTGGACTACGTGAGCGACCACGGCTCCGGCAGCGTCGTCGGAGGCAATATCACTGTGTCCACCACCGGCATCACCTTCAACTGTGGCGGGGGGTACTCGACCGCCAGCGTCTGCCTCAACGGGACAGGCCGTGTTGGGGGCACCATCACGGCCGCCGGCTCCGTCGACAACGTCCACAACGAGAGCACCGGGACGATCCATGCCAACGTCGGGAACAGCTCGGCGCCGCCTACTCAGGCGTTCCCCCAGCTCAACTTCGTCTCGTCCAACTGGACGGCGTCAGGTTGGAAGGTGATCACCGAGGCCAGCAACGGGTGCACCCAGGGTGAGGCGGACGTGACCGCCATGAGCTCGGCCACTCAACCAACGGTCATCTACGTGCCGGGAACGTGTCAGATGGCATGGGGTTCCGATCTCTCGCTCAACCTGGCTCAGAATCTGGTGGTCTTCGCCGAAGGTGGCTTCTATTTCAAGGGCAACCTCACCGTGACCGCCAGCAGCAGCGCCACCAAGCTGTACCTGATCGCTCCCTATGCAACGGGCGACGGCGGGGGCGGCGGTACCAACACCTGCGGGACGGCCCCGGGCGGTTGGCCGGGTGGTACCCAGACTCCCGGGCTCTACGTCGGCGGTAACTTCACCGAACCGACCTCGAATTTCAACACGCTTCTCTACGCCCCCTGCTCGGTATACATGCCCGGCGGGTTCACCGCCGACTACGGCCAGATCTACGGCGGAACCGTCCTGTTCAACCAGCCGATCTCCTTCAAATACCAGGCGGCACCGATTCCGGGCTACAACACGACCAGCACCAACCTGCTGAACGTCACGCTGCTCTACCTTCGACAGGTCACCAACCCGTCGAGCACCACGGGGTCGAGCCCTACCTCCAGCACCACCTCCAGCACCACCACCAGCTCCAGCACCACCACCACTACGGTGCCTCTCTCCGGATTTGCCGGTCTCGGATTCACATCCACCTCGTTGAGCGGCGGCAGCCTGTCGTGTAGCACCCCCGTGTCGCAGAACGTGACCTGTACGGCCCAGCCCCTCGGTGGCACGGGGAACTTCACCGGCTACGTCACTCTCGAGACCTCCAGCGGGAGCGCCGTCACCAACAACACGGGGGCCGCCCTAACACTCAACGCGTCGGAAACCACCGTCAGCTCCCCCGGCGGCACGGTCAGCCCGTCCAGCTCGACGGTGGCCAACGGCGTATCGACCACGGGGACGGCGTTCACACTCACCGGCTTGGGTGGGGGGTGGAAGGCCACCATGACCTGCAGCCTGGTCGTGAACGGCCTCACCTACACCATCGCCGTCACGGGCCACTGAGCCGGACCGGCTCCAGCACCGGAGCCGGAGGCGCCCTCGAAATCCCTCAGCCGCCCAGCCTCGGCAGGTAGGGCCGAGGCAGCAGTTCCAGCCAGGTCGTCCCCGGGGCCAGGGCGATGGTGCCGGCCGTCCCGGTCAGCTGGACCGGCTGGGCGATGCTCGGTCGGGCCCAGTTGCCCTGGACCTCCTGGCCCCCCCGGAGTACCCAGACCGTCCCGGAGCCGACCAGGTGCACGTAGGGGTCCTGGTTTCCGGCCGCGTCGAAGATGCCGGTCGGGCCGATCGGCACCGACAGGATGACCACGTTGGCCGCCGACATGCGGCTGCCGTCGGAGTTCATGTCCGGCTGGCCGTCCTGGGTGCGCAGCCAGACCCCGCGCGCCGGGCTCCAGGTCCACTCCGCCGAGGAGAAGACGGATAAGTCCATGTAGGCCTGGCTTACGGCGTGGGACACGCCGCCCTGGGGGCTGGCCGAATAGGAGAAGAGCTGGGGGGGAGGGTTGGGGCTGGCCCCGGCGGCCAGCCCGGCGGCCCACAGGGAGGCGGTGGAGGCGAAGACGTTGTGCGGGCCGGGCCGGGAATAGATGCGGTGGAAGGCGGATACGCCGGCGTCGTAGGACAGGAGGGTGGCGGTGGAGGAGGCCCTGACGGGGGCGATCTCACCCGTGGCGGCGCCGGAGTAGGCGAAGATGCCACCGCCGAGCTCCCGCAGCAGGGCGGCATCGACCGGCCGGGCCGAGCGGATGGGGCCGACTTGGGGTGCCTGGTGGGACTGGTAGGTGGCGAAGAGCCGGGTCAGGCCTCCCTCGACCAGGGCCTCGGCCACCATGTCGGCGTCGTCCACTCCCATCTGGGGGAAGGAGCCGGCCACGTTGTCGATCTTGACCGACAGGGCCGGCCGGCGGGCGGCGGCCGGATCGGTGACGGGAAGGCCGGTGAGGGGATACACGGCCTGGACCGTGGTGGTAGTGGGCGCCACCGAGGTGGAGGCGTGGACGGCGGTGGGATGGCTGGGGGGCAGGGACTGGGCACAGGCGCCGGCCAGGAGGCCGGCCATCGGTAGAGCGAGCAGGCCGCCCACCCGGGCCCGGGTCCGGTTCGTTTTCATGCTGGTCCTCCGTCGACCCGGCCGCCGTCTGAGCCCGGCCGACTGGGCTCGGGTTTGTGTCGGCTCATTGTCAGCCCGGCTGAGGTGTCGCGGGTGGATACCCGCGCCACAAAGGGGCCCCGGAGGGCCCCTTTGTCACTACAGATCAGCTTTCCCTAGACCACCCTCCGTCCCGCCGCCGCCCGGGGCGGACGAATGGCCCAGAGGCCGTCGCAGGGTTAGCGACCGGGACTGATCAGGCCTCGGCTGCCCGCTGCTGGCGCTCGGCGGTGTTGGCCCGGGCCCGAGCCTGTTCGGCTTTGGCCTCCTCCTTGGCCACGTCCTTCTCGGAAGCGGCCTTGTCCTGCTGGGCCGAACCCTCCTTGCGCAGGTTGGCATTACCGATGACCGACCCGGCCGCCTCCTTGAGGCCACCCTTCACCTTCTCGGCGGCGGCACTGGCGGCGGACTGGGGACCGCTCTTGTCCAACTCGGACTTGCCCGAATTGGAACCCTTGTTCTGGAAGGCCTTCTGACGCTGCTCATCGGCGGCGGCCTGGCCCCGCTTGATGTCGGCCTTCAACTCCCGGCGAAACTGCTCGATCCGCTCCTCGGCCTTCTTCTGCTGGGCCTGGCCGGATTCGCGCAGATCCTCACGGTCGAGGACCGTTCCCCAGAACTCCTTGGTGAGTCCGACCGCCTTCTCCCCGAGGTTGGGAAGGACACGCGGCAACATCTGGATGCTCGACATATTCCTACCGTCCTTTCTCCGGGAGTCGACCCGGTTGCTTGCTAGATCTATTTCCCAACTGCTTGGCGTATAAACGGGGTAAACGCGGTGTATGCCCGTTCTCATCGGCGCTTCGGGATGGCGGTACCGGTCCTGGGAGGGCCCCCAGGGCCGCTCCAAACTTGGTAATGCATCTTCTGATGGAGAACGATTGTTCGTTTCGTAACCATTCTGAAATATGAAATCGTGGGTGGCTCAAAGTCATGCGCAGGCCTGCTCTCCCGGAAGCCCCCTATGGCGCTGGCGGGCGGCCAGCAACCTCGGCCCACCCGAGCGGCGGGCCTTGAGCGCCGAGACCACCTCGGTTGGCCGGGGGTCCACCACCGTCTGGAGGCGATGCTTGCCGGCCTTGGCCACGTAATCGAAGCTGACTTCGTCGCCATTGACCTCTACGTGGCGTTTCTCCATGCTGGCGAGCCCGTAGGTCGGGTTCTCCTCGGCGTAGCCCTCCGATCCGATCCGGAAGAAGCCGACGTCGAGCCTCCCGCCATTCTCTCCCGGGGACCGTCAGAGTCGTGAAAACGGCATGAAACCCTAAGGGACCGGGTACAGGGCCCGAACACAGGACGGGCGGGCAGTCCGGAAGAGGAAAAATCAGGGTGGTCTTCGAAACCAGCGGGGACAGCTGCATGTGGTACCCCCGGCGGGGAAACGTGTGACTGAGGCTCCCGAGTCTCTAGAGCTTCAGCCTGACGCTACGGCGGCTTCAGCGGCCCGACGCTTCGTCGGCCGGGCTCTGGGCCCGGAATTGGCCGAGGGGGTGGTCGACTCCGTGAGCCTGGTCGCCTCGGAGTTGGTGACCAACGCCGTCCTCCACGCCGGCACGGTGGTCCGGCTGTCACTGGCCCGGACCGAGCAGGGATCGGTCCGGATCGAAGTGGCCGACCAGAGCCCCAACCCGGCCTCCCCGCGCCACTATTCGGATGACTCCGCCACCGGGCGCGGACTGGTGCTGGTCGGGGCTCTGGCGCGGCGCTGGGGTGTCGACCTGTCCGAGGCCGGCGGGGGCAAGACGGTGTGGGCCGAGGTGGATACCGAGCCCGATGCCCCCGAGTCCGCTGCCGGCCGGCCGACGGCTCCGCCGGCGCCGACGCCGAGGCCGGAACCACAGGAACGGGCCCAGCCCGACCCGGCCACCCCCAGTGCCCCAGCCGGCCTCGCCCCGGCCGCCGACGGAACGGTCCGGATCCGGCTGCTGTCGCTACCGGTCGACGTCTGCCGCCGGGCCACCCAGCACAGCGACGAGCTGCAGCGCGAGTTCGCCCTGATCCTGGAACGGGATCCGTCCGAGGGCAACGAGCCCCCCGGGAGGCTTCTGGCCATCATCAACGAGTTGAACGGCCAATTCGGCAGCTTCGGCGGCGCGGCCCGGGCCCGCATGGAGGAGGCGGTGGACCAGCACCTGGACCGCATCGACCTCGACTACGACGTTCCGTCCGCCATCGGACCGGTAGTGGCCCGCCTGGCCGACCTCTTCGATGAGGCCGACACCTACTGCCGCCGAGGCGATCTGCTCACGCTGGCCACCCCGCCGGAGGCGACCGCCTTCCGTCGGTGGTTCCTGGCCCAGTTCACCGTCCAGGCCGGCGGGGCTGAGGCGGAGAGTTGGGACGACTGGGTCCTCCGCCTCGAAAAGGAAGAAACCCAGGAGATTTAGGCGGAGCCGGCCCTCAGCCGGCGCCGTTGCTCAGCAGACGTCGTGCTCAGCAGGCGTAGTCGTTGTCCACCGGGTTCGGGCTCCCGTACTGGACCAGCCAGGTTTCGCCCGATGTGAAGGAAGCGGTGCACAGGTTCTGGGCCCCGCCGATGCTGCCGGCGCCGGCCCGCCAGACCGGGACGTCGGGGGCGTAGGAGGAGCCGGCTATCTCGTCCCACTGGGTGATGGTGGAGTAGATCCCCGGCTCCGCCCCCAGACCGGTCAGGGCGGCCAGGGCGCCGGCCACCACCTGATCGTTGGCGGCGGTGTTGCTGCTCCAGAGAGGATTGCCGCTGCCGGCCGGGCCCTCCACGTCCAGCCACCACATCGGGGAGGCCACGCCTTGGCCGGCGGCATAGGCCCAGGCGTCCTGGGCGGCGTTGTAGCCGTAGTTGTAGGCCATGCAATTGGAGTCGGCGGGGGCGCAGGTACCGGCGGGGCCGGTAGCGCCCTGGGTCGGGTCGTTCACGAACGGCGAGTTGATGTTCATATACAGAGTCAGCCCGCCCCCTCGCCCCCACGCCGCCTCGGCCGGGAGGCAGTCGTTGTGGTTGAAGGCGGCGCCGCCGTTGACCCCCACCACGCTGACGGCCGCCGACGCCGAAGGTATGTCGTTGCTCTGATCCGGGCACTGCGGCCAGGAGATGTCATAACCGGTGGTGCCAGAGGTGTATGGGTCCAGGCTCAGAGTGGCGGCCACAGTCACCACCTGGGCCGAGACCTTGTTGGTCTGGGCCCCGTGGAACACGGCCGACCCGTAGGCGTACACGGCCCCGTTGGCCGCCACCATCCAATAGCCCTGGCCGGCGCTGGTGCCGGTGGTCGGCACGCTGATCCCCACCACTGGAGCCGGGACCGGTGAGCCGCCGTGGGAGCCCTGGAAGGTGGCGTCCCCGAAGTTGAAGATCCCTCCGTCCGCCGCCGCCAGCCAGTAACCGGCGCCGTCCGGGGTCAGGGCCATGCCGACTATGGGCTGGTTGAGGTGGATGGCGCCGGTGGAGCCCTGGAACACGGCGTCCCCGAAGGTGAAGATGCCGCCATCGGAGGCCACCAGGTAATAGCCCTGCCCGTCGGCGGTGGGCGCCATGCCGACGATGGGCTGGTTGAGCCGCTCGGCCCCGGTGGAGCCGAGGAAGGCGGCGTCACCGAAGGTGAAGATGCCGCCGTCCGAGGCCACCAGCCAGTAACCCTGGCCATCGGGCGTGGCCGCCATCCCGACGATGGGTTTGTTGAGCCGCTCGGCACCGGTCGATCCGAAGAAGCGGGCCGTCCCGAAGGCGAAGATGCCGCCGTCGGAGGCCACCAGCCAGTAGCCCTTCTGGCCAGGCACCCCGGCCATGCCCACCACCGGTTTGGCAAGGGTGTGACCGGCTTCCGATCCGGCAAAGGGCGCCTCCCCGAAGGAATACACCGCCCCGTCCGCCCCGGCCAGCCAATAGGTGGAAGGCGGAACCGGCGCCCCCGACGCCGTCCCAGGGGGCTGGGTCGTGGTGGTTGTGGCCTGGGCCGGGGTGGCCGCGGCAGTGGCGGCCGCGGCGGGGGCCGGGCCGGCCGAGAGCCCGGCCGCGCCCACGGACAGTAGGGCGGCGGCGCACAGGGCCCAGCGGAGGCGGTGTGCGGACAAGGGGAAGAGGTAGCGCCGAATCACTCGGACATTACCGGCGCTACCGTGCCCGGCTGTGCCACCGTCCACGCCCATAGCCGTAACCGTCGCTCCGCTGCTGGCCCTGGGGCCGGCCAACGCCATCGATGTGGCCCGGCGGGCCGAGGCTCTCGGCTACAGCTCGTTCTGGACGGCCGAGGTGACCGGGCCGGAAGCTTTCGGGCTCCTGGGGGCGGTCTCCCAGGCCGCTCCCTCCCTGGGCCTCGGCACCGGAGTGGTAGCCCTGCAGCTGCGGACCCCGCCCCTCCTGGCCATGGCCGCCGCCACCCTCCAGGCCCTGGTGCCGGACCGCGACGTCTGGGTCGGAGTCGGCATCTCCAGTCCGGTGGTGGCCGGGCGCTGGCACGGGGCCGACTACGGGGACCGCCCCCTGGCCCAGGTCAGCGAGTTCGTCACCCTGCTGCGGGCCTGCCTGTCCGGGGACCAGGTCGACCATGAGGGGGACTTCTACAAGATCTCCCGATTCCGTCTCGGTCTGCGCCTGGGGGAGCGCCGGCCCAAGATCGTGGTCGGTGCTCTCAACGAGAAGATGCTGACCCTGGCCGGCCGTGAGGCGGACGCCGTGCTGCTCAATTACCTACCGGCGTCACACGTTCCGTGGTCGGTCGAGCAGGTCCGTAAGGGGGGTGACGCCCAGATCCTGGCCTATGTCCATGTCGGCGTGGCCGACCGGGCCGCCGGGCTGGAACTGGCCCGCCGGGACCTGTTCTCCTACGCCACCGTCGACTCCTACGCCCACAACTTCGAGCGGGCCGGCTACGGGGATTCGGTGCGGGCCGTGCGCGAGGCCCACGCCGCCCGGGACCGGGACGGGGCGGTGGCGGCCGTGTCCGAGGAGATGGTGGACGGGATCGATGTGCTCGGGGATGCCGACCATGTGGCCGCCACCGTCCGGGCCTATGTCGACGGCGGCGTCGACCTT
>Ga0307373_10015534_pt1 | contig 10340 bp, 8 predicted proteins | sample OX2MG_FD_202534 | JGI IMG/M metagenome (GOLD analysis project Ga0307373, IMG submission 202534) | Soil microbial communities from Risofladan, Vaasa, Finland - OX-2 | ecosystem: Environmental > Terrestrial > Soil > Coastal area > Acid sulfate soil | place: Finland: Risofladan, Vaasa | collected...
GGCGCGGCCGAGCGAATCGGCGACGGCGTGCGCGGCGGGGCTGGAATCGCCGAAGATGTGGACCGACAAATGCCCGACCGCGCTCGCGACGCGGGCGCAGTAGAGGTCGAGGGTCGCCAACTCGGGGGCGCGGATGTCGCGCGCCGCATCCATCTCCATACCGTCAATAACGGTGTGGAAGTCGTTACGGCGCAGCGAATAATGCAATACTGCCTCGCTCAGTGCGCGAGCGACGAGATGCCGCGGCCGGCCGGCGTAGAGCGCGTCGATTTCGCCATGCCAGGCGGCAAGCGCCGCCCGCTTGTGTTCGGGCGGGGTCGTGTCGTCGGCGATGTCGTCGACCTCGCGGCAGAACGCGTAGACCGCATACATCGCGTTGCGCCGGTCTTGCGGCAACAGCCGCATCGCCCAATAGAACGATGTACCGGCCGCTTCGACCCTTTGGCGAATGGTTTCGCGCAGCGCCGCCTCGTCGGGGACGGCCCCGACGCTGTCGGAGACCGTCTCGCTCATCGCCGCTGGCGCGCCAGGATGCCGGTCACGAAGGCGGCCGCGAAATCGGTCTTGGCGAGCTTGACGCGGCCCGCCAGCGGATCGCCGCGGCGCAGCCGGCGCGCGAGGCGGGCGGCGAGCCCGACGATGACCGCCGATTCGCAGCGCAGCCCGCGAGCGGCGACACGCGGCGGGAGATCGCGCGCGGTTGCGATCAGGCCCTCGGTGCGGTCGAGCAGCCGGTCGAGCACCTGCCGCAGCGCCGGGCTGGCCGTCGACGCCGACAGAGCCTCGAGCGTGCCGCCGGCCGCGTCGAACTCGGCAAGCGGCAGGTAGACCCGGTCGAGGGCGGCGTAATCGGCGGCGCAATCCTGCAGATGGTTGAGGACCTGCAAGGCGGCGCACAGCGCGTCCGAGGGGGGCCAGGTGTCGCGGCTCTCGCCGTGCAGATCGAGCAGCTGACGCCCGACCGGCGCCGCCGAATAGCGGCAATACTCCATCAGATCGTCCCAGTCGCGGTAGCGCAGCTTGACCGCATCCTGGCGGAACGCGCGCAGCACGTCATAGCAATGTTGCGCCGTGACCCCGCTCGCCCGGAGGCTGGCGCGCATCGCCGCAGCGGCCGGCGAGTCGCCGCCGGACGCCCCATCGAGGATCGCCGCCATGCGGTCGAGGCGGCGCAGCTTGTCGGCAGCGGCGAGCGTCGGGCTGTCGGCGATGTCGTCGGCGTTGCGGGCAAAGCGGTAGAAGGCGTGGACATGGGCGCGCAGATCGCGCCGGATCAGCCACGAGCCGACCGGGAAATTCTCGTCATGGCGGCCCTTGCCGGACGGGGCCTCGACGTCGAGCGCGGTCATTTCAGGTAACCGTTGGCTCTGAACCAGGCGATCGCGTCGCCGATCGCCTGCCGCGCCGGCCGCGACGCGTAGCCCAGCTCCGCGACGGCACGGGCCGAACTGAAGAACATCTTCTTGCGCGACATCCTGACGGCGTCGACCGTGGCGAACGGCTGGCGCCCGGTCAATCGCGCCACGGATTCGGCGCCGGCCGCGATCGGCAAGGCGGCGCGATGCGGGATCTTGAGCATCGGCGGCCGCCGGCCGGTGGCCCGCGCGACCTCGGCGAGGATCTCACCGAGGCCGAGGTTCTCGCCGCCCAGAATATAACGCCGCCCGATCTGGCCGGAGCGCGCGGCGAGCAGGTGGCCGAGCGCGACATCCTCGACATGGGCGATGTTGAGCCCGGTATCGACAAAGCCCGGCATGCGGCCGCGCGCCGCCTCGACGATCAGCCGCCCGGTCGGGGTCGGCTTGACGTCGCCGGGGCCGATCGGGGTCGACGGGTTGACGATGACGGCCGGCAGGCCCCGCTCGGCGATCAGCTCGCAAACCGCCGCCTCGGCCCGGAATTTCGAGAGCTTGTAGGGGCCGATCATGTCTTCGGCGCGGCTCGCCGTTTCCTCGTCGGCGATACCGCCCTTGACGACCCCCAGCACCGCCACGCTGCTGGTATAGACGATGCGCTCGACCCCTGCCGCCAGCGCGGCGAGCATCAGCTGCCGCGTACCCTCGACATTGGTTCGGAACATCGCCGCCGGGTCCGGTACCCACAGCCGGTAATCGGCCGCGACATGAAACAGGCAGCGGCAGCCGGCGACCGCCGCGGCGAGCGAGTCGGGATCTTCGAGCGAGCCTTCCGCGATTTCGGCGGCGAGCCCCTCGAGATTGCGGCGGTCGCTGCCGGGGCGCGCCAACACCCGCACCGGGTGGCCGGCCCGCCACAGCACCCGCGCCACCGCCGCGCCGACAAACCCGGTGGCGCCGGTCACCAGGCACAACCCCGCGGGCAGCGCCATGCCTCGGTCATCGCGCGGCTCGATCACGGCCTGAGTACCCATGCGATCACCGCCCCTGCCCTGCGGCATTCCCCGCCACCAGCCGTCGGGCGCTCAGAACGCGGCGCAGGCGTCGCGCGTGATGATGCCGACCGATTGCTGGTGAAAGCGCCCCTTGTAGGCCGCGATGACCGCCGCCAGCCGCCGCGCCAGATCGGGCGACCGCCGGACGGCGACCAGGAGGATCTTGGTCGGCTCGCGGGCAATCTGGTGGGTCGCCGGGTTCTGCCACTGTCCCTCGCCGTCGAACGCGGTAAAGCCGTCGGGAAAGTTCGCGGTGACCGTGCCAGCGGCGAACGCCGCCCACTCGGCATCGCTCAGCATCCCCCGTCCCGGGATATTGCGTCCGAAAAACAGTTCCGCGACAAGCATCCGTTGTTCGGAAGGAAGCAGGCACGCGTGCGGCGCCGACGATTGACTGTGCGCCGGCGGCGGCGCCGCGCAGCCGGCCAATGCCATCAGCAGCGACAGCGCGATCGGCGCCAGTATGATCGGCGTCCGGCCGCGCAGGGCGATAATTCCGGCTCAGAACGGCGAAGGTCCGACGGTCTCCCAGCCGAAGCGCCCGAAAAACGCGGCAATCTCGGTTGCGCCCATCGACGACAGCGGCTGCTCCAGGCGCCTTGCCTCCTCGAACATCCGGCCGGCCCCGCCCGGCGTGTAGAGAAACAGCGCCTTCCCGGGTTCGGCTCCGGTATTCTTCCAGGCGTGCGCAACGCCGCGCGGTATGAAAGCGCAGGTGCCGGCGCCGCCGATCGTCGTCTGGTCGGCAATCTTGAAGGTGAACTCGCCGCTCAGGACATAGATCAGCTCGTCGCTGTCGTGGTGCAGGTGAAAGGTCGTGTCGGTGCCGGCCGGTGCGGTTTCTTCGAACGCCATCACGCTCTCCGCGGTCTGCGCGTTCTGCAGCTTGAGCGCAGCCGATCGGCCGGGCGACATGCTCCACACGGCGCCTTCGCCCGGCAACACAACGAGGCCCTTCGCATCCATCGCAAGCTCCTCCGGTTGGCGTTGAGATGACCGGCTTGGCTACCTTGGCTACTCCGCGGCTGCGGGCGCCGCCGCCGGCTCGACCTTCGCGGCGCAGAACTTGTATTCCGGGATCTTGCCGAACGGGTCGAGCTGCGGGTTGGTCAGCACGTTGGCGGCGGCTTCGGCATAGCAGAACGGGATGAATACCATGCCGGGGGCCACCGCGCTGTCGGCCCGCGCCTTCAATTCGATGTGGCCACGCCGCGTCGTCACCTTGACCCGGTCGCCGGCGGCGATGCCGAGGCGGCGCAATTCGACGGGCGCGAGGCTCGCCACCGCCTCCGGCTCGATCTCGTCGAGCACGCTGGCCCGCCGGGTCATCGCCCCGGTATGCCAATGTTCGAGTTGGCGGCCGGTCGTCAGCACCATCGGATAGTCGGCATCGGGCTCCTCGGCCGGCGGGATGATCGACGCGGGCACCAGCTTCGCCCGCCCGGAGGGGGTGGGGAAACCCGACGCGAACACGATCTCGTTGCCCGGCTTGTCCTCAGCGTCGCACGGGTAGGTGACCGAATCCTCGCGTTCGAGGCGCTCCCAGGTGATGTTGTCGAGCGACGGCATCGCCAGCTTCATCTCGGCGAACACGTCGCGCGGATGACTGTACTGCCAATCGAGCCCCATGCGCCGGGCGATCTCCTGGATCGTCTCCCAGTCGAGCCTGGCGTTGCCGGGTAAGGGCAGCGCGGCGCGGCCCATCTGCACCTGGCGGTTGGTATTGGAAACCGTGCCGTCCTTCTCCGCCCAGGCCGAGGCCGGCAGCACGACATCGGCGTATTTCGCGGTCTCGGTCAGAAAGATGTCCTGCACGACGAGGTGTTCGAGATGGGCCAGCGCGGCGCGGGCGTGCTGCACGTCAGGGTCGGACATCGCCGGGTTTTCGCCCATGATGTACATGCCCTTGATCTCGTCGCGGTGCACCGCGTCCATGATCTCGACGACGGTCAGGCCGGCCTTGTCGTCGAGCGGGGTGTGCCACAGTTTCTCGAATTTCTCGCGGATTGCGGGGTTCGCCACCGACTGGTAGTCGGGATAGACCATCGGGATGAGGCCGGCATCGGAGGCGCCCTGCACGTTGTTCTGGCCGCGCAGCGGGTGCAGCCCGGTGCCCGGCCGGCCGACCTGGCCGGTGATCATCGCCAGCGCGATCAGGCAGCGCGCGTTGTCGGTGCCGTGGATATGCTGCGAAATTCCCATGCCCCAGAAAATGATCGCATGCTCGGCGCGGGCGTAGGCGCGGGCGACGGAGCGCAGGGTACCCGCGTCGATGCCGCAGATTTCGGCCATCTTTTCCGGGCTGTAGTCGCGGATGTGCTCGCGCAGCTTTTCGTAATCCTCGGTATGCGCCTGAATATACTGGCGGTCGGTCAGCCCCTCCTCGACAATCGTGTGGATCATCGCGTTCAGCAGCGCCACGTCGCGGCCGGGGTTGAAGCGCAAGGTCTTGGTGGCATGCCGCACCAGGCTGTGGCCGCGCGGGTCCATCACAAAGACTTGCGCGCCGCGCTTCGCGGCCTGCTTGAAGAAGGTGGCGGCAACCGGATGATTCTCGGTCGGCCGCGCGCCGATCACGATGATGACGTCGGCGTCCTTCGCCGCGGTAAACGGCGCGGTGACCGCGCCCGAGCCGATCCCCTCCATCAGGGCGGCGACCGAGGACGCGTGGCAGAGACGCGTGCAGTGATCGACATTGTTGCTGCCGAAGCCGGTGCGTACCAGCTTCTGGAACAGATACGCCTCCTCGTTCGAGCCCTTGGCCGAGCCGAACCCGGCCAAGGCCCGCTTGCCGTCCCGGTCACGGATTTGCCGCAGGCCCGAAGCGGCGCGGTCGAGCGCTTCTTCCCAGGTCGCGACGCGGAAATGCGTCAGCGGGTTGGCCGGGTCGATATCCGTATCATCCTTGCCGACCCCGTCCTTGCGGATCAAGGGCTCGGTCAGCCGGTCGGGATGGCTGACATAGTCGAAGCCGAAGCGGCCCTTGACGCACAGCCGGTTATGGTTGGACGGGCCATCCTTGCCCACGGCCGCGACGATATGGTCGTCCTTGATCTTGAAGGTCAGCTGGCAGCCGACGCCGCAATAGGGGCAGACGCTCTCGACCTCGCGGTCCGGGGCATTGGCGTAGAGGCCGTTCTGGTCGACCATTGTCGCCGGCATCAGCGCGCCGGTGGGGCAGGCCTGGACGCATTCGCCGCAGGCGACGCAAGTCGAATTGCCCATCGGGTCGTCGAAATCAAAGACGATCTTCTCGTTGTGGCCGCGCCCGGCCATGCCGATCACGTCGTTGACCTGGACTTCGCGGCAGGCGCGCACGCACAGATTGCAATGGATGCAGGCGTCGAGCTGCACCGCCATCGCCGGATGGCTGCGGTCGGGCGCCGCCGGGGCGTGCCGCGGAAAGCGGCTGTCGCTGACCTCCAGCGCGTCGGCCCATTGCCACAGGCGCGAATTTGGGTCATGCGCCGCGGCGCGGTCGGGCTGGTCGCCGACCAGCAGCTCGAAGACCAGCTTGCGCGAGGCTTTCGCGCGCTCGCTGGCGCTTTTCACCTTCATTCCCGGGGCGGGCTGGCGGATGCACGAGGCGGCGAGCACCCGCTCGCCCTCCACTTCGACCATGCAGGCGCGGCAATTGCCGTCGGCGCGGTAGCCGGGCTTGGGCAGCCAGCACAGATGCGGGATCTCGACACCCTGCCGGTTGGCCACCTGCCAGATCGTCTCGCCCGGCTGCGCCTCAACTTCCGCGCCATCGAGCGTAAAGCGGATCGGATCGGTCATTGCTGGACCCTCATTCTCAAACCCGCCGAAGGTTCTGCGCGGCGGTGAGGTTCGCCATCTCGGCTACCTCCTCGCGCGCCAGTTCGTCCGTCAACAAAGGATCGGCCGGGATTTGGAGCGCATCGGCGAATGGGTTCGGATCGCTCATAAGGCGCCGCCATAACAAAAGTCGTCATGCCCGGCCTTGTGCCGGGCATCCACGCTGCTCCGCTCCAAAAGGCGGCTCGTGGATGGCCGGGTCAAGCCCGGCCATGACGGTTCCGGGTGTCGGTTCATGGGGATCAGGATGTCAGATCCTCGCGGAAATGCTTCAGCACCATGCGCACCGGGTTCATCGCCGCCTGTCCCAGGCCGCAGATCGAGGCGTCACCCATCACCCGCGTCAGTTCGTCGAGCAGCCCCTCGTCCCAGCGCGGCTCGTTCATCAGCGCCACCGCCTTTTCGGTGCCGAGCCGGCATGGAGTGCATTGGCCGCAGCTTTCATCCTCGAAAAACTTGAGCAGATTGAGCGCCACCGCCTTCATGTCGTCGCGGTCCGACAGCACGACAACCGCGGCGGAGCCGATAAAGCAGCCTTCGCCTTCGAGCGTCCCGAAATCGAGCGGGATGTCGGCCTTCGAGGCCGGCAAGATGCCGCCCGAGGCGCCGCCCGGGAGATAGCCCTTGAAGACGTGACCGTCTGCCATGCCGCCGCAGAATTCCTCGATGAGTTCGCGCGCGGTGATGCCCGCCGGCGCCAGCTTGACGCCCGGACTTTTGACCCGGCCCGACACCGAAAACGTGCGCAGCCCGTGGCGGCCGTTGCGGCCCTGGCCGGTGAACCACTCCGGCCCCTGCTCGACGATGTCGCGCACCCAGAACAGCGTTTCGACATTGTTGATCAGGGTGGGCCGGCCGAACAGCCCCACCTGCGCCGGAAACGGCGGCTTGTGGCGCGGCAGCCCGCGCTTGCCCTCGATCGATTCGAGCATCGCCGATTCCTCGCCGCAGATATAGGCGCCGGCGCCGCGCCGCAGATGGACCCTGGTGTGCGGCGCGAGGCCCGCCGCCGCGACCGCGGCGATCTCGCGCGCGAGGATCTCGCGGCATTGCGGGTATTCGTCGCGCAGGTAGATATAGGCGTCGCCCGCCTCCATCGCCCAGGCGGCGATCAGCATCCCTTCGAGGAAGCGGTGCGGGTCGGTTTCGAGGAAATAGCGGTCCTTGAAGGTGCCGGGCTCGCCCTCGTCGGCGTTGACCGCGAGAAGGCGCGGCTGCGGCTCCTGGCGCACCAGGCGCCATTTGCGTCCGGTCGGAAAGCCGGCGCCGCCGAGCCCGCGCATCCCCGACCCTTCGAGCGCGACAATCACCTCCTCGACCGGCCGGCCGCCCGCCAGACAGGCCTGCAGCAGCCCATAGCCGCCGCCGGCGCGGTATTGGTCAAGGCCGGGATAGGTCGGGATTGCCGGGTGGGTCGCGCCGGCGGCGATCGCCGCGGCGACCGTGTCGGGACTGGCATGCTCATGCAGCGCATGACCGATCGCTACAGCCGGCGCCTTGTCGCAGCCGCCCATGCACGGCGCCCGCACCACCCGCACCGTGTCCGCGAACTGGGCGCCGAGCCGGTCGCGCAGCGCGTCGAGCAGCCGCTCGGCGCCGGCGAGCGCGCAACTGAGGCTGTCGCACACCCGCACGGTGATCGCCGGCGGCGCCGCCTCGTCGTCCATGACGATGTCGAAATGGGCGTAGAACGAGGCGACCTCGTAAACCTCGGCGAGCGCCAGGCGCATCTCCTCGGCCAGCGCCACCAGATGGCGCGCGTGCAGGCAGCCGAACCGGTCCTGCAGCAGGTGCAGATGCTCGATCAACAGGTCGCGGCGCCGCTCGCGCTCGCCAAGCAGCGCCTGCACCTCGGCCAACGCCACGGGATCGAGCTGGCGGCCCTTCGGGTGATCGAGACCGCGCCGCCGTCCGGCGCCCGGGTGGATGCGGCGATCATGAGCTGTCTGGGAACGCATAATGCTATTCCAATACACCCGTAGGATGGGTTGAGCGCAGCGAAACCCATCGCTGCCGCGCGGATCGGAGATGGGTTTCGCGATGCTCAACCCATCCTACGACGGCGATGACGATCGTTACACCGCGCCGTCGTCGTGCAGCTTCGTGATGTCGCCCGCACCGTAGCCGAGCCAGCCCAAGACCTCGTCGGTATGCTCGCCGAGCAACGGCGAGCGCCGCACCTCGGCCGGCGAATCGGACAGCTTGATCGGCATGCCGACCTGGACATAGCGGCCGCGGGTCGGGTGGTCGAGCTCGACCAGCATGCCGCGCTCATAGAGTTCCCTGTCCTCGTAGATGTCCTTCATCGACAGGATCGGGCCGCACGGCACATCGACCTCGTTCAATGCCGCCATGACCTCGAACTTGGTCTTGGTCCGGGTCCACCCTTCGATGATCGAGAAGCAGTCGGGGATGTGCGACAGCCGCGCCTCGGGGGTCGCGTAATGCGCGTCCTCGATCAGTTCCGCGCGTCCGACGATCTTCATCAACGGCGCCCAGGAGGGCGGCTGGATGATCACATAGACGTAATCGTTGGGCCCGCCCGGAGCGCAGCGCAAGGCCGAGCCGGGCTGGCCGCCGCCCGAGGCGTTGCCGGCGCGCGGCACCGCGTCGCCAAAGCTCTCGTTCGGGTATTCCGGCAACGGTCCCTTCATGATGCGCTGCTGGTCGCGCATCTTGACGCGGCACAGATTGAGCACCGAATCGACCATCGCGACTTCGACCCGCTGGCCCTGGCCGGTGCGCTCGCGCTGGAAGAGGGCGCCCAAGATTCCGGTGACGAGGTGCACGCCGGTGCCGCTATCGCCGATCTGGGCGCCGGTCACGGTCGGCGGGCCGTCGTCCCAGCCGGTCGTGCTGGAGGCGCCGCCCATGCATTGCGCGACATTCTCATAGGCCTTGAAATCGGCGTAGCGGCCGGGGCCGAACCCCTTGATCGAGGCATAGATGATGCGCGGGTTGATCTGGTGGATGCGCTCCCAGGTGAACCCCTGCCGGTCGAGCACGCCGGGGCCGAAATTCTCGACCATGACGTCGCAGCGCTGGATCATCTCTTCGAGGACCTTCTTGCCGCCGGGCGACTTCAGGTTGATCGTGATCGAGCGCTTGTTGGAGTTCAGCATCGTGAAATAGAGGCTGTCGGCGCCTTTGACGTCGCGCAGCTGGCCGCGGGTGATGTCGCCGCGGCCGGGCATCTCGACCTTGATGACGTCGGCGCCCATCCAGGCCAAGAGCTGCGTCGCGGTCGGCGCCGCCTGGACATGCCCCATATCGAGAATGCGCACCCCTTCGAGAGCCTTGCTCATCCGTGTGTTCTCCGTCTCCCAGGGGTCATTCCGGGGTGCCGCGCCGCGGCAGACCCGGAATGACAATGTTGCGGTCCTTCAAACTCAAGCATCGTCGCGGGCCGTGTCGAGAAAGTCGCCGTGCTGCTCGACATGCGCGGCGAGCCCCAGCGTGTGCTCGCGCGCGAGGCGCTCGGCGAGCGCGGGGTCGCGGCGTTCGAGGGCGGCGATGATCGCCATGTGATCGACAATCGAGCGGGCCGCCCGGTTATCCTGATGGATCGTGATCTTGCGGATCGCGCGCATGTGGATGAACAGGTTTTCGGTCATCTCGGCGAGCAAGGCGCAGCCGCTCATTTTGATGATCGCCTGGTGAAAGGCGATGTTCGCGTCGGAATAATCGTCGAGCTGCGCGCCCTCATTGCCGCTGCGGAACTCGGCCATCAAGCGGCGCAAATCGGCGATTTCCGCGTCTGCGGCGCGCCCGGCGGCGAGCCGCGCCGCCATGCTTTCCAGGGCCGCCATCACCGTGATCAGCTCGACGATCTCGCGCTTCGACTTGCGCACGACAATGATGCCGCGGCGCGGCCGGGTGCGGACAAACCCCTCCTGTTCGAGCAGCGTCATCGCCTCGCGGATCGGCGTGCGGCTGACCCCGAGCCCCTGCGACAGCTGCCGCTCGTCGAGCCGAATCTCGTGCGGCTGGTCATAGATGTCCATCGCGCAGATCGCCCGCTTTAAGGCGGCGTAGGCTTCCTTGGCAAAGCTGCTGCTGGTATCGAGCCGCGGTACGTCGAGCGTCGGGCTGCGATGCGGGCTGGGTTCGG
>Ga0307373_10015535_pt1 | contig 10340 bp, 10 predicted proteins | sample OX2MG_FD_202534 | JGI IMG/M metagenome (GOLD analysis project Ga0307373, IMG submission 202534) | Soil microbial communities from Risofladan, Vaasa, Finland - OX-2 | ecosystem: Environmental > Terrestrial > Soil > Coastal area > Acid sulfate soil | place: Finland: Risofladan, Vaasa | collected...
GGTGTCGGTCGGAACCATCAGGCCGCCCGAGACGTTCCACAGGAACAGCTGCATGATCGTGTCGAAGCCCTGCAGGTAGGCCTGCTGGTCGACGGTCGTCGTGATGTAGCCCGCGTGAATCGCCTGGGTCACCGGCAGCCCCACGTCCCAGACCGAGGCCTTGACCTTGCCCTTCAGGTGTTCCTTCTGGATGAACTGGGCGACGGCGTTCGAGTCGCCGCTGTCGACGGCCATCATGAACTTGACGTCCTTGTGACCGGCGTACCAGGCGGAGATCTTGTTGTACTCCGGCGCGCCCTCGGTGGCCGAGGTGCCGACCTCCTGGAGGTGGACGCCGGCCTTCTTCAGGACTGGCTTGGCGCCATCGAGTCGCGGCTGGATGTTGCCGGTGCCCGGGGTCGCGATGATGCCGGCGACGAGATCGCCCTTGCCGATCCCCAGCTTCAGGATCTCCTTGGCGACCGCGGCGCCCGCGGTCAGGTTGTTCTGGCCGACGTAGGCCATGCGATTGTTCTTGACGCCCGCCGAGACGTCGGCGTTGAAGGCGATCACAGGGATGCCATGGCTCAGCGCCGAGGCGACTGGATTGTTGAACGCGGTGTTGTCGATCAGGCAGACGCCGATCCCGTTCGCCTTCGACGCGATCGCGCTGTTCATCGCCGAGACCATCTGGCCGACGATCGAGTTTGTCGAACCGGTCCACTGATACGAGCAGCCGGCCAGCGCGCACGCGTCCTGGATGCCATAGACAGTCGCCGTGAAGAACGAGTTCGTCGTCACGTGGCAGTCCATCACGAAGTGGTACTTCGGATGGTGGGCAAACGCTGCGATGTGAGCGTTGGCCTTGTAGGTGGCCGCGCTCGCCGGCTCGGCAGTCAGAACGTCGACCATCCCGGCGTAGGCCGGAATCGCAACGGCAGACGCGCCCGCGTACTTCAGGAAGCGCCGGCGCGAGAGCTCGCGCTGCGCTTCGGGTACCTCGACCGGCAGGTCGTTCTTGCGCTTGCGACGACCCCCACCGGATGGTGTCCGATTTTCAGACATAGACCCGCGACCTCCTGTGGACTGCGGAAACCCCGCACAGGTGCTTTCCGCTTGGGTGGAATAGACCAAAGGTTCCACGCCGGAACCTCCCTCCGTCGGGAGTATTCCACATTGGTAGCGCTAACAACAAGCGTGCAGCACCGTTTCTCCGTCAATACCCGAATTCACGTGCCCGATCAACTGCGGAGCTTGGGCTGACAGAGTTCGGTCTGGTTACTGCGCCTGGCCGTAGTAGGCACGCGGCCCGTGCTTGCGCTCGTAGTGTTTGTTCCGCAGCGACGGATCCAGGGTTGTGCTGAGCGGCTTCAGCGCCATGGTCAGGCTGGCGAGGCGCGCGACCTCCTCCAACGTGACCGCGCACACCACCGCGCTGACACAGTCGCGGCCCCAGCAGAACGGACCGTGCTGACGCACCAGCGCGCACGGGAGCTCGGCCGGCCCGAACTCGGTCACGGCCTCGATCAGGACGGCTCCTGTCGCGGCCTCGTATCCGGTCTCTATCTCCGCCTCCGTGAGCGGACGGGTGAGCGGGATTGCGTGTGGTGAGAGGTCGGCGTGGGTGGTCCCCATCGGCGGGATCTCATGCTCGGCCTGCGCCCACGCGGTCGCCCACGTTGAGTGCGTGTGCACGACCGCACCAACCGCAGGGAACGCCCGGTAGAGCGCCAGATGGGTCGGCGTATCGGTGGAAGGGCGGGATTCGCCCTCGACCAGGTTGCCCTCTAAGTCCAAAACCACCAGATCGGCCTCGGTGAGCCGGTCATAGTCGACACCGCTCGGCTTGATAGCCACCAGCCCGAGGTCACGATCGATTGCGCTCGCGTTGCCCCAGGTGAGCGTGACCAGGCCGCTCGCGGGAAGCGCCAGATTGGCAGCGAGGACCTCCGCGCGAAGCCGACTGAGCCGCTGTGCGGCCTGCCCCGGATCGCCGCTCATAGCGCAAGCACTTCCGCGCGGATCCGCTTGAGACCATGCAACCACTCTGCGTGAGAGCGGCCGAGCGTCTCATAGAGCTCGCGGTAGATCGCGTAGACGCGTTCGTAGGTCTGCACCACCCGCGCGTCGGGCTCGTAGGTGTGGGCGATCGGCTGCCGGGTCGCTTCGACCGCCGCGCCGATGTCCGGGAAGGCGCCGGCCGCCACCGCCCCGAACAGCGCCGCGCCGCGGGCCGGGATCGCTGCCGCAGCCGGTACGGAGACCACACGACCGCTGATGTCGGCGAGCAGCTGCATCGTCAGCGGGCTCCTCTCCGCGATCCCCCCGCACGCGACGATGCGACTGAGCGGCATGCCGTGCTGCTCGAAGTTGTCCATGATCAGGCGGTTTCCGAAAGCGATCGACTCAAGCAGCGCCCGATAGATGTCGGGCGCGGAGGATTGGATCGTCAGGCCGAGCAGCACACCGGAGAGGTCGGCGTCGGCCAGGATCGTGCGGTTGCCGTTCCACCAGTCGAATGCCAGCAGGCCCGTCCCTCCTGGCTCAATCTCAGCCGCGGCAGTTTCAAGCTCCTCATAACTTGCGCCGCCCGCCAGCGCGGAAACGAACCACGCGAGCATGTCTCCGACCGCTGCTTGACCGGCTTCGTAGCCGTAGAGCCCAGGCAGGATGCCGTCGCGGACGACACCTGTGATCCCGGGGAACCGGATCTCATCGTCGTGGACGACCATGTCGCAGATCGAAGTTCCGATCACCATCACGAACGTACCCGGCTCACTCACCCCGGCACCGGGGACCGAGACGAAAGAGTCGACGTTGCCGACGGCGACCGTCACCGACTCCGTCAGCCCAAGACGCTGCGCCAGCTCGGGCAGCAGCCGACCGGCGGCCGTGCCTAGCGGCACGAATTCGGCACCTAGCTTCTCAGTCGGATGTGAGAAGCCCGGAAAGGCCGCCTCAAAGTACTCCTCGCTGGGGAAGCCCTCGTCCGGCGACCAGAGTGCCTTGTACCCGGCGGTACAGGTCTGACGGAGCTGAACTCCGGTCAGCCAGGAGACGATCCAGTCGGTGGCCTCGAAGAAGCCGTCGGTCGCCTCATAGACCGCGCGGTCTTCGAGCCAGACCTCGATCAATTTCGGGAAGTACCACTCAGATGAGATCCGGCCGCCGTAACGCTCGAGAAACGCCTCGCCGCGCTCCGCGGCCACAGCGTTGATGCGGTCCGCTACAGGCTGTGCGGCATGGTGCTTCCAGAGCTTCGGCCAGGCGTGCCGATGCGCGCGCCACGAGTCGTGGTTACAGAGCGGCCGGGCGTCAGCGGCAACCGGAAGCACGGTGCAGGAGGTGAAGTCGACGCCGAGTCCGACCACCGCGGCGGGATCGACCCCGGCGCGCCGGACGGCCTCGGGCACTCCCTCCAGGACGACACGCGTCCAGTCGTCAGGGTCCTGGAGCGCCCAGTCAGGGGGAAGCGGTTCATTCGTGCCCGGCAGGGCACGATCGATGACCCCGCTGCGATACGGGACGACGTACGGAGTGCTCTGGACACCGCTGTCGAGGTCAAGCAACAACACCCGCCCAGACCCGGTGCCAAAGTCAATCCCGATCGAATGGCGCGCGCTCACCGACATTGCTGCGAGTACGCACGATCGTTCCAGCGCAGCTCGTTCAGCAGCTGCGGCAGCGTGGAGCCGTGCTCAATAGAGAACAGCTCAAGGCCAGCGATGGTCGCCAGGTCTGTGACGGCGTCGAGACCCAGAGCACAGGTCAGAACGCTGTGATGCGGGCCGCCGGCAGAGAGCCATGCCTCGGTGGCGGTGAAGAAGTCCGGCTTCGGCTTCCAGATCGCGCGCGCGACGGGCAGCTTGGGCAGCTCTTCCTCAATTGGAAGCACGTCAAGCTCGTTGGCGACCATCCTGAAGCGATCCCCCAGGTCGAGCATCGCCACCAGTACCGCCGGCCCAGGCGCCGCGTTGAACACCAGCCTGACGGGGTCCTCACGGCCGCCAATCCTGAGCGGATGAATCTCACAGCTCGGCCGCGCCATCGCGATCGACGGGCAGACCTCGAGCATGTGAGAGCCAAGTACCCGCTCGTTGCCCGGCGTCAGGTCGTAGGTGTAGTCCTCGATAAAGGACGTGCCACCCGCCAAACCCGCCGCCATCACCTTGAAGATCCGCACCAGCGCGGCCGTCTTCCAGTCACCCTCACCACCGAAGCCGTAGCCATCGGCCATCAGGCGCTGGACCGCGATGCCGGGAAGCTGCGCGAGACCATGCAGATCCTCAAAGGTGTCCGTGAAGGCGCTGTAGCCGCCGGCGCTCAGGAAGGCACGCAGCCCGGCTTCAATGCGCGCCGCGTCTTCCAGCGAACTGCGACGCGCGCCGCCATGCTGGAGCTCTGGTGCCACCAGGTAGTCGCTGTCGTAGCGGTCTAGCAGCGCCTCAACATCGCTCGCGGGCGCCGACGCGATGGCGTCGGTGAGGTCTCCAATGCCGTAGCCGTCGATCGTGATTCCCAGCCGGATCTGCGCCTCGACCTTGTCCCCCTCGGTGACGGCGACGTTGCGCATGTTGTCTCCGAAACGAGCCACCTTCAGACTCTGGGCCTCGTGCCAGCCGCACGCGGCGCGGCACCAGGTTCCGATCCGGTCGAGCGTCCGCTGGTCGCGCCAGTGACCGACGACGGTCTTGCGGCGGAGCATCAGGCGGCTGGCGATGTACGCGAATTCACGGTCACCGTGGGCCGACTGGTTGAGGTTCATGAAATCCATGTCGATTTCAGACCACGGCAGCCGCTCGTTGTACTGCGTGTGCAGATGCAGCAAGGGCTTGCGCAGCGCTGAGAGCCCGGCAATCCACATCTTTGCCGGCGAGAACGTGTGCATCCAGACGGCCAGGCCGATGCATTCGGGCGCCGCGTTGGCGGCCTGGCACACCCGCAGGATGTCGTCGGCGGCGGTGGCAACCGCACGCGGGACCACGGGCACCGGAATCACGTCCGACGCGTTGATCGCGGCGCACACCTCGCGCCACTGCGCTTCGACCTGAGCCAGCACCTCGGCGCCGTACATATCCTGACTGCCCGCGAGCAGCCAGAGCTCCAGACCCGGATAGGCCTTCGTGCTGGCCACGCAGCTGCCTGTGTCTGACAGGGTCTGCATCAGCGTCAGCTAGCCTGGTTCGGGTCTCGGTCCGGGCGAATCGCCCGGCGCGCGCTGCGCTCGAGGCGGTGGACACGCAACCGGTCGATGAGCGTCAGGTGCCCGGCGTCCGACTCCACCGACGCGGCGCTCACGCCCACCAGAATCGACTTGCCAGTGCCGTTCATACCGCTCAGGGAGGCAACCCTCCGGTCATCGTGCCGGAGGTGAACTAGGTCGGGTACAGTCGGGCCATTGTAAGCCTTGTGGACGCTGGCAAGGAGACCCTCCCGGCCGGTGTCCACTGCCCGTCCCGGCTGCTGAGGATCAGCCGGTACCAATTTACGAGTCGTAGTCGACATCAGCCGCGAGGTCTAGCTTGGTCAAAGTGAACACCCCGTCTCGGTCCTTTGGGCCGCCCCCCGCGGCGGCCGACAGTGTGAACGCTGCCACGGCACGTGTCAAGCGCCTGTTCAAGCTTTAGCCAGATTCCCAGAACCAGTGCACACACGACTGCGATCGCTAATATCGCTCGAGGCTCTGCCCAGCAAGCGAGCAACAGGTGAAAATGCACAGAGACCGCTAACACACTGCATGTCAAAACCATGGGCTTGATCGAACATCCGAGCCGGCGCCAAGTACGTCCGGCAGTAATGGCCGACGTCGCCAAGCTGGCCGGCGTCTCGCACCAGACGGTGTCACGCGTGCTGAATGAAAGCGAGCGGGTCAGCAGCGAGACCCGAGAGCGCGTCCTGGCGGCGATGACGAAACTCAACTACCGCCCTAACCCGACCGCTCGCGCGCTCGCCAGCGGTCGCTCCAAGACCGTCGGCGTGATCACCCTCGACACGCCCCTGTACGGGCCCACATCAGCGCTGTTCGGTATCGAGCGCGCAGCCCACGACGCCGGGTTCTTTGTCAGCGTCGCCAGCCTGCGCTCGCTCGACATGCCGTCGCTGATCTCAACCGCCGACAACCTGCGCCGGCAGAACGTCGCAGGGATCCTCGTCATCGCTCCGCAGAGGGAGGTCGCGCATGCGCTTATGCACCTGCAGCAGGACCTGCCGGTGGTTGCGGTCGAGGCAGGGCCACCTGAGGGCGTGCCTGTGGTCGCCGTCCAGCAATACGAGGGTGCCGCACAGGCAACACGTCACCTTCTGGAGTTGGGCCACGAGACTGTCTGGCACATCGCCGGCCCTGGCGACTGGCTCGAAGCTGCTGACCGTGTCAACGGGTGGCGAGAGCCGCTTGAGGCTGCCGGCGCTCGCGTCCCGAAGCTGCTCTTCGGCGACTGGAGCGCGCGATCTGGTTACGAGCTTTCGGTCGATCTGGTCCGCGATCCGGAGGTGACGGCGATCTTCGCGGCAAACGACGCGATGGCTCTGGGCGTTCTGCGCCGTATACACGAGGCAGGGCGCGACGTACCCGGCTCGATCAGCGTGGTCGGATTCGATGACGTGCCTGAGGCGGCCTATTACACGCCACCGTTGACGACGATTCGGCAGGACTTCATAAAACTCGGGCGCTCAAGCTTCGGACTCCTGCTCGATGAGATCGAAAGCGGTGAACGCCCCGCCTTACACGTGACGATCCCCCCGAAACTGATAGTCCGGGCGAGCACAGCCCGCGTCGCGAGTAGCTCAGCTCCGGTAAACCAATAGGCAACTCAAGGGACAGGATGCTGGTTGGCTCCAACGTCCCGCTCCCCACCCTCAAGGGAGGAACCGGCGAGAAGCTCTACCTCGCGATCCACGACCACCTCCCGCAATCGACCCAGACCAGGAACGGCCAAGTGGTGTTGCGCTCGGCTAGTGCCGGGCGCGGCGAGTCCTGCTGCGTTCCTCTTGCGCCTCGACGACCTTCACGATCAGCTTCAGATACTGATCGATCCCGGTCGCGCGCGCGTCACCGTGCTCGAACGCCTGACGCCAGTCGGCCACGTGACCCTTGGTGGCCAGCTCGTTGAAGCGTTCGCGGCGGATCTCCAGGGTGACCTTCGCGTCACTCGGGATCACCTTGGTGACCTGCGGGCCGGGCATCTTGATCCGGTAGAGCTGAACGTCACCGCGGCCGTGCAGCTCGAGCCCGGCCACGATCGTCAGCGGCGCCAGGCTCGGCACATCCTCGAGGAGACGGCCGATGGCCGTCTCGATAAGCGTCTTGGTGTCAGACGGCGCAGTCAGGCACGGGAGTCTAGTGACGTGCCGGATCTACAGCTTGTGCCGCTGCAGGAGCTTGCGGCCGATCACCATCCGCTGGATCTCTGAGGTTCCCTCGCCGATCAGCAGCAACGGCGCGTCGCGATAGAGGCGCTCGATCTCATACTCCTTGGAGTAGCCGTAGCCACCGTGAATCCGGAACGCTTCCTCGACGCAGAAGCGTCCGGCCTCCGACGCAAACAGCTTCGCCATGCCGGCCTCGATGTCGGAGCGCTCACCGGCGTCCTTCATGCGCGCGGCGCGATAGGTCAAGAGCCTGGCGGCGTCGACCTGAGTCGCCATGTCGGCGAGCTTGAACTGGATCGCTTGATGCTGCGCGATCGGCTTGCCGAACGCCTTTCGCTGCTGCGAGTAGCGCAGCGCAAGCTCCAGCGCGCGCTGCGCGATCCCGACGCCGCGCGCGGCGACGTTCACACGCCCGAGCTCCAAGGCGTCCATCATCTGCCCGAACCCCCCGTTCAGGCCCGCCTCTTCGCCGCCGAGGATGCTGTCGGCGGGCGTGCGGTATCCGTCGAACACGAGCTCGGTCGACTCGACGCCCTTATAGCCGAGCTTCCTGATCTTCGGTGGCACGTTCAGACCCGCATGGGGTCCCGTGTTCTCCGAAGCGCCGGGCTCCTTCTCGCAGATGAAGCAGGTCATGCCCTTGTAGGGGGGGTCAGCCTCCGGATCAGTCTTCACGAGCGTGAACACCAGCGTCGAGAGCAGCCCGTTGGTGACCCACATCTTCTGGCCGTTGATCTCGTAGTCACCGTCGCCGGTCCTGGTCGCCCGAGTCTTGATCGCCTGCACGTCGGAACCGAGCTCCGGTTCCGACAGGCTGAACGCGGCACGGATCTCACCGGTCGCCATCCGCGGCAGATACTTCTGCTTCTGCTCATCGGTCCCGAACTTCATCAGCAGGTACGAGCCGATGAAGTGCGTGTTCACGATCCCGGAGATGCTGATCCAACCACGGCTGAGCTGCTCGACGATCATCGCGTACGTCGTCAGATCGAGCCCCATGCCGCCGTACTCCTCGGGGATCGTGACCCCGAACAGCCCGAGCTCCTTCATCTGCTCGACGATCGGCTCCGGGAACAGATCCTCGTGGTCGTAATGCGCGGCATTGGGGATGATCTGCTCGTCAGCGAACTGGCGCACCATCTCGGTGATCGCCCTCTGCTCGTCGGTCAGCTCAGGAAAGGCTGCTGCGGTCGCCATCCGGCACCCCTCGTGTCCTCGGTCGCCTGGTGGCGACGAGGATAGACACCGAGCTGCCGCGGCGGCTGACCCCTACCCAACCGCCGTGGCGGCAGCCTGATGCGCAACCTTCACGGACTCGGCCAGAATCTTCAGGCCGATGCGGGCGCCGATCCCCGCGTTGCCGCCGGTCCCCGCCTGCTCAGCCACGACCGGGTGTCCTTCGTCGAGCCCGGCAAGTTGTGACCGTCCGGTTACTGATTTGTTTGCCAGATTTTGAACGGGGCCGGGAGCGCTGATAGCGTCGCCGCGATGTCGGCCAAGCCGCTCGTGATCGCGCACCGGGGCGTCCACAGCACGGGCGCGACCGAGAACACCCTGCAGGCGTTCGAAGCGGCAGTCGAGCTCGGCGCCGACATGATCGAACTCGACGTCCGCCGCACGGGCGCAGGCGAGCTCGCGGTGATGCACGATCACCGGCTCGGCGAGGTGACACTCGACTCCTGCTCGCTGGATGAGTTCGAGCAGCGCACCGGGTTCCGGCCGCCGCTGCTCACGCACGTGCTCGCTTGGGCTGACGGCCGGATCGGGCTCGACGTTGAGCTCAAGGAGGACGGCTACGCCGAGCAGGTCGCGCCGCTGCTGAGCGAGTGCGCCGCCGCCGGCAACGAGCTGATCGTGACTTCATTCCTGGATCCGCTGCTGGCGCAGCTCGCCGCGATTGCGCCGCGGCTGCGGCTAGGGCTGCTGATGATGTGGACGGCCGAGGGCGCCGGCCAGCGGGCCGGCGCCGCAGGAGCCCGGACCGTGCTGCCGGAGATGAAGCTGGTCGACGAGCCGCTGATCGAGGCGGTCACGAGCGCGGGACTCGAGCTGATCGTGTGGGACTTCATGGCGGCCGACCACGCCGAGCTGCTGCGCGACGAGCGCGTCGCCGGCGTGATCACCGACGACGTGCCCGGAGCGATGGCGGCACGCGCGGCTTTCCTTCCCCGCACCCGATACCCTCGTATAGATGAGTGATCGTCGCCCAGTCATCGGAATCGCGACGGCGCTCGAGCGGGCGCAGTACGGACTTTGGGATGGGCGCTGCGCGCTGCTGCAGTTCTCCTATGTCGAGGCGATCCAGCGCGCGGACGCGCTGGCGCTGATGCTGCCGCCCGATCCCGCACTGGTCGAGAACCCCGACGAGATCCTCGATCGCATCGACGCACTGGTGCTGGCCGGCGGATGCGACATCGACCCCGCGCACTACGGACAGGAGCCTCATCCGTCGACGACCGGCGTCGTGCCCCCACGCGACGAGTTCGAGCTTGCGCTGCTGACGCGTGCGATCGAGCGCGACATGGCAACGCTCTGTATCTGCCGCGGCATGCAACTGCTCAACATCGTCCGGGGCGGCACGCTGGTGCAGCATCTTCCCGACGTTCTCCACACAGAGGAGCACCGCCGCAACCCGGGCACGTTCGACGGCAACGAGCACGACGTCGAGCTTGTCCCCGGCTCGCTCGCCGCGCACGCCGCGGGCGGACAGCTGACGATGACGAAATCCCACCACCATCAGGGCGTGGATGTGATCGGCGAGGGGCTCGTCGTCACCGGTCGCTCGACCATCGATGACCTACCAGAGGCGATCGAACTCCCCGAGAACACGTTCCTGCTCGGGGTCCAGTGGCACCCGGAGGCCGACACCTCCAGCCAGATCTTCAGCGCGCTGGTTGACGAGGCGCGTCAGCGGATGGCGCGTCAGCGGATCTCGGTCGCTTCTTCGTAGCCGCCGGCTTCGATCGCGGCCCGGACCGCGGCCGCGTGCTCGC
>Ga0307373_10015536_pt1 | contig 10339 bp, 6 predicted proteins | sample OX2MG_FD_202534 | JGI IMG/M metagenome (GOLD analysis project Ga0307373, IMG submission 202534) | Soil microbial communities from Risofladan, Vaasa, Finland - OX-2 | ecosystem: Environmental > Terrestrial > Soil > Coastal area > Acid sulfate soil | place: Finland: Risofladan, Vaasa | collected...
TGCCTCGAGCACGTCGAACATTGGGAGCGTATCGCATCCCGCGAGGAGACCGGCCTTCTCATCCCATCTGGTAAGCCAGCTTGTAGGAAGGATCTCCGCGCCTGGCATCGATCCTGGACGGATGACGGGCCATCCGGAAGCAATCCGGCCCGGCGATTAATGCCTTCACTAACTGACGCGCCAACCAAAAGTCCACAGTCGCCCGATGTTGTCAATCCAGTTAACCTGTGCTAATGTCGCTTCGTGATTACGCCGCAACAATCCAGTCCATTTCGCGACCGCCAAACAGGGCGGCGGAGTTTGTGCTCCGCCTAGCGGTTCCCCCGACTTCCCTCCCAGGGCATTTCCGCGCCAAATTCAGCGAATCTATGATTTTTTTGAGCGGTAATGAAATGCACAATCCCGCAAACGCAACCGACTCACAATGCGCCACTTACATTTTCTTGATCGGTAATGAGTTTCGTTTTTGCGCGACCGGCATTTTTCGCCCCTCCCGATTCTCATATTCCCGTTCCGGCGGCGTCCACGTCTGCCACCGCAGGCGCAATGCGCCTCGACTCTCAGCCCTTTCTCGCCCAACTTTTCGCCATTTGCCAGAGTCTCCCGCCCAGAGTAGAATCGTTCTCCCCGAGGCCCCTGCTAGCTTCCCAGCGGAGATAGGAGAAACGCGGATCGTGAAAGGCGAAACACAAAATAGTCCGCGGGCGGAGCTCGGCCTGGCTCATTGGATGGCGCGCGCACGGAAGATTTGCAAGAAGGCAGGCAAGGAACCGAGCGCCGACAATATTCACGACCTGCGAACCGCGCTGCGCCGATGCCTGGCCATCGAGAGCGCGCTGAGCGAGTGCGATCCGCATCCCGATTGGAAAAAGATGAAACGCGCGGGCAAAAAGCTCCTGAAGAATCTGGGCGAACTGCGCGATTCGCAAGTGCTGCTCGACTGGCTGGGAAAACTGGAAGTCGCAAAAGATGGATTGGGCGAGGCGCTCAAGATGTCGGTTGAGCAGGAGCAAAAGCATTTGAAAACGGCGGCAGCAAAGGCGCTCGGCGATTTCGACCAGCAAAAATGGAAATCGTGGGAAGAGACGCTGACTCCGCGTGCGGCACTGGTGGCGCCCGATAGCCCCGTGTCGCAGTACATCGCTCTGGAGAGATGGGAAGAGAGCTACCGGCGCCATCGGTTCGCGCTGCACAGCCAGTCCAGAATCGGATATCACCGGTTGCGAGTGGGTCTCAAGAATTTCCGCTACACCGTGGAGAATTTCCTTCCTGGACTAAAGGCGCAATGGGACAAAGACCTGAAGCAGCTCCAGAATCTCTTGGGCGACGTGCATGATTTGGACGTGCTGTGGTCGAGGGTGATACGCGTGAGACCGGAGAGCGACCGCGCAACGCTGTCGACTTGGAAAACAGCCATCGAAGAGGAGAAAAAGCAGCGCCTGGCGCAGTATCGGTCAGTCGCGGCGAGCAAAAATTCCGTCTGGCAGGTGTGGCGAGCGGCATTGCCTCAGGATCAGAAACTGGAAGAAGCCGCGGTGGCAAAGCTCGGCGCGTGGGCGTCCTTCCGAACGCCGGAGTTCGCGCCTGTGCAGCGCATCGCGGCAAGGGCTGTGGAGTTGTACGATGTGCTGGCCGCGCGGGGATTTGCGGTCGGGTTGCCGACCGAGCGCGCGCGGTGGATTGTGCAGGCGGCGGCGCTGATGCAAGACGTCGGCTTGAGCGAAGGCAGCAAAGGACACCACAAGGAATCCTACCGCTTGATTCGCAAGCAGCCCGTGCCGATTGGTTGGAAAAAAACTGATTGGGAATTGACGGCGCTGGCGGCGCGTTATCACCGGAAAGCGCTGCCGCAATTGAAGCATAAGGAATTCAGCACACTACCCGCAGCCATGCAGCAGGCCACGCTTTTCCTTGCCGGCATTCTGCGGCTGGCAAATTGTTTCGAGCAAGCGGCAAAACCGGCGCGAAAACTGCAGCTGGATGTGACGCCGGAGGGCCTGACGCTCCGCGCGTATGGCTACGATGGCGAGGAACCGCTGCTATCGAAGCTGGCGAATGCCAAGCATTTGCTTGAAATCGCATGCCGCAAACCAATTGTCATTTTGCCGGGAGCGGCGGGCGCGGCGCTTCAACGAGTCGAGCTCAAGGCAAAAACGCATGCCGCGTAGGAATCGGCTTGATGATTCCGCGGCTTGTTCGCCATGAATTTTGCGCGTTACTCGGCGAGAAATCTGAGAGCCCTTGGCGTGTAGATGGCAACGATCGCGCCGTGGGGCGGCAAAAAAGATTCCACTTCCAGTGACGCCAAGCCCGCTTTTTTTAGCGACGTAACCGCCGAGCGGCTGCCGATCGCGTAAGCGATCACCTCGTCCAAATTCGGCGCGTGTCCCACGCAGATTACTTCGTCGATCTTGATTCCCGCCAATTCTTTGAATAACTCCACAGGTTTTGCTTCCGGCTTCAGCGCATCCGTATAGCGCAGCTTTTTTACCGGATAGCCCAACGCGTTGCAGACGATCTCCGCAGTTTGCACAGCGCGCAGAAGTGGACTCGTCAGAATCACACCGGGCTTGATTCCGAGCGCGTGAATGCCGCGAGCAGCGGCTTCGGTTTTAGAAATTCCCTTGGGCGTGAGGAAACGGTCTGCCTCCGGCGGTGAAGCAGGATCTTCGCGATCGATCGCGATGCCGTGGCGGAAGAGATGAACTTTCATGTGCGATTCCTCTTTTTACTTTCTACCGAACTGGCATTTAGGTTCGGGCGAATTTCGCTGTCGCGAAATAATTATCACTGCCGAACACAAATAGAAGATTCCGTTTGTCATGCGAAGGTCACGCAGCGCGATGCGTTCGCGCGAGCGGCCTTTGAAGACCGGATGCGGTTCGCGCGGTGCGAGCGCGGCCAAAGCGGATTTTCCTTCCAAATACCTCCTCGAATAATTTCGCTGCGCGATGACAGTCGCGAATGGGCAGCGGTTTCGGGTCGCTCGAATGCAAGCGAAGGAGAATTCCCTTCTTGCCTATGATTACGTCCACATTCTGGATCGCGCGGCGGCGCTCTTTGTCGAGAGCGATCGCAATACGCAGTATGGAAGCGAGCGCGCGGACTTGCGCGCGACGACGCGGGCCAAGCGACGAATAAAGTTTGTGCTGCGGATCAGGGCTCGCCTTGCCGTGATAGCGGATCAAGCAAGCGACGAGGAGGCGGTCCGATTCCGCGAGCCCGGGAATGTGCGCGTGACGAACGATGTACTCGCCGTGCTTATGATGCGAGCTGGAATCTATCGCGTAGCCTACATCGTGCAATATCGTCGCCAGTTCGAGGGGCAAGCGAAGTTCGTACGGAAGGCGATGAACGGGAGCGAGCTGATCAAAAAGATAACCCGCGAGGCGGCGCACCTGTTCCGCGTGCGACGGCTCATAATGAAAACGCGCGGCGACGCGGCGCGCTTCGCGAAGCAGCGGCTGAAAACGGGCGGCGTACGCGCTGACGACTGCTCCGGAAAACTGCGAGGACGCGAGGTCCCACAGGATTCCTTCTTTGACGCCAACTCCCGGAACCAACAAAGAACGCAAATGAAGCCATTGCGCGAGTGAGGCGAAAACAACCGCAGCGACGCCGATGACTTCAGCGCGATCGCGGCGGAGGTGCAGCACGTCCATGCGCTCGGCGACGTCGAGCCCCAAAATTCCCCACAGACGCTCGCGAAGCAGGCGGAGATTGATTGTCGCGATTCCAGCGATGCGCGGACCGGGAGCGATCCGGGCCAGCGCCTCGGCATTCCCTCCCGACGCGACGGCGATGGCGCCGGACAGGTTAGGCGGAGCGGCCCAGACGCTTCGAAACAAGGAAAAAACGCGATGCTGTACGCGCTCAAATTCGTCTTCGCTGAGGGCGCCGTAAATTCCGAGAGTTTCCATCAGGCGGACGCTACCCAGCGGCAAAGCGAAAATTTTCTCCGGTGTGCGCTTGCGAAGCAGGCTGATTTCCAGGCTGCCGCCACCAAGATCAACAATGAGCCGTGGAACTAGTTTGTGACTCAATGCGCCCAGAATCGCGGAGCGCACGAGGCGCGCCTCTTCGGACGAATCGATGACTTCGAGCTCGATGCCTGTTGTGCGGCGAATGCGGCGAATTAAATCGTCGCGATTGCGCGCTTCGCGGGCGGCGCTGGTGGCCACCGCGCGGCAATGCTGCACGCCGTAGCGGTCCAGCAATTGTTTGAAGCGACGAAAAGAGTGTACGGCACGATCGATGGTAAGACGACTAAAGCGGCGTTTCGTGAATGCGCGATGGCCCAAGCGAACCGGCGCCCGCTCGACATCGAGAATTTGAATTTCGGCGGAGGATTTTGCTTCGGCAATGACAAGCCGAATAGCGTTGGAACCCGCATCGATGGCCGCGATTCGGACAGGGGCGGCCAAGGTTATTGCCAGAGATGGACGAGGGCGTGCGAGGGCCGGTAACGGATATTCCGGATGCCCAAGTAGGACGCGATTCGTTTGCGCAGGTCCGCGTTGACCGTGCGAATCGGATTCTCGCCGTTCAAGGCGGCGAAGCCGTGATGCTTGGCGAGGTTCACGAATTCCTTGCGAAGCATCGTCTGATAGCTGATGAAAGAATCGTAGAGATCGTCGGAGAGATGAAGGTCGCGGCCCGCTTCCCAAAAACTGATGGCGGGCGATTTTTGAAATTCGCGCTCGAAGGCGATTTGCGGGCGGACATTCAGGAAAAAAGTGAGGTCCGGAGGCAGCGCCAGTTCGTAGATGCGGTGGAGATATTCATGATCGAGACCGCGAACCACGGCGCGCGCGATCAACGTGTAGTAATAACGGTCCGCGAGAACAATCATGCCCGAGCGCAGCGCGGGAAGAATGCGATTTTCGAGCTGGTCAAAAAAGTCGGTGGCGTACATCAGCGCGAGCGTGTAGCGGGTGACGGAATTTCGTGCGAGCAGGCTGTCGATATCTTTTGCGATCAGAAAAGAACGGCGAAGGCCCATGGTCTGGACGGCAAAACCCTGCGACTCGAGCCATTCGGTGAGCAGCGCGATCTGCGTGGAACGGCCCGAGCCGTCCGTCCCTTCGAGAACGATCAGGTGGCCACTGAGTTCGCTGCGATTCTGAGTGGGCAAACCGGCGGAAGGGCGGAGCGGCACACTTTCGCCAAACCATGTTTGCATGCCGGACGCCGCGGTGGTGACAAACTCCTGCGTGACATCCGGATTGCCGTCGGGTTTTACGGGTTCGGTCATAAATTTTTGTAGCGCTTCAATTCAATTTGCCCGGCCACGACGTCGCGCATTTTCTGCTGCAACTGGTGCACGGGCAAAGTGCCGTCCATCAGAACGAAATTGTCCGTGGGGAGCATCTGGTCGTAACGCGCGAGCGTGAGGCCTTGAAATTTCGCAAAACTCTCAATGGGATCGAGCGAAAGGCCCAGGTCCATTCCCGCTTCGTAATACTTAATTCGCGGCCGGCCGCTGAGGATGCGGCGAATGGCAATTTCCAGCGGGGCGCGGAAATAAAATGTCACGTCGGGAATAACAGCGAATCGATAGAGATTTCTGAGCCATTCGATGGGACAGCCGCGCGCGCCGTCGCGCGCGAAAGCGGTGTAAATATAGCGATCGGCAAGAACCAGATGGCCGCTGCGAAGAAGGGGAAGAATTTGACGTTCGTAACGATCCGCGAAATCGGCCGCATGGATCAGCGAAAAAGTGACGGGGGTCAGCAGGCGGCGGCGCTTGCCTCTGCGCGTGGCTGACTTGACGAGCGGAGAAGAATTCCACTCGGTGAAATACGTGCGGTAGCCGCCGACCTCGAGCCAGCGTTTGAGAAGATGAAGCTGCGTGCTCTTCCCGGAGCCGTCAATGCCCTCCACTACGACCAGGGCGCCCGAATATGGACGCGCCGGCGGCTTGGGGCGCTTTTCCTCTGGGCGCGCGACTGATTCAAGAGTGGTGCTTGGCGTTGCCATTTGTGAGGACAAACTCTACTAGTGTGGGCGACTCGTGTAAATACTGGATGACCGCTCCATTAAAAGTATATCAAGTTTGAGCGAAATTTCTTGCGTACGAAATATAAGAAACTTGCGCGCAGCAGAATGGAAGCAATTGTCTGGCCGTGGCGCGATTATTGCCGGCCGGCGACCTGCTCGGTTGTGTCGTAAAGCGGCTGTGCCGGATGCGTCCGGGCCGGTTCGTTGGACACGGTGACCGCCAAGATGCGAATTTTGTCGTTGTCCGGCAGCGTGAGAGTCCTGGCGCCCGCCGGTAAATCGAGCGCGTAAGCGAATAAGTAAGAATAGGCGTACGGGACGTTGGCGCCGTCGGACGTGTGGTGATGCGAGGCAAACCAGGCAATGGGCGCGCGCTTGATGAAGCCGGGTGTCATGCTCGCGAAATGCGGCAGCGTTTCCGGATTTTTCTGCAAATATGCGATCCGGCGTCGAATTCGTTGCGCACGCTCGCTGGTGTCGCTCGCATCGGGCTCTGGCGGAATTGGCCTCGGCTCCATCGTGAACGAGCGGTCGAACCACTGGCCGACGTAGCCGCCCCAGTTCTGGATGGTGAGATCGGCGGTCTGGTCACCGAGTTTGAATGTTGCCTGCTGGTCGCCATCAGCAGATGCGGCGAGGAAGTAAACGCGATTGAATTTTCCGGCGGGCAGTTGAATCGTTTGACCGTGCGCGATGACGGCGTCGGGCTTTCCTGTCGCTGCAAGAGCGAGCTTGAAATGAATGCCGGAGTAAGCGATTTCCGACGGCAGCAATTCGGCGGGCAGAGCGTTGCCGGCGGCATCGAAGCCGCCGACGGATTTTGTGCCATCGTCGCTGGCAGCGGCGAGGTCGTAATGGAGCGGAATTGCCTGCCAGCGCGGAGGAATTGACCGAACGCGCGACGGCGCTAACCTCACTTCGTAGCTTTTGATTTCGTATGGAGCGAAATTTGCGAGCAACTCGCCTTTAACGATTGAGGCCGGGTCAACCGGCAATTCCTGGCCGTTGATTTCGTGAGCGGCAATCACGGGAGCAGCAAACGAAACGCGAATACCACGCTGCGGCTTGCCGTTCATTTCGACGAGGCGCACAACTTCGTCGTTGCTTTCCTCAGCTTTCTTGAAAGCCGTTACTCGAACACCGTTGTCACTGACTTTGAGCAAAGAAAAAGTTTTGCCGAGAGCTCCACCATGCTTTGCGCTCTCGAATGCGATGAGCGGAGCGTCAAGACGATACGCTTGCCAGGCAGTATCGCCATCGCGCCAACCACCAGCATGGCTCGAGAGGCCGTAGAGAAATTCGTGATGGCCGAAATCCTGCGAGCCCTGATCGCGATAGGACTGGCCCGCATCGCTGACTCCCGGCGTGTAGAGGAGCGTGAGGCGCAACGTATTGTCGCTGGGCCTGTCAGAGCCGGTCTTCGCGCCGGAGAGAATCGTGACGCCGAATTTGCCGCTTTGATCAGTGAGATCGAACCAACGATGCGAGGGCATCTCGAACATTTTCTCGTTGTCGGCAGGGCGTTCGATGGTGCCAGCGCCCCAATTGTAGGTCGCATCCTGATTCGAAGCAGTGAGCGGAAACGTGGCTTTCAACGCGGCTTCGCGAGTTTTCCAGTCAATCGAATTCGCAAATTCAATGCGATTGCCGGCGTCGCCGGCGGAGAGACGAATCGTCTGCACGAATTTTGAGCCTTCGGCTTCGCGTTCGATTCGCAGCGCTACGCGCACTGGACCACGTTCCGCGATTGTGATTTTCGCAGGACCGCCGACGTAAGCGCGCGGCGGCTTGCTCTGATCCGACCAGTCCATATTCCACGCGGGCCATTGCGAAGGCTTTTCCGTTTGGAATGCGAGGCGTGCGGGAGCGGAAAGAAGTTCGCGATTGAGCTTCTTGTCGAAGATGCTCGAAATGTCGCCGTCGTGATTGAGCTGGATGCGATAGCGGGCATTTTCGAGCGAGGAATCGGTGACTTCGAGTTCAGAGGAGTTCGATGGCGCGGTTGCAGATGGCTGCACGTCGTAAACCGCGAAGCCGGTGGAAGGAACTTTAGCGAGGAACAAGACTTTCGCCGCGCCATCGTCAACATCAATTTGTGCAGGGACTGCTCTGCCGTCTGGCGCGATTACGACAACGGCTTGCGGAACGCCGTCGGGAAAATTGATGTGCGCTTCGACGACGTCTTCGCGCGCGATGGAGAGCGGATTGTAAACGACGATCGGCGTCCCCTTGCCTTCCGTGTCCAGATCAGAGGCAATCGCTTCGGTGGCGCTCGAGAGCACACCGGCGAATTGATTCATGGCGATCACGTCGTCGTTCCAGGAATATTCGTATGACTTGGGCGTCGCGGTGCCAGCCATGATGTCGTGGAACTGGCCGCCGAGCACGAGGCGCCAAGCGTGATTCAAACGTTCGAGCGGATACGGACGTCCGCCCAGCCATGCGGCTGCGGCAGAGGCCTCTTCGGCGGCGTGAGCAAGATTTTCATTTTCGCGATTCCAGCGTTTGTGGACGGCTTCGGAAGTGAGCGAGCCGGCCGAATGGTTGGTGAGTTCGAGATCGCCCTGATAGCGCGGCAGAGCGGCGGACAAATGCTCGGCGAGGATGTCTTTGAACATCTGATCGGCGTCGGAAGAAATAATGTGGAGAGGGCCGGTGCCCATGCGGACTTGCGGGCCTGTGGGCGGCGTGGATGCATTTTCGTTGTCGTCATCCTGGTTCGGATTTCGCGCAGGAAGAGCGCCCATGCTCTTCGTCACCATTTCTTCGACGAGCCTGACTGAATTTTCATCGGGAGAGCCGCCGATGTCGCCGGTGCCGTAATAGTGATAGTCGGCGAAAGCGCCGCTGACTTTGCCATCCAAATTAACGCGCGCGGGCCAGTCGACGAAATTGCGCACGTCGGGAGGCCGCGTGCTCTTGGTGAGGTCGTAGCTGACGCCGCCGGAATAGCTTTCAGGGTTGAGAGCGGCAATGACGCTGCGGCCGTCAGGACCTGTCCACACGCCGACATTGAACGGCGTGCCGGCGGGCGTTTGTTCCGGGGAATCGGGACCGCCAACTGGAGCGGATGAGCCCCACGTTAATTTTTGCGTGGAGAAACCCTTGATTCCCGCGGCGGCGAGAATGCTGGGCAAATCGGCGGGAAAACCGAAGCAATCCGGGAGCATGTATTCTTCGCTGGTTTTGCCAAATTCGTGGCGAAAATATTCGTTGCCGTAAAGGACCTGACGAATGATGGACTCAGGTGAAGGCGAATTGACGTCGTTCTCTTCCATCGACGAGCCTGCCGGGAACCACTGGCCGGTGGCGACGTATTGTTTCAGCTTTGCGTAATCGGCGGGATAATACTCCTTCATCATCATGTACCGATTGGCGCCCGTCCAATTGAAAATGTAATGAGGATATTTCTGGAAGAGAGCGAAGTTCTTGTGCATCGTGTCTGGAAGATATTCGGAAATGACCTGCGGATATTCCCAACGCCACTGCGTGTCGAGATGGGCGTAGCCGACGAGATAGAGCGTTGGCTGATGCTTGAGGTCGGGCGGATTCGGCTGCTTGGCGCTTCTTTGTGAGCGAGCGAGTGCCGCTTTCGTTTGAGCTGCCGCACCGCCGGGAAGACAGGCGAACGCGGATAAGAATGCGACGATGATTAAGAGAACGGACGGGAGCGTGCGTCGAAGAATAAGATTTGCGTGACGAAACGAAATATTCATTTGTGCCCACCCTGCGAAGATTTGGAGCTCGGCTACGGGGAAACTATCCCTGAAGTCGAAGCGAAAAGCCTTTTCTATTGCCGGTCCGTCGAGACGGCGCGTGCGCATAAATGGTCTCCTTAGCTGGGCATGATGCGGAATCGCGCGCACGCATCTTCTCCGAATTATCGCAAGGTGTAAATAGGCACGGGTCAGGCGGGACGTGCAACCATTCGAGGCGGAAATTCGTCCCAAGAACTATGCAGTTGCGACGCACTCAGCCGCGGGAGAATCGGATCATGAGAAAAATGCTGCTCGGAGTTTCGACGCTGTGCTTGCTGCTATCTGCGCCTGGCGGAATCGCGAAGAATCCGCCAAAGGACCAGCCAAAGCCCGTGAAACTTGTGCTGTCTCCCGCGTCAACAATACCGACTGCCGATATTTTGAAGAACCTACGCGTGAAGTGCCCCAACGTGTCGATTACGCTGGATTCAACGAAATCGGACTACATGCTCGAAGCGGGCGGTTGGCCCGGCAATTACAAGTTCACGATGTTCAAGCCGGGAGGGCTGGCGGTGTTCGCGACGACGACGCACATGCTGAGCAATGCCGTGAAGGACGTCTGCGGATTCATTAAGACCAAC
>Ga0307373_10015537_pt1 | contig 10338 bp, 9 predicted proteins | sample OX2MG_FD_202534 | JGI IMG/M metagenome (GOLD analysis project Ga0307373, IMG submission 202534) | Soil microbial communities from Risofladan, Vaasa, Finland - OX-2 | ecosystem: Environmental > Terrestrial > Soil > Coastal area > Acid sulfate soil | place: Finland: Risofladan, Vaasa | collected...
GGGTCCCGACCGCCTACCTCCCCCACGGCAAGCCCGACGCCATCTTGGCGAGCCTCGGACTCGACGGCGAGGGCATCGCCCGGGCGGTGCGCCAGGGGCTCGAGCGCCTCGAGCACGCCGGACGGGACGTCCACCGGCTCCGCCGGAGCGCCGTCGCCGCGGGGCGCGGCTCGTCGGAGCGCGCGGACGCCGAGACCGACGAGCGGGCCGGAGGCGCCGGGAACGGCCGGTTCGCCGTCGGTTCCCGCAGGAGGCTCGCCAGGTGACGACCCGAGCGGCGGAGCGGGAGGGGACCGGCACGGCCGGCGCGGACGGAGCGGCTGTCCCGGCCCGGGTGGTCGGGCTCGTCCCACCGGCCGAGGTGCCGGCCGAGCCGGCGTTCGCTGTCGCGAGCGTGATGGCGAAGGCGGACGCCGAGAACTTCACGGTCGCCTCGCGCCTGTTGCCGAGGGCCGAGCGCGACCACCTCCTCGCGATCTACGGTTTCGCCCGTCTCGTCGACGACGTGGGTGATCTCGCCGAGGGCGACCGGGGCGCGCAGCTCGACTGGGTCGAGGCCGAGCTCGACCGGGCGCTCACCGGTGACGCCACGCATCCGGTGTTCCGCCGGCTCGCTGCGACCATCGGCGCGATCGGCGTCGGGCGGCAGCCCTTCGCCGATCTCGTGCGGGCGAACCGCCAGGACCAGGTCGTCAGCCGCTACGCGACCTACGAGGAGCTGGCGGCGTACTGCCGGCTCTCGGCCGACCCCGTGGGGCGCCTCGTGCTCGCCGTCTTCGGCCGCACCGACCCGCTCGCGGTCGAGCTCTCGGACCGGGTGTGCACCGGGCTGCAGCTCGTCGAGCACTGGCAGGACGTCGCCGAGGACTTCGCCGCCGGGCGCGTCTATCTTCCCGAGGAGGACCTGTCCCGCTTCGGCGTCGACGAGGCCGTGATCGCCTCGGGTGCCGCGACGCCGGCCTTCCGCCGGCTCATGAGCTTCGAGTGCGCCAGGTCGGCACGGCTCTTGCATGCCGGGGCCCCGCTGGTGGGCCTGCTCTCGGGACGGGCGCGCCTCGCCGTGGCGGGGTTCGTCGGCGGCGGCCTCGCCCAGCTCGCGGCCATCGAGTCCGTCGGCTACGACGTCCTCGGGCACCGGGCGAAGGCGGCGAAGGGCTCGGTCGCCACCCACAGCCTGCGTGTCCTGCTCGGGCGCGTCGGGGGTCGTCGATGATCGACGCCGACGCCGCCTACGAGCGCTGCGAGGAGATCACCGGCTCAGAGGCGCGCAACTTCGCCTACGGCATCCGGCTGCTGCCCCCGCCGAAACGCCAGGCCATGTCGGCGCTGTACGCGTTCGCCCGCCGGGTGGACGACATCGGCGACGGGGCCGCGCCGGCCGACGAGAAGCTCGCCTCGCTGGCCGGCGTGCGCCGCGACCTGGCGGCGCTCGCGGCGGGGGAGCATCCCGAGGACGATCCGGTGCTCGTGGCGCTGGCGGACGCCCTCGCCCGGTATCCGATGCCGCTCGAGGCGCTTGGCGAGCTGGTGACCGGCTGTGAGATGGACTGCCGTCAGCAGCGCTACGAGCGCTTCGCCGACCTCGCCGTGTACTGCCGCTGCGTCGCCGGCTCGGTCGGCCGCCTCTCGCTCGCGGTGTTCGGCAGCGACCGTCCAGAACTCGCGCCGAGTCTCGCCGACACGCTCGGGATCGCCCTCCAGATTACCAACATCCTCCGGGACGTCGTGGAGGACCGCCAGGTCATGGGGCGCGTCTACCTGCCGCTCGAGGACCTGCGCCGCTTCGGCTGCGAGGAGGACGCGAGCGGCCCGCAGGACCGGCTGGCCGAGCTCGTGCGCTTCGAGGCCGGACGAGCCAAGGAGCGTTACGCCGAGGGCCTGGGGCTGCTCGACCTCCTCGACCACCGCTCGCGGGCGTGTGTGGCCGCGATGGCCGGGATCTACCGCCGCCTCCTCGCCCGGATCGAGCGCGAGCCCCTCGTCGTCCTCGATCGCCGGGTCTCCCTCCCGGCGTGGGAGAAGGCCTGGGTGGCGGCGCGCAGCCTCGCGGGGGCAGGCGTATGAGGCAGATCGGCACGCCCCATGTCGTGGTCGTCGGCGCCGGGCTCGCCGGGCTCAGCGCGGCGGTCGCCTGCGCGGACGGCGGAGCGCGCGTGACCCTGTTCGAGGGACGCCCGCGTTTCGGTGGCGCGACCTGGTCCTTCGAGCGCCGGGGCCTGGCGTTCGACAACGGCCAGCACGTCTACCTGCGCTGCTGCACCGCCTACCGCCGCTTCCTCGAGCGCCTCGGCACGGCCGAGCTCGCGCCGCTCCAGGAGCGGCTGGCGATCCCCGTCCTCAGCCCCTCCGGCACGCCCGGCGCTGAGCCCGAGGTGGCCTGGATCCGACGGAACTCGCTGCCCTCGCCGCTGCACCTCGCGGCGTCGCTCCTCGCCTACCGCCACCTCGGCCTCGTGGACCGGGCCGGGATCGGACGCGCCGCGCTGGCGCTGCGCCGCCTCCGACTCGGCGACCCGGCGCTCGACGCCGAGACCTTCGGCGCGTTCCTGGCCCGCCACGGCCAGTCTCCCGAGGCCATCCAGCTGCTGTGGGATCTCATCGCACTGCCGACGGTGAACGTGCACGCCTCCGAGGCGTCCCTCGCGCTCGCGGCGAAGGTCTTCCAGACGGGCCTGCTCACCGAGCCCGACGCCGCCGACGTCGGCTGGGCGCGGGTCCCGCTCAGCAGGCTCCACGTCGACCCGGCGGTGGCGCTCCTCGAGCGCCTCGGCGCCACCGTCCACCGGCGCGCCCGGGTCGCCGCGGTGGAGGCGTCTCGGGAGCCGGGCGCGCAGGCGCCGGCCGTCCTCGTCGACGGCGAGCGGGTCCAGGCCGACGCCGTCATCCTGGCGGTCCCCCACGAGGATGCCGCCGGGCTGCTGCCGGCGGGCGGGCGTGTCGACCCGCAGGCGCTGAAGGGCCTCGGGAGCTCGCCGATCATCGACGTGCACGTCGTCTACGACCGCAAGGTCACCGACCACCAGATCGCGGCGGCGGTCCACTCGCCGGTGCAGTTCCTGTTCGACCGGACTGCGGCGGCCGGCATGGACCCGGCCGACGGGCAGTGCCTGGCGGTGTCGGTCTCCGGCGCCGACGCGGAGCACGGCGAGCGCCCAGAGGTGCTGATCGAACGGTACACCGCGGCGCTGGCGGACCTCTTCCCCGCCGCGCGCCAGGCGAAGGTGGTCGACGCGGTGGTCTCGCGCGAGCACGCCGCGACGTTCCGGGGCGTGCCGGGCACGGCCCGCCTGCGGCCCGGACCCGCGACCGGCTTCTCGGGGCTCTACCTGGCCGGCTCGTGGACCGACACGGGTTGGCCTGCCACGATGGAAGGCGCAGTGCGCAGCGGCGTCGTCGCGTCGTCCTGTGCGCTCAGCGTCGTCAGTTCCCCCCGAGCTGTACGCAGACTGCCCGAGGAGGTGGTGGCGTGATCCCGACACAGAGCGTCCCGGAGGTGCTCAACCGAGCGCGCGGTCTCGTCGCGCCGGCACTACGCGCCGCCGTCGACCGGCTCTCGCCCGAGCTCCGGCCCATCGCCGAGTACCACCTCGGCTGGGCGGACGCGCAGGGCCGCCCCTCCGGCGGCGACGGCGGCAAGGGCGTGCGCCCGGCCCTCGCCGTGCTCTCGGCCGAGGCGGTCGGCGCGGAGGGCATCGTCGGGGCTCCTGGCGGCGTCGCGGTCGAGCTCGTGCACAACTTCTCCTTGATCCACGACGACGTCATCGACGAGGACGCCGAGCGACGGCACCGGCCGACGGTCTGGGCCCTCTTCGGCATCGGGCGCGCCGTCATCGTCGGCGACGCGCTGCTCGCCCTCGCGCAGCAGGTCGTGCTCGACCCGGCGCTCGTGGTCGCGCTGCCGCGGGGCGAGAAGCGGTCCTTCAACGGCGAGGGCGCGGCCACCGCGGTCGCCGACGCGACCGCGGCGATGATCGCCGGGCAGGCGCTCGACATGGCCTTCGAGTCGGTCCCGGTCGTCGACGTCGAGGGCTGCCTCGCGATGGAGGCGGGCAAGACCGGCGCGCTGCTTGGCTGCGCGAGCTCTATCGGTGCCGTCCTCGCCGGCGCTCCCGCCGAGACCGTCGCTGCGCTGAGCCGCTTCGGCGTCGAGCTCGGGCTCGCCTTTCAGGCCGTCGACGACCTGCTCGGGATCTGGGGCGATCCGGCGACGACGGGAAAGCCGGCCTGGAGCGACCTGCGCCAGCACAAGAAGACGCTGCCGGTCGCCGCGGCCCTCGCCGCCGGCGGCCAGGGTGCAGAGGAGCTGTGCGGGCTGCTCGGGCGCGAGCACCTGGAGGAGGCCCAGGTGGCGCGCGCCGCCCGCCTGGTGGAGGAGGGCGGCGGCCGCACCGCGACGCTCGAGGAGGCGGAGCGCCGGCTCACCTCCGCCCTGGCGGCGCTCGACGTCGTGACGCTCGCCGACCGGGCGCGCGAGGAGCTCATCGAGGTGGCTCGTTTCGTGGTGGACCGGGAGTTCTGATCACGTGAGCGACGAGCGGGCCGCCCCCGTCACGCCCGCCGTTCCCGCGGCCGAGGTCTCGCTCGGCGCGGAGACGCTGGCGCGCGCCCGCGGTCACCTGCTCGGCCTGCAGACGCCCGGGGGCTGGTGGAAGGGCGACCTCGAGACGAACGTCACCATGGACGCCGAGGACCTCTTGCTGCGGGAGTTCCTGGGCGTGCGCTCCGAGCACGACACCGTGGCATCGGCCGCGTGGATCCGCTCGAACCAACGCTCCGACGGTACCTGGGCGAACTACTACGGCGGCCCGGGCGACCTGTCCACGACCATCGAGGCCTATGTCGCGCTGCGGCTCGCAGGCGACGAGCCCGACGCCCCGCACATGGAGAAGGCGGCGGCGTTCGTGGTCGAGCAGGGTGGGCTCGAGCGCTCCCGGGTGTTCACCCGGATCTGGCTGGCACTGTTCGGGTTGTGGTCGTGGGACGACCTGCCGGCGCTGCCGCCGGAGCTGATCTTCCTCCCGTCGTGGATGCCGTTCAACGTCTACGACTTCGCGTGTTGGGCCCGCCAGACGGTCGTCGCGCTGACGATCGTCGCCGCCTACCGGCCCGTCCGGGCGATCGCGTTCGGGCTCGAGGAGCTGCGCACGGGCGAGCACCCGCCCCGGGTCGAGCCGTCGCTCAGGGACTGGCAGGGGCGTTTCACGCTGCTCGACCACTGGCTGCACCGTTACGAGCGCCTGGCCCGCCGCCGCGCCCTCCGCTCGACGGTGCGGGCCAGCGCCCTCGCGGCGGCGGAGCGCTGGGTCGTGCGCCGCCAGGAGGCCGACGGCGGCTGGGGCGGCATCCAACCGCCGTGGGTCTACTCGATCATGGCGCTGCACCTACGCGGCTACGCCCTCGACCACCCGGTGCTCGCCAAGGCGCTCGAGGGCCTCGAGGGCTTCACGATCCGCCGGGACGGCCAGCGCTCGCTCGAGGCGTGCCAGTCCCCGGTGTGGGACACGGCGCTCGCGACGATCGCGCTCGCGGATGCCGGCGTGCCGCCCGGACACGAGTCGATGGTGCGCGCCGGGGACTGGCTGCTCGCCGAGGAGATCCGCGTGCCTGGCGACTGGGCGGTGCGCCGGCCCGGGCTCACCCCTGCCGGCTGGGCCTTCGAGTTCGCCAACGACGGCTACCCCGACATCGACGACACGGCCGAGGTCGTGCTGGCCCTGAGGCGTGTCGAGCCGAGTGACCCCGTGGCGGCCGAGGCTGCGATCGAGCGCGCCGTGCGCTGGACCGAGGGGATGGCGTCGTCGAACGGCGCGTGGGGCGCGTTCGACGCCGACAACACCCGAGAGCTCCTCTACGAGCTGCCCTTCTGCGACTTCGGTGCCGTCATCGACCCACCGAGCGCCGACGTCACCGCCCACGTTGTCGAGATGCTCGCCCAGGAGCCGGCGGCCGATCCCGAGCGCTGGCGGCGCGGCCTTGCATGGCTGCGCGACCAGCAGGAGGACGACGGCGCCTGGTACGGGCGTTGGGGCGTCAACTACGTCTACGGTGTCGGGGCAGCCGTGCCGGCCCTGACGGCGGCCGGCGCGGCGGCGGACGACCCGGCGGTCCGCCGGGCGGTGGGCTTCTTGGAGGCGCACCAGAACGAGGACGGCGGCTGGGGCGAGGACATCCGCTCCTACGACGACCCGGCGCTCCGGGCGACGGGGGCGTCCACGGCCTCGCAGACGGCCTGGGCACTGCTCGCGCTCGTCGGCGCAGGCGAGGCCGCCGGCACGGCGGCGCGCCGCGGCGTGGCCTGGCTCGCCGCCACCCAGCGAGATGACGGGAGCTGGGACGAGCCGTGGTACACGGGCACCGGCTTCCCCGGCGACTTCTACATCAACTACCACCTCTACCGGCTGGTCTTCCCCGTGACGGCGCTCGGTCGCTGGTGCCGGGCGCTCGGGGCCCTGCCGAGGCCCCCGGCGGGCGCCCCGGTCCGGCGGCCCCGACGTGCCAGGAAGGCGGACCAGTGACGTGGGCGGGACCGGCATGACGCCGCCGCCGGCCGTCGAGCCGCTGTTCCTCGCGCCGCTGCGCATCGAGCTCCTCGCGCTCCGGCGCGGTGCGCCGGGCGCCGAGGTCCGGCGGATCGGCATGGGCCCCGCGCGGGCGACCGCGGCGCGCGCCAGCCTGGAGAGCACGGTCGCCAAGGGGCGGCCCCTCGTCCTCCTCGGCTTCGGCGGCGCGCTCACCGCCGACCTGCGCCCGGGCGACCTCGTCGTCGCCAGCACGCTCGGCGCCGTCGGCTCGGACGACACGTTCCTGCTCCCCGACGCCCGCGCCGTGGCGAGGCTGTTGGAGCTGGCCGCACCGGGCGTGAGGGTCCGGCACGCCCCGGTGGTCTGCTCGTCGCGAGTGCTGCGCGGCGACGAGGCGAGGGTGCAGGCCGCGTCCCACGGCGCCGTCGCCGTCGAGATGGAGTCGTTGTGGTGCGCCCCCCTCGCGCGCCGACACCCGTTCGTCGTCGTGCGCGCGATCGTCGACGTGCCGGGGCGAGAGTTCGTATCCGCTGCAACCCCGGTTGCGGCATGGCGTGCCTTTTGTGCGCTCGCCAGCGCCGCTCGCGCCCTCGCGCACTGGACCCCCGCTACCGTGAACGACAACCCCCTCATGGAGGTCGGTGATATCTGATGTCCATCCCTATCCGTCAGAACCTGCGCATGGCTGCGTACTTAATGCGCAAGAAGCTGGCGCGCACCGAGAAGTACCCGCTCATCGTGGAGCTCGAGCCGCTGTTCGTCTGCAACCTCGCCTGTCCCGGCTGCGGCAAGATCCAGTACCCGACCGAGATCCTGCGCAAGCGCCTGACGCCGGACGAGGCGTTCGCCGCGATCGAGGAGTCCGGGGCGCCGATGGTGTCGATCGCCGGCGGTGAGCCGCTGCTGCACCCCCAGATCGAGGAGATCGTGGAGGGGCTGATCAAGCGGAAGCGCTTCGTCTACCTCTGCACCAACGCGGTGCTGCTCCGCCGAAAGATGGACCGCTTCAAGCCGTCCGCCTACTTCTCCTTCGTCGTGCACCTCGACGGCCTGGAGGACCGCCACGACGAGGCGGTCGACCGCAAGGGCGTGTTCCAGGAGGCCGTCGACGCGATCAGGGAGGCGAAGAAGCGGGGCTTTCGGGTCACGACCAACTCCACCTTCTTCACCAACGACTCGCCGAAGACCGTCCGCGACGTGCTCGACTTCCTGAACGACGACCTGAAGGTCGACGCGATGATGATCTCGCCCGCCTACGCCTACGAGAAGGCACCCGACCAGGACCACTTCCTCGGCGTCACCCAGACCCGCGAGCTGTTCAAGGAGGCGTTCGCCGACGGGCACCGGAAGAAGTGGCGGCTGAACCACACGCCGTTGTTCCTCGACTTCCTCGAAGGCAAGCAGGACTACCAGTGCACCGCGTGGGGCATCCCGAGCTACTCGATCTTCGGGTGGCAGCGTCCGTGCTACCTCATGAGCGACGGGTACGCGAAGACGTACAAGGAGCTGATCGAGACGACCGAGTGGGAGAAGTACGGCAGGGGCCGCGACCCGCGCTGCGACAACTGCATGGCGCACTGCGGCTACGAGCCGACTGCCGTGCTCGCCACCACCAAGTCGTTTCGGGAGTCGCTGCGCGCGGCCGTCGGCACGCACTGAGCGCGGCCGGCCGCGCCGGTCACCTCACGCTCTGCAGCCTGAATACGGGGTGGCCCGGCGCGATCCGGCGCAGCTCCTCGTCGGACGCGTCGCCCCCGGCCCCCGAGAAGAAGGCGCCGACCTCGAACTTCCAGCGCTTCAGGTAGGCCCGCAGCAGTGGCGGCTTGGCATCGTCCGCGAGCTCCTCGGCCGAGAAGGCCTCGGCGCGCCGGCCGATGCGCAGCTCCCCTTCCGTCGCCGTGCGGAGGTTGCGGACCCACTGGGTCTCGCCGCGGGGTGCGACGAGGTAGCGCTCGCCCTCGAAGACCATGAGGTTGACCGGGGTCGACCGCCACTCGCCACTGCGCCTCCCGCGGACCCGGAGCTCGCGTGCGCCGAGGACGCCCACGCCGAGCCGGATGAGTGTCCGCACGAGCGCGTTGAACACGTGCCGGGTGAACCAGCCCGGCTCCAGGTTCCGCTGGCTTCGCTCGTCCTCTGGCATCGCGCTTCCTTTCCGCCCCGGACGCCGTAGCGCTCCGGGCCTCGATATAGAGAGCGGTGCTCTCTGTAGAGATCACCATTTCAGAAGCCGGCGCAAGAGTCAAGAGCGTCGCTCGCGATTGTGCTCAGTGCTCTCCTCGATGTGACAGACTCGCCTCATGAACGCCGGTCGAAGCGCTCGCGAGCGTGTACGTGCCGAGCTCACCCGGGAGATCAAGGAGGTCGCCCGGCACCAGCTGGCCGCGGAAGGGGCCTCCCACCTCTCCCTTCGCGCCGTGGCGCGTGAGCTCGGCATGGTGTCGTCGGCTCTTTACCGGTACTTCCCGAGCCGGGACGAGCTGTTGACCGCGCTGATCATCGACGCGTACGAGGCGCTCGGGGAGACGGCGGAGGCGGCTGCGGCGTCGCCGGAGCACGGCGACCTCCTGGACCGCTGGCGAGCGGTGTGCCGCTCGATCCGCCGATGGGCGCTCGAGCATCCGCACGAGTACGCCCTCGTGTACGGCTCCCCGGTGCCCGGTTACCGGGCGCCGACCGACACGATCGTGCCCGCCGCGAGGGCGGTCACCGTCCTGCTCGGCCTGCTGGCCGCGGCGTGGGAGGAGGGCCGGATCGCTCCGCCGGCCGACGTCCCCCCGCTCCAGGTCGGCGTGGCCGGCGAGATGGAGCGGCTCGCCGCGCAGATCCTGCCGGGGGTCGACGCGGCGACGACGTTCCGGATGCTGGTCGCGTGGACCCAGCTGCTCGGGATGGTCAGCTTCGAGCTGTTCGGGCACTCCGTCGGGGTGCTCGAACGAAGCGACCTCGCGTTCGACGCCGCGGTGGTCGCGATGGCCCGTTACGTGGGCCTGGTGCCGGCCAGGAGCTCCTCCGGCCGTGGCCCCGGGCATGGTGGGCGGGTGGCTCCGCGAACCGGGGGCCGCGGAAACGTCGGCGGGTAGGCTTCTGTGATCGGGGGCTGTAGCTCAGCTGGTTAGAGCAACTGGTTTGCAACCAGTAGGTCACGGGTTCGAATCCCGTCAGCTCCACTCGGAGGTCTTCACGTTTGGACCTCCCACATCTTCACGTTTGGGTGTGACATTGAGCGAACGGCCCCCTCGGGGGCCGTTCGTCGCGTCTCTGGCTGTCTCGAGGCGCGTCGCGACCCCAGGAGATCACGATGCGCAGGGGCCGTGGCGCGACTACGGCGGCGCGTTCGCTCCGGCGAGGTCGGCGAGCGTGCGGCGTCGCCGGCGTCGCGGCCGCGCCACGCGCGGCTCGCTTTGGCGGGCCTTCTCGGCCTGGTGCGCCTCGAAGGCATCGATGAGGCCGAAGTTGACGACGACACACGCGCAGGCGAGGAACAGCCCGAGGGGCGTGACGCCCATCAGCTTGCACCAGCCGCGGACGTCGATGTCGATCCCGGCTGGGTCCTTCAACCTCGAGTTGGCACGCTCGACGGCGCTTCGACGCGCGTAGGAGCGGCGGTGCGCGCCAGAGGGGTAGTCGTGGCGCTGGGCGGTCTTCGCGTTGACGGCCGGCGGGACGGTGAGGCTTTTCTGCGTGCAGCAGGTGGGCGGATGCTCCGGCGGTGTGAGCACGCTCGGGCGCTCGTGCGAGAGCGCCATCGAGGCCGGGCGGAGGGGGCAGCGAACCTTTCCCATTACCGCCGGGCAGGCCACACGGTGGTAGCCGT
>Ga0307373_10015540_pt1 | contig 10338 bp, 7 predicted proteins | sample OX2MG_FD_202534 | JGI IMG/M metagenome (GOLD analysis project Ga0307373, IMG submission 202534) | Soil microbial communities from Risofladan, Vaasa, Finland - OX-2 | ecosystem: Environmental > Terrestrial > Soil > Coastal area > Acid sulfate soil | place: Finland: Risofladan, Vaasa | collected...
TCCGCGCCGTTAGCATGATAATCCCGGGGTTGCCCACAGCCTTGAGGCGCCTGCACACTTCGAGCCCATCGAGGCCCGGCAACATCACGTCGAGGATGACGAGTGCCGGGCGAAACTCCCTTGCGGCGAGGATGCCGTCCTCACCGGTGGCGGCGTGGCGCACATCGAAGTTCTCGTAGCGCAGGCCGAGACATACGAGGTCGGCAATGGCCTGCTCGTCTTCGATGAACAGGACGCGCGTCGATGGCGCCTGAGACGGACTTTCCATCGGGACCTCACCTTTGCGGCCGGTGGGCGGCAAGTCGTTCTCCACGAGTGTAAATGCTTCGGCGGCGCTGTGTGGCGGCTCTGGTCCGCCCGAACCCGCGACGATGCACGGCCAGCGTAAACACGCGGTACAGGGCGGCAAGACGCTCAGGTTGGCTTCAGGTTTCGACAGATGGGCCACAGGAGCAGCACCTATCGTGCAATTCAGCCGCAGACCGCGGCACACCTTCCAACAGGAGTATCCAATTGATCCGACAACTGAAAATGGGGCTCGCAGGAGCAGTCGGCTCGGCGACGCTGCTTGCCGGCATGGGCATCTACACGACCTTCGCGCAGTCGCCATCGCCATCGGCGACCGGCACACCCGCGACCGTCACAACGACGACACCGAGCACCTCCACGACGACACCGAGCACCTCCACGACGCCGGCCACTTCGATGCCTCCAAAGGAGGGCCGGGGCGGCCCTGGCGGCCCACACGCTGCACCGAACACGGCCGCCGGCGCCGCGGCTGAGATTTCGGCGGCCCAGGCTGCCATCGCTTCGGCGAAACTGGACCTTACCGCCGCCGGCAGCAAGGTCGATTCGACGAAACTGTCCGCTGTCCTGAGCACGGCAAATTCTCTCGTGACGAAGGCGCAGTCCGCTGCAACTGCCGCCAACTACACCGTCGCGAGCCAGGATGCGCGGGCTGCCCACGAAGCAGCGAACGGCGTGCTCGACGTCGCTGATGACGTGCTGGGCACCGCCGCGCCGTCGTATGCGACCCGTCCTCAACCACCCACGGCCCCGAGCGGCGCTCCGGCCGTGAACACCCAGGGTCGCGCTGGACACGAACTTTCGGCCGCCTATGCCGATATCGTTGGCGTGCACAACGCGAGCTCATCCAACAGCGATGCGGCGGCTCTCCAGGCAGAAGCCGTTTCGCTCTACAACCAGGCCTATAGCGACTATCAGTCAGGAAAGTACACGGCGGCGGCTGCCGAAGCGCACGACGCCCACCACTTCGCCGAAGCGGCGAGCAACATCCTGCAGGCTGCCGGCGTGACCGTCACGCCTTCGCCCGCAGTGAGCAAGCTGCCCTTCTAACCAGGGGCAGCGCATGGGCGGCCCCAACGGCTGGCGCAGCGGAGCGCCGGCCGTTGGCATTTAACCGGAATCAAGCCAGTGCCGATCAGTTCAATGCCGATCAGCGTCCAGGACGCATTCAGCTTACCGACGACCCACCATCGACCGGCAGCGAAACGCCGGTGATGAACCGTGCCTCATCCGAATGCAGGAAGAGAGCCGCGTAGGCGACATCCCAGCCGGTGCCCATCTTTCGGCCAAGCGGCACGCGCCGGTCGCGGTCGCCGATGACCTCCTCGCGCGGGACGCCAGCCGCCACGCGCGGCTCGATCGCCATCGGCGTGTTCATGAGCCCAGGTAGGATGGCATTCGCACGGATTCCATAGCGGGCGTTGGCCGCTGCGATGTTTTCTGTGAGGCTGATGACCGCTGCCTTGGTCGTCTTGTAGCCAACGTAGGGATAGGCCGAGCGCACCGCCATCGATGAGATGTTCACGATCGAGCCGCGGCCCTGTTCACGCATGGTCGGCAGTGCGTATTTGCAGGCGAGCCACATGCCGCGGAGGTTCACGGCGACAATCCGGTCGAAAGCCTCGACCGCGAGGTCGGTAGCGGTCGCGTCGCCAAGGGCCAGGCTCGCGCCGACATTGTTGTGGAGGATATCCAATTTCCCGTAACGCTCGATGCAGGCGGCGATCGCACCGCGGACCTGGGTTTCTTCGATGACGTCGGCCGTGATTGCCGAGGCCGAGAAGCCTTCCGCGCGGATCATCGCCGCGGTCTCGTCGGCGGAGACCGCGTCGCGGTCCGCGACCAGCACCTGCGCACCCTCGCGGGCGAGAAGAATGGCGGTAGCCCGCCCGTTACCGATGGTCTCGCCCGGCGTCTGCCCGCCGCCGAAGATAATGGCGGCAAGCCCCTGCACCCTGCCTCCCATGCAGCACCTCTGGAGTCGAACTCGAAACGCAGCCTACGCCAGCTGGGCGTAGGCCAGGAAGTCAAGGCCGTGACGCCCAGCACGTCATCCCAGCATGACGTGCTCTTCGACGATCACGCTGAACCGCGTCGTTATGTCGAAGAGATTCGGTTCATCTTCCAGCACAGTGCGCAGGTGGGGCGAGCGTGCCGAGGCGCGCATCGCGTCAGCATCTTCGAACCAGACCTCGGCGAAGCCGTCGTACTGCATCTCCTTGCCACTCCCGGAAAGATCCGGGGCGAGATTGACGACGTAGCGCACCATTCCCGGCACACGCATCGCCTTTTCGGCGTGCGGCCCCGTCCAGTATTGCGCGAAGTCCTCCCGCGACATCCCTTCCCGGCGCTTCGCCCCGAAGATCATCTTGTACATCTGCGAAAAGCTCCTCTATGGCGGCATGGTGCTCACCCTTCCCGTCGCAAGGGCTCGATGAAACGGCGACGCGGGGCTGCCTGCTTCAGCCTCCCGGCTGCGGCGCAGGGACGTCTTTACGCATGGAGGTGAAGTGCTTGCGGAACTTCGCCACTTTCGGCCCAACGACGAACTGACAGTACGGTTGTGAGGCGTTCTTGAGGAAGTAGTCGTCGTGATACCACTCCGCCGGGTAGAAGGCCCCGGCGGGCACGACCTCGGTGACGATGGGCCTGTTGAACGCCCTTTCGGCCGTGAGCCGGGCGATCGTCTCCTCGGCGCCCGTGCGCTGTTCGGCCGTGTGAAAGAAGATCGCAGAGCGGTATTGCGTGCCCACGTCCTGTCCCTGGCGGTTGAGCGTGGTCGGGTCGTGGATTTCGAAGAACACGTCCAGCAAGTCCCCGAACGGAAGGACGCGGGCGTCGAACGTGACGCGCACCACCTCCGCGTGCCCCGTGCGGCCCGAGCAAACCTGTTCATAGGTCGGGTCAGGCAGTTCGCCACCCATATAGCCAGACTTGACCGCCATCACGCCTCGCACTTCGTCGTAGACCGCCTCCAGGCACCAGAAGCAACCCCCGGCAAGAGTGGCAACCTCGACCACCTGGGGACCGGATTCACTGCTCTCGGACATCGGCACGAACCTCCGTTTTGAGACGCCAGCATGGCGCCTGACCATTGTGGCACAACGACTCGTCGGCCTCAGTATGGGGGCTCAGTAATGAATGGCCCGGCCAACGCCACCACCAACAGCGATCGCATCGCCATTGATCGCTACCGACTTCGGTGAAGCGAGGAAAGTGACGACGTAGGCGACCTCCTCCGCACTGATGAAGCGCCGGATCGAGTTCAGCGTCGCCATCTGCTCCTCGATCTTGTCTGGTGCAACTCCGGCCGCGGCCGCCCGTGCGGCGACAATTCCGGCCGTCTTTTCCGTCCGCGTCAGCCCTGGATGCACGACGGTGACGTTGATGCCCGACGGCCCGAGTTCGTCCGCAAGATTCTTGGTCAGGGCAGCGACAGCGACGTTACGGATGCTGCCAATTGTCGACCCCGACTGGCGTGCCGCAAGACCGCTGATGTTGATGATCCTTCCCCAGCCTCCGGCGCGCATGTATGGGGCCACCTCGCGCGCGCAACGGAGATAACCCATCACTTTCACGTTGACATCGTCCCAAAACAGCTGGTCAGTGATGTCCTCAAGCGCAGGGACTGGGCCCTGACCGCCGGGCATGGCGGCGCAATTGACAAGGATCTCGATCCCTCCGAGGTCGGCAACGACACGCTCCACCATCTCGCGCACCGGTCCGTCGAAAGCCGTATCGGCGGCCACGGGGAGCACGCGCCGTCCGGACTCCGCGGCGAGCTCCGCGGCCGCGTCCGTGAGTGCCTCGGCTCCACGCGCGATGAGTGCAACATCAGCGCCCTCCACCGCGAGTTGTCGCGCGACCGCCTTACCGATACCGCGGCTCCCGCCCGTGACAATGGCACGCTTGCCCTGCAATTCGAGATCCATGCTGCCTCCCCAAGGGGCGAACTCAAAAATGGTACCCATCCGGGCCTGTGGGCCGGAAACAATTCTACGTACGCCGGCGCAGAGACGCCTCCAGTTTTCGGCGGCGGCGCGCGCCAGCCCGGGTAGCAAAACGCCCCTCCTCCGAGTTGCCGAAAGAGGGGCGCTGTTCGTGTGCGCCAGAAGCGGGCCGAACTACCCCTGGACCACAGTCCACGTCGTCGAAGGCGTGCCGGGCGCCATGCCGATGTAGTACCCGACGCCCTTCTGCAGCGTCGTAAAGTCACTGAGCCCATCAGTCTCGTGGCCGGGGAAATAGGCTTTGAAGCTCTGGGTAGTGGCATCGAAGCGCCATATGACGGTGACGACGCCGCTCACGTTGGTCGTTGCGGGGTTGCCGACGGCGGGGCTCGGGCCAGCTAGTGCAGCACTCGCCGCGATCCCGTCCTGACCCAACCAGCCAATGAGCGTGTAGATCGAGTAGAGCTGATACGACGTCGTCTTCACCGACGTATTGGTGAACAGGGCCGCACCGAGGCTGCTGCTGGTGCCGGCCGAGTTCGTCACGAAGATGGTCAGCTGCCCTGCGGGAGCGCCCTGCGGCACAACCGCGGTGAGCGAGCCGTCGCTGTTGACGAAGCAGCTCGCGGCGGAAACACCCCCGAAAGTCACGCCGCCCGGGCACTGGACCGTGCTAAAGCCGGCACCGGTCAGCGTCACGGCCGTCCCGGGGCCGCCGCTGTTCGGCGACACGCTCGTGATGATTGGCACCGCGCTGCAAGTGTAGGTGAACGACTGCGGGAGCGTGAACGATTGCAGCCCGCCAAGCGTCGACACGGTGACATCGACGATGCCGGCCGGGTGCGGCGGGACGACTGCGAGAATCGTGTTCGAATTCGGCACCGTCACGGAGGGTGACTGCACACCGCCGAACGTGACGATCATGCTCGATGCCCCGAAGACGAAGTTCGCGCCGGTGATGGTCGCGGTGAAGGAAGTCCCGCATTGATTCACGTCGGAGGTGGGGCTCACGCTCGTGATCACAAGGCCGTTACTGTAGGAATAGAGGTCGGCCGGCTGGTTCACGAGACTTGTGCCCAGCGTTGTCGTCACGCGGACGTCCACCGTGGTGCCGGCAAAGGCCGCGGGGGCCGTGGCATAGAGCATCCCACTGCCAATGACCGTGAAGGACGTCGCCGGGAGGCCGCCGAAGGTGACGCCCGTGACGTTGACGAAGTTGACGCCGCTCACCGTCACGAGGTTACCGCCGATGACGGGGCCGGACGGTGGATTCACTCCCGTGACTGCCGGGAGTCCCGACCCGAACGACGAGTACGTGATCAGGTCGTTCACGGTCGGCACGCTCTGGCCGCCGGTCGTCGTCGTTACCTGGATGTGGTACACGCCCACCGGAAGCGACGGGCAGGTGACCGTAAGGGTCGTGCCGAAGAAGCCGACCGAGACGTTGTACCCGAAGGCAAGTCCCCCGAAGGTCACCGTGGTTTGTCCGGAGACGAATCCGGAACCGCCGAGCGTGATAGTCTGGCCACCGCCGAGCGGGCAGATCGCCGGGGACACGCTGGTCACCGTCGGAAGAGTGCTGAGCGCCGTGTAGGTGAAGTTGTCGTCGACGGTATCAGGGCTGCTCGTCGTGCCGTTGGAAACGATCACGCTGATGGTGCCCGAGGGCCCGGAGGGGGCCACGACATTCGCGATCTGCGTTGCCGAAGTCGTGCCGCAGGACGCCGCTGAGAAGCCACCAAACTTGACGTTCGCGCAGGTGACGCCGGTCAGGTTGAAGCCGTTGATGGTCAGGAACGTACCGGCCGGCCCGCTGGTGCTGGAGAGGCTCGTGACGACCGGGCCGGTCGTGTATTTGAACAGGTCGTTACTGTTGCTGGAGCTTGAACCGCCGGTGTTCGTGACGATGATGTCGTAGGTAGTGCCGCTGGTGAGGCCGGCCGGCACGGCAACCGTCAGCTGCGACGTGTTCGCGATGGTTGGCGTCAGCCCCGTGACTGCGACGCCGAACGCCACCGTGGAGCCACTGATGAAGTTGGTGCCGTTCACGGTGACGGTGTTCCCCTGGATGCCGCTGTGCGGTGAAATGCTCGTCACCGTGGGCGCGCCCGTACCGGTGAACGTGAGCGTGATGGTGCTTGCGGTGCTGAACGAGGTGACCGTGTCGTTCACATGGGTGACAGGATTCGTACAGGACGACGTGAGAAGGGTCACCAATACTGTATGTCCGGCGACGGCGCTGCCGGTAGTCTGGATATTAAACGTGCTGGTGTTGCTAGTCAGCGTCCCGTTGTTTGTGATGAAGGTGAGCTGTGACCCAGACGATGGTGCCGTAAATTCGCTACTCGCGGCCGGGCTCGGGCCGCCTGAGCTGACGCTGTAGCACAAGACCGGGTCGGCAACGTTCAGGCTAGGCACAAGGCTCGTGCCGTTCACGGTGATGGCAACGGAACTCCCAACCGTGACGGTCGGACTCGTGTTGACGAATCCGTAGATCCCCGAACCACCCGACGACGCGGCAATGGGCAGGACGGACCATGCGAACCAGAGGGCGGCGCTGGCCAGGGCGAGGACAGCGATGACTGCGACCCGCCGGATTGAACCTCGAAGCGGTTGTGGCCTGGACAAGGACATGTACCTCCGCATTGCGACGTTTGCCGGCAGGCGGTCGCCGTGCCCCAACTCCATCGCATGTAACACTCTATGCCCCTTGTGATGCCGCCTCCAAGCACTAAAGGGTGCACGACCCATTTGCGATAGAATTGTCACACTTTCGCCACACACCGTGATGGTCGTTGCATCGAACGGGCACGGCCACACTTCATGGGCCGCACCAGGCTGACAGCGCGAGACATCGGCGCGCGGCTCCTCACTATCCTTTACGTCAACGTTAATGCATTGCTATACTGGCGCTGCCCGCGCAGCCCTCGCGTGGCCCTGCCTATGAAAACGCTGCTCCGGCTGGTCGGCTACCTCCGCTTTCACAAGCTCCCTGTGACCTTCGGCTACCTTGGGCTGTTCGGGGCGATCGCGTTCACGGCCATGACGCCGCTGATGGTGCGCTGGGCGATCGACTCGGGTATCGGCGGGGGAAGCAGGATGACACTGCTCGTCGCCGGGCTGGCCATCGTCGGCTTCAGCATTGGCAGCGGGCTCTGCGGTTACCTCCAAAGCTACATGGGCGAGTTCATTGCCCAACGCGTCGCCTTCGACCTGCGCCGTGACTTTTACGATCGTGTGCAGACGCTCAGCTTCTCGTTCCACGACAACGTCGAGACCGGCCAATTGATGTCCCGCGCCACGGTGGACGTGGAGAACTGCCGCCAATTCCTTTCGCTCGGGCTCCTGCGCATGGCCTATACCCTGGGGCTGTTTGTGGTCGTTGGGAGCATCATGCTCGCGACGAACTGGCGCCTTGCGGCATTGGTCTTTGTGAGCATCCCGCTGGTTGGGCTGGTCGCCATCTACATGTCCAGCCGCACGCGCCCGCTCTGGAACGACGTCCAGCAACAGCTCGGCGTGGAGACGTCGGTCCTCCAGGAAAGCATCACCGGCATCCGCGTCGTGAAAGCCTTTGCGCAGGAAGATCGGATGTTCCAACGCTTCCAGGACGCCAACTGGAAGGTGCGCGAAAAGAGTCTAGCGGCGAACCGGATCGCGGCATTCAACCAGCCGTTCCTGCTCTGGATCCTGAACTTCGTGAGCCTTGCGATCCTGCTCTATGGCGGGCACCTGGTGATCGGTGGCAGCCTCACCATCGGGACGATGGTCGCGTTCATCGAATACCGGGCACAACTTGCGGCGCCGGTTCGCACCCTGGGCTTCCTTGTCACGATGGGGACGCGCGCGGCATCTTCTGGCCAGCGGATCTTCGAAGTCATAGATACCGTCTCGGAAGTCCCCGAAGCACCGGGCGCCCGGCCTCTGGAAGGCGTCCGTGGACACGTGCGTTTCGAAGGCGTCTCGTTCTCATACTCGCGGCGAGCGCCGGTCGTCTATGACATCGATATCGACGCTCAGCCTGGGCAAACGATCGCGGTGCTCGGCCCAACCGGCAGCGGCAAGAGCACCCTGCTCAACCTGCTCCCCCGCTTCTACGACGTGACAAAGGGCCGCATCACCATCGACGGCACTGACATCCGTTCGGCCACGATTGAGTCTCTGCGGCGCAACGTGGGGGTCGTCCTCCAGGAAGTGTTCCTCTTCACCGCTACCATCCGCGACAACATCGCCTACGGTAAGCCGGGTGCAACCCAGGAGGAGATCGAAGCGGCCGCGGGTGTCGCCCAGATTCATTCATTCATCAGCTCGCTGCCGCACGGCTACGACACGTGGGTGGGCGAGCGTGGGATGACGCTCTCGGGCGGCCAGAAGCAGCGTATTGCCATTGCCCGCGTGGTATTGCTCGACCCCGCGGTCCTCGTCCTCGACGACAGCACATCGGCCGTGGATATGGAAACCGAGCTGCTCATCCAGAGCGCGCTTGCGAACGTTATCGAAGGAAGGACATCGTTCGTGATTGCGCACCGGCTGCGCACGGTGAAGCAGGCCGACCAGATCCTCGTGGTGGACCGCGGGCGCGTTGTCCAGCAGGGTACGCACGACCAGCTCATCGGGCAGCCGGGCCTCTACCAGGAGATCTACCGGCTGCAGCTGCGCGACCAGGAGGAAGCGCTCGCGGGCGAGGGCGTGGCGGAGGTAGCGGGCTGATGCTTGGAGGTGGCGGTTTTGCGCGCGGCCTCGCACTCGGCACGAGCGGGCCGGGCATGGGTGCCGGCGGTGGCGCAAACCGGCCCGGCCTCGCCAGCTCGGAGGAGGACTTCGGCAAAGCCTTCGACCCGCGCGTGGTCGGCCGCCTTTGGCGCTACGCTTCACCCTTCAGGAAGCGGATCGCGTTCGCCGTGGTGATGCTCATGATCAACTCGGCGGCGACGATCCTGAACCCACTGATCCCCGGCCTCGCCGTGAACGAGATCCAAAAGCACGACCAGGGCGGACTGCTCACGATGGGGCTCTTCTACCTCGGCAACAACACCATCCTCTGGCTCACGCAATACCAGCAGGTGTACCAGATGACCTGGGTCGGTCAGCACGCACTGTACCGGGTCGCCTCCGACATGTTCAGCCACATTTCGAGCCTCTCGCTGAGATTCTTCGATGAGAACGAGACGGGCCGCGTGATGGCCCGTATGCAGAGTGACGTGAACATCCTGCAGCAGATGTTGAGCAACGGGATGATCTCGATCTTCGGGAGCGTCATCATCCTCGTTGGCATCCTCGGCACGCTCTTTGTCCTGAACTGGGAGCTGGCAGCGCTCGTGTCGCTGAGCGTGCCCCTGATGGCGGGCACCCTCTGGATCTGGCAGGGCAGGGCACGGCGGACCTTCCTGGCAGCGCGCGCGACCATTTCCGCTGTCAACGCGAGCCTCCAGGAGAACGTCTCCGGCGCACGGGTCATCCAGAGCCTCTCCCGCGAGCGAGTGAATTCGCGCGAATTCGAAAGCGTCAACTCGCGGAACATGCGCGCGAGCGTCGATGCGGGCCGGTCGGCCGCGCTGGTCAGCCCTATGGTCGAACTGATCGCGGCCTCGACCCTCGCGGTCGCGGTCGTCGTTGGGGGCTCAATGGTGCTGAGTAACAACCTTCAACTCGGCTTCCTCGTATCCTTCGCCCTTTATATCAACCGCTTCTTCGACCCCATCCGCGACATGACGCAGCAATACACGAACATGCAGCGCGCCACGGTGGCGGCGGAGCGAGTCTTCGAAGTGCTCGATTGGCCCCAGGATGTGATCGAGCGCGAGGATGCACGCGACATCTCAGCTGTGCACGGCGAAGTCGAGTTCCGCGATGTGCGTTTTGGCTACTCGCCGGACATCGAGGTGCTCCACGGGCTGAGCATGACCATCTCCGCCGGCGAGCACGTGGCGATCGTCGGGGCAACCGGTGCCGGCAAGAGCACCATCATCAGCCTCATCGCCCGCTTCTACGATGTCACCAGCGGCGCCGTGCTGGTCGATGGCAACGATATTCGCGACGTCAAGCTCCGTTCTCTGCGGCGCAACATGGGCATTGTCCTGCA
>Ga0307373_10015541_pt1 | contig 10337 bp, 9 predicted proteins | sample OX2MG_FD_202534 | JGI IMG/M metagenome (GOLD analysis project Ga0307373, IMG submission 202534) | Soil microbial communities from Risofladan, Vaasa, Finland - OX-2 | ecosystem: Environmental > Terrestrial > Soil > Coastal area > Acid sulfate soil | place: Finland: Risofladan, Vaasa | collected...
AGCGCATCCACCGCTCCAACCTAATCGGCATGGGTGTGTTGCCGCTACAATTCCATGATGGTGAGGATGCCAAGTCATTGGCACTGACCGGCAAGGAAGAATTCTCCATCGAGGGGCTGGATGATGGCGATTACAAGGAAGTCGGCGTCAAGATCAAGTGCGCGGATGGCAAATCAAAAAATATCAAAGTGCGTGTGCGCCTGGATACACCCAAGGAACGGGATTACTACCGCAATGGCGGCATCCTGCAATACGTCCTGCGTCAGCTCGCTGCCTGATGAAACAGTTTCAGATTTTTGGGTATTCGGATTTCGTGATTGATCTCAGTTAATTCTGGCACTCGGTGCATGTGAGTGCAATTTCGGATACTGTGATTGATAAGTCGGGTTTCCCCCTGGTAAATATCGGTCTTAAGTATGGATAAAGGGGAAAGCATGGAAGACGCGCCGCCAGGCAGCACAACGCCTACCCTGCTTAATCTGCCGGGATACTAGATTCTTGAAGTCAGCGAGAACCCGCATTGGATCGGAGACTTCAGTGCCGCTCAACGGAAATACCGTTTTGGTGATGTGGGATCGTCGTTGGAAGGGCCACTTTACTTACAGGAGCGGCCTATCGAGGGGTAGAATCAGCAGAACGTGCTTTGAAGTGCTGCATCCGGCCGAGGCTGTGTGAAAACGCTTCACGAATTCAAGTGAGTGGGACACAGCAACAGAACCAAGTATGATTTGCATAGAATATTTATTCACTGTCCCACTTGAATCGTTGAATGCACAAATATAGTGATGGCATTCACCACCGACATTTTTATTTTTACGTTTTCACACAGCCTCGGCCAGAACCTGCCATTCGTCAATCGGTCAGCATTAATGTCTAAACCCACAGAAGCTTTTGACGTTGACCGCGAAACAGTGAACCGGCGCCTCTGGATCCATACGGATTGTAGAATCCCGGTGAGTTCTTCGCTGTGGCCAGCGAGCTGCATTTTGAGGAGCCGCGCATGCTCAATGCATTTTCACTCGAGCTGTATCACCAACTGAAACTGTTCTACCGCCAGAAACTGAATCCTCCCGTGACCGCCGAATCAGGCATAATCATGCGGTCATTTTGCAGATGAGTGCATCGTGGTCAACACTGATAACAACCCGCCGGGCTTTTTCGCGCGTCTCAAGCAACACCACATCTACCGGGTGGTAGCAACCTACGCCGTGGGCGCTTGGATTCTGATCCAGGTGGCCACCCGCGTGTTTCCCTGGTTCGGCTGGTCCGGCGCCGTCCCCATTCTCATCATCATTCTGCTGCTGGGCTTACCGGTGGTGCTGGTCATTGCCTGGATGCTCATCAAGCCAACAGATCCAGCCAAGTTCGGTTCCTGGCAGCGGCAGCACTGGAAGCTCGGTGCTGCCCTGTCCATCGCCGTGGTGATTCTGGTGGCGATCTCGGGTTTTTATGCCTGGCGATTCTCCGAGCATCATTCGTTCAAAGAAGCCGCGGCGGTTCAAGCCGCCCCTGCATCGGCAATTTTCACCCCAGCACCGGTTTCCACCACAATTTCAGATCATTCCATAGCAGTGCTGCCGTTCGTCAATGAGAGCAATAACGAAAGCCAACAGTATTTTTCCGATGGTTTGTCCGAAGACCTGATAACCGCGCTGTCGCAGTTTGCCGGGCTCACAGTGATCGGCCGCGATTCCTCATTCCATTTCCGTAACAGCAAGGACAGTAGCCAGGTGATTGGCGCGAAGCTCGGTGTTGCCTACCTGCTAGTAGGTAGTGTGCAGCGCGCCGGCGATGAAGTGCGAATCAGTGCCGAGCTGATCAATGCCGCCGACGGCCACACGCTGTGGTCGCAGCATTACGACCGGCCTTACAAAGATCTCTTCAAGCTGGAGGATGACATCACCCAGCCCGTCGCCGCAGCGCTCAAGTCGAAGCTCTTGCCAGACCGCAGCGTTGCGAGCCAAAGTGATCGCCCGCCCAGCGGCAACCTCATTGCTTACAACGACTTGCTACAGGGGCATTTCTATGGGTCGAATTTCACGCTGGCCGATCTGCGCGAGGCGATTAGTTTTTACGATCGAGCCATCGCACTCGATCCGCGCTACGCCGATGCCTACGCTGCCCTGACCTACGCGCAGATCAATCTGGGCCGACGAATCACTGGCACCGAGCAGCAGCAGGCGTATGCCAAAGCCCGCAAGGCATCGGCAACCGCGCTAGCGCTGGCGCCGGACCTCGGCGCTGTGCATAGCGCACATGCGTATTTGCTACGCAGCCTGGATGGGGACGCAATGGGTGCGCTAGTTGAATTCCGCCGCGCACTGGCATTGGATCCTCACTCCGCCGATGCCATGAGTAACTTGGCACATGATCTGGCCGGCGTGGGTCAACTGGACGCGGCGGTTGCGATGTTCCGCAAGGCGATTGCCGCCGACCCCTTGCGCTACATCACGTACACCAACTTGTCCTACAGCCTTGCTGCGCTTGGGCACTTGGACGAAGCCGAGCAGACCGCGCGCCAGGGCGTCGAATTGAGGCCGACCTCGTCGTTTGCGCAGGAGGCGCTTGCCACCATTGAACTGTTGCGTGGCAATACCGCTGCGGTGCTGCAGTGGGCCGACAAGGAACCCACTCCGTACCAGAAGCTCTGGTTCCAGGCCGCTGCGTATACAGTGGCTGGCGATCACGCCAAAGCCGATGTCGCGCTGAAGACGTATCTCGCCAAGTACGCGAGCGAGGAGCCATACAGTACCGCCCAACTCTATGCCTTGCGTAAGCAGCCCGACCAAATGTTCCTGTGGCTGGAGCGCGCACGGACTGCACTCGATCCGAGCATCAACTTGCTGAGCGATGCGATGGTGCAGCCCTACCAGAATGACCCGCGTTTTGCGGCGTTGTGCAAGAAGATGGGCTTGCCGTATAAGCTGCAGGATACTGTCACACCATAAACCTACTGCACGAACTCAAGCGCCGCAATATGTTCCGCGCCGTCGCGTTCTAAGCCGTCGCAGAGTGGTTACTGGTCAAGTGGCTACGCAGATTCTCCCGGTATTCAAGGTGCTGATGTGGACCATGCGGTGGGTGATCGTCGCGCCAGTTAACTCGGTGTTGAATGTCTGCATTCTGTAACGCCGACTGTCCGGTTAGGGTCGGGAACAGCATATCAAGGGTTTGAATCGCTGGTATGCAGTTTAAAATGAAGCATCCGGCCACAAGCTGACCTAGAACATGACATGCGATTACCCACATGAGTATTATCGGAATTGATCACATACAGCTTGCGATGCCGGCGGGACAGGAAGAGAAAGCTCGTGCGTTTTATTCACACTTACTGGGGATCCCGGAAATCCCCAAACCTACAGCACTTGTGAAACGCGGTGGCGTATGGTTCGAGAACGACCTGGTTAAGATCCACCTTGGGGTTGAGGCAAAATTCAGTCCCGCGCGCAAGGCACATCCGGGCCTGCTCGTTTCAGAACTGCGGAAGTTAACCGAGAAATTGCGCAAAGCGGGATTTGATGTTAGCGAGGATGAACCGTTGATCGGTTATGAACGCGTTTACGTGAGTGACCCGTTCGGCAACCGGCTTGAATTCATGGAGCGCAAGGCAAACGCCAAATAACTAGTGTTGTGGTGAGTTGATCGTCTGCTGGCAGCCAGAAGTGGTTATTCTCAGGATTCTCCTATGAAGACGCCTTAAAAGGCAATTGCGGAAAGGGTTGAGCAGTTTCGCAAGGAAAATCCAGGGCAAGATGCTCATCCTGCATAGTGCAACTGTGGATTCGGTATACAGAATAACGACTCGACTCGATCATTTCGACCAAGTCACAGGAGCTTGTGATTGAGTCCACGATGAACGCTGAATTACAACTCTATAGCCATCTGGATCTTGGAACGTCCGACCATTACGATCCCAGTAAGGGTTCAGAGCAGGGATCGCAATAAAGCCCGCATCTATCATCGCCTTGCAACGAATGTCCCATTCAGTCGGATCAGGAATATAGAAGACAAGCAAGTCCTCAGCGGTCGGAGTAGGCACGACGGGGTGCTCTCTACGATAGGCGAACTCAAAATGAAATGATGAACCTGGCAAGCCCAACATTATCCCATCAAAGCCATCGTGATCTTCGAATTGATCAAGTTGCACCAGTCCCAGACCTGCTTGGTACATTGTTCGTGTTCGCTGTAGATCCCGCACCGGACGTGCGAGTCGCAAGTGTGCCAGCGTCATTAAGAGTACCTTTAGGCTTACCGCGGGGACTATCCATCCTTCATCCGGATAGCATGTCTGTATTATAACGATTAACTTAATTAAAGGACCGCTAATGGGTCGGGAGCAGAATGTGAAGGAGTAGAATCAAGGATGTCAGTCAATAAGTCATGCTTCCGGCCAGAAGCGGTCCTTCGTCTGGGGCACTCGCAAGTGCGCGAATAAGGGAGTTCTTGAATCGGAGATTGCCTATCGTGTATCGAAGGCTCGCTGAAGGTTAGGTAGCGCTATGCTCGACAGCAACGCATGTCTAAGGGACGGCCTATCCGCTGGTTTTGCGGATTCTACCCACAACTCAGGGGTGGATTGGTCGCGTTGTAGGTTCCTCACCTGTAGCGTGTTGCCTGTGCGGGTCGCATGCAATCTGCACTGCAAATTCTGTTTTTCAAAATCATCGATCAGCGCACTGCGTCATGAGAAGACCGACTGGAGCCGGTTACCGGTAGATGACTACTACCGCTGGTCCCTCGACCACGGTGCGACGCGGCTTGTGATTACAGGCGGCGGTGAGCCGTTACTAAAACCACGCGATGTACTGCATCTCATCCAAACTGGACAGAGTTATTTTCCCGAGATTACTTGTTTCACGAACGGGGCATACCTAACATCAGAACTTACATCGGAGCTCGTCGAATCAGGGTTGTCATATATATGCTTCTCGCGCCACCATGAGGTAGACGAGCGCAACCTTGAGTTGATGGGCCGTGGTGCGCCTACACTTAACCAGTTCTTTGCTGCTGCAAAAGGTCTCAGGGTCCGTGCCACCTGTGTGATGGCTGCGGGCTACGTCGATAGCGTCGACGCTGTCTGGTCGTACATTAACGCATTACGGCACTACGGAGTGCGTGAATTCACATTCAAGCACACCTATGTAGCTTACGAGGATTCGGTATTCCGAGGTTCTGCGCAAGACCATTGGGCGGAGATTCACCAAATTGAATTCGACCCATTTACGGGACAGGGTGAGATTATCGGATCCCTCCCCTGGGGCCCGGATATTCGGCGTATCAGGGATTTCCAGGTTTGCTATTACCGTGAACCGACACCAGCGTGGGAAAGGAGGAATGGTATATGTCGCTCAACCAACCTGCTCTCAGACGGGAAGGTCTACGCCTCACTGGAGGATCAGCAGAGCCTGTTGTATCAGCTCAGGCCCTCGCAGACGCCATAGCCCCGCACGAGGTCGAAGGTTTCAGGCCTCTACATCCGGTCGGCTACGCAGCCGGTGCTGCAGCCTACCGGCACGCAGCGCTCATGCTGACCACCGATCATCTCTCAGGCCATTACCGCGATGGGCTGGGCTGGTTCCATGAGGAATTCGTGCCGCATCTCAAGGCGCGACTATGGTCGCTGAGCGGGGGTGCATGGTCCCTAGGTGACTATGATGCTTACGCCTGTGGCAGCGATGTGGATTTCATGACCCATGTCGTCAATGCCGCCAATACAGCCGGTGGTAGTGCAGTTTATCCGGGAGACTGGTATGGGTTTTCGGCCGGCGCCATCCAGCCGGAAAGTATCTTGCATTCACTTCAATCAACACGGCGATTGGCATGCCTCTGTGTGCCCTCAGTGCGTAATGGCCATCTCACTAGAGACATGCTCCGGTTCCTAACAGAGGCCGATGCGTGCCTTCTCAATATCAATCTCTTTCCGACATTGGCGACGGAGGAACGGCACGAGATCGCGAGCTCGCTGAACCCCGTGCTCGCCCAATCTGTAATCAGCGTGAGCTTTAGCAGGGGGTTCGGTCTGACTGCATCACAACTAGGAGTGATCCTCATACGCCATGATCATCCGTTGCGTGGAATCTATAACGGCCAGTGGACTTGGCTAACGTACTTCTATAATGCGATAGCAGCACACGCCTTCATGGCGCTTGATGTCGATCAACTCATGGCTGTGGATGACGCACGTCGACACTGGGTCGCCACAGAACTCAATCGTCGTGCGCTACCCATCGTTGAATCGGGCTCTTACTACGTGAAAGCGTTTACTCCGGAAGGCACTCCGCCACCATACCTAGAACCCCTTGTACGTGACGGATTGGTTCGCCTGTGTTTCAAACCTACCCAAGTCTGATTTGCGCACGGAATCAAGCACTCTGTAGGGGGGGTATTCGGATAATTGCCGTGCACTGACGCCGGAATTCACCCGTATTCGTAGACAATAAATTGGGATAATTGGGCGAAGCGTTGAACTGTCGCTATATAGGGTTGGAAAGAGAAGTTGAAGGAATAGAATCACGGATGCCAGATATTAAATGCTACTTCCGGCCGAGGCTGTGTGAAAACAAGCTGTGTGAAAACATAAGAATATAAAAGTCGGTGGTAAATGCCATCATTATATTTGTGCATTCAACTGTTCAAGTGGGGGAATGAAACAATATTTTCCATATATCGTGCTCGGTTCAGTTGTTGTGTCCCAGTCATTCGAGATTATCAAGCGTTTAATGGGATGGTCCGACTCCCTCAATTTCGGCTTCAATATGAGCCACGAGAGACACTGTTCGTACTCTCACTACGAAGGAGCCAGACCATCATGAACATTCAAACACTGGGCATTGATATTGGCAAATCCACCTTTCATCTGGTGGGGCTGGATGCGGGCGGGCGGGCGGCCAGTACACAAATTCAAATACACACGTACCGCACTGATGCGGTTCATGGCGAACCTGCCAACGTGTTTAGTGGGCATGGAGTCCTGTGCAGGCTCCCAGCACCTGGCACGCCGGTTCACCGAACACGGACACCGGGTGCGGTTGATGGCGGCGCAGTTCGTCAAACCCTACGTGAAGTCCAACAAGTCGGACTTTCTGGATGCCGAGGCGATTGCCGAAGCGGTCACCCGGCCCAGCATGCGGTTTGTGCCGGCTAAGACGCCAGCACAACAGGATCTCCAGGCGGTGCACCGGGTACGCAGTGGCCTGGTCAGGACGCGCACCGCGCAGATCAATCAGCTGCGGGCCTTCCTGCTGGAGAATGGTTTGACCATCCCGCGCGGGGTACGCGCGCTGGGTCACCAAGTGCCCGGGATTCTCGAAGCCGCCGAGAACGGGCTGTCCGACCGGATGCGCGCCCTGGTGGCCGAACTCTGGCAGCAGATTCGCGAACTGGAGCGGCGTATCGGTGCGCTGACCCAGGAACTTGAGCACCTAGCCGATCAGGATCCGGCATGCCGCAGGCTTTTGACGGTGCCGGGCATTGGACCGCTGACGGCCACCGCACTGGTCGCCGCGATTGGGGATGGCCGGGAGTTCCGGCACGGCCGCGAACTCGCGGCTTTTCTGGGACTGGTACCCCGCCAGTACTCGACCGGCGGACAGCCAAAGCTGCTGAGCATCTCCAAGCGCGGCAATGTGTATTTGCGTACCTTGCTCATCCACGGAGCCCGGGCCGTACTGCGCGGCGCGGATCGGCGCGCCGACCGGCTCGGCCCCTGGTCGCGTGCGCTCACCGGGCGACGGCATCCAAACGTCGTCGCCGTGGCACTCGCCAACAAGCTGGCACGCATCGACTGGGCCGTTCTCGTGCAAGGTCATGACTACCAGCCGTCGGTGGCGTAACGCTACCGACGTCAGATTTACCCCACCGGGTTTGCAAGCGTCACGAGGTGATGGCGACACTGGTTTAACCGCCTGACCGAAAACCTGATGTGCAAAATGGCCCTTCCCAGGCCGTGCGTTTTATGAGGACCGTCAGGCGCGGATTCCCATCAGGGCTCGAAGACTCGATGTCTTCACCGAGAAGCCGGATACATTTGGGCAAACCATTTTATCGTCATTCAACGTGCAGGCTTGCTAACGGGAGTCGGACCATACATTCACACAGTCTGGGCCAGAACCGGACGCTGGGGCGTGCTTGAGATTGGACACATTACGCACCCTCCTTCTATGAACCGCTGGTCACGCCTGACTCCTGTCACTCGGCGTGCTGCAGCTCCTCACGAATGACTTTGCGAAGAGTGCGCAGCGTTACCGGCGTTTCCCCGTCCCGGATCGCCGCCCGCAGAGCCTCGTTGATGGCCGTCTGATACCCAACGCCCTTCTTCTCGGCTCGTACTCGAAACGTCTCGATCACATCATGATCGAGCATAATGGTAATACGTGTCTTACCCATTGACGGTACTACTGCACCGCGTTTTCCCTTGCTGAAATCGTACTGTTTACGCATGGTATTGTTCCGCCTCGGTTGCACTTGCCTTGCGAGCGGAAATAATGCGCGTCCGCTCTGCGCGCGAGGTATGAGTAACGACCAGGAGGCGCCCGAGCGCATCCATGCCCAGGGTCACGTAGCGAATTTCACCCTGAGCGTCTGGATCTTCAATCGTCAGTGCCAACGGGTCCCGCAGTGCCTGTTCGGCATGCGCGAAGCTCACGCCATGCTTCTTGAGGTTAGCCGCCGCCTTGGCCGGGTCGTATTCTATGCCCATTGACGTAGTATGCATACTGTATGCATATCTGTCAATAGGCGACGAACCTCCGGGGGTGAACCGCTGACAGCGGCCGGGTGGCGGTTCATACGCCGAAGTCGTAATGCGGCCAAAAGCTGAAGTTGCCATGCCTGTGTATAGTAAATTGAAAATAATCAAATTTGGAGCACAGGGAGACTTAGTAGCTATGAGAAGCGTAGGCGCTAACAACATTCAATTCGTTGGTCTGATTCTTGCCATTTCACTCGGTTTGGTGGGATGTGCTCAATCGCCTACAAAAGTAGAATCCAATACGACAGCGAACTCGAAAGATTTAGCCATTCCGCCGGAATTCAAAGACAGCACGGAGACAGAATTTCAATTAGGTCGGCTGTTGAAGATTTATGACGACGTCGCCTGGTTGTCGACAGATGCGCTACGGGCAGCCGGGTATGTCGATGATCCTAAGAAACCCGTGACCTACGTGGTTGAACCGACGGGTAGCGACCTGAATGGCGTTTTTAGAGCAACCTTTATTTCTGACGAAAGTGGCAAGCTGACAGTAGTCGGTGTCGCAGAGGTGAAACATGATTCTGGAATGGGTCATGTCACCGGTGCGCAGTTGGTAAACCCGCCTATAAGTCCATCTGAACCTCATATTGCTATGTTTAACGCGCTTATCGCTGCGAATAAGGCACCCTGACTAGAACTCTGTCGCGCACTATATAACCACGTCATTGTATTGTTCTCAGATAATGGGAAGGTCGAATACCGAGTCTATTTCTTGATGTCTACTACTACGCCAGGTCAAATTCCCATCGGCGGTGGCGTATTGGTTCGAGTTGCGGAGGACGGAAAAACGGTGCTGGAGGTTCGACCACTTGCCAATTCCTGCATGATGGCCGAACCGGCTGAAACCAAGAATTCAGTGATGATGGTGATTTCGAATTATGCACTTGATTCACCGTCAGCTGCGCAAGTCTTTCTAATGTGGCGTTTGCCGTATAAGCCGAAGGATACTGTCACACCATAAACCTACTGCACGAACTCAAGCGCCGCAATATGTTCCGCGCCGTCGCGTTCTAAGCCGTCGCAGAGTGGTTACCGGTCCAAGTGGCTACGCAGATTCTCCCGGTATTCAAGTTGCTGATGTGGACCATGCGGTGGGTGATCGTCGCGCCAGTTAACTCGGTGTTGAATGTCTGCATTCTGTAACGCCGACTGTCCGGTTAGGGTCGGGAACTGAACTCGAAGGAGTAGAATCTTGGATTCAAGATATAAAGTGCTGTGTCCGGCCAAGTGCTGCCGGTCGCAGTAGGCCTGTTGATCTCTGATAGCCAACGCTCGACCAGAGCCCTGCCCGTCAGCCCTTCCGATCGAGATCAGCTATGAATCCGATGCTGCGGCGCGTGGTTTGGAGAGGGCTCATTAGGTCTCGGATCGCTGTGGACTGCGGGTCAACCGACTTGGATCTCTTCGAGTCTGTCCGCGGCCTCGCGCCCGAATCGACGGGTCACGGTGCGCAGCAGATCTAGATCAAGGGGACCTGGAGCCGTCTGGTAGGCCGACCGGGCGTCGAGGAGATCCTGCGGGCCGCCTGCGAAGCACTTCATCGCAATGAAATCCTCGCGTCCGACGATGCGGAGTGTCTCGTTACGGA
>Ga0307373_10015544_pt1 | contig 10335 bp, 9 predicted proteins | sample OX2MG_FD_202534 | JGI IMG/M metagenome (GOLD analysis project Ga0307373, IMG submission 202534) | Soil microbial communities from Risofladan, Vaasa, Finland - OX-2 | ecosystem: Environmental > Terrestrial > Soil > Coastal area > Acid sulfate soil | place: Finland: Risofladan, Vaasa | collected...
TTGACTTTGAGCGGGACGCCTTCGTCAACTTTTCCTGGGTCCACACCCTGGGTCCCGGGATGTTGCTGACCGTTTCTCCTTTTTACCATTTCAACCGGGCGAATTTGGCTGGCGGTCCCCAGGACACACCCTTCATCCTGGACAACAATCGCGGCTCGCGCTACCTGGGCGGGCAGGTGACTCTGGGTGTGGTGAAGGGAAAGCACAACGCGCAGTTCGGCTTCGAAGCTTTTGCCCAGCATGATGACACGTTCTTCGGCCTCAGGGCCGCTGATGGAGCCGGCCGGCCGCCCATCGAGCAGCGCTACAAACCTTCCGGCAATCTGGAAGCGGGATTTCTCGAGGACCAGTATCAGATCAATTCCTGGCTGTCGCTCAACGGCGGCCTCCGGCTCACGCATTACGCCGGCCTGCTGCAGGAGAATGGAATCGATCCGCGCGTGGGAGCGGCCATCCGCGTGCCCCGGCTCGGCTGGGTCCTGCGGGGTTTTTACGGGCGATACCTTCAGCCGCCGCCGCTCGATACGCTTGCCGGGCCGCTGGAACAGTTCGCGCTGGAACAGGGCGTGGCATTTCTTCCTCTGCACGCGGAGCGTGATGAGCAATACCAAGTGGGCATCACCATTCCGTTCCACCAGTGGGTGCTGGACGCCGACACCTTCCGCACGCACGCCCGCAACTTTTTTGACCACAATGAAATTGGCAGCTCGAACGTTTTTCTGCCGCTCACCATTCAGGGCGCGCGCATCCAGGGCTGGGAAGCCACGCTACGTTCGCCTGAGATCCGGCACCGCGCCCGAATCCACCTGGCCTGGTCGCACCAGTTCGTCCAGGGCTTCGGCGCCGTCACCGGAGGCTTGACCGACTTCGCGCCGCCGGAACAGGGCTTCTTTTTCCTCGATCACGACCAGCGCAACACGCTGAGCACGGTCCTCTCCGCCACGCTGCCCTCGGGCGCCTGGGCCACCGCCACCGTGGCCTATGGTTCCGGTTTCCTGAATGGCGACGGCCCGGCGCATCTGCCGCCGCACGCCACGGTGGACGTTTCTTTCGGCAAGTCGTTCGGCAAAGACTGGTCGCTTGCCTTGAACGCCCTGAACATCGCCAACCGGCGATACCTGCTGGATAACAGCAACACCTTCGGCGGAACGCATTACGCGTATCCCAGAGAGGTTTACGTGGAGATGCGTTACCGCTTCCACTTTTAGCCGCCTGCGGGACAACGTTTTGGAGGGGTGTCATTCCGAGTGCAGCGAGGAGTCTCGCTTCGAAGTGGTAGCCACGACAGTGTTCTATCTGTCGCGGGCTTTGTCCTTGCGAGATTTCCCGTCGCCCGTGGCGCCTTGGAATGGCAGGTGCATGAGTTCTTCAGTAAAATGGCAGCAAGACGGGGCACGGTCCTTAAGTGATTCGAATAAACCGTGGGCCGGTCTCCGCGGGTGTCGCATACGCTCCGCAGTATGGAATGTATGCGGTGCTTCGGGATTGCGCAGGCGTATTTCAAGTCTCGGGAATCCACAACCACCCGCCCCGCCAAGTCTGGGCGCGACCTGATGAGGAGCCTGCCTTAGCAATAGCAAGAGGCAGGGCGCAACTCGCGCACAGCGCGCGCTCCTGGATGGGTTTGACGCTTCCAGTGTTCACCCCGAGTCGGCCCGCCCGGAATCTTCATTCTGAGCTTCCGATACAGCCTCGGAAATTTTTAACAAGGCGCTCCGTTGTGGACAGCCGGGATTTCATAGGCGGCGAGCAGCGAGATACCGATCGAGACCCTCTTTCCAATGGACGAGTGTAATCCCCGCGGCTTTTCACGCCCGCACACGCGCGCCGATGCGGTTGACTATTGCCTCCGCACACTATCGCGTGTAGATTGGTCACATGTCCAGGTTGCGATGCTCCCTTATGACCGCAGCATCTTCGTGAGCATGGGTGGGCTGACGGAGTACGTGGGTGCGGATGAGGCCGAAGCGGAGAAGTGTTGGGGCTAAGGGAACAGATGCCCGACGGTGTTCAGCCATGACCTCAATCCCGATGAAAACCCAAGTCGTGATTTTGTGCGGGGGAATGGGGACCCGGCTCAGGGAGGAAACTGAATTCCGTCCCAAGCCGCTGGTTGAGATCGGCGGCAAACCGATTCTCTGGCACATCATGAAGATTTACTCCCACTATGGCTTCAATGATTTTGTGCTCTGCCTCGGTTACAAGGGGCAGATGATCAAGGAGTATTTCCTCAACTACCGAATCATGAACAGTGACTTTACCCTGCGGCTCGATTCGCCCAATAATCCAGAATTTCACACCGTTAACGCCAACGAGCCATGGTCCATCACCTTTGTCGATACCGGCGCCGAAGCGATGACCGGCGCACGCGTCAAGCGGATTGAGCCCTTCATCAGGGGAGACCACTTCATGCTCACCTATGGTGATGGTGTTGCGAATATTGATGCCGGCAAGCTGCTGGAATTTCACCGCGGGCATGGAAAGATTGCTACCGTGACGGGAGTGCGTACGAATTCGCGCTACGGTGAGCTTTTAGTGCAGGACGGTCGAGTAAGCCGCTTCAGCGAGAAGCCCCAGGCGGAAGATGGATTTATCAGTGGCGGCTTCTTTGTCTTCAAGCGCCAACTCTTTGACTATCTTTCGGACGACGATGGCTGTGTTCTGGAACGGGGACCGTTGGTAACGTTGACCCAGGAAGGCCAGCTCATGAGTTATCTGCACACCGGATACTGGCATTGCATGGATACTTATCGAGACTTCATTGCTCTCAATGATTTATGGAGGCAGGGCGCGCCTTGGAAAGTATGGGAATAGCCGGTGGCAAAGCGAGCTTCTGGCCCGGGCGTTGCGTATTGGTGACAGGCGCGACGGGCATTGTGGGATCGTGGCTCACCAAGGACCTTCTGGAACTCGGCGCCCACGTTGTGGCTTTGGTTCTCGACGCAGACCCCCAAACAGAGCTTTATCGCAGCGAAGCGATCTGTCGCGTTAATGTGGTGCAAGGCCGGCTTGAGGACTTCTGTGCCGTCGAGCGGGCCATCGTGTCGCATGAGGTGGACACGGTCTTTCATCTTGGCGCACAAGCGATCGTTTCGGCGGCCCACCGCTCGCCGCTTCCGACATTCGAGACCAATGTGCGCGGCACGTGGAATGTGCTGGAGGCTTGTCGCCTCCACTCCGACTTGGTGAAAGGGGTCGTCGTGGCGTCGAGCGACAAAGCTTATGGCGAGCACGACGCCCTTCCCTACACGGAGGATATGGCCCTCCAGGGCAAGCACCCTTACGAGGTGTCCAAGAGCTGCGCCGACCTGATTACCCAGAGTTACTATCACACCTACGGGCTCCCGGTAACCGTGGCTCGTTGCGGCAACATATACGGTGGTGGCGACCTTAATTGGTCGCGCATTGTGCCGGGCACCATTCGCTCCTTATTGCGAGACGAATCGCCGGTCCTGCGCAGCGACGGCCAGTTCGTCCGAGATTACATTTACGTGAAAGATGTTTCGAGCGCCTATTTGTGCTTGGCGGAAGGCCGTAGTGTGCCTGAGATCCGAGGGCAGAGCTTTAACTTCAGCCCCCAATCCCGGGTGACGGTGCTTGAGATCGTCAATATGATTCGCCGCCTCATGCACTGTGAGCACCTTCAGCCCACGATTCTCAACTCTGCCAAAGGTGAAATCCGCAATCAGTACCTCTCCTCAGCAAAGGCGGAAAGCCTGCTGCACTGGAAGCCCGCTTATGACCTTGACCGTGGCCTCTTAGAGACTATTAAGTGGTACCAGGACTTTTTCGGGGGGCTGGCGAGGTGACTTGCCCCGAAACCACCTGCCGTTCTTGCCGCAGCCCCAGGATCGAGAGTGTCCTTTCCTTGGGTGTGATGCCTCTTGCGAATTCGCTGTTGACGAAGGAGGATCTGGTCCGCCCCGAACCTGCTTTCCCCTTGGACCTTGCCTTTTGCCACACATGCTCGCTTATCCAGATTACCGAGACGGTTCCTCCGGAAACGCTGTTCCGCGAATATCTCTACTTCTCTTCGTTTTCCGACGAGATCCTGGGCCACGCTGGGGCCATCGCCCGGCGCTTGATTGACTCGCTGCGTCTCGGACCCAACGCTCTGGTGGTTGAAGCCGCCAGCAATGACGGTTATCTTCTGCGTCATTATCTGGGCGCCGGCGTCCCTGTGCTCGGAATTGAGCCCGCGCTGAATGTTGCGCGCGTCGCAGAGGAAAAGTATGGGATCAAGACACTTACGGATTTTTTCAACGAGTCATTGGCAGTCAAACTGCGCAAGGAAGGTATTCGAGCGGACGTATTTCATGCCAATAATGTGCTGGCGCACGTTGCGGACCTTAATGGGTTTGTCGAGGGCATTCGTTTGCTCTTGAAGGATGAGGGCGTCGCCGTCATCGAGGTTCCTTATGTCATTGAAATGATTGACCGCTGCGAATTCGACACCATCTACCACGAACACCTGTGCTACTTCTCGGTAACCACACTTCAACACCTTTTCCGGCGGCATCAACTGAAGATTCAGGACGTGGAGAGGCTGCCCATCCACGGTGGCTCAATTCGATTGTTCGTTCGACATCGCGATTCCATTGATCCCACGCCCGCCGTGTCACTACTGCTCGAGCAGGAAGCTTCCCGGGGCGTCAACCAATTTGGCTATTACAGCGGTTTTGCGGACCGTGTCGGGCACGTCAAGGGTTCGCTTTGCCGTCTTCTTACAGACTTGAAAGGCAGGGGGGGCCGAATAGCCGCATACGGCGCAGCCGCAAAGGGCAGCACGCTCCTGAATTACTGCGGGATTGGCCCGGAACTGCTGGATTTCGTCGTCGATCGAAGTCCGCATAAGCAAGGCCGATACATGCCCGGCGTCCATCTTCCCATTTATTCGCCACAGAGGCTAGTGGAGGCGATGCCGGATTACACGCTTCTGCTGACCTGGAACTTCGCGGACGAAATTCTGGCGCAACAAGCGGAATACCGGCAGCGAGGCGGACGGTTCATCATCCCGGTTCCCGAGCCGAAGGTCGTGTGAGCGTGGCTAATCAGCATCGCTTTCCCGGGAAACGCCCTGACTGGGGGAGAGTCAATGATTTTCGTTGAGACGAAGCTCCAAGGGGTATATATCATCGAGGTAGAGGAAACGGAGGACGAACGGGGATTTTTTGCCCGCACCTTCTGCCAGCATGAGTTTGAAGCCCATGGCCTCAACCCTCGAGTGGCGCAGTGTAGCACGTCTTTCAACAAGAAGAAGGGCACCCTGCGTGGAATGCACTATCAGGTGGCGCCCTACGCCGAGGTTAAGGTAGTCCGCTGCACGGCGGGTGCAATCTACGACGTGGCGGTGGATCTGCGCCCGGATTCGCTTACGTATAAAGAGTGGACGAGGGTCGAACTGACCGAAGATAATAGGCGAGCAATTTATATTCCGGCAGGCTGTGCTCACGGCTTTCAGACCGTAGTTGATGACACTGAGGTTTATTACCAGATCAGTGAGTTTTACCACCCAGAGGTTGCCAAGGGGATCCGGTGGGATGACCCGGCCTTTGGCGTTGAGTGGCCGCTTCGTGAAGGGCCGATTTTGTCAGAGAAGGATAGGTCTTACGCCGATTATGCGCTTTGATCTGAGCATCGAATCCAGGCGAGGCCAGTACGACCCCGGCTGCGCCAAAGGGGATCGTGAGAAATGAGAGTTCTGGTAACGGGTGCTGGGGGGTTTATCGGGTCACACGTCGTACGCTATTTGGCTCGTCAGGGGCATTCCGTTCACATCATAATCCGGCCTGGGACTTCCTTACATCGCCTTAACGATTGCCTTGACGGTTTAAACGTCAGGAGAGTGGACTTGTCGGACTACGCGGCGGTCTATCAGACCGTGCTCGAGGCGAAACCTGACTGTGCCATTCATGCGGCGTGGTATGCGGTGCCAGGGCGGTATTGGACCGCGCCTGAAAACATCGATTGTGTGATGATGAGCCTTTCACTTGCCAAAGCCCTTGCGATTGCCGGCTGCCAGCGTTTTGTCGCGATTGGATCATGCTTTGAGTACGATTACGACTACGGCTATTTGTCGGAGAGTGTGACTCCCCTGAAACCACGGACTCTTTATGCTGCCGCTAAGGATGCAACCCGGTTGGTTCTGGAGTCATACTGCCGCGGGACTTCGATGAGTTTTGCCTGGACGCGGATTTTTTATGTGTACGGGCCGGGAGAGCAGGAATCGCGCCTGGTACCTTCCGTGGTGCTGGCCTTGATGAAGGAAACCCCGGCGAAATGCACGGAGGGGTTGCAGATCAGGGACTACTTGTACGTCGAGGATGTGGCATCCGCAATCGTCGCCGTTGCGCTGAGCAATTTTGAAGGGACGGTGAATATTGGTTCCGGCGAACCGGTCACCGTTCGGGCCATTGTTCAACTCCTCGGCGAAACCTTGGGCCGCACCGACCTCATTGCGTTCGGAGCCATCACGACCAATCCCGTTGACCCGCCTTTCGTGTTGGCGGATGTCCGCCGCCTGCAAAATGAGGTTGGCTGGCGTCCATCGGTCAGCCTTGAGGAAGGGCTTCAGCAGACCGTGCAGTGGTGGAAGAAGCACTTGTCATTGGGAGGCACTGGTCTTTGACTCGAAGGCGCGACGATCCCGGCCGACGGAGCAGGGCGGCGTGCAAGCCTTTTAAAACTTTGTTAGCCGCTGCACTTTCAGTCGCGAACGGACCCGCTGCACAATCCGGGAATCCCTCAGGTATCTGTGCCACCCCGAAGGGCCCAGTGCGAGCAACTTAAGAAAAATCGCCGAGGGCTTCACCGGCTCACCGCGAGAGGCCGCTGCAAGGGCGGAGTTCACCGCAATCGACGCCATCGCAACCCGCTTCACCGGTCGCTTGCGCCGCTCCGGCGCCACCCAATGTGCAAGGTGGCGGGCGAACACCGTCGTGAGTTGTTGTTCCCATTCACCCGGCAGCAGCTTATGAGCCATTGTTTGCGATGCGGGGTGGACGCGGAAGGCACTCAAAGTTTCGGCGATGAAGCGTACGGGGCCCAGTGCTCCCAGTCGGAGCCAAAAATCCCAATCAGCCGTGAACCAAAGCGACTCGTCCAACCCGCCCGAGTCTATTGCCGCGTTTCGGCGGAACACGGGCGAAGGGACTGCAATGAAGTTCTGAACGAGAAGGCGCTCCACAAATTGACCCGGAGGTACATCGCCCTCTGCCAATGGACAAGTCCACGGTCCGAGTCTTTGTCCATCCGGCCCGATAAAGACAGAATTGTGGAGCACCATAGCCCCTTCGGCGCGCGCCATCTCGCTCCGGAGCCTCGCAATCCTGCCCGGCAGCCAAAGGTCGTCGTGATGAAGAAAGCAGGCCCACTCGCCCCTGGCTTCACGCAAACCAAAATTGGTGGCGGCCACCCAGTTCCCGATTCGGCCGGGAGTAACCACTCGAATGGGAAGATCTTCTGTCAAGCCACGCACAATATCGACGGTGTGATCGGTGGAGCCGTTATCGACAAACACCAACTCCATCCCCTCATCGAACTGTTCCTTCATACTTGCGAGTGCTGTGGCGATGAATTCCTCGCCGTTTTGCACCGGCATAACAACTGAGAGGAATGGACTCATTGGGTGCCCCTTGCCGTTATCATCGTCGGACCAGAACCACCACGTTGTTGCGCCATGGCCGGACTGTGGCGATCTGGCGGATTGCATCGCGCGCGAACGTGCCGGTCAGCAGAGCATTGATACCTTCGATTGTTAAGTAGGAAACGTCGTCGCCTGTCAAATAGCGGTCGGACGCGTTACAAAGCCAATGAATCGGGCTGGCGGAGACGAGCCAATCTTTGAAGATCAGGCTCCCCTTTAGCGCCATGGCTTGATTGATCGCGCATATGAGGGATCGCCGCGCATCAATAGGCACATGATGCATGACATCGGCCAAGACTACAAGGTCGAAAGATGCCGGTGTCCGGTGAACAATATTCTCGACGGTTTCCTGGCTGAACTTTACGGCGGATGCAGGCCCACGGAAAAGCCGTCCCACAGTGGGGGCGATGTCGATAGCGGTAATGGCAGCGGCTGGATAGGTCCGCACGAGTCGCTCCGTCATGGCGCCTTCGCCGCAGCCAACCTCCAGGATTTGATGCGCTTGCGGCACCCATCTGCCCATCAGCCTGGCAAGATCGTCGAGATCGACAAAGATCCGGCGGTAGGCGTTTGATACTCCACGCTCATAGGGGCCGAACATTCGCCTGATAAGCGGGCCGGGACGCATTATTGATTCTCCACTGCACTGCGGTTCTTTGAAGCCGTCATTTTTCCGATAAGTAGTACAGTTGCGGCGCAAAGCGCGACGACAAAATACGATACAACTATCAGCACTCGATTGGCGAGGGCCCATTGTGCTCCGACGGCCAAGGGTGTTCCAAAAAAACTGAGCGCAGCCGCAGAGGTCAACTCGTTTATACCAAGTCCGCCGGGCGTCAAGGCGATCAACGACGCAATCACGGCGAATGGTATTGCCGCCGCCATATGCCAGAGCGGAATATGCAGGCCGATCGCTTCGGCGGTCTGGTTCGACATCAAGACAATAACGACGAAGCGGGCGGCAGAAAGTACCACCAGGCGGCGCGCCAGGCCGGCGTTTAACAGGCCCGAGTGCAGGACATCGGAGAAGTCCCGCACCAGAGTTCCTATCCGGCCTTTGGGTACGGTGGTTCTGGCTGCGCACGTTGCTGTAAGCCAACGAATCAGGCGAACTGAGGGGCCGACCGCCAGCAGCGCGAACCCTGTCATGATAACGGCGGATAGGGTCCACATCATCCCCCCGCCTTTCCAGGCCCAGGTGAAGCCCGACGCAACGGCCAAAAAGACAGCCATTAGAACATCAAAGCTCTGCTCAAACAGCGTACCCGCCGTCCCGCGTTTTATGGGGCTGCCGTGCACGTATGTTCCCAGTGTGCGGGCGGTTGACATGGCAAGTTGTACGGGAAGGAAAGTTCCGAGCGCCAGCCCCGCACTGGTCAGAGCAAACGATCTGGTCCTGGGTTGGACGGAATCGGATGACCGGCGAAGGGCGGCATCGGTGCTCCGCCACTTTCCTGTGGAGATAAGAACGAGCAGGGTATTCAGCAGAATCAGTTTGGTAAACGAGACCCAGCGGACACTTTGCAACTGTTGCAGCGTCACGCGAAGGTTGATGTTGCCGACTTTTATCAAGACGGCGATTAAGACAACGCTCAGCGCGAACGAAGCGACCAGAAGGAACGAGCGCCGGTGGGTCATCAACGCCGCCTTAGTCCGAGGATGCTCAGGAAGAAGCTGCTGCAAACGATCTGAGCGCCCAGGGCGACGGAGAAGACAGAGGGCATGACGAGGCGCAGCATATGGTCGGCATCCAAAGCTCCGAAACTCTCTTTCGCCCAGTGGGAAACGGCAAAAATCGATCCACCAAGACCCAGGGCCATCAGCAAGCCGCCGAGGACCAATCCCGTTTCCAGCCTGACCCAGCGAAAGACGCGGTTGAGGCGGGGGTCCTCAGGGAGCAGGCCTTCGGTGATGGCGAAAACCTTGGTGAAAGTTGCAAAGGCAACAAACTGAAAGCCCAGCAGTATTGACATGAACGCATACAGAAGCGTGTGCACGTCAAAGCCGATGTCGTGGATCACGAGCGGTCCGGGCAGCAATAATGCAACCCCGGCCAGCCCCAGCAAGATCAACAGGATCCCCGGATAAAGGAAAAGCCAGCGCGGGCTGTACATCAGAAGAAAGCGGAGATGCCGCCAGCCATCACGCCAGGCGCGCAAATGCGGCGGACGGCTGCGCCCGTCGGGAGAGAGCGTCGTGGGCGCCTCGCTGACCTTCATGCGCAGCAAGCTGGCCTTTACCACCATCTCGCTGGCGAATTCCATCCCGGTCGTCCTTAAATCCATGCGCTGGAAGGCGCTTTTCGAGAATCCCCGGAGGCCGCAATTGAAATCCCCCACCTTCGCGCGGTAAAAATGCCTTCCAATGGCTGAAAGAATGGGGGTCCCGATGTAACGGTTTTTCCACGGCATGGCCCCCTTCTTAATGCCGCCCTTGAATCGATTGCCGATGACGAGGTCGCAGCCTTCCCGGAGTTTCCGGACAAAGTCATCGAGGTCCTCGAAGTCATAGCTGTCATCGGCGTCGCCCATAATGCAGTAGCGGCCATGGGCGGCCGTTATGGCTCCCGAAAGCGCAGCGCCGTACCCGCGAACGGGGATGTCAATGACGCGGGCCCCGAGGTCCCTTGCAATTTCCTGGGAACCATCCGTTGACCCGTTATCGCCGATAACGATCTCGCCGCTCACCCC
>Ga0307373_10015545_pt1 | contig 10334 bp, 7 predicted proteins | sample OX2MG_FD_202534 | JGI IMG/M metagenome (GOLD analysis project Ga0307373, IMG submission 202534) | Soil microbial communities from Risofladan, Vaasa, Finland - OX-2 | ecosystem: Environmental > Terrestrial > Soil > Coastal area > Acid sulfate soil | place: Finland: Risofladan, Vaasa | collected...
GCCCGAGCCGGGAGCCTGACCTCCCGGCGGGTGATCGACGATCGTCAGAAGGGACCCGACAGCTCCCCGAGGGCACTCGTGAGGCGGAGGTTCTCGCTGTAGTCCACCGGGCAGGCGATGACCGAGACGCCGTCGGCACCGAGCGCCTCCCGGAGCACCGGCCCGAGCTCGGCTGCCGCCCCGATCCGGTAGCCCCGTGCGCCGAAGCTTTCGGCGTAGGCGACGAAGTCAGGGTTGGAGAAGCCGACCGAGGTGTGATGCCCGAGCTGCAGGTCCATCTTCCAGCCGATCAGCCCGAAGGCGTCGTCCTGCCAGATGAGCACCGTCAGGGGGACGTCCTCGCGGAGTGCGGTCTCGATCTCCTGTGAGTGCATGAGGAAGGCGCCGTCGCCCATGGCAGCCAGCACGCGGCGACCGGGTGCGGCCAAGGCTGCCCCGATGGCGCCGGGCAGGGCGAAGGCCATGGTTGAGAGCCCGTTGGAGATGAGGCACGTGTTCGGCTCGTACGTGGGATAGAGGCGGGCCATCCACATCTTGACCGCCCCGGTGTCGGCCAGGACGATGTCGGATCGGTCGAGCGCGGCCCTGGTCTCCGCCACCACCCGCTGCGGCTTGAGGGGGAAGCTGTCGTCAGCGGCGCCGCGGGCCAACTCCTCCGCCAGCAACTGTCTGATCCGCTCACCGCTCGAGCCCTGGTCGAAGTGCCGGGAGGTGGCATCGGCCAGGGCATCCAGGGTCCTCCCGATGTCCGCCTGAATGCCGACGTCGACGTCGTAGTGCGCATCGACCTCCGCGGGGACGCGGCTCAGGTGGATGATGCGCTTGTCGCCTCCCGGGTTGATGCGTACCGGATCGAACTCCTGGAGCTCGTAGCCGACGCTGATGATGACATCGGCGTCGTCAAACCCGAAATTGACATAGTCGCGGCTCATGAACCCGACCGCGCCGAGCGAGTGCGGGTGGTCGTCGGGGAACACGCCCTTGCCGTGGAAGGTGGTCGCCACCGGGAGGCCCAGCTGCTCGGAGAATCGGCGCAACGCATCGGCCGCCCCGGAACGGGACGCACCGTGGCCGGCCAGGACGATCGGCCGGGAGCTGGCGTCCAGCACGGCCGCCGCCCGCGCAATCTGCGCGGGCGAAGGCTCGTCGGGTCGCGGAGTGTTGACGTCGAGCGGCCTGAGCTGTGCCGGCACGAGGGCGTCCTCAATGTCCTCGGGTATGCCCAGGTAGACGGCACCGGGCCGCTCGGTCTGTGCCAGCTTGAAGGCTTTGCGCACCATTTCGGGAACCGACCCCGGCGTGAGCACCAGGTCGGCCCACTTGGTGACGGGGGAGAACATCGACACCAGATCCACACTCTGGTGCGACTCCTTGTAGATCCGGTTCAGTCCCACCTGCGCCGAGAGCGCCACCAACGGAGTGCTGTTGGTCGTGGCGTCAGCCGTCCCGAGCAGGAGGTTGATCGCGCCCGGTCCCAATGTCGCGGAGCACACGCCGGCACGGCCGGTGAGGCGGCCGAAGATCTCGGCCATGAACGATGCCGCCTGCTCGTGGCGCACGAGGATGTAACGGATGGACGACGAGGCCAGAGCATCGGTGAAGTAGATGTTCTCTTCACCGGGGATGCCGAACACGCACGTGACACCCTCGTTCTCCAGGCAGCCGACGAGGAGTTCGGCGACCCGCCGTTGATCCTCAGCCACAGGTTGGAGCGTACTCAGAGCGTGAGCGGATATGTGCAGCTCCCTGGACGAGTGTGCGATCTCGGTCGATCGCCTGTGCCCCGGCCGAGCCATGCATGTTTTCAGAAAAGGTTCGGTCCGGTCCTGACCAGCCTGGGCGGCTTGCCGACGCAACCGAACACCGAACCTTTTTTGCATAGGGACCTGCGGATGGAGGCGGGATCCACAAACACCGTGCTTATCGGCACGTCCTATCCGCTCGGGCACTCACGTCGCAAGGCCGGAACTCGGGTCCTAGGATTTGTGCGTGCCCTCCCAGAACGGCGGTGAAGCGGTGACCGGGGAGCCGGAGCCGGAGCCGGAGCCGGAGCCGGAGCCGGAGCCGGAGCCGGAGCCGGAGCCGGGGATCGACCCGGTGCAGGAGTCCGACGAGGAGTCCTTCCCGGCCAGTGATCCACCCTCGTCGTGGTCGGGTGCCGACCCCGAGCCTGAAGAGAGTTGACCCGCTACTGCAAGTAGCCCTCGACGGTGTCCACCGAGCGGGTGCGGGCATCGTTCGGATTGGCGCCGACCTTGCGCTTGGCTCGCCGTTGACGGAGTACATCCCAGAGCTGGTCGAGCGTGGCCTGCATGCTCTGGAGCTGTCGCTGCTCGTCCTCGCTGAGACCCTCACCTACATGGGCCTCTTCGAGGCGCTGCTCCTCGGCGGCCAATTCGTTAATGCGGCTGATGATGTCCTGGTCGTCCATGGCTCCAGGTTACGGCGGGACGCCGGATCCGGTGACGGCGCCGGTCAGACCGCGGCGCCGGATCGGGCAATCGCGCTGTCGTCGGTGCCGAGATACGAGGCGATGACGGCCGAGTGCGCCAGGACGTCCGCGGGGAGACCCTCGGCAATGACGGCGCCCAGTTCCAGCGCGACCAGGCGGTCGCACAGCCCGCTCAGCATGGGCATGTCGTGCTCAATGATCAGCATGGAGCACCCCGTCTGCTCGCCCACCCGCCGTAGAAGCGGACCGAGCGCCTCGGTCTCCTTCTGGGCGATGCCGCCGGACGGCTCGTCGAGCATCAGCATCGACGGGTCCTGCGCCATGATGCACGCCAGGTCGACGATCCGCCGGGTGCCGGTGGAGAGCTCCATGGTCAGCTTCTCGGCGTAGGCGCCGAGGCCCATCATCTCAACGAGCTTGTCCACGACGGCCACCGCCGCCAGCTCCGACTCGAACGAGGCTGGCAGCTGCAGGGCCGCGGCGAACATGTCTCGGCTCTCAAGGTGCCGCTCGCGGGCGACCATGATGGTCTCGGCCACGGTGAGCGACGGGTACAGGAGCGCATCCTGGAACGAGCGTCCCAGCCCGTCGAGGGCCCGCATGGCGGGGGGCAGCTCGGTCATGTCCTGACCGTGGAGCATTATGCGGCCGCGGTCGATCTGCAGGAAGCCCGAGATGCAGTCCATCAGGGTGGTCTTGCCGGCACCGTTGTGGCCGATGAGACCGACGATCTCCCCCGGCAGGACCTTCAGGCTCACGTTGTCGACGGCCGAAATGCCGCCGAAGCTCTTGGCGACCCCACGGCACTCGAGGACGGGCCGGGCCGTCGGGTCCACCCGGGTGACCTGGAACTCGGGGTGGGGCTCCTTGCCCCAGTCCTCGGCGTGGGCATCGGCCTGTCCGCCGTTGGCCTGCGGGGGAGTGGCCGAACCGTCGAGCGCCGATGCCCCGGCGATGAAGACCGAACGCAGGATGTCCGGCCGCTCGAGTAGCTGCTGGGTCGGGCCTTCGAAACGGACCTCACCCTTCTCCATGAAAGCGGCCCTCTTGGCGAGGTTCAGCGCGACGTTCACGGACTGCTCCACGATCACCACTGTGGCGCCGTTGTGGTGTACCTCCTTGACCACCTCGAGCAATTGCCCCACGACCGTCGGCGCCAGTCCGAGCGACAGCTCGTCAATCATGATGAGCTCGGGGCGTGTCATCAGAGCGGAGCCCAGGGCCAGCATTTGCTGCTCTCCACCGGAGAGGTTCCCGGCCATTTGGCTGTAGCGCTCGGCGAGGATGGGGAACAGGGCTAACACCTCTTCGCGGGCCACTTCGGTCCGCTCGGGGTCGTCGCGGATCAGCCAGGCACCCATCTTCAGGTTCTCCGCCACCGTGAGCGTGGGGAAGACGCCCTTGCCACCGGGCATGAGCGATATGCCGCGTCGCGCCGTCGCGTCCGCGGCGAGCTTGGTGATGTCCTCCCCTTTGAAGACCACCGAGCCGCGCTTGGGACGGACGAGTCCGCAGATGCCTTTAAGGAGCGTCGACTTGCCGGCCCCGTTGGTGCCGAGCAGTGCGACCAGCTCGTTCTTCTCGACGTTGAAGTCCACCCCGAAGAGGATCTGCACCGAGCCGTAAGCCATGTCGATGCCCGAGCAGGTGAGGAGCATGCTGTCGTCCTCTGGACCGGCGCCGGTCGTGTCCACGCTGGCGCTGCTCTCGAGTGAGGTGGTGCTCACCCGCCCACCCCCACACGCTCCGTCTCGCGGGGCCCGCCCTGCGACCCGTTGCCCGACGCCAGGGTGGTCAGCAGGTCCTCCTGCGGAGGGGCGCCCTCCGCGCCGCCCCGCCGTTTGTCGGCGACGAGGCTCGGGACGAGGATGCCGCGCCGGTTGGCCACCACCCGCAGGAGGCGGTCACGGGCGCCGTAGACGAATTGCCCGAGCCCACCGGGGAAGAACTGGAGCACGGTCAGCATGGCGGCACCGCTGATCGCCTGGTGGATCTGGCCGAGCGCGGTGATGGACTCGAGGAACTTGAACGTCAGGATGCCGATGAGCACACCCGTCACCGAGCCCAGGCCACCGATGACCGAGTAGCCGAAGACGGTGATGCTGTCGACCGGCGGGAAGCTCCCGGGGTTCAGCGCTTGGAGGATCTGCACGTCGAGCGCACCGGCCACGCCGGCGATCATCCCGGCCGTGGCGAAGCCGGCCAGCTTTATGCGCGTCGTCGAAATGCTGGCCGACGAGGCGGCCCGCTCGTTGTCCTTGGTGGCGATGAGCACGCGGCCCGCCCGAGCCTTGCGCAGGCCCATAGTGGCGAGGATCGCCAGAGCGAGGGCACCGAGGCAGACGAGGTACATGTCGTACTCGTTGTTGAGGTCGAAGCGCTGCAGGAACAGCGGCCTCGGCACACCGTTGATCGGGATGAATTGCGGGAAGCTGGCCTGGTTGAGGAAGTACTGGTCGAGCGCCACGGCGAGGGCCAGCGTCGTCACCGCCAGGTACAGACCGGTGATGCGCAGGGCTGGCAGGCCGACGAGCAACGCGACTACCGCACCAGTGCCGGCCGCCGCGGCCATGACGAGGAAGAAGTCGCTGTTGAGGTGGGCCACCATGTTGCCGCTCACCACGCCGGCGACGCCCGCGATGCCAAACTGGCCCAGGCTGATCTGACCGCTCCACCCGGTCAGGACGACCAGGGATACGCCGACCATCGCCCAGATGATGGCGAAGGCGGCCAGCAGCTGATCCGATGCACTCCAACCGTGTGGCACCCAAATGAAGGCCAGCGCGAGCGCAGCCACGATCACCCGACGAGTCCACATGACTTCGGGAAGTCCGCGCAGTTCGAGTGGGATCGGCTTGAGGGCGGCGACGGCCGACCACGACGACGTGTCCGACTCCTTGGCGCGGGAGATCTTCTTCGTCTGTGCAAGCAGGGCCACCACGATCAAGCCGAGGTAGATGGCGTAAATGATGGCGGGGTTCCCCGTGGTGTTCCACCGGACGAGCGCCTCCATGATGCCCACCCCGATGCCGGCCCCGAAGGCGAGCGGGAGAGACTCCATCCTCGCCACCACCGCGATGGTGAGGATGGGCAGGAAGGAGATCGGCCAGTTGGTTGCCAGGTCGGGCTTCACCCCTTCAAACGGGGCCGAGAGCATGTAGGTCAGGACGGCCAGCGAGCCGGCGATCGCCCAGACGATCGTCGAGAGTCGACGCACCGGGATGCCAAGCGTGAGGGCCCGGTCGTTGTTCTCGGCGGCCGCCCGCACGGCAATCCCGGCGTTGGTCCGCAACAGGAACCACGCCAGAAACGCGATGACGAGCGGCACAACCGCCACAGCCAGGATCTCCGCGCTGTGGAACGTGTAGACGTCAATCGTCAGTGACACGTTGAACGGCGGCGAGAATGCCCCGACCAGCGCGGTGAAGCCCTCGTGATTGGACCCGATCAGTTCGAGCGCGCCGAGTACCTGCGCCAGCCCGATGCTGGCCACGAGAAGCACGAGCCGCGGCCGGTTGCGGAACCAGCGGAAGACGGAGAACTCGATGTAGGCCCCCAGCAAGCCACCCACAATGACGGCACACGGCAGGGCGATCCAGTAGTTGAGCCCGTGGACCTTCACCAGCCCGACCGCCAGCACGCCCACCAGGCTGCCGAGCGCTCCCTGGGAGAAGTTGATGAACCGGTTGGCCCGGTAGACCAGGATCAGCCCCATGGCTCCCAGCGAGTAGACGGAGCCGTAGACGACCCCTTCGAGAATGATCCCGATGGGCGCGTGCCGGTGGACCCAGCCGTGCGCGCCGGTAATGAGCAGCGCGACGACATAGACGACGGCGATACCGACGATCGCCACGGCGGCGCGCGCCCACGGGGGCAGCGATTCCAAGCGTGGCACCCGCGCCACGAGGGCGTTCACGAGGAGGGGATGGGGCAGCCTGGTGGCCCCTTCGGGACGGTATCGGCCGTCCACCGTTGGTTCGAGGTCTGCGTGTACGCCCCCTGTTTGCCGTTGAAGGGCGAAACGGTATTCGGGTTCCAGCACACTTCACGGAAGTCGTTGGGGATGGTGTGCTGTGTCGAGCTGAAGCCCCACATGCCGGCAGGCCCGAGGCGTGGCGGATAGGCGTACATGCCCGCCTGGTAACTGGCGGCGGTCAGGTTGGGCCCGGCCATCTGAATACCGATCGCCAACATGTCCAACTGCTGGTAGATGTTGTTCACGAAGAACGCGGGACCCTGGCCGTTGCAGAGGGTCGGAGCCTCCTTGCATCCGGCCTCGTAGGCCGCGTAGCCGATGGTCTGTGTATACGGGACCGTCGCCAAGTTCGGACTGATACCGATGGCATGTTGGTAGAAGCTCTGGTTGTAGAGCTGACCCACGTAGTCCTGGTCGACCAGCGCGGCGCCGATCTCCACGAACTCGGGCAGGTAACTCTGCTGGGCGGCCTGCCCCGACAAGTACACCGGGAAAATCGGGTCACATCCGCAGATGATGGTGGTGAACCCTTGCGCCTTGAGCTGGGCCACGAGGTTCGCCGCCTGCTGGGACTCGGTGCCGAGGTCGAGGGAGTACTGGAATCCCGTCACCTGGCAACCGTGGGCTCCCATGATCTGCTGGAAGACCTGCCCGGACACCTGGTACAGCTCGTTCTCCGGCACAATGCTGGCGAACTTGCGCCCGGTGCCCTTGAGGCTCCCGCCCGCATACGTCGCCGGCGATCCAGCCGGGCAGAGCTTTTGCACCGCATAGTTGGCGACCGCGGTAGCCAGGTCGGTGCCGTCGGTGGCGAGCGACCAGTCGTACGGCGCGTGCTGCTCGTGCCAGTAGTTCGGCATGTACGGATCGCCGAAGCCCATGATCCCGTCGTGCCACAGGGCCGTGGCGTAGGGCTCGGACTCGGCCGTGATGTCGGCGAAGGACCCGAGGGACTGTGCCGTCTTGGCGTCGACCTCGGCGTTGGCCTGCCCGTAGCCCTGCAGCTCGTTGGCCAGCGAACCCTGTCCTGTGTAGTACTTGATGTTCATCTTGCGGCCGTAGAACTGGAAGTGCGAGTTGAAGTACTCGGCCAGGACGTTCAGTGTGCGCTGGTTGTCGGCGTTGGTGTCCTGCAGTTGCGCCCCGGCCAGGGTGGCGAGGGTCTGCTGGAAGCTCTGGTCGGTGGTCAGCCGCGCCGCAACCGTGATGCTGTTGGCGCTGACCCCGGTGGCGGTGACGCCGCCGTTGCTCCCCGAGAACTGCTCACAGGGGGGCGAGTAGGGGTCACCGGGGACCTGGAGGGACTGCCCGTTGCAGGCGACGACCTTGCCGGGGATGGTGACCGTCTTCCCCGCGGTGCCGCCCGACGTGGCGCCGCTCGTCGCGGGGCCGGCCGCCGTCGTCGATGTGCCGGTTCCCCCCGGTGCGGCTGTCGTCGTCGTCGAGTTGTTGACGGTGGCCGTCGAACCGGCACCTGATGGACCGCCCGACGACGTGTTGGACGTTGCGGGCACCTTGCTCGGAACCAGGATGGCGACGAGCGCGACCACGAGAATGAGCACCGCCGCCGGGGCGTACCCGCGTAACAGGCGATGCGCGACCGGGAAGGACCCCGCCGGGGGCTTGTGGACGCCGTTGTCCGGGGCGATCGGGTTCGTCACGTGGTTATTCCTCCAAGGGGATGGCTCGACGCTGCAATCTGCGCATCATGCGCCGGTCGCCTTCAATCAACAGCAACAAGAGCGCAAGGCCACCCAGGCCGGCGGCGAGGAGCGGCCCTCCCGACGTGAAGCCGGCCGGCTTCGCTCCTCCGAGGGATTCGCGGACCGGCGCCTGGGGAGCGGGCGGGGTCGTGGTCGGTGTGGTCGCGGGGCCTGCTGTCGACCCGCCCAGATCTCCGAGTGACGGCGCCGAGAGCGCACCCGACGTGTCGGTCGAGCCGAGTGTGCCCGGGATGAACTGCGTGGAGCCCGGGGAAGAGAGGTCACCGACACCGAGCGGGGTCAGGTTGAAGTCGTTGGCGGCCAGAGGGCCGCTGCTGGCGTTGACCCCACCGATTGAAGCGCTGAAGAACCCGCCGCCGTCGAAGGCGGCCAGGGTCACGTCGGCCACCGTGATGGGGGTGTCGCTCTGGCACAGCGCACTCGCCAGCTGCTGTCCGGGCGCCGTCTTCTCGGCGGCGCCGAGCGACGAGAGCGGCGGGTTGTCGGCGGCGAAGCCGTTCTCGAGACCATTGGCTACTTGGTAGTAGAAGGGCTGTACGCCGTTGAGGGCCGGGTCGATGAGCGAGTCCCTCAGCGTGTTGGGGACCACCTGGAGCACGAGGGGCGACACGGTGAGCACACCGCCCTGGGTGCTCACCTGTGGTAGCTGCAGCTGAATCCCGATGGTGCCGAGGACCGCGTTGACCGCTGTCTGCACCGCACTGATGTCGGGCGTCGTCGGCAGCGCCTTCCCGCTCAACACGACCTGACCGATGGAGAACGTGCCCGATGGCTGCGCCGAGGACCCAGTCGGGTAGACGGCCTGCCACTGCAGTCCGTTGAGCACGACCATATTGCCCCCGATGCTCAGTGACCCGATGGTCGACGAGGCACCCGAGCCGGTGATGCCGTTGTTGATGCCGGACCAGCTGCTCGAATGCAAGCCCGACACGGCGAGCGCGCTCCCCGGCGCGGCAAACGGCCCGGCGTAGGTGGTGTCGCTCTGGCTGAAGGGAATGGCGGCCGCCAGGACGTGCTCGGTGGAGAAGTCTGTCGATTGGCTGGGCCCTTGTGATTCTCCGGCGGCGGCCCCGGGGTTCCCCGATTCGGCGATCAACGGGTCCGGCACCAGACCGACCACCGTGGGATTGGGCGGTGAGCCGCAGTTATCGCCCTTCATCGACTCTCCCACGGCGCCGAGGTCGATACCCTCGGACTGCGCCCGCGAGAACGTGTCGGTGTTGCCGGCGATCGCCACGCCCATGATGGCGCCGACGGCCAGCGACCCTTCGTGCGGGGTGATCTGCAGGGACTGCGCGTACGCGCTGCCCTGGAAAGGCCCGGAATCGGCCCGGGCGACGCCCGAGTCTCCAAAGCCGACGATGCCGCTCACAATGAGTGCGGACGATGCCGCCCCCAGCCCCAACCGGACCACCAGGCGGCGTCCCCTATGCGGGAGCCTCAATTCACGATGATTTCCCCCAAGCCTGCTTTGCATCGAACCTCCGACGACACTCGAGGTGCGACTGCGGACCCCCCGCGCGCGCCTTTTCTCACGGATGAGGACATCCCGTCACCCGTGGGGGGCACCCAACCCCCCTTCACTTGGTGGAACGTACCAGCCCCCGAATACTCACACATTCTGATTCCCTGTTGCTCCGGAGACTATGCGCGCCCAGTCTCTGTAGGGGTGTCGAGCCTGCTCGGCAAGGTGAAAGGACGGCCAGACCGATGGTGGAATTCCTGCCGCTCGCTGGGGTATCGATCAAGCGCTTGATCGGTTGTGCGAACCCACTATAGTGGGTATCACAGAAAACATTCGGCCCCCATGCAGAGCACTACAGGTTGGAAAGGACCGATGCGGCCACCCTCCTGACGCGTGTGGCGTCCGAAATGACGTCGATCTCGACGATCTTGCCCTCGGCGACGGTGAAGGCCATGACCGCGTACGGGCGACCACGGATGGTGATCACGACGCCCGCTGCGCCGTTGATCAAAGCCGGATGCAGCTCTGCGGCCGGGTTCGCCCCCAGTTTCGCTTGCGCGGCAACGGCCTCGGCACCGCGGACGATCGTTGATCTCTTGGGCCGGCTCGGGCTGAAATCGGCACGGAGCACGACGTCTGGGTGCAGCAGCGAGACCAGTGCATCGAACTCGCCGGCACGCGCCGCAGTAAAGAAGGCATCCACCACGAGACGCTGAC
>Ga0307373_10015547_pt1 | contig 10333 bp, 17 predicted proteins | sample OX2MG_FD_202534 | JGI IMG/M metagenome (GOLD analysis project Ga0307373, IMG submission 202534) | Soil microbial communities from Risofladan, Vaasa, Finland - OX-2 | ecosystem: Environmental > Terrestrial > Soil > Coastal area > Acid sulfate soil | place: Finland: Risofladan, Vaasa | collected...
GCGGAGTTCCTGCCGGAGCGGCGCAAGATGATGCAGGCCTGGGGGGATTATTTGGATACGCTCAAGGCGAGCGCGGCCCGAAACGAATCGGCGGATGCCGCGAAGACTCTTACCGCAGTGTGATTCAATAGTATCGGTCACGATGCGACCGTCTGCGGGTCGCCGGGTTGACTGTCGCCGACCGGCCACCTTGAGTCATAGACTCCCTTAGATTGGGCGCCGTAGACCGGTCATTCGCCCAGCGGCCAGTGGGCCCGACAGATTCCGTCCAATTCCGGCCGCCCGCGACGCAACTTGACAAGTAGAAAAGCGAATGCCCAGGATTTGCATGTAATGAGCGAGGCGTAGGCTCAAGAGCCATAGCCGTGAGAACCGTCGGAGGACCGCAAATGCCAGACGCACCTCAATCTGAATGTCGCATTAGATGGCTGCCATCGTTGTGCCTACTGCTCATCATCGGGGGGGGCGCTGCAACCTCTTCAGCATTCGCAAGTGATTCCTCAGGGCAGATCTCCTCCACCGACATTACGCAGAGCGTAGTTTCCTCGCTGCCAAAATCGCAGGGACAGAGCGCTGATGTCGTTGCCCGCCTAGATCTGACTCGACCGTTCAAGACGCGAACGCAATGGACTTTTGTGGCAGCAATACTGCCCGGGTCCCACTTTAGCGGAGCAGGCGCTGGACCCGTTGATGGCGGCGCACTGGCGCAGTGCTTTGTTGATAACTTGACACCACACTGCACGTACGCAAAGCCGAAAAATGACTCTGACTGGTTTTCGACACCAATCGAGCTCTATTCGGCCCAGATCGTGTTTCGACGAGCAAACAGCACCAGTCCACTTCTCATGATAACGACCGGGTCAGCGCGTGGTGGCAACGGAAGCCATGCTATTTTTACCCAACTATTCACCTATGACAGACGGTCAAACAAATTCCAATCCGTCTTTTCTAATGCTACCGGCAGTAATAATAACCAGGAAACTAGATTCCTAGAGCGCGGTCCGCTACACGGCGACGTCATCATTGCCGATCCGACTGAGTCGGCGCCCTTCGGGTACTGGATTTCAGTCTACGTTTGGACCGGCAAAGACAAGTACTCGCAAAGCACACGGTACCGAAGCGCCACGCACTATGGAGACGGGAATCACTTGGCGGTGATCGATTCTGAGATGCCGGAAGTTTTACGGCGCATGGGATTTTGGAGAGCAGGTGATCCGCTGCCCGCACCGCCCGGGTGTAATCGCACAACTTTGCGTCATGGCGAGGAATGGTGTCAGTAGTTCTCAAACGTCGATAGTCCGCCCGAAGGCGGACAGCGCGACTGTCCACTCAGGGTCAATGGGCGCAGCTCAACCGCGCTGGGTTGTGCACCGCCAGTACTCCCCCGGTCGAAGGATTGGGATCTCATTGATGCGTTGCATGTCGAGCAGATCACGATCGACGCTGATTAGGAGCGCGCAGTCGCCACCGACTGCAGTGCCCAAGATGGGTATATCCGTTGGATCCCGACACACGTCCGACGGCAAATCGACTGGTTCAACAACCACGGCCACGCGGCGAAGAAATGCGGAGACCTGATCCACCTCATGCTTGGGGAAGCGGAATTTCTCCACTAGCTTTCTTCTCAGTTCCCCGAGTATGAATTCGGACGTTACAAGCTCATGGTGCAATAACAGATCTTCCAGCAACTCGGCGCACACACCTGCGCGGCTGATATGAGCCGCGATCAGAACCGAAGAATCAAGCGCAATCCTCACTATTTCTGTAAGACTTCGAAAACATCGTCGTCGGTGTTGATCCCATTAGCCTGTGCGCGGGCGACCAACCTTGTTCGCAATGTGCGAAATTCTGCGACCCGCAGGTAGCGCTTCAGCGCCTCTCGCGCGAGATCGCTCTTGGAGATTCCCAGCGCGGCGCTCTGCCGTTCCAGGGCCTTGTCCAAGTCATCCGGTACACGCAGCGTCAAAGTGCTCATGTATTACAATGTACTACATGTCGATTGATGCCGCAAATGGGCCCGTTGGACGCGTCCTACGCCTCGGCTCCCGCAAACTACGATACCGGTTAGCTGATGTTCGCGGACGGCCGCTTGCGGACAGGACCATTGGATCGGCTTCGCAGCAATCGGTAACATCATCTCGGTGCCGACAGGCATACGTAATTGGGAGCAGCCAAATGAATCCAGCGCGTTGGAGATGGCTGTGGCGCCTCGACCAAGACTACTGTCCTTGCTCCTTGTCGTCGTGACCGCCTGCAAATCGTAGAGGACCCTCATGGATTCCACGAAGCTCACCGAGTTTGGAGCCCGATATACCGCCGCTTGGTGCAGCCAGAACGCCGCGAGCGTCGCTTCGTTTTTCGCCGAACAAGGATCGCTGAAGGTTAATGGCGGGAACGCAGCCGTTGGGCGCGCAGCAATTACCGCTTTCGCGCAAGGGTTCATGACCGCCTTTCCGGATCTGGTGATCAGAATGGACAAAGTTTCCGTGAAGGGCACTCAGATCACCTACCACTGGACATTAACCGGAACCAACACGGGTCCCGGCGGCACGGGGAAATTTGTCCGGATCAGCGGGTTCGAAGAGTGGCGAATTGGACCCGACGGCCTGATTGCCGAGTCGAAAGGCCATTTCGATGCAGCGGACTACCAGCGTCAACTGAACACGGGCGCCAAGGTCCCCTGAGATCATTTTCCCTGGTGGGATGTGCGCCCGCTCGTTCATCGATTGGTTGAATTGCCTTCGCTGAAGCTACCATTCGAGATCGTCCGGTAGGGGTCAGGAGTGTAGGTTGCAGCGGAGAAGCCGGCCGGCGGCAACCATGTTGCCGAGATCGGCCAACTACCGTCAGTGACGGAAACGAAATGAGTGCCTCGAAGCGACCAGTCGAGTAGCGCCGACAGCGACATGTTCCGCTGGCGGTCGGCCAGCGGGAGTTCCGGAGGGTGTTCCGCTTGCCTTATTGCGCGTAGCGCCATCCTACATAGGCACCTACGACGTCGCATGTGTCGTCCAATCCTCTTCCTGGCAACGGCCGACAAGCGCAGCGCGGAGACCGGTGAGGAGCCTGCGGCGGCCGAGTGCTACGGGGGTGTCGGGGCGTAGCCCTGACCAAGGGGTTCGTGACAATTCCGGGCTCGTTCCGGAATTGTTTAACGAACCCCTACCTTGTACAGACTTCCTGCCAGGCTGCGCGTCGGAGTCCTCTCGGACGCATCGCCGTTGCCGGCCGAGGGATTGAGGATATGACCCGGAAGCAACCCAAGACTGAGTTCTTCGGTATCCGGATGTCGCTGTTCGATGTGGCAGCGCTTCGCGCCGAGGCTACCCCGTGCGGAATGACGATGTCGGAACTGGTCCGCCGCCAGGTCAAGGGACAGCTCGTCACCACCCGACCGATTAGGAGACCGGGCGCAGCATCAATCGGCTGGGGCGCATGCTGACATACTGGAGAAGATCATTACGCTGACCCACAGCACCCGAGGCGAAGGATTTGATTCGGTCCTTTGCTACAGCTATTTCCTTCGGTGCGACGCCGACGCGGCTTCGCTGGATAACGTTCCCGAGTCCGGCGACATCAACCTGCCAGGGGAACCGCTCTGGTATGGCGCCGATGATCCCGCTGTCTATGCGGCGGACGTTGCCGCCCTGTTCGATGGCGACATCCGCCGATGCAACCGTCGTGGTCGGTTCCGTGGCAATCCGGTATATCACGTGGCTGTTAGCTGGAAGGAACGCGAGCACCGAATGGTTGAGCCGGAACATGTCAACGGAGCCGCGACATACTCGTTCACGAGTTTAACGAACGATTGGGCCCGATGGTCGGCGGCGTGATGTCCTCCATTGGCGGTTTGATTCGGACGACGAGCGGCATTCCGGGCAGCCGCGGTGCGACACCCCTCTCGACCCGAGCCGAATTAGAAATGAAGGCGGCATCAGGCGTGATTCCGCGATGGCGGTGAGCGTGCATCTATTCGCGCGGGGACTTCTCCATGCCACGTTGCCGCCGGTGGCGCTTCCGATAGACGGATCTATCGGCGAATCGAATCTTTACCGAGCACGGGAACAATGCCTGGTGGGCGCGGTGACCGCCATCATGCCGCGGATATTGGCCCTTGATGGTTCGGCAAAGCAGCATTATCGTCAGAGTTTGCGCCAGACGCCACCAAAGCCGATCGCGTTTGCTACTACTTATCGGCACGTAGGCGCTTGCATCGACTATAGCAATCAGATAGGATATTAAATGTCCGTTCTGGCGTGACCCATATTATGGCGAAGCGAGTTCGCGAGGATGATATCGATCCTGCCAGATCGGTCCGGGACGAGTTCTATCCGAAAGGGCGCAAGTGCGGCATTCTGGTGCGAATCCAGATGGATTACTCGCGGTCGGGTCGGCTGCTGCGGTATTCGTTGGCACTGATCGACACCCGCAGCACCGCAGTCGACAATGGGCGAATTATCGGCTACGACAATGCGCATGGATTTAATCATCGTCACAGCCGAGGAAGAGTCGAAACGGTGGAGTTTAAATCATATGAGAGCACCGAAAGGCGTTTCGCGGCCGAGGTCCGCAGGTACCTCGACGAAGAGGATGGCTAGTCGCGGCGGTAAGGTTCGTATCGTCGTTGAGTCGACGGACCGCTTCTTTGAGCGCATGCGGGATAACGCCAGTAAGCTTGATCGTGGTGCGGCCGTGCGTTCCGGCATCACGCTATCCTTTGAAGACCCAGCCGATCTGCTCGAAGTCATGACGCCTGCTCGCCTGCGGCTGATGAGGCAGGTACGCGATCATGCCCTTGTGCTTTCGGAGTTGGCTGCGGCACTTTCTCGCGATCCGTCGGCGGTCCGACGGGATGTGGCTTTGCTTGAAGGGAAAAATCTCCTGAGAACTCGTAAGGTGGCTAATCCAGGACACGGGATGCAGACGCTCGTCGAGCGAGCAGCGGCATCGATCGAGCTTTCGGCAACGGTTTGACCGATATTTCGAAAGCCCCGGCGCGGCACATACTGGCGCCGGCATCTCCAATCCCAAACGCTGCGATATGGATCGACGGCGAAGCTGGGCGCGCTGGGTCGTCGATGAGCGATCTCGATGCGGGTTACATCGGCGAAGGGGATTACTTTGGGGATAACTTGTCGGGCCGCGACATCATAAAGCAATCGATATCAATCGTTTGGCGGCGGTATTCGAGTCCCTCTCTCGCCACCAATAAATCAAAAGCTTACGCATTTCTTCGGGCGCGCACGATTGCGAGTGTGCGAATATTGTGGGAATCGAGGCCCGTTCTGTCCAAAAATAAAAGAGACATCCCTCGGGGCCTCAGGCGGCGGCTGCGAGGTGCTAGTCGTCGAGCATTGCACCTGGCGGTGGCGAGTTCGCCAGTGCGCGAGCGCGTTAATGGCCTGCGAGGCCAAGCTCGTGACTGATCTGGCCCAATGCCTGCCGAAGCAGCGTAGACGATATTTTCCCAAGTCTCCTCGCGTCGGACGCCTCGAGGGTGGCGATCTTCGCGCAGCGAATCACTGACGGCACGGGCAGCCCGGCCGCGGCGAGATCCTTCACGGCCACATCGGTCGGCCAGCCGCGGTTTTCCGCGCTGGTAATCATGACCACCCAAATCAGATGATGGGCTTCTTCGAGAGCTCCCGCGGAAACCACCAGTGCAGGCCGCGATTGCCGGGTCGCTCGGTCCGTGTACGGGAAAGGGACCTTGATGACATCGCCTTGCTTAAAGTTTGCCATAAGCTTTCCGGTCGGCTGGCGAGTCCCACTCGCCAAAAGTGCGAAATGGATCGTCCCCTTCCCGCACTTGCCTGGCCTTGGTGAGAATGACTCGCTGTCCCTCAATTTCGTAGACCAGCTCGTCGCCTTCTTGCAGATGCAGTGCCGCCCTGATGGGCTGCGGAATTGTCGTTTGCGCTTTGGTCGTCAGCTTGCTCGTGATCATCGGCCGCCTCTCGCTGTAAGGACGTTCCTTACTGTAAGGAAGTTCCTTGCCGCTGTCAATTGCGGCTGTCCGAGCGAAACGACGCCGTTTTTGTCCAAAACAGAAACGACGCCCTCGGGCCCTCAGGCGGCGGCTGCCAAGGGGTAATAGTTGAGCATTCCACCGAGGCGCTGGCCGTAGTGTGCGAATACTCAAATGCATTCGCCGCTCTGCGGGTAAGCTCAGTACTATGGGTTCGCCCAGACAATATTTTCGCTGCGATTTCGTGTGCCGGTATTTGTGCGGCGATGAAGGCGAACAGCGGCCGTTGCCGGACATCTGGGTCCAATGAAAACAGATAGTTATAAAAACCATGCGGCTAATGTAGTCGGCAAATGGCACTCATAATGCCGGGGTCGACCACAATTGAAAGATGACCCAAGAAATCACGAGCCGAATGACAACGCGGACTGAATTACCCATATAGGCGGTGCAAGTCGTATGCGTGTCCCGGGTTCAATGATCGAATCCGCAAAATCAGCTGGGAGTAACAGGTTGGGTAACCTAGCGGATCGGCATGCAGAAATCCGGGAAATTGTAGGCTCAAAGAGGAGACTTCAATTCCCTCCCTGGCCACCAATAAATCAAGGTGTTAGGTGCGTTTCGCACCCTTTGACTTGTGGAATATTCGGTCATTCGTCGAATTCGGTCCTAGAGAAATCAGCGACTTGGATGCGCAAAAGTGAAACGACTCGGAGAAATTTTTCCGCATGTCGGGCTATCGGCTCGACCGCGGATCTGAAGTCGAACGCGAGTACCACACGCTCAGGCGACACCGCGCCTTGCACGCGAGCGCAGCCGGGATCATGGCCGCCCACGGATCTTCGCGGCCGGAGCGTCGCGGATAATTTGACAATTATCATTCGCCATGCGGTGGATACGAGCCTGTAATTGTCGAGGAATCTCCGGCCGGCCGCGCTAGGACCTCAACCGCCAGAATCACGTCCATCCTGCGCGATGCCGGCGGATCATCGTCTCGGGGCGCACGACCATCAGCGCGTCGCGCCAATAGAACAATCTCGAGAGTACGGCCGGTGAGATTCGCGTGACGGGGAGGATTCGCCGCGCGTACTATTCGAAAACTCGAATTGGCAAGCGGCGGCGGCATCTCGTAGGATCGGGGCATGGTGCGTCGTGACGTAATGGTCTGTCTATCCCCTTCGCTGGGAGAGAAAGCCATTGCTTGCTGCGCTTCTCCAGCGTGTAGATGTGGCAAAACTCGAAGGGCGCGAAGTGGTGAGGATCTGCGGCACAGACGGCGAGACGACGATTGCGGATATCAATGACCTGGCGGCAGCGCTTGAAGCTGCGCGCTGACGCCGCCGGGATGTCTTCGGCACAGCAAGGCCCAGAGCAAGACCAAGCGAAAGGCTCATCGGAAAGTCCGGGCGAAGGCTCCCGGGAGAGACCCCGTGAGCGGACGAAGCGCCGGCTCCTCGGCGCGCATTCCAGGCGGCTCTTTCTGCAGGTGGGACTGCCCTGGGGCGCGGCGCTTCTCGTCGGCCTCGTGTCGGTGCTCTATACTGACTGGAGCGCGGATGCCTCCAACGTCTTTCTTGGCTGGATCGCGGGCCGCTCTTGGCTCGCCTTCGTAATCACACCGTTCCTTACCGTCGTGGCGCTGTTTCTCACTCGGCGCTGGTTCACGGGCAGCGAGGGCAGCGGCATTCCGCAGGTGATTGCGGCGCTCCATGCGCCGCGCAAGGAAGAGGACACGCTGATGCGACGCCTCTTCGGCCTGCGCGTGGTAGTTGGTAAGATCGGCATTTCCCTCATCGGCCTATTGGGCGGACTCACCATCGGCCGCGAGGGACCGACGGTGCATATTGGCGCGGCGATCATGGTGGAGATCCGGCGCTTCTACCCGCACCGCAATGCGCAACTCGAGCGCCGGCTCCTGCTGGCCGGCGCGGCGGCGGGGTTGTCGGCAGCGTTCAACACGCCGCTTGCCGGCATCATCTTTGCCATCGAGGAGCTCGCGCGCGACTTCGAGAGCCGCACCAACGGCATCATGATCACCGCCGTGGTGTTCTCCGGACTGACATCGCTCGCGCTCGCGGGCAATTATCTCTATTTCGGTCAGATTAACGTGTCCGGGAATCTGGGTGCCGCGTTCGTGCTGCCGGTAATCCTGTCGGCGTCGCTCTGCGGGCTCTTCGGCGCGGCCTTCAATCTCGCGCTCTTGCGGTGGCGCACGTGGATGCCGGATTGGCTGATCGCGCTACGCACGCGCAAGCCCTTGCTCTATGCGTTGGCTATCGGGTTCGTGATTGCCGCGCTGGGAGTTGGAACCCACGGAGAGACATGGGGCAGCGGCTACGACCAGGCGCGTCACCTTCTGACGGGCGCCGCGCCGCTCTCGGAAGGGTACGCCGTCACCAAGTGGGGCGCCATGGTGGTGACCTACATGGCCGGCATTCCCGGCGGCCTCTTCTCGCCCTCATTGTCGATCGGAGCGGGCCTTGCCCAGTGGGTGCACGCCGCCTTTGCCTGGGCGCCGATGGCGGCGGTGATCGCGCTCTGCATGACGGGATACCTCGCCGCGGTTACCCAGTCGCCGATCACATCCTTCGTCATCGTGATGGAGATGACCAACGGCACCGGCATGGTGATCCCGATGATGGCGACAGCGCTTGTCGCCTCGCGCATCTCGGCCTTCTTCACGCCACCGCTGTATGAGGCTTTGGCGGAGAGCAACTACTTCCACGTAGCGGCCCTGCCTGCGGGGGAATTCTTGCAAAAGAAGCCGGTGCCGCCTCCAGGAGCATAAACGGTCTCAGCGCGCGCTCGAGTTCCTCTCGATCATCGCCTTCACCGAGGCGATGGCGGCGAAGCTCTTCCGGATGATGGAGAGTGACCCTTAATGGGAATGGCACTGACTTAAGCCCCAGCGACATTTACGCAGATTGCTAATCGATTGAAATTGAAGGAGAAGGCTGACCACCGAGATTGGTAGGATGTTGTTACCACACATCACCGCCACCACCGCGAGGGCCAGCCTTGAGTAATCGTTTGCGACACGAGGTCGCCTGGAGAGTTGTCCCCACGATAGCGAAGGGGACCGCCCGTGTCACCGGGCGAATCTAGGAGCATGAATAAAGGAGCTGCTCCGACAATGAAACGAAGCACCGCAAGGTGCGGGGTACCAATCGCGAGAGGCGTACCCTTCTGGTAGCCATAGACCGGATGAGTGCTAGATAGTTGGTATGGTGAAGACATCTAAATCTGCGCTAAAGACCGTGATCAATGAACAAGCGGAAGTGGCCATCACGCTTGACCAAAAGGTACAGGAGGCGGGAGAAATGACTACGATTTTCATTCTCGTGACCCATACGCCTCCCGGTCGATTGCAGACACCTAACCCAACGTTACTCGACAAGCGGAACGTGGAAACCCCGTATCGCCCCCCGCAGGGGGACAGCCTGTCGCAAGACAGATCCATGGCGGTGCGGGTTTGGGATGTTGGAAGAAGCGAATGCCGGGCTGTAATGGCGCGGATACGGGTTAAAACATCGCCCGGCACGAAAGTGAGCCCACGTCCGACGGGTCTTACATCGCAAGAGAATCGGTAGAACCGTGGCTCATGAGGAAAAGCAAATGACGACGACGGCTGCGCCGCCGCTCGGTGCGTCCTCACCGTTTTCAATCTGGGACGCCATCGATTGGCAACCCATCATCGAAGGCGTGCAACGGTTGCAGATGCGTATTGCGAAGGCAACTCGGGAGGGTCGCTGGGGCAAGGTGAAAGCCTTGCAATGGCTCCTCACCCATTCGTCATCCGCCAAGCTGTTGGCGGTCCGACGCGTGGCGTCGAATCCCGGCCGCAACACGGCAGGGGTTGACGGTATTGTGTGGAAAACCGCAAGCCAGAAACTTCGGGCCGCACGGTCACTACGACGGCGGGGTTATCAGCCGCAGCCGTCACGGCGTATTTATATTCCCAAAAAGAACGGCAAACTCAGACCGTTAGGGATTCCCACACTGGGCGACAGAGCGATGGAGGCCCTTCAACTCCTCGCACTGGAACCAGTCGCAGAAACCCTCGCGGACGTGAACTCGTATGGGTTTCGGCCCAAGCGTTCCACTGCCGATGCCATTGAGCAATGCTTTATCGTGCTGGCACAAAAGAAAGCTGCACAGTGGATTCTTGAAGGGGATATAAGAGCCTGTTTTGACCGGATCAGTCACCCTTGGCTAAACGACCATATCCCGATGGATAAAACTATCCTAAGGAAATGGCTGGCGGCAGGATACATGGAAGAAGGCGTCGTCTATCCCACCGAGGCGGGTACTCCGCAGGGCGGAATCGCGTCACCGGCGTTGGCCAATATGGCACTGGATGGTTTG